>JAEEGG010000973.1_pt1 | contig 81041 bp, 66 predicted proteins | sample 9134161 | NCBI WGS metagenome assembly JAEEGG01 (sample SAMN16246543, study PRJNA631951) | gut metagenome | biome: gut microbiome; feature: rumen; material: CR-attached | host: Bos | place: Iran: Karaj | collected 2018-10
CCGTCATCAAAGTCTGAGGGGGCATCGAACCCCCAACAGACTTTTGCACCAACAATGACGGCTCAACATTACCCGTCATCAATGAAATAGAGAGAATAAATCTGTAAACTTTTTTCAGGACGATACATTGTATATTTTATGAATACTGTTGATTGTCAGGTGAATAATGTGAAGAAAATAATGTATAATTTAGGTGAGAGGGAAGAGGTGAGAGGGGGCTGCGCCTGCGGTTTAGGTGAGAGGGGGCTGCGCCGGGGTGTGATTTATCAAACGAATTAATGATAATTTTTACGTGAATTACCGTGAATTGTCCGCGAATTATCATTTAATAATCTGTTTATTTACTTGGACTGCATCTAGAGTTAATGCAAAATGTGAGATACCAGAATGTCAAAGAACGCGTGTGGGCGCAAAGATAGGACAGTTGTAGTGAGGGAGCAATATTAAAATGTTTAAACAATGAGTGTAGATTAATGCACGAAAGCACTTTGTTATTTTCAAAAAGCTTCACCTATCGGTGTCGACAAGCCCTTAATCAATGCATAATTCATAATGCACAATGCATAATGGTGGCTGCGCCTTGAGTTAATGCATAATTCATAATGCATAATGCATAATGGTGGCTGCGCCTTGAGTTAATGCATAATGCATAATGCATAATGGGGCTGCGCACGGATGCTTTATTTATCTCAAAAAGCTGCAACTATCGTTGTCGAAAAGCTGGCTGACGCCAGATTATTGAATGTCCTTGCCATAATTCAATCTGTTTTCTGCCATCTGCAAGAGATACTGTGAGCTCAAATAGCTATCTTCTCAACCTTTTAGCAAGAGACTCTAAACGCCTTTCAACATATTCTGCTTTTGGGTCTTTGACTAATATATAGATATATTCATCCAGCAATTTAATGGCATCTATTCTGGTGAAATAGTATCGGGTTATTACACCTTTTTCTACTATCGATATACAATAATTGCCGTAGGCAAAATTTTCCAACTTTTTAATATATTTGTTTGGATAGTTTATAGTGGTTGATTTGATGCGTTCATAGCTTTTTATGTCAAGACTGTCACATGAGACTATGGGCCATTTTATAGAATCCATATAAGTTGTGCCATAATAGAATAATTCTTTGGTCTCCTTATCATACATTTCACCAAATGGCTTATATGAGATTTGTACAGTACCTAAAGGTTTGTCTTCCATCCCAATGTGTGAAATAATAATCTTGTCTATATCTTTAACTGAGTTTTGAATAGATGTGTAAATGGCACTTTTGTCGTCCTGACTTGCCGATTGCGCCGCCACAGAGAAGCCCGTGGTGCAAACCTTCAAGAGAACTAATAATGCTATTATTATTTCTTTCTTTTTCATTTTTTCTTCTTTAAGTTGTGGAACTATGGGTCAATTATTCTATTGATGTAGATATAATTAGAAACGATATCACTTGTGTGATAAAATCTATATCCAGTATCTTTTTTAGTAAAAATGTCATCTGAACTTACGCCATCTTCAACAGTAAAGAAATAGTGAAAATGACTGAAGTTTGCATTTGTTGACGGATAGAAACATTTTATATCAAGTTTTACTTTCATGCCTTTTTTTAAAGAAATCATGTCGTTAGAACACTCAGCTTGATATTGACTTAAAATTGTATAAGACAGGTTATTTCTTTTAACTGTGATAATGTAATATGTTCTATGATATTCAATATTCTTTATAATAAACTCCCCAGAAACATACCGTTTCCACTGATCAAGCTGTATTTGCTTGTTACGGTTCAATACACCACAACTTGTAGTCATTAAAATCAAAAGAAATATAGCCCATTTATAATATTTTCTTGACATAATTCAATGTGTTTTCTGCCATCGGCAAAGATAGTGGTTTTTTAACATAGTTTTCAAGGCTAGTTATCATATTCATCCTTAGTGATAGGTTTAAGTATAATATCTTCAGGAAAATCTGAGATGCCATGTGGATAAATATGTTGCTTATAAACAAGCGTGTTTTCCTTAATTTCAAAAATTATTTCGTCTTCATAAAGCCATCCTTCTGCCCATCTTTCAAATGATGGTTTTATGTCAAACACCATGATAACTCTGTCTTTTTTTAATTTCCAATGACCTATTCCTTGCCAATGGACATCCAAAGCAATAGATTCATATTCAAATGTATTATCCTTAGTATTAAGTTTAACTTTTATAAAAGAGCGATTTTTGTATAAAAAACACAATTCATCTCCTTGCTGATAGTTTTGTAAAAATGTTTTTTGCGAACCACAAGAGCATAGAAGCAACAAGCCCCAACAAGCTATTGCAAGAATGATATGTAATCTTAGTTTTGTCATAATTCAAGCTATATTGCTGCCATCGGCAAAGATTGTTTGTTTAGAAAGTGTTTTTTTATCGAGAAAAGGTCGAGGGGAGAAACAATCAACTTGGCTAAAACGGCGGGATTGCGTTTTGCCAAGTTGAAGGTGTTTTTTATGTGCGGTTATTGGCGCTTGATGTCGAGGATGGCGGGACCCAGGTTGTTGACGATGTCGCTGGCGATGAGGCTCTGCTGGCCTTGCTTGGCAGCAGCGAGGTCGCCTGCGTGGCCATGAATGAAGACGCCCATCCACACGCTGGTATCGGGTGAGTAGCCTTGCGCGATGAGTCCAGAGATGACACCGGTTAGGATGTCGCCGCTGCCGGCTGTTGCCATGCCTGGGTTGCCGCTATTGTTGATGTAGACCTTTCCATCGGGGCGCACTGTCATTGTGTAGTGACCCTTGAGGACGATGGTGATGTTGTAGGTCTTAGACGCGCTGATGGCACGCTTGAGACGCTCCTCGTCGGTGATGCCGTCGGCAACACTGCGACGGAACAGTCGGTCAAACTCGCCGGTGTGCGGAGTTATAATAGATCCCTTGGGGATGCTGCGCAGCAACATTGGTCGCTTGGCGATGCAGTTGAGGGCATCGGCATCGAGCAAGCATGGCTTGTGGTAGTTCTTGAGGAAGTGGTCGACGGCGTCGATAGTCTCGTCGTTAGTTCCCATGCCGGGTCCGAGTGCTATCACACTGAAGCGGTGCTTGCAGTTGATGGATGTGGTGCACACATCGCTCTGATCGGCCTCGAAGAGTGCCTCGGGACATGCGGTCTGCATGATAGTGTTGGCACTTGCTGGTCCGTGTACTGTTACCAGGCCGGCACCAATGCGTTGAGCACCACGTGCGGCGAGTATTGCGGCTCCCATCATTCCGTAGCTACCAGCAATGAGGTAGAGCGTGCCGTTGTCATATTTGTTGATGAAAGGGTCGAGTGGTTGTAGCTTGTTGCGCACATCTTCTTTCTCGACGAGGTAATAGTCGGCAGGAGTGTTGGCTATAGCATTGGGGCTTAGCTCGATGTCGAGGACTATGCATTGGCCAATGAACTCGGCATTCTCGCTGAAGAAGAATGACAGTCGCTTGCTGGCGAAAGTGAGCGTGAGATCGGCGCGGATAATATTGCGTCGGTCACTGCCCTCGTTCCACTCGCAGAACAGGCCTGAAGGCATGTCGATGGCAACGATATAGGCTCCGCTGTTGTTGATGTACTGTACAAGCGAGGTGTAACCACCCTTGAGAGGTGAGTGCAGCCCAGAGCCAAAGAGTCCGTCGATAACCACATCGCTACCGCTAAGCTCGGGAGGAGTGAAATTGTCGACAATCTCGGTGAAGTCGATGTCGCCCAGGTCTAGCAAGCGCTGACGGTTGGTCGCGCAGCACTCGCTCAAATTTGACGACCTTACATTAAATAGGTAAACCTCGGGCTGATAGCCTTGCTCATAGAGCATGCGTGCCACCGCCAGAGCGTCGCCACCGTTGTTGCCTGGTCCGGCAAAGATTATCATGCGCTGTGAAGTGCGCCATCTCGACATTATCTCAAACGTCACGGCCGATGCTGCTCGCTCCATCAAGTCGAGCTGCGTAATACCATCGGCAGCAATTGTCTCGTTGTCAATTTTCCTAAGTGCCTCGTTGGTAAATATTTTCATGCTACAAATACTCGTTTTTTCGTCTTACTTCATTTTCATATAAAGGCCATTATTCATAAAAAAAGGCCACATCTCGTTTTGAAACTACAAAGTTACATAAAAAACAAATTAAATCAACAATAAATGGCACAAAAATATTTTTTTTGTGAAAAATATAATTATTTACCTCAAAGTGGATTGATAAGTTTGTTCAGCAAAAGACACAATTATAAGGCAAAAAGTTGTATATTTGTAGTCGATATGACACGAGAAGAACTGATATTGGACTGCCGTTATTTCAATGGTGATGAAGATCCGCCCGAAGGAATAAATGAACTCATGTGGGGATATGAGGAAGCATGGGTTGGCATGATGTTGAATGATCTTCCTAGATTACAAAAACTAATTGATTATTATACAAAACAATATGACTTGCCATCCATTTTGCCCTATGAAAACGATGGCACCCCGATTGGCATAAAAGCTATTTTGTGGAATAGACTGGACCATTGGAGTTATGTTTCGGCTAATGCTGATGAATTCAAAGAATGGTATCAGGAACATTATATCGCTAATACCAAGACTCATCGGCAATTACTGAATAATCAGTGATTCCTGCAGTAGTGTTTTGAACTTTATGGGAATTTAAAGTTCACAGAAGAAGGTGACGAGGAAGGGCACGCTGAAGTCGACGATAAAGCCGTGGAAGATTGAGACGATGACAAAGTCTTTGCCACAAGCGTTGGTGAGGATGGGCAGGGTGGTGTCCATGGTTGTTGCGCCTCCCACCGAGATGGGGGCGAGTTTGCCGAACCACTTCACCATTAGCGGCGCTCCAAGCAGGGTGATGACTTCACGCACAATGTTGGCAAGCAGGGCGATAGTGCCAAGTTCGGCGCCTTTGGATTGCGTGATGAGCACGCTTGAGAGTGAGTAGTAGCCCATTCCCGAACCCACGGCTAGGCAGTCGCTCAGGGAGCGGTGGGGGAGTAGTGTGGTGGTGATAGCGCATCCTGCCAGGGTGCCAACGATTGTCATTAGCGGCAACAGCATGTAGAGCCTGTTCAGACTGCGGAACTTTTGGAAAATCTCGACATCGTTGCCAATCATAAATCCCACGAGGAAGATGAGGGCACACAGCGTGATGTAGCTCACGTTGCTGAGCCAGTCGAACTGTGGCATCAGGTGTAGCACGCCCACGACGATGCCAGCGACAAAGAATCCCACTATCACCAGGCTGCCTTTCATCGCTTGCCTCCTTCCTTGCGCTGGATGAATTTCCACAGAGCCCATGCAAGAGCGATGCTGCCTGCAGTGCCGGCAATGGAGAGCAGCAGGGCCTCGATGCCCAGTTCTTGGAATCCATCGATAACAGCTTTGTTCTCACCGGCTTCTACTCCCAGGAAGAACAGCAGGGCCCACACCAGCACTATTAATAGGGTGTTGAGGAACCTGAACGCATGCTTGCGCAGGAGCCATCCTGCAGCAATTCCTGCAGCCATTATGAGAATGATTTGCAACATAATCGCTACAAAGGTATAAAAAAATAATGGTGAAGCAAAAGAGTGGAGAGGGGAGAGTGAGAGGGGAGAGTGAGAGGGGAGAGTGAGAGGAGGGACATGATTGTTCCGTTTGAGTTATGGTTTTTGGGTGTAAAAATGCTGAAAATGAGAAAAAAAACTAAAAAAAGTGATTTTTTTCATCAATAATATGTGCTAATTAAAAAAAAAGTACGATATTTGCACTTGCAAATTTTGAGGCTATTATTTATTTGCTTGTTTTTTAGGCGTTTTGCTCGTTTTTGAAAGCAAGTGAATAATTGATGTGACCTCAATTTTTAGTGAGTAAATGAATTATTTTATATTTTAACCATAAAACATTTATTAAAATGACAAAAGCAGATATCGTAAGCGAAATCGCTAAATCAACAGGCATTGACAAAGCCTCAGTTTTGGAGACTATTGAGAAATTCATGGAGACCGTAAAGGATTCTCTCGCCGAGGGTGAGAACGTTTATCTGAGAGGTTTCGGTAGCTTCATCGTTAAGACTCGTTCGCAGAAGGTTGCCCGCAACATCTCTAAGAAGACCGCTATCATCATCCCAGAGCACAAAATCCCAGCTTTCAAGCCCGCCAAAGTTTTCATGGAGCAGGTTAAGAAGTAAAAAATTGTACTGAGGAATTAACATCGAAATATAAATTTCTAAAAATTAAGAAAATGCCAAGCGGTAAAAAGAGAAAAGGCCACAAGATGGCTACGCATAAGCGCAAAAAAAGACTGAGAAAGAATCGTCACAAGAACAAGAAGTGATTTTTCTTGAATGAGTCTTAAGCGAAGGGACAAACTAATGAACAAGGACTCGCAAGTGTGTGATTATGCATTAAGGGTGCCAGACATCATTGGTTTGTTCTTTTGCATTTAGACTGATGGCAGCGTTGCCATCCCCCCGATCCCCACTCGTCGTTGCGGCCCACACATTAATATTATATAGGGCATAAAGAAAACGTAATGAGTGACTAAAGAAAAATAACAGAAATTCACGATGAGAAGTGAACTGATTGTAGACGTGAAACCCACAAGCATCAGCACGGCCTTGCTTGAAGACGGCCGGTTGATGTCGCTACAGAAGGAGGCACGCGACGCTTCCTACGCAGTGGGTAACCTCTATTTTGCCAAGGTAAAGAAGCTTATGCCAGGCTTGAATGCCGCGTTTGTGAACGTGGGCTATGGCAAAGAGGCATTTCTTCATTACCTTGATTTAGGGTCACAATTCAGTAGCTATTCTTCATTCATCAAGCAGGTGCGCGAGAGCGGCGGCAAGCGACAGGTGAGCCTGTCGAAGATGAAGCTGCTTCCCGACATCGACAAGCATGGCTCGGTAACCGACATGCTCGAGGCGGGTCAGGAACTGATAGTTCAGATTGCGAAGGAGCCCATTTCGACCAAGGGTCCTCGTCTGACCACCGAGATTACATTCACAGGCCGTTTTCTGGTGCTGATACCGTTTAACAACAAGATATTGGTATCGCAAAAGATTAAGGACCGCGCCGAGAAAACCCGCCTACGCCGTCTTGTTGAGAGCATTAAGCCCAAGAACTTTGGTGTGATAGTGCGCACATCGGCCGAGAACAAGCGTGCCGCCGAGTTGAATAGTGAACTGAAGGTGCTCATGAAGTGCTGGGAGGAGAGTGTCGCAAAGATTAACTACAGTGACGCTCCAAGTCTCCTCTATGAGGAGGAGAGCCGCGCGGTGAGTTTGATACGCGACATCTTCAGCCCCGACTTCGAAAGCATCCATGTGAATAATGCCGAGATTTACGAGCAAATTCACAACTATGTGAGCCTAATCGCCCCCGACCGTGGCGATATTGTCAGCATTTACAGCGACGACCAGCCAATATTCGACAAGTTTAATGTAACGCGTCAAATGAAGTCGTCGTTTGGAAAGACGGTATCTTTCCGTTCGGGCGCATACATAATTATTGAAAGCACCGAGGCTTTGCACGTGATAGACGTGAACTCGGGCAACCGGTCCCGCAAGACCACCGACCAGGAGAGTAATGCCCTGGATGTGAACTTGCTCGCCGCCGACGAGATAGCACGCCAGCTCAGGCTGCGCGATATGGGCGGCATTATTGTGATTGACTTCATCGACATGGCCAAGGGCGAGCATCGCCAGGCTCTGTATGATCACATGAAGGAAGTGATGCAGAAAGACCGTGCCCGTCACAATATCTTGCCATTGAGCAAGTTTGGTCTGATGCAGATTACGCGCCAGCGTGTGCGTCCTGCACTCGACATTGTCACGAGCGAGACGTGCCCCTCTTGTGGAGGTAAGGGGGAAGTGATGCCCTCGCTGCTTTTCACCGACCGCCTCAAGGATAAGATTCACTATTTGGTGAACGACCTTGGCGTTAAAGGTTTCATTATGTATGTCCATCCATTTGTCGATGCCTATCTCAAGAAAGGCTTTATCAGCCTTTACATGAAATGGCGCCGAGAGTTTGGGCGAGTATTCAAGATTATGCCCGACCAGGATTTAGCCTACCTGCAATATCGGGTCATCGACAAGAACAAGCAGGAAATTGACCTTAGTGAAGAGAAAGACACAAGCAGCTCCTCAAGCAAAAAGGAAAATAGACAGAGGAAGCAGATAGAACAAGATGACGACACCCAATAAAGGACACGTCATTCTAAACTAGACAAAACAACATCCCCACCCATTATATGAGGCGGGGATGTTTATTTTTTATGCAGATATGGATTAGTTCAAAACATAGATGTGGAGAGGATGGTGCGTTATGGCTTTTGTGTGGCAAAGTAACGCCAGAGCGGTGCGAGCATCAGGGCTTGCTTGAGCTCGTTGTTCTGCATCATGCTCAGTACCTCGTCGCGGCTGAGCAGCACCACGTCGATGTCCTCGGTGCGGTCGAGATGCTGAGACTGTACTTTTTCCAATCCTGTTGCCAGGAAGCAGTGAGTCAAGTTGTTGCAGGTGCCTGGATTTTGTCCAATGGCCATGACTTCGGTCCAATTGCCGCCTCCGTAGCCTGTTTCCTCAAGGAGCTCGCGTCGTGCTCCTTCTTCGGGGGTCTCACCTGGCTCTATCACACCTGCGCAGAGTTCTACCGAATCAAGCTCCATGGCATACCGATATTGCCTTACAAAGACAAACTTGTCGTCGTTGGTGATGGCAATCACGTTCACCCAGTCGGGGTATTCCAGCACATAATACTCGTCGTTGACCACGCCATTTGGTAGTTGAACGGTGTCACGCCTTGCAGTGAGCCAAGGTCGCTTTATAAGATATTCGCTTTTGAGCGTTTTCCAGCGATTCATATGGTAGTTGTTCGTTATTTGTTGTTCGTTGTTTTTTGTTTTGGGGCTGCGAGTTGCAGGGTGCGGTAAAGGTTGCAGCCTATGAAATTGCCAATGATAGAGGCAATGTAGACGATGAGCGTTTGCCCTGTCCATTCGTTGAAGTTGAGTGCGAGGGTGTAGTAGAATGCGTCGGCTATGCTGTGCACAAATCCGCACATTATGAACAGTGGAATGCCGAAAAGAAGCGGCAGCCACATCTTTTGGCGCGCGAAGTTCACGACAGTTGTCATGATAAATCCACAGAATATTGCTAGCAACACTACATTCCAGAAACCTTTCTCTACTCGTCCATCAACTATTGTGCGGGCTGTGTCGACGAGTTCGGGGATTGCAGTCTTGATGGAAAGTGCCACAAGGGCGCACCCTAGGATATTGCCCAGGATGATTACTGGCAGCTCAATCCAGTCTTGCCGTGTCTCGACAAAACCGCTCACTCCTGTGTAGAGCTTCATTTTGTAGCACACTACGGTGATGAGACCGAAGGAGAAGAGAACGGCGCCTATGATACCTCCCACCTTTAGGAAGGCCACTCCGCCAAGTGAGATGCAGATTCCTGCAAGAATAGAGTCGATAATGGTTTTGCGCATAATTCGATGGTTGTTGGCCTGGTGGCCGAAGGTGTAAAGAAACTTGATGTAAAACAAAAAACGCTGACAGCTATTGAAGACCTTCGTCGTTAACTGTCAGCGCTTTTTCATCGGGTGGGTGCTGACGGATTCGAACCGCCGACCCTCTGCTTGTAAGGCAGATGCTCTGAACCAGCTGAGCTAAGCACCCGTGCTTTTTCGAAAAGCGATGCAAAATTACAACCGATTTTTGAACTGTGCAAGTTTTTTGCGATTTTTTTTACAGGGGTATGCCATTTTCAATTATCGGTATAATATCCAGAGGCTTGTTGATGATCACGTTGGCGTGATATTCCTTCAGTTCTTTGACAGGTCGGAAGCCCCATGACACACCCACCGAGTCGATGCAAGCTCGCCTAGCTGTCTCCATGTCGATGCCTGAGTCGCCAACGAAAATCGTCTCCTGCTTTGTGATGTGGGCCTTTGCCAGAATCATGAAGATGATAGATGGGTCGGGTTTTACAGGAATGTCCTCTTCTTGCCCTTGAATTGCAATCCAGTTGATGTCGGGGAAGAAGTGGTTAATGATTTTGAGTGTTGCTTGCTGGTATTTGTTGCTTGCAACGGCAAGTTGAATCCCGTTATCTTGCAAGTGATGAAGCAGCTCTGGAATGCCTTCGTAGGGTGCAGTGCGGTCGGTGTTGTGCTCGTTGTAGTATTGCTTGAAGTCTTTGAGCATAGTGCTTACCACGGTCTTGTCCTTTCTTGCGTCTTCGGGCAGAGAGCGTTCAATGAGTCGCTTCACGCCGTTGCCCACAAAGAATGGGTAGGAAGCCACGCTGTGGGTGTGGAATCCGTTTCGGTCGAGAGCGTAGTTTACAGCCTCTCCCAGGTCCTTGATAGTGTTGAGCAAGGTGCCGTCAAGGTCGAATATCGCTAGCTGTTTCATAAGAGTTATCAGTAGTCAGTTATCAGTAGTCAGTAGTCAGTTATTCTGGATTATCTAGCATTTCGTTGAGAGCTCTCCACTCTTCATTAGGTTAGAATGGATAGCCGATTGAGAAGTGTAGTTCGGCATCACGCTTGAGCGAAGGGTGGACTAGTGGCCAGTGCTCTTGTCCCGATGCTGGGTTGTGGGCCTTCATACCCACATCGAAGCGCACGAGGAAGTAGGTGAAGTCCATGCGGAGTCCCAGTCCGTAGGATAGTGCCAGTTGCTCAAAGAACTTGCTAAACTTGAAAACACCACCTGGTTGGTTCTCATATTCCTTGATGGTCCACACGTTACCACAGTCGATGAAGGCTCCCAGCTCAAGCACCCAGAAGAGCTTGCATCGGTACTCAAGGTTAAGGTCGAGTCTGATGTCGCCGCACTGGTAAATGAAGCTGTTCTGCGCCTTCTTGCCGTCGAAACTACCAGGACCGAGGGTGCGCACTCCCCATCCTCTCACACTGTTGGCACCGCCCGAGTAGAAACGTTTCTCAAATGGCAGCACTGTGCTGTTGCCATAGGGTACTGCGATGCCAAAGCCTGCGTGCATAGCCAGCGAACTGCGCTGGTTGATATAATGTGTGATGGCGAAGTCGCCGTCGAGTTTTACATACTGTGAATATCGGGTGCCAACTACCTTGTAGCTATCATCGTCTTCACGTTTTTGTCCAATCAGGTGCGAGATGCCATAGAGCAGGTTGCCCGCAGTCTCGGCCGAGGCTCTCACTGTGTAGATGTTGTCCTGGAACACGGTTGTGAGCGGATTGGTAGCGCGTCGATTGGTCTTGTAGAAGGTGTAACCCATGCGCATGATAAGGTGGTTCTCGTAGGAGTAGCGCAGCAACGGGTTGGTGATGCTGTCCAGGAAGTTGATTTTGCTCTTGGGCAGGTACACATAGCTCAGGTCGATGAGGTTGAACGTGTGGCGCATTTGGTTGTTGCGCTCGCTCCAGATGTATTTCCATCCACCACCGGCAATGATGCGGGTGTACTCAGGCCGTTCTTGATAGTTGAAGCTAGTCATGAACTCGGTAGAGGCTTGGATGCGGCGCTTGAAGCTCTCGCGCAAGAATGGCATCTTGAACTTGGGGAAGGTGATGCCCACGTCGCCCGAATACTCGCTGTAGTTGTCGTTGATGAGGCCGCTCAGGTCGCCCGACAAGCTCTCGTAGGAAGCCTTGAACTTGACGTTCAAAATTTCGGAGCCCTTGAAGATGTTGCGGTGCTGGTAGTCGGCACCGATGCCAAATCCCAAGTCGCCCTCGCTGTTGGTTCCCTCGAGCGAGAAGGATATTGTTTGCGACTTGTCGCGATTGAGCAGGATGTAGGCATCGAGCAGCAAGTGTCCATCAACCTCTCCAACGGCTTTCATGTCGATGTTTATATACTTGATGATGCCCAGACGGCCCAGGGCTTTGTAGGTGCGGTCCACATCGTTGGCGTTGTAGATGGTTCCGGGCCTGATGAAGCAGTTCTCGTCGAGAATAGCCTTGTCGATATAGCGGTCTTCGCCATAGAGCACGGTGATGCCGTTATAGGATGTGGAGTCGCCATACACGCCGTTCTGCATGTTCACTGCATCGTAGCTGGTGACGAAAATCACGTCGCGCACATAGAATTGCCTGTGCGTGTCGATGTGTGGCATGTGGGGTAGGTCTTGCGTCTTCTCGCTCAGGGCCAATGTGAGATCCACGTCATGAGAGCCTGCTGCCGTGTCGGCCACAAAGGTGATATAATTTTTATTGAAGGCGTAGTAGCCCTTGTTCCTAAGTCGCTGCACGATGAGTTCACGCTCGTCGTCAAGCTTTTTGTGGTCGAGGGCCGACTGACACTTAATGGGGAAGTCGGTGGTGTCGCCCAAAATTATCTCGCGCAAGCTGTCATTTGGAATATCGTAGGCTATCGACCTGATGAGGTAGGGCTTGTTGAGCGTGATGTTATATTCCACCTGCGCTTTTTTCTTCTCGGGTTTCAGAGTCACGTTACTTGTTACCGTGTTCTTGAGGTAACCCTTGTTGATGAGGGCGCGCTGGAGTTGGTTTTCGCTAGCTGTGGTGAGCGTGGAATCGTAGATTACAGGTGGGGTTCCCACTCGCCTGATCCACTTGTTGAACCAATTGCTGGAATCTTTACCTGAAATGTTGTAGATGGCGAGTTGCATCTTCAGTCCGCCCAGCACCTTGTGGTTCTCGGTCTGACGCAGGTAATTGGTGAGCTCCTGTTTATTAAGATCTTTGGCGTTGTCCTTGTCAAGGATGTTGATTTTCACCTTGTCGAGAAGTAGCTGGCCATCGGGCACATGTTTGGTTGAAGCACACGAGTACAGCAATGTCACTGTTGCCAGTGTCATCGCAATGAGCAAGAGATGTGTGATTCTTTTTATCATGTGCTTCTAGTGGTGCAAACAAAATGCAAAGTTAGTAAATAGTTTTCAGTTATTGGTTATCAGTAGTCAGTTTTTGTTTGACAAAAGGTATATAAAAAAAAGAAATCCCTGACTCAACGTCGGGGATTGCTTAACTAATTAACTTTCTAATACCATTAACATAAACCTTAAAACAATGAAAAGTATCGTCTCACGACGACTAAGATTTCATAACCTTAAAAAACTAATACCATGAAAACTGATGCAAAGGTATAGCATTTTGTGTTATAAAACATAATTTTCAAGCAGAAATCGTCTTTATTTAACTTTGTTTAACAAAAATAGGTCGATTTTTCTTGTGAAATGGTAATTTTTTGCCCTTTATGCTTGGTTTTTTAGAGGGGGGCAATAACCACTCAGCTATATATAATCTTCCCAACTCCCCCTCGAGGGAGTTGGGAAGTGGGAACTTACAACTGAAGACTTATTTCAGATAGTCGTCGAAGTAGCGGGTGATGCGCTCGTGCAGGTGCACACTCTGGTGGCCACGCATGTTGTGGCCCTGTCCTGGATATACGAAGAAGTCGGGCTGTGTGTCGGCGCCGATGCAAGCTTTAAGGAACGAGTAGGCGTGCTGAGGCACAACTGTTGGATCGTTGAGGCCGATGATGATTTGCAGACGTCCCTTCAAGTTCTTGGCCTTGTGGATAAGGCTGGTTTCGGCATAGCCCTCGGGATTTGCCTGTGGGGTGTCCATGTAGCGCTCGCCGTACATTACCTCATACCATTTCCAATCGATTACCGGTCCGCCGGCCACACCCACCTTAAACACGTCGGGATAGTTGGTCATCAGGCTGATGGTCATGAAGCCACCGAAGCTCCATCCATGCACTCCCATGCGATCCATGTCGACATAGGGCAGAGACTTGAGGAATTCAACGCCCTTCATCTGGTCGCGCATCTCAACCTGTCCCAGGTGGCGGAAAGTGGCCTGCTCGAAATCGCGGCCGCGATTCTCGCTGCCGCGGTTGTCAAGGATAAACAACAGGTATCCCTTTTGCGCCATATAGGTCTCCCAGCTGCGGCTGCAGTAGTGCCAGCGTGCGTCAACGTTGTGGGCATGAGGTCCACCGTATACATATACTACTGTAGGATATTTCTTGGTGGGATCAAAGTCAACAGGCATTACCATGCGGTAATAGAGGTCGGTGACGCCGTCGTCGGCCTTGATGGAGCCACACTTGTACTCAGGAACAGCATATCCCTCCCAAGGGTCGGGAGCGGTGTAGTAGCGCAGTGGCTTGCTGCCATCGTTTTTCACGATAGCGATGTTGCGAGGCACATCAGGCTCCTGATAGTAATCTACAAGCCATGAGCCGTCACCACTCAGCACACCACTGTGCCAGCCCTTGCCACCCTCATCAACACGGGTGCGCTTACCGGTGGCTACATCCACACTATAGAGGTTGCGCTGGATGGGGTTAGCCTCGTTGCTGGCGATGATTACTGCCTTGCGTGTCTTGTCAAAGCCCATCAACTCCATTACCACCCAGTTGCCGCTGGTGAGCTGCTTAACAAGCGTGCCGTCGGCGTTAAACAGATACAGGTGGTTGTAGCCGTCCTTCTGGCTCTGCATGATGAACTTGCTGTTGTCCCATGGAAGGAAAACGATGGGGCTCTGTGGCTCTACATATTTCTCGCTTGTCTCGCGATAGATTTCAGCTACCTTGGCGCCAGTGCTAGAATTATAGCTCACCAGTCGGCAGTCGTTCTGGTCGCGGTTGATTTCAAACATGTAGATGAGCTTGTCGTCAGGACTCCAAGCGATGTTGGTGAAATAGCGGTCGGTGGGATCGCCAGTTTCTAGATATATCACTCCGCCCGATGCCACGTCGAGCACGCCCACTTGCACCTTGTGCGATGTGCGGCCTGCCATTGGGTACTTCTCGGGAGCTGGAGTGGCCTCAACGTGAGTGGAATCGTAGATTTCGGGCACTGTGATGAGAGGATAGTCGGCCACCATGCTCTGGTCCATGCGATAGAAAGCGAGTTTCTCGCCGTTGTTGCTCCAGAATGTGCCCTTTTCGATGCCAAATTCATTGCGATGCACAGCCTGAGCGTAGACGATGTCGCGCGAGCCGTCGTTGGTAATCTGCTTCGACTCTCCGCTGGCTGTTGTCACCCACAGGTTGTCATCCTTTACAAACGCCACGTTGCGGCTGCCTTTGTGCCAGTCGCTGTTGGTCTCGTTCTTGTAGCTCTGACTCCACTCGGGGCAGTGCTTCTTCACGTCGACGAGCATGCGAACCTCACCAGCATAGACCATCATCAACGACATGTCGGGATAGGGGAATGAAGCGTAACTCAGCATTGGTGCTTTCTCGAGCCCGGCCCACTCTTTTACCTGCTCGGCAGTGAATGCGAGCGTCTCCTTGCCGGTCTTGGTGTCGACCTTCCAGCACGAGTCCCTCTCAATGTGCATGAGTTGATTGCCCATCCATGTCAGGGTTTTGTTTTTAGGCAACATTTTGTAATAGTTCTTGCCTCCAAAGTTCAAGTCCTCGAGAGTGAACTCCTTTTGAGCACTAGCGGTAACTGACCATAGCAGCACCACAGCAGCGCAATAAATTAATCGTTTCATTATAATTATAGTTTTTAGTTATTAGTTTCTTAGTTTTTAGTTCTATAAGTTCTAGACATTCTAGAAAATCTAGAGGGGCTAGCCTCGAGCACACTCACCTCTAACCACTACTTTGGTTTATCAAAATCGCCACTATCCTGAGTCTGGATGGTGTAAATCTCGCGGTAGATGTCGTTGTTTTTGAGCAGGTTTTCGTGGGTGTCGAAGCCTATGATGCGACCGTTGTCCATCACGATGATGCGGTTGGCGTGCATCACGCTGTGTACACGTTGCGCCACAATCACCTTGGTCACCTCGGGCATATAGTCGCGCAGGGCACGACTGATGCGGGCGTCGGTAGCAGTGTCGCATGCGCTGGTCGAATCGTCGAGCACCAGCACCTTGGGGCTCTTGAGCAAGGCGCGGGCGATGCACAGGCGTTGCTTTTGTCCGCCCGACACGTTGGCTCCACCTTGTTCTATAATAGTGTCATATCCATTTGGCATCTCCTCGATGAACTCGTCGGCACAAGCAAGCTTGCATGCGTGCTTGCACTCCTCGAGCGTGGCGTCGCTCTTTCCCCAGCGCAGGTTTTCGAGCACTGTGCCGCTGAAGAGAACGTTCTTTTGCAGTACCATCGACACGTTGTTGCGCAGCGTCTCAAGGTCGTAGTCGCGCACGTCCACTCCACCCACCTTGATAGAGCCGTTGCTCACGTCATACATGCGGCTGATTAGCATGGCTAGGGTCGACTTACCGCAACCGGTACCGCCAATGATGCCAATAGTCTCACCACTATTGATGTGTAGATTTATGTCGTTGATGGCATAGTCGCATACGGCTGCTGCTCCTACAACGCCCAAAAAGGCGATAGGTGGTGGAAGCTCACCGGTCTTATTATAGGTGAACTTCACGTTCTCAAAGTCGATACTGCCGTCGGCAACTGTCATGACAGGATTCTCGGGATTCACGATGTCGGCTTTCTCATTGATGACCTCGGCCACACGTTTACCACTGGCGGCACTCATCGTGAGCTGCACAAAAATCATTGAGAGCATCATCAGTGCGCTAAGGATGGTCATTACATAGGTGAAGAGCGACGTGAGCTGGCCAGTGGTGAGGTCTCCACCCACAATGTGCTTGGCACCAAACCACGATAGCGAGATAATGCAACCATAGACGACTATCATCATCACTGGGTGGTTCAACGCCATCAGACTCTCGGTTTTTACAAAGAGACCATACAGCGCTCTTGCCGCCTTGCTGAACTTCTTGTTCTCATAGTCCTCACGCACAAAGGCTTTTACCACTCTAATCGCCGACACGTTCTCTTGTACCACATTGTTCAAGTCGTCATATTTCTTGAAAACCTGTTGGAACAACTTCACTGTGCGGCTGATGATGAGGTAGAGCGCAGTTCCAAGGATCACGAGGGCGATAATGAAGATTGTGCTCATTTTTGTGTTAATGAACACGCACATAAAGATGGCAAACACCAAGTTGAGTGGCGCGCGTACCGACACCCTAAGCAGCATTTGGAAAGCGTTCTGAAGGTTGTTGACGTCGGTAGTCATTCTCGTCACCAGGCCCGACGAGCTGAACTTGTCGATGTTGGAGAACGAGAAAGTTTGAATGTTGCGAAACATGGCCTCACGCAGGTTGCGTGCGAAGCCCGACGAAGCAATTGCCGAAAAACGGCCAGCAAGAATGCCGAATAGCATGCTCATGGCTGCCAGCACCAGCATGATGGCTCCATATTTGTACACATTGCCCAGATGGCTCTTTGCTATGCCCTCGTCGATAATCCACGAAGTGACATAGGGAATTAGTACCCCCATCACCACCTCTAAGGCGATAAAGATAGGAGTCAATATCGACGCAGTCTTGAAACTGCCAATCTGCTTTATTAATGTCTTAAGCAATGTACTCTAAATTTTAATTTGTCGCAAAGATAGTAAATAGTTTTCAGTTTTCAGTAATCGGTAGTCAGTTTTTAGTTATCAACATCTTTTGTTGGTTAGAAGTCGTAGCCGTCTTCCCAGCCTTCATCGTAGTCTTCGTTGTCGCCGTTGCTATCTCCGTAGTCGTCGGCGTGGTGCCCTGGATGTCCTGTGACGCGATCTTCTTCGGCGAGTGCGTCGGCTTCCATGAGTCCGTCTTCATAGTCATCAACTGTAGCCTGCTGGGGTGGGGTGTAGGGCCTAGGTTCTTGTATGCCTGATGAATCGGGTGCTGTAGTCATGGTGTGATCGAGTGGAATTGTAGTGTGGCTCAATGATGCCGAATCGTTGCCGCTGTCGCTGCCACCGCAACCTGTCATAATGAGAGCAATCAGACATGTCATGGCCCAAAAAGTAGTGTGTTTTACTGTATTAATTATAAAGTTTTTGGTCATCGTGTGTGTGTGTAGATTGCAAAGATAGTAAAAACAATCGAGAATTTGCTTTTAGGCTTTTGAGGGAATGTACAAATTTGTAGATTGTGTTAATTTTTGGCGGTTAAAGTCTTAAACAATTATAAATTTTCTACTATTATTTTGGGTTAAATTTGTTTATTAGAAAAAAAACACTATTTTTGCAATATATTTAGTGATATGCTTTTAGGACGAAAAACGAAATATAAAAATCTTTTTCTATTGAAAATGCTTTTAATAATACAAAAATTATGAAAATAAATCGGCCAGTTGCTGAAATTGGTCAACAGTTTTTCATATGTATCTTTTTCATTGTTAACAAACACAAAAGTATTGTAAGGTAAATAAGTTTTAGTATTTAAATTTTATGGTGAGGATGTCGTTGGATGTGAATCTAGCGGCATTTTTCTTTGTCCATTTTAGGTTGTAAATAAAAGAGTGTTTTTTAAGTTGTGAACTTGGGAATTATTGACTACCTTTGCATCGTTTTTTAGAAAATTTAATCATAGAGAAGAAATATTTCATGGTTTTTACTTTTGAAATACATTATATAATATGGTGCTTGCTGGCGGCGGCATTGGTGTTGTCGCTGGTGTGGGTGGTTTGGTATAACCGTCGTAGCATGAAGCTGTTGAAGTTCATGAAATATGAGGAGCGCACCCGTCGTTATCTTTATCCCGAGGATTTGCCTTCGGTGTCGGTAATCGTGTTTGCCGACAATGACGAGAAGTGGCTCAACAAGTACCTTCCCACCATGATGCGCCAAAAATATCCTTCGCCATTTGAGGTGATAGTGGTCGACGACGCATCGTTCGACGGCACCAAAGACTTGGTGGGCGACATGATGGTGTATTTCGACCATCTGAAAATAGTTTCGGTTCCCGACCAGACACGCTCCTTGTCACGCAAGAAGCTTGCCGTGATGCTTGGCATCAAAGCCGCCCAGCACGAAGTGGTGCTGACCACCAACGCTAATTGCCAGATTCATAGCGACCGTTGGCTGATGGCGATGATGCGCAACTTTGGTCCTGGCGTAGATGTGGTGCTCGGTTATTCTTACTTTGATCACAGTGAGGACCGTGGCATTGGAAAATGTTACCGAGTGCTTGACGAGATGACGACTGCCATGCAGTGGATACTTAGCGCCGTCAAGGGCCAGCCTTACCGTGGCATCAGCGACAACCTCGCCTATCGCAAGGAGGTTTTCTACCGAAACAAGGGCTTCTCTAAGTCGCTAGAGATGAAATGGGGCGATGATGACATCTTTGTCAGCGAGATTACCACTCCCAAAAACACACGTGTGGAACTGCTCCCTGCAAGCATGTCGACTGCCCACTTTGACGATTTGCCACATGCTTTCAGCACCTTGAAGTCACGCCGTGATTTCACATCAAGGCACGTGAAATATAAGTCGCAGTTCCGCGTGCAGGCCTGCATGTCGCTACTATATTACTTGCGTCTTGCTGCGCTGGTAGCGGCCGTTGCTTTGTGTTACACTAACCTGGCTGTGAGCCTGTGTGCATTCCTCATTTTCCTTATCACATGGTTGCCCATGATGCTCACCACATTCAGGAACTGCTACTTGCTGCGCTTGCCGTTGCTGTTGTTCTCGGTTCCGCTATTCACCTTGATTCGTCCTATTGTCAACACATTCTACAAAATCAAGGGATTGTTTACCCGCAAAAACAATTACACGTCAATAATGTAAGATGATTAAGACCCTCACCAGCTGGCGCGGCATCTTTGCCTTGTGCATCGTGTGTTTCCACTTTGCGATGCATGAGTTTGACCAAATGACCTATGCCGGTGTCACGTTCTTTTTCATGCTTAGCGGCTTCTTGGTTACTTACAAGCATGAGACGCTGAATAGCGTCAAGAGCTTCTATAGTCGTCGCTTGTGGCGCATCTTCCCCCTTCACTGGCTGGTGCTCGTGGCAATGATATTGCTCGACCTTGCAGTCATCCACCGGTTCCACTACGGTTGGGATTTGCCACTGCATGTGACGTTGCTCCAATCGTGGATTCCCTACAAATCAATACACTATAATTATAGCATCCACTCGTGGTTCTTGAGTTCGCTCATGTTTTGCGTGCTGGCCACTCCTTTGCTGCTCAAAGTCATTAAAAAGCTGCGCCTCACGATGGTTTTCGTGCTGGCGCTTGTGGCTTGTGCGATAGTGATAGTGTTGAACACTGTACCATTGGGCTTTGACACAAGCTATTGCTATGTGTGCCCTCTCACTCGCTTGGTTGACTATGCATTAGGAATGGTGCTGGGTGTGGTTGTTAGAAAACTTCAGGCAGTGACCACTCGCCAATACTCGCTGGCTAAAGCGAGTTTCGTTGAGCTGTGCGTGCTGATGGCACTGACAAGTTGTGTCGCGATTCATGCCAGTGGTAATTTCATAGCTGTGAAGCTAGAAAACTCGCCACTATGGTGGATACCCGTAGCTGCAATCATCTTTGCATCGGCAATGCTCAACGGTCAAGAAGGCGTGGTGGGCAAAGTGTTGAAGTTGCGCCCACTGGTGTGGCTGGGTGAGATAAGTTTTGAGGTTTATCTGTTGCAGAAGTTGGTAAACAATGCTTTCTGTTACCTGGTGGCGCCATTGTTTGGCCACTATGGCATCATGATTTATGATTACAGTTTTGCCTGCACCCTGCCGCTGCTCATCGTCACCGCTTGGGCAGTGAACCGATTGTTGTCCTTCACAGTCGCAAAACGACTAGCCCAAAGACCTTAATAATATATATTATTTATTCAAAAAGTGACATATTTGCAATAACAGCGGGAAAATTGCGTTATTAAGTTAAGATGAATATTCTCAAATACCGACATATTGCAATTTTAGCGCTACTATTAACGGTTGTTACTGCTGTGGCTCAAGACAATGACAAAATCTTGAATCGCCAGTATGCCGATATGAAACGAGTGCATTATGGTTTCTCGGTGGGTGTTAATTTCCAGGACCTTAAGCTAACTAACAACGGCTACATTAGCGAGGACGGTCAGGCATGGTTTGCCGATGTGCCAAACCATTCTCCGGGCTTCTGTGTTAATGTGCTTGCAGACTTGAGATTGTCGAACCACTTCAACCTGCGATTTTCGCCAGGTATGTACTTTGGTAACAAAGTGGTGAGATATTTCAATGCTAACGCTCCTGTCGACGCCTTGGAACCATCGATCAAGCAGCAACGTCAGAATGTGAAAGCTACTTATATTGTCGTACCTCTCGAACTCAAGTTCTCGGCTCGTCGCCACCATAACATCAGGCCATATTTCACTGGTGGTGTCATGGGGCTCTATGACCTCAGCAAGGAGCGTCCGGAGCAGATGCGCCTTAAAGACTTTGATGTTATGCTTACTGTGGGCATGGGATGCGACTTCTACCTGCCTTTCTTCAAACTGTGTCCCGAGGTGAAATTCTGCTTTGGCTTGAAGAACCTTCTCGAGACCAACCGTCCTGATCTTCAGGACAATCCAGCAATGGAGGTGTTCACCAAGAGTCTAAGTAAGGTAAAAAACAGTATGGTAGTGCTGACATTCTATTTTGAATAAAGAGAAAAAAGATAATGCAACTGCATAAATCATATATTAGAAAACTGGCTGTGGCGCTGTTGATGGCAGTGGCGTCATGGGGATTTAAAGCATCGGCACAAATCGACGCCCAGCTCACTCAATATTGGGCAGTGCCATCCTATTATAACCCATCGTCAATAGGTAATGTTGACTACATCCACATCACTGCTGGCAGTAAGTTGCAGTGGATAGGTGTGAAACATTCCCCAATGAACTTCCTAGCGATGGCCGACATGCCATTTAAGTTCCTTGGCAAGCGATGGGGCACAGGTCTCTTGTTGCAACAGGAGAACGTGGGTCTTTTCAGCACCCAGACTGTAGCGGCACAACTCGCATGGAAGAAAAAGATGCTTGGAGGAACCCTGAGTGTGGGAGTTCAAGTGGGACTGCTCAATCAATCCTTCAAGGGCGATAGTGTGAGAGTGCCCGATACCGACCAAGCTCACACCAATGCCGACGACGCTATACCCAAGGGAGTTGTCAACGGCAGGGCACTTGATGTGGCCGCAGGCGTGTCGTTTGTCCACAAGTGGTTTTGGGTAGCCGCCTCAACAACCCACGTGACCGCTCCAACCATCACTCTTAAGGCCGGAGAAAACGAGGAAGATTTGTACGAGTTTAACACTGGTCGCTTCTTTTATTTGATGGCTGGTAGCAATATTCCTATAAAAAATACGTTATTTGAGATACAGCCTTCGGTTTTTGCCAAGACTGATACTAAATTCTGGCAAGCCGAGGCAACATTGCGTGTGCGGTACAACAAGTTCCTTTCAGGAGGTTTTGCCTATCGTCACAAAGATGCTGTCAGCGCTATGTTTGGAGCCGAGTTCAAGAACTTTTTTGTGGGGTATGCCTACGACTTTCCCATCTCATCGATGAACAAGGCGACGCATGGTAGCCATGAGCTGTTTTTAAATTATAACGTGAAACTCAACTTGGGTGAGGTTAATAAGAACAAGCACAAGAGCATACGCATCATGTAGCTTGGGCTGTAATTTTTTGAGAGAGACAACAAACTATCAAGACAAAATATATTCTAGAGTATAATGAAAAAGTTATTGATTATTGTTTTGGCGACTTTAGCTCTTGCATCTTGCAGTGGCATTCGCAAGTCTATCAATAGTGGTGGCGGCGAAGTTACTGGTGTGGGAGCAGTGACTTATTCGGAACCCACTCCCTATGGAATGGTGCTCGTTGATTGCGGCTCGATGAAAGAGGGTCCATCTCAACGTGACTCCCTGTGGGGAATCGACTCTACAGCTCGTGGAGTGAGCGTTGACGCCTTCTGGATGGATGAGAATGAGGTCACCAACAGTAAGTACAAGCAGTTTGTCTATTGGGTGCGCGACTCAATTATCCGTGAGCGTCTTGCTGACCCTGCTTATGGTGGCAACGAAGAGTTTAAAATCGAGGAGGACAAGGATGGCAACCCCATCAAGCCTCACCTTAACTGGAGTAGAAACATTCCTTGGAAAAACCCAAGTGAAGATGAGGAGCGCGCTATCGAGAGCGTTTATCGCATCAACCCAATTACTGGAAAGAAGGAATTGGATCCTCGTCAGATGAACTATCGTTACGAGATTTACAATCTCACCGAGGCAGCCAAGCGTCGCAATCGTTTTGACCCAACAACTCGTGACTACAACACCGACCATGCCGTTCCAACCACTAATCCTATCATTAGCAAGGACACAGCATTTGTTGATGATGACGGACGCATCATTCGTCAAACTGTAACACGCCCACTGCAGAGTGAGTTTGACTTTGTCAACACCTATATCGTGAACATCTTCCCCGATACCACTTGCTGGATTAACGACTTTGAGAACAGTTACAACGAGCCCTACGTGAGGTTGTATTTTGCCAATGGCAACTACAACAGCCACCCCGTAGTAGGCGTGAGCTGGGAGCAGGCTAATGCCTTCTGCCACTGGCGCACCGAGTTCCTGAAGAAGTCGCTGGGCAAGGAGGGTGTTTACATTGAGCCTTTCCGCTTGCCTACCGAGGCCGAGTGGGAGTTTGCTGCTCGTGCAGGAAAGAACGAGAACATCTATCCGTGGGATGGGGCATTGCCGCTAACGGAAGATGAAGGGTGCTTCTATGCCAACTTTAAACCTAACGAAGGAAACTATGTGAGGGACGGAAGCATCATAACGTCCCCGGTGGGGACGTATGAGCCCAACGACAACGGCCTATTTGACATGGCGGGTAACGTGAGCGAGTGGACATCGACGAGCTATACCGAGAGTATCGACCAGATGACCAACGACCTCAACCCCGAGTACCGTTACAACGTTGCCAAGGAAGACCCCTACAAGATGTCGCGCAAGATAGTGAGAGGCGGCTCTTGGAAAGATGTTGCCCACAACATCCGCAGCGATATTCGCATGTGGGAGTACCAGAACGAGCAACGTTCCTACATTGGCTTCCGTTGCGTGCGCTCAAAGGTGGGCTTCACCAAGTCGAAACGCAAGAACAACTGCTGCGATTGACCTAGTGGCAACCATTTGTCAAGAAATCTAAACAACTTAACATAGCAACAATATGTCAACTGATATCAATAAAAGAGCAAGGCTTCAGCGCAAGAGAAAAAGGCAGATGATAACCCAGCGCTTCTTCAACTTCGCCTACAGTATAGGTGCAGCTGTCGTTATCTGGGGTGCTCTGTTTAAGATTCTGCACTTACCTTGGGGTAATACACTGCTGACCATAGGTATGGGTACCGAGGTGCTCATGTTTATCATCACTGCTTTCGAGCGTCCCGAGAAAGAGTATCACTGGGAAGACGTGTTCCCAATTCTCGACACTGGCGATCCTGACGACCGTCCTCCAGTGCTCAATGGCCATCCAGCCACTGTCACCATCAATGGCGATTTGAGTGGTGAAAATGTGACCGACGAAACCGATACCGATGAAAGTGGTGTGCCACCAGTGCCCGGCAGTGACGAGCAAGTTGGCCGTCAGCAAACAGGTGGACAGAACATTACCATCAACACTCTTCCTGCTTCGATAGGAGGCGCTACAGTAGTTGCAAGCCCCGATGTGGCTGCCACTATTGCCGCTATGAGCTCGGAAGACGTGAAGGCTGTGATGGGCCTGCCACAAGGTGTGGAGCTTAACGAGCAAGAGACACAGTCGCTGAGCGATAGCATCGCCAAGATGAACAACGCCAGCAATCAGCTCTCGCGCATGGCCGAGCTTACCGACGCCACTCAGCAGTATCTGAATCAGATGTCGGCAATCAGCGAGCAAATGCAGCGCTTGAGCGAGACCACAACTGCGTTGAACAATGTTCAGCAAACCCTGTTGTCGAGCTATGAGGCTATCACTAGCAACAGTGAGAGCATCACCAACAACACCACCGGCTACATTGAGCAGATGGAAGCGTTGAACCGCAACGTGGGTGGCTTGAACACAATCTATGAGATTCAGCTCAAGAGCATCTCGTCGCAGCTCGACAGCATCGACCGCGTGAACCGTGGCTTGAAGGATATTCGTGACATGTATGAGAAGTCGGCCGCCGAGAGTGCTCACTACTGCGATGAGACCGAGAAGATGGCCCGCTACATGAAGCAGCTCAACAATGTCTATGAGAAGATGATAAAAGCAATGACTGTTAACATGTATAACCCCATGGCAGGTAACATGATGGCAGGAATGGGCGACAGCAACTCTCAGCCCAGCGATAGCTACGACGACTATAATGCTGGAAGTGGCATCGACGAATAAATAAGAAACTTTAATCACACAGATTATAATATTAGGTAATGGCAGCTGGAAGAAATCAGTCACTGGCGAAGATGTCGCCACGTCAGAAGATGATAAACCTTATGTATATCGTCTTGACGGCCATGCTAGCGCTTAACGTGTCGAACGATGTCCTCAACGGCTTCAGCCAGGTTGAGGAAGGCTTGACGCGCTCCAACAACACTATCACTTCTCGTAACATGCTCATGATGTCGAAGCTGCAGGAGTTTTACGACGAGCACCCTGAGGAGGGCGAGCAGCTTCTCAACTCGGGTAACGAGATTCGCGAAAGTGCCGACGACCTCTATTATTACATCGACAGTCTTAAACTGATGATTGTGAAGGATGCCGATGGACCTGAGGGACGTCTCGACAACATTAAAAATCGAGATAACCTTGATGCTCCTAACAATGTGATGCTCTCACCTGAGACACGCCGAGGAAAAGACTTGCGTCTGCGCATCACTAGCTACAAGGACTTCTTGCTTCGTTATATCGATGACCCCGACAAGCGCAGGAACATTGAGGCGTCACTGTCGACCGAGCCTTACAAGCTTAAAGATGATATAAAGGGCAACAAGACGTGGGAGGAATCGCTATTTGAAAGCATGCCTACGATTGCCGCCATCACACTGCTCACTAAGTTGCAGAACGATGTGAGATATGCCGAGGGTGAGGCCTTGCGTCACCTGCTTACCGAGGCAAAGATTGGCCCCGAGGAGCTGGAGGCGATAGAGACCGCCGACTTGAGCACTATCAAGGTGAACTGGATGAACGCTTTTGTGATTCCTCAGTCACGAGTGGTGATGAGAGGCTCAAGATATAAGGCACAGATTGTGCTTGCGTCTATCGACTCCACACAGCGCCCCGCAGTGTATGTTAACGGCTCAAGATTGAGTAGCCGCGACGGCACCTACGAGGTTGGTACCACCCAATCAGGAACTTTCAACTACTCGGGTTACATCGAGGTGGTGGGAAGAGACGGACATGTCTATAAGCGTGACTTCAAGTCGAGTTACACCGTTATTGATCCTGTGGCAACAGTTAGCGCCACAATGATGAACGTGTTCTACGCTGGTATCGATAACCCAGTTTCTATCTCGGTTCCAGGCATTGGTGACGGAACAGTTAACGCCACAATGACCAACGGAACGCTCACTAAGAGCGGAAACGGATGGATAGCACGACCAGCACAAGTGGGCGTTGATTGTGTTGTATCGGTTTCGGTGGAGATTGACGGAGTGAGGACCAATGTTGGCTCTTCAACGTTCAAGGCTCGCAAACTTCCCGACCCAACGCCTTACATACCACTGGGCCAGGATATACGTTACAAGGGTGGAAAACCCATTGCTAAGAGCACTCTGTTGAATGTGAACAAGTTGCATGCTGCCATCGACGATGGTCTGCTCGACATCGAGTTCCAAGTCATAAGCTTCGAGACAATCAGCTTGGGCTCTATGGGTGAGGCCATTCCCGAGATTTCGGCTGGTAGCGCCTTCTCGGAGCGCCAGAAGAACAGCTTCAAGCGCATGCAGCGCGGCAAGCGCTTCTTCATCTCTCGCATCAAGGCTAAAGGTCCCGACGGAGTAACACGCGACATTTCTCCAATGGACGTTATAGTGAATTAGTAAAACAGTTTTTGTCACATCACACATAAACTCATTATAATGAAATATTTTAAAATAATAGTTTTGGGCATCATAGTAGCTTTTGCAACAGCAGGAGCTAGTGCTCAGGTTGTCAAGAAAGATGGTAAAGACACTCGCGACAAGAAGCAGGACAACACTGTGAAGGTGTCGGGAAGGCAGCAGGCATTCTATGAGCAGAATGAGCCTAGCGAAGCCGACCTTCAGTGGAGCAAGACAGTGTATCGCGTCTTGGATCTCACAAAGGGAAAGAACGCCGCTCTTTACTATCCCGATGAGCCAAACGAAGACGGCCAGAGCATGTTCTTCATCATTATGCGTCTGCTCGCTAACAACAAGATATCGGCCTATGAGTATCTTGACGGTCGTGAGATGTTTACCGATGAGTACAAGATTAAGGTTAATGAGATGCTCGATCGTTTCCATGTTCTTTACACCGAGGCTAAAGGCAGTACCGAGAAGAATCCGCTTTACACCATTGACGACAGCGACATTCCTGGCAACGAGATTCTGAGCTACTACATCATCGAGAAGTGGTCGTTCGACACTCGTTCTAACAAGATGCGTTCTCGTGTCGATGCTTTGTGCCCTGTGCTTCACCGCATGGACGACTATGGAGGCGTGCTCAAGTTCCCAATGTTCTGGGTGAAACTCAACGACATCAGGCCTTACATTGCACAGCAGTTTGTGTTCACCGATGATGACAACAACCTCATGCGTTACAACCTCGATGACTTTTTCAAGCTGAAAATGTACACAGGCGATATCTACAAGGTTAAAAACCTCCAGAACAAGTCGCTCATGCAGCTCTTCCCCGACTCGGCAGCGCTGGCTCATGCGCGTGACTCAATTGAGGAGCGCTTGCATCGCTTTGACAAGAACTTGTGGGCGCCCTCGCGTCAGGAACTTCAGGCTCAGGTAGAGGCAAAACGTAAACTTGAAGCTGAGCAGAGGGGTGAAACCCTTGAGGAGGAAGGCGAAGCAGCTACCGAGGCTAAGGATGAGAACAAGAGCGTGAAAAAAAGCACTACCAAGCGTGGAAGCAGTAGTAAAAACGACGATAAGAAGAAGACTACTAAGAAGAAAACCTCTAAGCCTAAGGAAATTAAGAGCAATCAGAGTGTAGGTCGCTCGGTGCGTAACCGCAAGCGGTAACCCCTACATCACACTAACAATATTAGAAACACACCACTCTAAATATTTAGTGTGGTGTGTTTTTTTGTTGCAATCTTTTTCATGGAAAAGGCATTGATTTTTAAATGTTTTGCTTATTTTTGTGGAAATTATTATTCAAACCTAAAAGTGAGACATTATGAGAAGAATTATTGCTGCCACAATAATAGCGATTACAACATTTGTGACGATGGCTCAAGTGCAGTTTAATCACAAGGGACTAAAGTACACAGTTCTCGATGACAGTACCGTGAAGGTGGGAAAAATAGACGATAAACACCAGCCCAAAGGCAAGCTTGTGATTCCCTCGCAAGTGGAGCACGATGGTGTCACCCGCACTGTCACTGCTCTTGATAGTTGGGCATTCTTTGGTTGTGAAAACGTGACCGAGGTTGAATTGCCACCCACGTTGACCAAGATTGACATATGGGCGTTCTGTAACTGCAAGAAGCTCAAGAATGTTGTCATTCCGCCAAGTGTGGTTGAAATTGGTTATAGTGCTTTTGAGAATTGCGAGAGTTTCACATCATTCAATTTTCCCCGGGGTATAAAAGTAGTGCCCGAACGCCTGTTGCAAGAGTGCTACGCCCTCACTCAGGTAAACCTGCCCGAAGGTGTAACTCGCATTGGCAATAGCGCTTTCAGCAGCTGCAGGGCATTAGAGAGCATCACACTGCCCGAGTCGGTCAAGGCCATCGGCAACTATTCATTGGCCTATTGTGACAACCTGAAAAATGTCATCTTGCCCCGGCAGCTTGAGAGCATTGGCAATGATGTGTTTTCTTGTTGTAAGTCTCTAACCAGCATCGTGCTTCCTGAGGGCTTGAAATCGATAGGTAGCAATGCGTTTAATAACTGCACTGCACTCGAAGATGTGACACTTCCCGCTAGCCTCACCGATCTTAACGGAAATCCATTTTCTTCATGTAGTGCTCTTAGAGAGTATAAAGTGGCTGAGGATAGCCAATACTTTACCATCAAAGACGGCATCCTTTTCTCAAAAGACTTGACACAGCTCATTGCGTGCCCAACAAGTAATAATATAGGCAACTACACTGTGCCTGCTACTGTAAAGAGCATTGCCTCCATGGCTTTTTATGATTGCATGTTGCTCACCGGCATCAAGATGACTGGTGTGGTCTTGATAGGAGAGAGCGCATTCAATGGATGTCGTAATCTTGCGACGGTGGATCTTGGCTCGAAACTCGAGACACTGGGCAAAGGTGCCTTCTATAGCAACTCGAAGATAGAGAGTGTGGTGCTGCCCGATTCGTTCAAGCACATGGATATGATCAACTTCGATTTTTGCAGCAATCTCAAGACTGTGAGCCTGAGCGAGCAGTTGAGCAAGCGTGAAAGTGACTTTAATAATCTCTCTTTTAATTACAATTCCCAAGACCTGCGTTTCATCATTCGCATGCCTGATGGCACAACCAAGACGTTGACACACGATGAAATCAACGACGTGAAGAAATACTTTATCGAGCGTTGATTGCACACACACGCAGATGGACAAAAAAAAGAAACACTTGTTGCAATACAAATGTTTCTTTTTTTTATGTGTGGATTTTAAAGTCAAATGATGAAAGCAATGAGCATAAGGATTGTGAAGATTAGCATGTTGCGTGCCGTTTCTCCAAGCAACGGGTTGAGTGCAGCCCCAACACGATGGTTGAGCTTGAACCAAGTGATGGTGTGCATTACCAGATAAAGGGCTGGAATGATATATACCCACAAGGACAAGGTGCCCTCAAGGTAAATGAGAAGCCACAGTGGTGAGAGCATGGCGATAGCCATGAAGCCGTTGAAAAGATAGGCAGCGGCCGATAGCCGGCGTCCGAAAATCACCACAGCAGTGCGCTTTCCCGCCTCGATGTCATCTTCCATGTCGCGGTAGTTGTTAACCAGTAGCACGTTCACTCCCATGAAGCCTATGGTGATGCCGCCCAGCACTGCAAGAGCATCGATGCGACCAGCTATCACATAGTAGCTGAAAATCACAGGAACCAAGCCATAGAAGATGAATACGGTTAATTCTCCCAGTCCGTGATAGGAAAGAGGGTAGGGGCCAGCGCTATAGGCAAGAGCAAAGATTGCAATGGCAACACCCACAGGAATCATCTGCCACCCTCCATAGGGTATGAGCCCGCATCCCACGAGGCATGCAGAGGCAAGAGTGATATAGGTCACATTGCGCAACGTTTTAGGCTTGATGTCGCCTTCGGTCACACCGCGTCGAGGCCCAACGCGTCCTTTCTTGTCGGTTCCCCGCAGGTAGTCGTAATATTCGTTGGCCAAGTTTGACACCACTTGTGCCATAATGGCGAAAATAATGCACAATATTGCCGGTATCCACTTGAAATGGTTTTGCCACACAGTGATGCCTATTGCCATGAGCACACCGCTCAGCGACACTGGCAATGTGCGGAGCCTAATTGCTTCTAGCCAAATCTTTGCCTGTTTGTTCATCCCTCTTATCAGTTATCAGTAATCAGTTGTTACTTGTTACTTCTCACTTGTTACTTGTTTATATCTTTGTCAGTACCCATGCTCTGGGAACTAGGACTTTTATTTTCATGTATTTCTCGGGATTGTTAACAAAGGTGGCTGCTGTGCTCAGGTCGTCATAGCTTTCGACCACAACACAATAAATTTTTTTGGCAGCGATGTAAACTACAAAGGAGCCATGACCTTCCTTGCGCAGGCGGTCGCGGTAGCTTTTAGCATTAAACTCTTGCTTAAATTCAGCAACCACAACGTTATATTTCTTAATCAAGTCGCTCTTGTCGTCAACAATGTTGAAATGGTTGTGCAGCAAGCGAATGCTGTCGCCATTAATAACATAATTTGACTTCATGCGGTTTTCTAAATCTTGTTGATAGAGCACTCCTTTCTCTCCAGTGCGGCTTGCTGCCACGGCCTTGTCATAACTTTCCTTGTAGTTGGCCTCGGTAGAGTGGCACGACCACAATGCAGCTGCTACTGCAAATATTAGAATAATGTTATAGAAAATTTTCATATTCATCTTTTTCTGATTTCTGACATCTGAGATATGTTTTTTTTATTCAACTATGCGTCCTTGAGGGTTGTCGCGGTCGTCGGCCAGCTCGATTACTTGGCAACCTGTGATATTGCCGCTGTCGAGAGTCAGGCGAATGAGGGTTCGAACCTTTTGCCATCCTTGTCGTCCAGCAGCTCCAGGGTTGATAGTTAGCACTCCCAGGCTGCGGTCGGGGATAACCTTTAGGATGTGGCTGTGCCCGCACACAAAGATTTTGGGCTGCACGAGGTCAAGTCGCGACTTGATGCCAGGGGCATAGCGCCCGGGATAGCCTCCAATGTGCGTTAGCATCACTTTCACCCCCTCGACGGTGAAAACTTCGGTCTCCTTGAAGCGACGGCGCAAGTCCTGTCCGTCGGCATTGCCCCACACCGCTCGCACTTGAGGCCCTATGGCCTCTATCATATTGATGAGCGCTTCGTTGCCAATGTCGCCAGCGTGCCAAATCTCGTCGCAGTCGGCAAAATGCTCAGCATACCGGTCATCCCAGTAGCAATGCGTGTCGCTTATGATTCCAATAGTTTTCATAAGATGTAAAAGTTTTAAAAATGTGTAGCCCAATTATGCATTATGCATTGAGCATTAATTAAACTCCATGAGGCGTGCAAGGTATTTGCCTATTATGTCAAACTCTAGGTTGACGACAGTGCCTTCCACGATATTGTGGAAGTTGGTGAGCTGGTGGGTGTAGGGGATGATGGCCACCTCAAAGCTGTCGCGCTCGCTGTTGCACACCGTGAGGCTGGTGCCGTTGACAGTGATGCTGCCTTTTTCGACTGTTACATATCCCTTGCGCGCCATGGCGGGGTCGACCTCGTAGTGGAAAGTGTAGTACCAACTGCCGTCGGCCTCACGCACGCTAGTGCAGGTGGCGGTTTGGTCAACATGTCCTTGCACAATGTGCCCGTCAAGTCGTCCGTTCATGAGCATGCTGCGTTCCACGTTCACCTCGTCACCCACCTTGAGCAGGCCCAGATTGCTGCGGTCGAGCGTCTCTTGTATAGCAGTTACTGTGTAGGTGCCATCACCTGGCAGTTTCACCACTGTGAGGCACACGCCGTTGTGCGACACGCTTTGGTCAATTTTCAATTCATGCACAAAACTGCATTTGAGCGTGATGTGCAGGTTGCCTTCTTCTCTCTCGAGTGCCACCACGCGGGCAGCTTCTTCTACTATTCCTGAGAACATTTTTCTTAAGCGTTAAGTGATAAATTCTAATGTGAGGACTAGGCCTGCCTCGTCGTGCGATTCACGACCTTCGTTCCACGTTCCACGAAAAAAACTATCTCTTGCGTGTGGCACTGGGGTCGCTAGACTTCCTAGTTGCGCCAGTTCCAGAGCCGGTTCCAGAGCCAGTACCGCTTCCGCCGGGTCTTCCTCCAGTGTTGGGTCTCGTGCTACCACCCAGTACGCCACCATCAAGTTTAGGTCTCTCTTTTCCGTCTTGCCCACTATACTTGCCTTCGGGATCCTTTTCCCTTCCTTCGGCAATAGCTTTTTCCCTCTCTTTTTCGGCCTCCATCTTCTTCATAGTGGCGGCTTCTTCCTTCATCTTGGTTATTTCCTCGGGTGTCTTGCCTTCTAGGTCTTTCTCGCTGAGGCCTAATTCAGTTAGAGCTGTCTTGGTGGAATCATTCTCTTCTTCACCAGGTTGTATCATCGAGCTGTCGAACGTGCGATAGTAGTTGGTGGTGAGCACTTGGAACTCGGTGCGGCGGTTTATTTGGTCGGCTGCCGCAAGGTCTTCCTTAGATAGTGCCATGACAAACGGCTCGTTGAGCGTGTCGCCCTCGTTGAACTGCGGATATAGACGTGCGATGCGCTTAGTCACGATCTTTGGCCTTGTCTTTCCGTAGCCATGATATTGCAGGCGTGCGCTGTCGACTCCGTTCTCGATGAGGTAGTCAACCACACTCTTGGCGCGTGCTTCACTGAGCTTGTTGTTATATTCGTCACTTCCCACACGGTCGGTGTGCGAGCCCATCTCAATTGTGATGTAGGGGTTGTCGTTGAGCACCTGAACCATTGAGTCTAGAGCCTGTTTCGACTCAGGGCGAAGTGTTGCCTTGTTGTAGTCGTAGAAGATGTTCTCGATAACCTGTGGCTTGGTCATTGCGGCGAGGATGAAGTCAACGCCATATTCGGCATCCTCCTCCTCCATGTCGCTGGTGAATTGCTGCTTGCCGTTGAGATAACCGTTGGCACCGGCAAGCATCACATAGCTGATTCCACGCTGTAGGTCAAAACGGAACGAGCCGTCGGGCTTGGCAACGGCCTTCTGGTTGCTGCCATCGTTACCCACGATGCGGATTAAAGCATTTGGCACAGGCTCCTCGTCCTTGTCGAGCACGTAGCCCGAAATCCAGATTTTCAAGTCGGGTTTCTCAAAGCTGAAGATGTGGTCATAGCCACGTGCATCCTTGCGGTTGCTTGAGAAATATCCTCTCTCGCCTTCACTCTCAAAGGTGATGCCAAAATCGTCGCCACTGGAATTCATGGGCGAACCCATGTTCTCGACAAACCAGCGTCCCGAAGGCTGCAGGCGCGCGCGGAAGAGGTCAAGGCCTCCAAGTCCGGCGTGGCCGTTGCTCGAGAAATAGAGTGTGCTGTCGTCGCGCACATAAGGGAAACGCTCGTCGCCAGGTGTGTTGATTTGCTCACCCAGGTTCTCGAGAGTTCCGTGCCCGTCGCTAATCATCACTCGCCACAAGTCTTTGCCACCCTGTCCTCCTGGCATATCGCTTGAGAAGTATAGCCACTTGCCGTCGGCACTTACAGCGGGGTCATCGTAGGCCGAAAGTGTGTCGGCTGTGATTTCAAATTTTGAGGCGCCACTCCATTTAGCTTCGCTACGGCTGGCTTTATAGATTTCAACACTTGTTCCCGAGTCGGTTTTTCTCAATGCTTTGGCAAAGTACATCGTTTGTCCGTCGGGTGTGAATGCTGTGATTCCCTCGTCAAACTCGGTGTTCAAGTCTCCCTCCACGGGTTCGGGGTTGCTCCACTTACCCTTGTCATCCTTCTTCGAGAAGAACACGTCGCAGTTTTTAGCTCCTGTAATCTCACTCTTAGCGGTGCCAGTTGCTTTCTCACGCGACGAAGTAAAATATAGGATATCGTTCTTACTGTCGAGGAACATAGGGCAGAAGTCGGCGCGCCTAGAGTTGAAAATGCGCGCGTTCTTCACTATGTAGCGCGAACCTTGCTCACGCCACTTGGGTGACTGCTGGCAACCGCGAATGCCTTCCTTGGCAAGTTTGTTGTTGGGAGCAGTGTCGAGGTATGCTTTATAGTTGCGTTCAGCAAGGGTGTATTGTCCTTCCATCTGCTGAGCTTGTGCAAGGTAGAATGGGATGAGGCTGTCTTCCCACTCATAGCGCTGTGCGTTTTGATAGGATGCGGCAGCGCGAGCGCTCTGGTTCAAGTGTCTGTAACACTCGCCAAGCATAAACGCCACCTCGCCACGCTGATATCGGTCTTCCTTGCGGCGTAGTTTGTTGTAGATTTTTCGGTAGGTCTCGGCAGCGGCATAATATTCACCGCGCTCATATTTCTCGTCGGCGTCCTTCATCTTGGCGGTTTTACACGATGTGAATTGCAACGTGGTGACCAACATGATAGCCGAAAGTATTATATAAAAAATCTTCTTCATATATTATAATATAACTATACTTAAAACGAAACATAAGGTTACTTTATTGCACTGACGCAACATCGTGTATTAATTTCTCGTTTTTTATTAAACTGAATTATATTTTTTGAGTCAAAAAGAAAACATAAATACTTTTACTAAAATGGCAAATTTTAAAAGAATGATTTTATTGCTGGCAATAATTTTGCCGGCGATTTGTTTTGCGCAACCCGGGGTGTGTGAAGTGTCATTTACTGGTAAACAACCTACTATCAAGGACTTTGCTAGAGCCTATTGCTCGCAGTTTGACCAAGGCAGCTTTGAGCGTCAAGCGCTTGCCGCATTTAGTAAAGGAACTTACCAAGCAAGGGTAATGGGTGGTTGTGATTGTTGTGTTGTAGACTCCAAGAACGGTTATGTGAGATTTACCGCGCTCAAATATGGCACAGATGGAACCATTAACCAAGAGACACTTGAAATGTGCTACTGGAACTGCGACAACAAGAACGAGAAACTAGTGGCAGTCAACAACATTGACTCCTCAATGGGATTTGACGAGAGTATTCTCTACTTCTATCGTTATAACGTGAAGACCAAGAAGATGAAGCTGATTGAGGCACCATTTGACCGCGAGCCCAATGCTATTGACCTGGTAGACCAAGACAAAGCCGACAAAGCAACTATCGACCTGGTGCTTAACTCAATCAACGAGGATGCTAACAAGTTTCAGCCTAGTTTCAGCCTGCCACGAGAGGGCAAGGACATCACATACCGCATGGCCAACCCAACTGCCATCCCTAAGGCTTTCCAGCGTGAAGGCAAACTTGTGTGGGACGGTAACGGTTTCTCACCTGAGGACTAAGGTGGTTGTAGCACAAAACACAAAAAAGCGCCCGCAGGCGCTTTTTTTGTGTTTATGCATTATGCATTTTGCTAGTTGCCTAGCATTATGTTGTAGATAACTGTAATGTCGACAGTGGTGATGAATCCGTCGCCATCCACATCGCTAGTGTCGATATAGGTCTCGTCGCCATTGAGCAGATAGTTGTAGATGCAAGTGATGTCGATAGTAGTTACCTCGCCGTCACCATTTACGTCACCAACGATAACAGCATTTGGATCGAAGCCGAGCTGCTGGTCCATCCATGTCAAGCGGTCGTGAATCCAGCTCTTGAGATGACTCACCTCATCGTTGAAGTTCTGAGCGATGTACTGATTGGGCCACACATACTGTCCCCAGCGTGGCCAAGCCTGGCTGTTGCGGTTCATAGCACCCTGTGCTGTGAGCTGAGTTGCCATCGAGTCGATAGTGGCATAGATGCGGTCCTCGCGCATGTTGGCGCGACGGCATTGTGCCCAGCGGTTCTTGAGCAGATTTTGGTAATAAGGGTCTTTGTTGAGCTTATACCACCAGAAAGGCACGAGTTGGGTGTCACCGTTCCAGTTCAGCAAGTCGTTGTTCTGATAAATCCAAGTGTTGGTGTACCAACCGTTGTAGTAGTCGCTGTTGCCGAAAGCGATGTTGAAATCCCAGAGCACCATCTTGAATCGTGGGTCAACGCTGTCGCGCCACTTGAAAATCTTGGAGCTGAGACGATAACCGTCAACGTTGTGCGAGATTTCTTGTGCAATTTGGAAATCAACAAACGACATCACGTCCATGTACTTGCGGTATCCAGTCTCGGGGTCAGTATAGTTTGACGAAGCAAGTGCGTCCTCCATCAAGTCAACCTGATGGGTGATATAATTATATTGAGCATCGGTTAAGTCCTCATATTCTGGCTCTTTGAACTGGTAGTTGATATAGCGGTTGTTAATCCACTGACCGTTCTTTGTCATGGGGTGATACTTCGAGGTGTAGGTAGGCTCGTCGGTGCGGTCAACCTCGAGTAGGTAGCCTCCAGTGAGTTCGTCACCTTCCTCGCCTGGGTCGTCAAGGTTGAGGCGTTGCTTGCCCTTGGTGGGAAGCTCACTCATGATGTAGATGCCGTAGTAAATGCCATCGAGAAAAAGTTCGCAGTATTTTCCATGTGGAGTGTAGAACATCCAGGGGCGCTCTAATTCAAAGATAAGCAAGTCGCGCATCATGCTCTTGTCACTATAAGGTGCGAGCAGAGCCCAGTTGTTGTCCTTGCCCATGCCCAGGATTTTAACCTTCTGCTTTGTTCCGCCTTCCTCGAGAGGCGCGTTGAGCGGACGGAAAGAGTAGGGTTTCTTGTCGCTGGCAGTGAACGATGAGTTGCCACGATATTTAAGTGCGACATATCCTTGATAATCAATAGTCTGACCAGGGTGTGCCACGGTGTCGGCATAGTTGAGGTTGCCGTCACCATTGTGGATAATCTTCATGCGTGCTGTGATGCGCTCTTCACGGTCGATAGTAGCACCATCCACCTCCATCCACACGATGGGGAGGTTGGTTTGAGTGAGCTGCACATTCTCGTTGTCGGGTGGATAGTTGGGATTCCATCCCCATTGTGCATTAACCGATGTCATAGCCATCAGCGTCATTGCTAAAAGTAGAAGTCGTTTCATGTTGATTTGAATTATTGGTTAATATTATTGTTATTTATCAATCCAGTCGCCGTTCTCTTTAATCAAGGCGATGAGGTGAGGTATTGCCTCGTCTTCGGGGATGTTTTTCTCGATACATTCCTTGCCCTTGTAGAGGCTTATTTTCCCTACAGCAGCCCCCACGTAGCCATAGTCGGCATCGGCCATCTCGCCAGGCCCGTTCACGACACATCCCATGACACCAATCTTGAGGTGGGTAAGGTGCTCGGTTGCCTGTTGCACGCGGTGCACTGTGGTTTGGAGGTCAAACATTGTGCGCCCGCAACTGGGGCAGGATATGAACTCAGTCTTTGTGGTGCGTAGTCGTGCCGCTTGAAGAATGGCAAAAGCATAGCCCACTACATCGTTGTGATTATCATAGTTTGGGGTTTCAATCCACACGCCGTCACCCATGCCATTGAGCAACACTGCGCCCAAGTCGGCTCCAGCTTTCACCTGCAGCCACTCGTTGTCGTTGTCGAGGTAGGCATTGTGCAAAATCAGGGGGCAATTGATGCCGGCATCAATAAGAGCGTGGATTAACGCTTGTTGGCATCCCGAGATGTTGATGTTGTCGGGGTCGATAATAAGTGCCACGTTGTCGCAGTCCTTAAGGAAGAGAAGTTGCTCGATGGGTGTGCTTGCCGGAACATCGAGCCACTTGAGTGGTGCTTGTATGCTATCGTCCCAGTTCTTGAGCGAGAATAGGGGATAGGTGTTAGTCTCGTTGCAGTTGTAAATCTCGGCAGGCACAATAAACTGGTCGTCGTCATTGAGAACTCCGTCAGGACTGAAGAAGAAATCGGGACGGCGATTGCCAGTGATGTCTTTAGGATTGCACGAGGCGATGACGATAGGTTTCTTGCCGCCCACCAAATTTGCAATGCTTGCACCCACACGTCGCTTGGGCATGAGAGGGTCATAGCCATTGCTGTAGTGACCCTCGATGGGTGGATGATTCTCACGGCTGGCGATATAGTCAACGAGTTTGTTGGCTACCGGCACCTCGAGCTCAGGGTCTTCGCTGAGCGAAACACGAATTGTGTCGCCCAATCCCTGACTCATCAGAGCTCCGATGCCAACGGCGCTCTTGATGCGTCCGTCTTCACCAAAGCCGGCTTCGGTGACTCCCAGATGAAGAGGAAAGTGCATGTCCTCGGCGTCCATGGCGGCAACCAATCGGCGCACTGCTTCGACCATAACCACAACGTTTGAGGCTTTCATCGAGATGACTACATCCATAAACTGTTGCTCAACAAACACGCGCAGATATTCCATCACACTCTCAACCATGCCTGGAGCGGTGTTGCCATAGCGACTCATGATGCGGTCGCTCAGTGAGCCGTGGTTCACCCCAAGTCGCACAGCTGTGCCATGTTTGCGGCACAGGTCAATGAAAGGTACAAGTGAGTCGTGTATGCGCTGCAGCTCGGCTTGATACTCCTCGTCGGTGTAGCTCAAGCTCTTGAACTGGCGTGCTGGATCGACAAAGTTGCCTGGATTGATGCGCACCTTGTCGGTAACTTGCGCTGCAGCGAGTGCTGCCCGTGGGTTGAAATGGATGTCGGCAACCAATGGCACCTCGCATCCTTGCTTGCGCAACTCGGTGCGTATGCGTCCCAGGTTTTCGGCCTCTTTAACGCCTTGCGTGGTGAGTCGCACGTAGTGGGCTCCAGCCTCAGCGATGCGCAGGCATTGCTTCACGCTTGCGTCTATATCGTTGGTCGACGTGTTGGTCATTGACTGCACCCTTATGGGGTAGTCGCTGCCCAGTGGCGTGTTGCCAATGTTGACAGTGACAGTCTTGCGTCGTTGATAGTTGAGAAAGTTCATGATTCTTGTTTTTTCTAGAAATGATCACCTCTTATCCAAAAAGGCGCATCATCACTGAAACGCACACCAAACCGTTGCAGAATCCTGCCAACACTTGCGACAGGTTGTGGCGCTTGAGCAAGATGCGAGCAGAGCCCAAAGCCCCACTCAACCCAATGACTACGAAGATGAAAAACAACATCCACACTGGGCTTATAACTTCCAAGTCCATTGCGTTGAGTTGCCACAGCAGGGCCAGCAAGCCGCCCATGCCTGCCATGTGGGCACTAATTTTCCACTTGATGTTGACAATCGTGGAGATAAGGCACGCCAATGCTCCACCTGCGGCAAACATTACCAACCACTGTGGCTCGTGGGTGTAGGACATATACCACACGGCTACCAGATAGAAAATGGTACCAGTGATATAGGGAATGAGTCGGTCTTTGCGTTTGATTAATCGCTTGTCTTTTATGACCTTGAAGTTGTGGAGTACGGCAATGGTTACCATGGGGAGAACGCATGTGATGCCAAAGATGATGAGCAGCAAGTTGATGCGTGTACCCATGTTGTCAAGCACCTTAGGCGATATGCTCAAAGCCAAGAAAACACCGTAGCTAGGGGTGAGCAACGGACTTAGCACGGTTGAAATGAACCGTGCTGACTCATCGAGTAATCTTATTCTTGCCAGTCGTGTAGCCATCAGGGGGGTGGAGGGTGATTTATAAATGTTGAGTAGTAAGTTGTAGCATGTTGCAATCACAAGGTTTTGCGTTGACGAGCCACAGGAATTTTCAAGCTCTCTCGGTATTTCGCCACAGTGCGTCGCTTTATGTCATATCCTTGTTGCTGCAGGGCCTCACATAGCTTGTCGTCACTCAGGGGTTTGGTCTTGTCCTCGTTTTCAACCATCTCTTTGATTATGTCTTTGATAGCCGTTGACGAAGCTTCGTTATCATTTAATTTCTTAACAAAGAAGTACTTCACAGGGAAGATACCCCAGTTGGTGTCGACATACTTGTTTTGCTGGGCTCTCGAGATAGTCGAGGTGTCATAACCTGTCTCCTCGGCGATGTCTTTGAGCACCAGTGGCTTGAGGGCGTGAGTGTCGCCTGTGATGAAGAATTCCTGCTGTCGCAGCATGATGGCTCTCATGATTTTGTAGAGCTTCTCCTGGCGCATCTTCAGCAGCATGATGAAATTAGAGGCGTTCTCATATTGGCGCTTGATAGTCACGTCCTCATCGCTCTCCTTGATGTTCTTGCCTTTGCGTTTTGCGATGCGTTGATATTCAATTTCGTAGCTTTCCGAAATCTGCAACTCGGGGATGTCGTTTACCACGGTGAGTTGCAGCTTGTTGTCGTCGGTGGTGATAATGAAGTTTGGGGTGATGTGTGTGGCATTGGCCATGCGATTGCCGCTGTTGAACATGTTGCCGGGGCGAGGGTTAGAGCGCTTGATGATTCGGTCGGCCTCTTCAAATGCCTTCTCATCAATGTTGAGAGCGTTGAGAATCTTATCATAGTGGTGGCGCTCGTAGGCATCGAAATACTTGTCAACGATAGTGTGGGCAAGTTGCGCAGCCTCGATGTTCACACCTTTCATGTCCTCGATTTGCAGCAGGATACACTCGCGTGTGTTGGTGGCTCCAATGCCAGCTGGCTCCAAGTCTTGTATGACTTCAAGAACCTCTTGCACCTCTTGTGGGGAGACAAACTCGTTCTCGAGAGAGATGATGTCACCGCATATCGATGTGATGGGGCGTCGCATGAGTCCGTCATCGTCAATCTCGCCTATTATATACTCGGCAATGAGCAGCTGGCGATCGGTGAGGTCGCGCTCGCGCACTTGGTTCATGAGAACCTCATACATCGACGCCTCGTTAACAACAGGCGGGCGGTAGGCGTCGGTCTCTGCGCGTTTCCTGCGTGACGGTGCTATTAATGCGAAGCCGTCATCGCAGGAATCGTTCCCTGTGTCGTCATCGTTTTGTGTGTAAGGAGAGTCAAACGGGTCGTCGTTGCCCGTGCCAACCTCCGCAGTGGTGTCGCTCGACGAGTCGTCGCCGTCGTCAACATTGTCACCGTAGTCGTCTTGACTGTCGCTGGCTTCCTCAAGTGCTGGATTGTCGACGAGCTCAGCCTCGATGCGCTCCCTGATGCCGTCGTCGTTCATCGCGATTAGCTCGCCAAGCAGCATCTGGTTAAGCGTGGCGCGCTGAGTTTGGATTTGCTCCTGACTTAGCTTTTGTATCTGTTGGAAACTGTTATTTTCGCTCATATCACACTAGTGTTGTATTGTAATTACAAAGGTAATGCTTAATTTTGTTTTAGACAACATCCAGCCTGATTTTTTCTCACTTTAGCTATTGAGAGCGCATGAAGTTTGTTTTATTTGCCTCACTGATGCGAAAAAACTGATAACTGATAACTGAAAAGTAAAAACTATTTACTATCTTTGCAGTTTGTAAGCATGGCAACAGAGCCGTGTGAGAGATTATGGAAGGACAGAAAAACGTGTTTATAAAGAGTGCCGAGCTAGGTGTGCCATTTGGTGCGCTGTTGCTGCTGGCGTCGGTAGCGATGATATTTGCCGACAAGGTGCAGCCACTATCGTTTGTGACACTCTTGGTGGCCATTATCGCTCCCATGGTGCTTTACTGCTTCCAGCGCCGCCGCTTCGTTGAAAGCAATGGCTTTGCGCCCTTCAGCGAGTTGTGGACACTAGGCATTTTCACTACAATAGGCGGAGCTATGATATGCGGTCTGGCAACCTATGGGGTTATTACCTATCTAAGGCCCGACTATGTGTATGAGCAGGCCCAAACTGTTGTCGATGTCTACAAGCAGGTACCCAGTGGCGATGCCAAGGAACTGGCCAATGTGCTGGAAAAGGCTATTAAGAGCAACTTGCTGCCATCGCCGTTCGACTTTTGCGTTCAGATGTTCTGGCTCACTTCAAGCTTGGGCTGTGTGGGAGGTGCCATCACAGCATTGATAGCGGGAAAGATTCCATTGAAAAGTAAGAAGTAAGAAGTAACAAGTGAGAAGTAGCAAGTAATAAGTTACTAGTGAGAAATAATAAATAACAAGATATGGACATTTCGGTTGTAGTACCACTTTATAATGAGGCCGAGTCGCTGCCCGAGTTGGCAGCGTGGATAGAGCGGGTGATGAATGAGAACAACTTCACCTACGAGGTGCTCATGATTAACGACGGCAGCACCGACGACTCGTGGAACGTCATTAAAGAGCTTAGCGAGAAAAATCCCTGCATCAAGGGTGTGTGTTTCCGTCGCAACTATGGCAAGTCGCCTGCATTGTACACTGGTTTCGAACGCGTGCAAGGCGACGTGGTAATTACCATGGATGCCGACCTTCAGGACTCTCCCGATGAGATTCCTGAGCTCTATCGCATGATTATGGAGGATAAATATGACTTGGTTAGCGGCTGGAAACAGAAACGCTATGATCCATTGTCGAAGACTCTTCCCACCAAGCTCTTCAACGCCACAGCGCGCAAGGTGAGCGGCATCAAGAATCTGCACGACTTCAATTGTGGCCTCAAGGCCTATCGTCGTGACGTGGTGAAGCACATTGAGGTGTATGGCGACATGCATCGCTACATCCCTTATCTGGCCAAGAATGCTGGTTTCGATAAAATAGGCGAGAAGGTGGTGCACCATCAGGCACGCAAGTATGGCAAGTCGAAATTTGGTCTTGACCGCTTTGTGAACGGCTACCTCGACCTGATGACCTTGTGGTTCCAGTCGAAATTTGGCGTAAAGCCTATGCATTTCTTTGGTTTGTTGGGCAGCTTGATGTTCTTCATCGGCCTTATAGCTGTGATTGCTGTGGGAGCTATCAAACTCTATAACATGTATGCCGGCAACCACTATATCCTGGTTACCGACTCGCCCTACTTCTATCTCGCGCTCACATGCATGATTCTGGGCACTCAGCTGTTCCTCACGGGATTCCTGGGCGAACTCATTGCGCGCAACTCGGCAGGACGCAATCACTATGAGATAGAGGAGGAGATAAAGTAACAAGTAACAAGTTGCAAGTAACAAGTGATAACTGAAAACTGATTACTGGAAACTGATAACTAATATGAGATTGGGAAGAAAATATGGAGCGTTGGTGGCTGTGGTGATTCTTGCTGCAACAATGTTGTCATGCAATAACGACAACTGCAAAGGCAATAGCAATGGCATACCACTGGCAGCTTTCTTTGATGATGACAAGCAAGTCTCTATTACTAATCTCACTGTTTACGGCATTGGAGCCCCTAACGATAGCGCTATCATACGTAAGACCGCAGCTAGTCAAGTCTATCTGCCTTTGCGCATCACAGTGCCTACGTGCAGCTATGTATTTGATTATAACGATGACGGAATGCTCAACGACACCATCACTCTCAACTATGACGTGATTCCTTATTTTGAGTCGGTAGAGTGTGGGTCGATGTATAATTTCAAGATTACTTCATGGGAATACACCCAAAATGCCATCGACTCGGTGGCTATACCTAATCCCTTGATAACCAATAGCGATGTAGTAACCATCAAGATTTATATGCAATGAGACGCAAGACTATTATAATAGGTGTGGCATGCTTGATGGTTGTTCTTGCTTCAATGGCTGTCAACGCACAAGATCAGCAGCGAAAGGTGACTCCGGTGAAGCCTAAAACTAACAAGGTGCTCACTCCACCCAAAGGCACCGATGAGAAGATAATACAGCAGTATCTCACTGGCGACACAGCTCAGGCACGTGCACAGGAGCGCAAAGACTCGTTGGCCAAAATTTATCCTCACTATCCCAAGCTCACCGAGTTCTCACTGGGGCTGGGCTTTGGCGACGCTCTGATGATGGCGTTTGGACAAAAGTATGCCTCATTTGACCTCAGTGCCACGCTTAACATGTGGAACCGTTTCCAGCCAGTGCTAGTGGTGGGATTAGGGCGCGCCAAGAATATGCCCGATGACATGAATTTCACTTATGTGGGCAAACTCTCACCATTTTTCAAAATAGGTGCGAACTATAATTTCTTATATAAGAACGAGCCTCAATATCAGCTATATGCAGGTGTTAGACTAGGTTACTCCACTTTCAAGTATGATGTGGACGATGTGAGTGTGAGCAATCCCTATTGGGGCGAGCTTGAGACCTATTACTTGCGTGGATTGAGCTCCAATGCGCTTTGGGGTGAATTTCTTGCAGGACTTAAGGTGGGTCTTTTCAGCAATTTCTCCCTGGGATGGGAAGTGAAATTCCACGGCATTTTCAAGGAGAAGAAGAGCGATAGTGGCAAGCCATGGTTTATCCCTGGCTACGGAACGCGTAACGGCAATTGGGCATTTGGCATTTCGCTTTACTACACCATCCCCCTGAGCCGTGACCGTTGGCCCGTGAAGGAAGACAAGAAAAAAGGCAATAAAAAGACGACCAACAATCCGCCGGTCGCCCCTCCTGTCAAGTAAATCCTATTTGAGGATTATATCTTAACTTCTAATCATTTTTAGAAATCTTGCAGGCTTGCAAGAGCTTGCTCATATTCCAGCACCAGTCGTTGTATCACAGTGTCGACAGGCTCAATGTCATTGCCTTTGAGCAGCGAGGCTACTTGGCCTATCTCCAGCTCACCGTTCTCGACATCGCCATCAAAGATTCCAGCCTTGGTCTTTCCTATGCCTATAATGTCGAGCAACTCCTCGCCACTGGCACCACGATTCTCGGCCTCCTCAATGGCGTCGTAGAAACCGCCTTTCACCAGTCGGGTGGGTGAGAGCTTGCGCAACAGCAGTTTTGTGTCGCCCTCGTTAAGGTCGAGACAGCGACGCTTGAAGGCCTCGTGGGCACCACTCTCTTGGGTGAGGGCAAATAATGTGCCTATTTGCACGCCCTCGGCTCCCAGCACTTTTGTTGCAAGAATTGCCTCGCCACTGGCAATGCCACCCGCAGCAATCAGCGGCAACTTTGTGGCTTTGCGGGCTGCTGGTATCAAGCACATTGTCGTAGTCTCCTCTTTGCCATTGTGTCCTCCTGCCTCAAATCCTTCGGCAACCACAGCGTCAACTCCAGCCTCCTCGCATTTGCGGGCAAAAGTCGATGATGCCACCACATGGGCGACCTTGATGCCGCGCTCGTGTAGCCAAGCAGTCCACTTCTTAGGGCTGCCAGCGCTGGTGAACACAACAGGCACATGCTCCTCGGCAATAACATCCATGATTTCGGCTACATTGGGCTTCATCAGTGGCACATTTACGCCAAATGGCTTTTGCTCGTCATCAACATTGGTGGCCTCACGGCACTGAGTGATGTGCTCCCTGAGCACCTCGGCAGTCATCGAGCCTGCACCTATCAGGCCTAGGCCGCCAGCGTTGCTCACTGCCGCCGCTAGTTTCCATCCACTGCACCACACCATGCCGCCGGCAATGATGGGATATTCAATTCCAAAGAGTTTGGTAATTCTACTTTTCATGTTTTTCGGTGTTATAGTTTTTATTCCGACTTCAAAGATACATTCTTTTTTTGAAAATCTCAAAAACGCGACACATTTAATTACTTATTTCGTGCCTCTGTATTCAAAGTGCTGGAAATCTTTGCATGATTTCCAGTCGCCTCCCCATGAAAATCCGTGACTTGTGAAGAGCTTGTAGGCAGGGTCGTTGTGGTCAATTTTGTAGTTGAACTCAGCGCTTCGGTCAGCATATTTTGTCGCTGTTGAAGGCTGAAGATCAACGATGTTGTTGCCTCTTATTCTATAGTAGGGATTGTAGAGAGGGTTAAGGTCGATGGCGAGCCCAAGCGCGTGCTTTGACAAGGTGCGCGTGCCTTTCACTGGGCGGTAGCAGTAGCACGAGGTGTTGTTGGCCTGCATTTGTGCCTCATCATCGTTGGAGTAGGCACTGGCTGGCTTTATGCTTTGAATGGGATATCGTGCCTCATAAAGCTTCTTGAAAATATCGCATAGGGTGTTGGCGATAATTTTGTTGCTAATCATCTCGCCCGAGTGAGTTTTGTTGTCAATGTCCCAATGGAGCACCTTGACAAGACGCAAATCGTTACGGTTAATTTGGCCTTTGCTCTCGGCTTTTATCTGTTCCCACAGCTCGTCGCCGATTGGCTCAACCACAAAGCAACTGTCAGTGACAGGTTTCTTCACCTGCTTGTTGCTGGTCGTGGAATCGGCTTTGTGCTGCTTAATCGCCGGGGTGTCGATGGTTGGCTTGTGGCTTGTGCTGTTGCCCTTCTTCTCGGCGGTGCATGAGCACAGTAATGCTGATGCCGTGACTACTATTAATATTAATAATGTGTATCGTCTCATCCATGGCAAAATTAAAGAAAACGGATGAATTTGTTTCTCCTCTTGTTCTTTTTTGATTAAAAAAATTGGCTTTTAACTTAGTTTGATTTATGTGGGCAACAATTTAGCCCAATGACGGCCTAAATTTGCAGTGTAAAACAAAAACAGGAGGACATTATTATGAATTACACATCAACATCACTCTCGGTTAATGACCAGATTTTTGCCACTCTCGAAGTAGGAGGCAAGATCATGGCTACTGTGAATAAATCGAATTTCTCGAATATCAACGATATCGTGCGTTTTATCTATTCGATTGCTGGGCGTTTCATGGGGCTTGCTCGCTTGAGCATCCGCAACAAGACGCAGGGGTGGACTATGAATATGGCATTGGCTTCAAGGCAGAATCAACCCTTAGCTGCCAACCATGTAGCACTGCCTAGTCAGTACCGTCAGGCTTCACTCTTTGCTTAAAAACGAATCACCTTATCTAATACACTGAAAACACTAGTTTCGACATTTTTCGTTTTTATTTGTTTGACTTCAGAGGGAGGAATCTGCCATGAGAATGGTGGATTCCTTCTTTATTTGTGGGTGATAGTTGCTACGATGTATTCGGAGCGTGTGCCGATGCGGTATTTGCCGCCCCAGATGCCGATGCCCGATGTGACGTAGTAGCGTGTGTCGCCCTTTTGGCAGAATCCCCATGCATTTTCATACATGCGATGCACCAGCAGGCTGATGGGCCACACTTGTCCCTCATGGGTGTGTCCGCTTAGTTGGAAGTCGACGCCAGCCTTTTGAGCCTCTTCTAGTTTGTAGGGTTGATGATCGAGCAAAATAATGAACTTGGATGTGTCAACGTTCTCAAGAAGATGCTTGAGAGGCTTGCGCTTGCGGCTGAAGCGGTCATCCCTGCCCACTATCACGAGGTCGCCCACCGTGATAGTTGAGTCGCGCAGCAGTGTGATGCCAGCGCGCTTGTAGAAGTCAAGTGACTTGTCGATGCCGGAGATATACTCATGGTTGCCCAAGCACGCCACCACTGGGGCGTTGAGCTGGTGGAAGTCGGCAGCCATGTCCTCCTTGAGCAGCGGCCGCACATATCCGTCGATAATGTCGCCTGCTACGAGAATCAGGTCGGGTTTCTCATCGTTTATCATCTTTACCCAGCGTTGCCACTCGGCCTTGCGGTTGTGGTATCCCAGGTGCAAATCGCTGAGCATCACCACTCGCATGGGTTTTGAAACCTCTTTGGAAGTGTCGAGCTGCAAAGGCTCGCGCACCTTGTTGTGGTAGTGTATGTTGCCGTAGATGAGCAGTCCTGCAACAAGTGCAGTGATGGCTCCTGCCGTCCATGCGTTGTTGTGGAGCAACTCTTTAGGCACCAAATGCACGAGCCGCCCCAGGTCGAGGAGGATAAAGGCGATGAGCAGATACAGGAACACGATGAGCCATGATGTGCTCACGTCATAGGTCGCTGAAGCCAGCCACAGCGGCATTCGGTCAAACACTCCCATGATTCCTGTAATCATCAACACCACAGCTGCCACCATGATGGCCACCACAGTCCACTTTGCCCACACGGGTATTGGCAGCAGGTGATAGACATGCCACAGCACATACACATTGGCGGCAATCACCATTGCCATTATAACGATAAAACCTATCTTCATAAATGAATAAAAATTCTTTTTTGTGACACAAAATTAATGTTTTTAATTTTTATTTACGTCAACAAAATAGTTTTTTCAATATATTTTATTATTTTTGTCAAAAATTTTTTTCAACAGATATGACAAGGTTACATTTATTATTATTAGGGATAATTTCGCTTATGGCAAGTTTTTCAATAAATGCTGAGGTGCTACCTGAACCACAAACCACAGGCGGAAAGCCGCTTATGCAGGTAATGAACGAGCGTAAGTCTAGCCGTGATTATCAAGAGAATCAGACGGTTACTAAGCAGGACCTGAGCAATATGCTCTGGGCTGCGTGGGGAATCACTCACGACGGCAAGCGCACCATAGCAACTGCAATGAACAGGCAGGAGCTCGTGCTCTATGTTGTCACTCCCACCGAGGTTAGCCGATATAACCCCGAGGCCAATACTCTCACTGTGGTCAACACAGGCGACTTTCGCAAGTATAGCACAATGCAGGACTTTGCAGCTATAGCTCCAATCAACATTGTTTTGGTTGTTGACACCAGCAAGCAGAGCAAGCCAGAGTTTCAAGGCTACACCGCTGGAGCGGCATCACAAAACATTTATCTCTATTGCGCACAAGCGGGCCTCAAGAGCGTGGTGAGGGCCGGATTTGATGCCGAGAATCTGCCACAAGTGTTGAAGCTCTCGAGCAATGAGCGCATAATGTTTGTCCAAACAGTGGGCAAATGAAAAACACAGCCTCAATAACCATGAATTCAAGGATATTCCTTTATGCTACGGCGCTATTGATTGCTGTGGTGGCTGTAACTATGTCTTCTTGTAAGGAAGAGAAGCATTACCATGACTACTTTGACAAAAGTCAGCTGAAATATGTTGCCAAGCTTGGCAATAAGCCAAAGCTGGAAGACAAGCATTTGCAGGGCGATACCACTTGGAAGGACCAACAAGGGCTGCATCGCATTGCCACAACTCCATTGCCAGGCAATTATGATGAACTTTTTGTTGATCTTAACAATGTTCAGTTTCCCAATGCTACCAAAAACGGCATTGAGCCCATCGATAATCTTCACGATGCATATCGCTTGAGGCAGCCGTTGGTGAAAATAGCATCTTGCGAGGCCTACTTCCTGGACTCGCTCACTCACTCCATGCCCTACCTTGTGCCTAAGGCTGCATTGCTGCTCGAGGAGATAGGATGTGCCTTTGCCGACTCAGTTATGGCCCGAGGTGGCAGCCCTTATCAGATTGTGGTGACCAGCTGCACACGCTCACAATACACAGTGGGCAAGCTGTTGAAGGTTAACGGCAATGCCTCGGCCAGGTCATGTCACATGTATGGCACCACTTTCGACCTCAGTTGGGTGAGGTTTGTTCCTTATGAGAACGACTACCTCATCAATGCCGAGGACCTCAAGAATGTGCTTGGGCATGTACTTCTTGATTTCAAGAGCAGGAATCGCTGCAACGTGCTCTATGAGAGCGGGCAGTGTTGCTTCCACATTACAGTAATCTAATTAAATAAACCATATATAAATAAACCACATCATAATAATTAAAATGACCGAACAAACAGCTATTGCCAACTATCTGAAGTATACTGGCAAGAAATCGTTCAACTTCACAACAGCACTTATCGACATGGACGGAGTGCTATTCGACTCAATGAAGAATCACACCCGCGCTTGGGTGAAACTTATGAAAAAGAACGGAATCAAGTGCACGCGAGATGAGTTCTATATGTATGAGGGAATGACAGGACGCGACATCATCAAGATGAAGTTCAAGAATGGTGCAGGAAAGAATGTCACCGACGATGAAGCGCAGGCGCTCTACAAAGTCAAGACGCGTTATTTCACCGAGCTGGGCGACGTGGAAGTTATAGAAGGCACCTTAGGAGTGCTCAAAGCATTAAAAGAGGCAGGCATCAAGTGTGTGCTGGTGACTGGTTCGGGCACTCAAGCCATGCTTGACCGAATCGACACCGAGTACCCCGAAATCTTCGACGAACAACGTGTCACAGCCGCCGATGTGAAGCGCGGAAAGCCTAATCCCGAGCCTTATCTCAAGGCAATGGCCAAGGTGAACGTTCAGCCCAACGAGTGCATAGTGCTCGAGAATGCGCCACTTGGCGTTCAGGCTGGGCACACAGCAGGCTGCTTCACCATTGGAGTCACCACGGGTCCTATTCCCGAGAAAGACATGTATAAAGCGGGGGCCGATATCGTCTATAAGGACATGGCCACACTGCTTGAGGCTATCCCTGCTCTTCAAGAAGCTTTCAAACCTCAACAATGAAAAATGTGCTCTATAGCAATGAAGTAAACACCACTCTCAAAACTTTTATTGAGGGTGGTGATTACAATTTAGTGATGGTGCTTGTCGACAACAACACGCGCCAGCTTGTGCTGCCACACATCGCTTGCTTGAGCAATGCCCATGTCATTGAGATGCCGTCGGGCGACGAGGGCAAGAACATCGACTCGCTCATGAGTGTGTGGAGACAAATGGAGCATTGTGGCGCCACGCGCAGGTCGCTGCTTGTGAACCTGGGTGGGGGAGTGGTTACCGACCTTGGTGGACTTGCCGCTGCCACATTCAAGCGAGGGATTCACTTTGTGAATGTTCCCACTACACTGCTTGCGGCTGTCGACGCATCGGTGGGAGGCAAGACTGGCATCAACTTCATGGGGTTGAAGAACGAGATTGGAGTCTTTGCTCATCCACAGCAGGTGATTGTTAGTACTTGCTTTTTCAACACGTTGCCGCAACAAGAAATAAAGTCGGGATTTGCCGAGGTGCTCAAGCACGCCATGCTCAGCAGCCATGAGGAGATGATGACTCTCCTTGAGATGGATATCAATAGTGTTGACTGGCCTCTTTTCCTCAACAAGTTGCAAGCATCGGTTGAGGTGAAATTAAAAATTGTGGATGAAGACCCCACCGAGCAAGGGCTGCGCAAATCCCTTAACCTGGGGCACACTGTGGGGCATGCCTTTGAGAGCATGGCCCTTGCCAAAGGCAAGCCAGTGCCACACGGATATGCCGTGGCTTGGGGGCTGGTGGTCGAGACTGTGCTGTCGCACATGAAGCTGCAATTCCCCAGTGATGACCTTTATTCGCTAACCAGGTTTGTCGTCGATTGCTACGGGCCATTCCACTTCACTTGCGACGACTATGATGAATTGATTTCTCTTATGCGACACGACAAGAAAAGCACTAACCATGAAATTAACTGCTCACTACTTAAAAAATGCGGTGATGTCGTCATTAATTATAATATCAATTTAAACGACATAAAGGCTGCATTTGACATTTTCCGAGATTTGATGGGAATTTAACCATTTTTAGTAGTGAGAAAAAATAATTTTTTGAAGAAAAAATGAAATAATTTGTGATAAAATTTTGATGTTTCATTTTAATTTCTTATCTTTGTGGCATAATATAAATAGGTAGTATATTACTTTTGTTTTGGCTTTTTTAAGTAAAATTCTATAAAATAAGCAAATAGAGAGTTTATTTTCTTTTATTATTAACCAAAACCGTTTTATTTATGAAAAAATTATTCTACTCATTGGTTTTGTGTGTAATCGCAGCTTTGCCAGCTTTTGCACAGGAGACAGTGACAGTGTATGACGGTGACGCAACAAACAATTACGTTCCCGTTTACGGTTTCTATGCCGACGCATTCAACAAGTGCGAGTACATCATGCCCGCTGATGACTTGAGCGAAATGCAAGGTGCTACTCTTACTAAGATGACTTGGTACTTGGCATCCCCAGCTGAGGCTGTATGGGGTGGCAACTTCCAGGTTTACCTGAAAGAGGTTGACGCCAATGCATGTGGTGATGCATTCATGGGCACTGATGGTGCAACCCTTGTATTTGAGGGACCACTTGATGGCACAGGCTCAACAATCGAAATTGAGTTTGCCAACGACTACACTTATGAAGGTGGCAACCTGCTCGTTTGCGTTTATCAGGTAGAGAAGGGCACTTACAAGAGTGCTTCCTTCGCTGGTGTAGCCGCTACTGGCGCAGCTATTAGCAACTACAGCTACAGCTCACTTGAGGCTATCACAACTGCTTACACTCGTGACTTCTTGCCCAAGACTACCTTCGAGTTCGTTCCTAGCAGTGGCGTAGTTTACTACAAGCCAAAGAACCTGCAGATTGGCGAGATTGGCACCAACAGTGCTGTTGCCACTTGGGAGGCTGGTAGCGACGAGACCTCTTGGGGCGTAGAGTACAAGAAGAGTGCTGACGAGGAGTGGATTTCGGCTGGTACTGTTACCGAGAAGACCATCACTCTCGATGCTCTCGAGGCTGGCGTTCAGTATGACGTTCGCGTTAAGGCTATCTATGCCGACGGCGAGAGCGGCTGGACAACTACTTCGTTCGCAACTCTGGCTTGCGAGGCAAGCGACATGGGCGAGGTTGAGTATGTACTCACCGACACCTATGGCGATGGTTGGAACAACAACCACCTGCAGATCTTCCTCCATGGCACTAACGTGATGATTGCCGACCTCTTCATCCCTGGTGGTGTTAACGGCACTCCAAACGACAACCTGCTCGAGGGTGTTGTTAACCTGTGCTACGGTGTTGAGTACGACCTCGTTTGGGTAGCTGGTAGCTACAGCTATGAGACTGGCTTCACTCTGATTGGTCCTGACGGAGGCGAGATTTACGTATTCCAAGGCACTGGTTCAAGTAGTGGTCCAACTCCAACTCCTGGCGTTCTTACTACCTTCACAATCCAACAAGTTACTTGCCCACGTCCAACAGGCGTAGTTGTTGAGAACATCACTTACAACAGCGCAGTTGTAAGCTGGATTCCTGGCAATGAGGAGCAAGACCTGTTTGAGGTAATCTATGCTAAGGGTGATGTTGCTGCTGCTGATATCACTATGGAGCCTATTCAGACTAACGATCCATTCGTAACTCTGACCGACCTTGAGGAGAATTCTCACTACAGCGTATACGTTCGCGCTAACTGCGGTGCAGATGATGGTGCAAGTATCTGGACTAAGGTTGTTACCTTCGACACTCCATTACGCTTCCCACTTCCCGAGAATCTCGTTGTTAACGAAATCACCATGAATAGCGCTGTTGCTAACTGGACTGGCGATGCCCCAGCTTACAACTTCCGCTATCGTCCAAAGACCGGTCTTGACGAGAGCTTCGAGTATGGCGACGGTGAACTTCCCGATGGATGGATTCCTGCAGGCCTTACCAACCTAGACGCTGATGGCGACGGCAACGCATGGCAGGTTCTTAAGATTACCGACTGGAACATGGGTGGCACTCCACTTACCGCTGCAGCAGGTGACTACTGCATCGTATCTGAGTCCCGCTTAATCTCTGACGGTAACGTCTACGTAACTGGCGACAACTGGCTCATCAGTAATAAGACTGCCCTCTCTGGAACTCTTGAGGTTTCAGCTGCTGACCTTGGTGCTGACTATGCTGAGAGCTTCAGCGTAATGGTTTCTACAACTGGCACCGCTCCTGATGACTTCGTTGCACTTGAGACAGTGAATACTCCTGGTAGCTTGAACACATGGCAGAAGTATGAGTATGACCTGAGCGCATTTGAGGGACAGGAAGGCTATGTAGCTATCCGTCACCAGTCAAATGGCACCTCTGGTTACATCCTCTTGATCGACGAGTTCAAGATTGTTTCTGAGTCAGCTGGCGAGGAGTGGATTTATGTGAACAACACAACTTCTCCTGTAACTATGGAAGGCCTTGCTGCTGGTACTACCTATGAGTGCCAAGTACAAGGTGCTTATGAGGATGGTAACTCACTGTGGACCGACCTCGTTTACTTCACTACTACATCGGCCGACGCTATGCCAGCTGCAGTTAACATTGAGAACATCACTGCTACTACTGCCGATGTTAACGTAGTAGGCTCACAAGAGCGCTACAACATCCGCTACCGCACTGCTGCTATCCAGAATGGTGTAGTAGAGGACTTCATGGGCTATGAGACTGGCGATTGTCCTACTGGCTGGACTCTTATCGACGCCGATGGCGACGGTCAGAACTGGTATGTATGGAACCTCACTCTCGATGATGGTACTACTCAAACTACCTTCTCTTCTAACAGCTACATCAACAACTATGGTGCTTTGACTCCCGACAACTGGGCAATCACTCCACTATCTACTCTTGGCGCTGCTGTTCAATTCGACGCTTGGGGACAGGATCCTAGCTACGCTGGTGAGCACTTCCAGGTTTATGTAAGCACTACTGGCACCGAGATTGCCGACTTCTCGCCAATCAGTGAGGAGATCGTTGCAACTGGCGTTCAGACTACTTACACATTCGACCTTGGTCCTTACGCTGGTGAGGAAGGCTACATCGCTATCCGTCACTTCAACATAACCGACATGTACATCCTTAACGTAACCAACTTCTACATGGCTGGTGAGACTCCAGACGTACCTGCTGGCGAATGGATTACTGTTGAGAATGTTGAGTCACCTTACACTATCGAGGGTCTTGCACCTAACACCAAGTATGAGGTACAGGTACAGGGCATCTACGAGGCTAAGGCAACTACCGAGTGGACTCCAAGCGTATTCTTCACCACTACTGATGGTGTGGCTGGCATGGATGAGTTCTATGTAGTTGGCTCGTTCAACGACTGGAACCAAACTGCTGAGGGTGGCCGCATCGAGCTCGTAGAGAACGAGGACGGCACTGAGTACACTGGCCAAGTTCAACTCGCTGAGAATGCCGAGTTCAAGATCATCACTCCTGCTGCTGACGGTGGCTGGATCTGGTTCGGTGGTGTTGATGAGAACGAAGCTGGCTTCTTCTGGATTGATCAGAACCTGCTTGACGTTGACATCGAACTCGTTGACGGATCTAACTTCCGCATCTACGAGGAAGGCACTTACAACATCACAGTTAAGGCTGCTCGCTCAATCACTGAGCCTCTCGTAATGGTTATCAGCAAGGACGCTACTGGCATCGACAACATCACTGTTGACAGCCAGAGCAACGAGTGGTATAACCTCAACGGCCAGAAGCTCAATGGCAAGCCAACAACTCCTGGCATCTACATCAACGGCAACAAGAAAGTTATCGTTAGATAATTGACTTGCTCAGAGTAAAATTTTAAAAGGTGCGTCCCCACGGGGCGCATCTTTTTTTGTGCTAGCCAGGTTGGTTAATGGTTGTCATACCCATGAGGGCAACTTCATGACAGCCCCCCGCGAGCTTGGGGGAGAAGCTATCTAATTTTGCTAGACAATAATGGTTATTATTATTGTCCGGTAAAAGGATGAGAAGCTGCTCCCTTAAGCTAGGGGAGCTGTCACGAAGTGACTGAGGGGTATGACATAAGCGTTGGTTTACAAGCATTTGGCACATTCATACTCCCCCCCAACCCCCTCTATCTTAGAGGGGGAACTGTCCAGAACTTAAACATTGAAATCCAAGCCCTCATAATAGTCAAATGTCATTATGGCTTTATTATTAGTCAATTACATGACTTTTGAGTATTTTTATAGGACACTAATAAATGGTTATATATGCCAGCGGTGGTTATTTATGCAATGGATGTGATAAAACACAACATTTTTTGTATTATTCGTAATTATTTATTATCTTTGCAAAATCAAATACACATTAATGATAAACTAACGTGTTTATTTATACAACAAACCAAACTGATTTACCGAGTTTATTTTCTATATTATTAACCAAAACCGTTTTTTTATGAACAAAAAATTATTATCTCTATTACTGCTTGTGGTAGCGGCTTTCACAACCGCTTTTGCACAACAGGAGTTGACAGTGTATGATGGAACAAGCTCTAATGGCTATGTTCCCACCTACATGGGTTACTGGGACGACTTCACAAGAAGTCAGTATGTTATTCCCGCTGCCGATTTGGCCGAAATGAATGGCGGCACCATCAGTGCCATAAAATTCTACACCACCACTCAAAACGTTCCTTACACCTCGGTTTCAACAGCCGATGTTTACTTGATGGAAGTTGATTACACTACTATCAGTGCTTTTGAACCCAAAGCTAACGCAACCATGGTGTATCAAGGCACAGTAGCTGTTGTTCTCAATGAAGCTGGTGATGGTGGAGAGATGACCATTGAGTTTGCCACTCCATTTATCTATAGTGGTGGCAACCTGCTCATTGGTATGGAAAACACTACCGATGCTGGTTACAAGTTTATGTACTTCTATGGTCAAACTGTAGACGGTGCTTCGGTTGCTGGTTATAACTCAAATAGCCTTGACGCTGTTACCGCAACCCAGCGCAACTTCATCCCCAAGACCACCTTCACCTACACTCCATCGGGTGGCGTGGTTGTGCCAAAACCCACTAACCTGCAAGTGAGCAACCTGAGCCCCAACAGCGCTACTTTGAGCTGGACAGCTGGTGGCACCGAGACCCTTTGGGATGTTGAGTACAAGAAAGCTGCCGACGAGGAGTGGACTGCTGAGACTGCCACTGCTCCAACTATTGAGCTCGACGCTCTTGCTGGCGGCACCGAATACCAAGCACGCGTTCGTGCCAATGCAGGTGACGGCAACACCAGCGCCTGGGTGAACACTACCTTCACTACTCCATTGTGTGATCCCGAAGACATGGGTGAAATCACCTATCAGCTCACCGACTCCTATGGCGACGGCTGGAGCGGCAATGCCATTGAGATTGTGGCGCCTAACGGCCTTGTGGTTGAAAGCCTTACCATCACATCGGGTGGCACAGCTTCAGGTACTGTAGCTTTGTGCCATGGCATTGAATACACCATCCGCTGGAAGGTTGGCAGCTATCCAGGCGAATGCTCTTATGTCCTCACAGGCCCCGACGGAGCCGAGATTGTTAGTGGCGCAGGACTAACAGCAAGTGGAGTTCTCACTACCTACATGCTTCCAGCTCCTGGACAAGGCATGGTAAAGAATGTAGAGGTTACTGATATCACTGCCACTACAGCCACTGTGAATTGGGTAGGCGAGCAAGAGACCTACAATGTGCGCTACCGCACTGTGGGCTATCCTGGTGGAGAGGTTGAGGGCTTCGAGTATGAGGGCCTCCAGAGTGGTGACTTCCCAACCGAGAGCGGCTGGACCACTATCGATGCCGATGGCGATGGCTATGCTTGGTACATCTTCGCCCCCACAAATGGAGGTCTTGATGGCAACGGCAATCCTACCGTATTTGATGGCGCTTGCATGACTTCGGCAAGCTACATGCAGAGTGCACTTACTCCCGATGACTGGTTGATTTCTCCACAGGTTGAGCTCAAGGGCATCCTCAGGATGTGGCTCCGCGGTCAGGATCCAGGCTATGCTGCCGAGCACTTCGCAGTTTATGTTTCAACAGCTGGCAACTCTAATGTCGCCGACTTCGTGGAACTTATTCCTGAAACAGTTGCAACTGGTGTTTACACTGAGTACACTGCCGACCTGAGCGCTTACGAAGGCCAGATGGGCTATATTGGCATCCGTCACTTCAACTGCACCGACGAGTTCCGTCTCAACCTCGACAACTTCTTGATTCAAGATCCAGAAGCTGTTATTGAGGACGGCGAGTGGATCACTGCCGAGGCCGTAACTAATCCTTACACCATCGAGAATCTTGCCCCAGAGACCGATTATGAGGTTCAAGTACAGGGTATCTTCGAGGAGAAGGGTACTACCAACTGGACCGAGAGCGTATTCTTCACCACTCTCGCGGCACCAGTTCCCGAGAAGGCTTACTACCTGATTGGTGCATTCAACACTTGGGATCAAGAGAACATGATTCCATTTGAGGAGGAAGACGGCGTATTTACTCTGACCTACGAATTTGGCGGCGAGTTCAAGATTAAGGACGAGGCTGGCAACTGGTGGGGCGGCGGCGTTACCCTCACCGAGGAGAACCCAAGCGTTACCCTGATTGACGGCGGCAACCTCAATCTTGACCAGACAGCTGAGTACACCCTCACCATTGAGGATGGCGTTCTCACTGTAACAGGCTTCCCCGAGCCTCAAGTTGTTGAGTATGATGAGTTCTATGTAGTTGGTACATTCAACAACTGGAACACAGAAGAAGGTGATGGTCGCATCGAGCTCGTAGCAAACGAGGATGAGACCGAGTTCACAGGCATTGTAGAGCTCGAGGCAGAAGCCCAGTTCAAGATTATCACTCCTACTGAGTTTGGTATTAAGTGGTTCGGCGGCGAGTCGGAAAACGGTATGTACTTCCTGATCAACGAAGATATGCTCGACATGAACATCAGCTTGATTGACGGCGCTAACTTCAAGGTTGAAGAGGCTGGTGAGTACAACATCACCGTTAAGGCAGCTCCAGAAAGCACCCTTGACAAGGGCGTAAGCGAGCCTCTCGTAATGGTTGTTTCTAAGGTTGCAACTGGCATCAGCACAATTGGTGTTGACGGCTATGATAACAACGCTTGGTATAACCTTAACGGCCAGAAGCTGAATGGCAAGCCAACAACTCCTGGCATCTACATCAACGGTCACAAGAAAGTCGTTATTAAGTAATTGACTTACTTGCACGTTAAACTTTAAAAGATGCGCCTCGCTGGGGCGCATCTTTTTTTGTGCTAGTGAATGAAAAGTAAAGAGAATTATATTTTTTCTGCGATTTAATAATGTTTTTTTGTAATTTAACAAAAAATCGTTATCTTTGTGCGTGGATAACCTAAAAACTGCAACCAACGGCTCAACTTTCGACACAATATTTTACTGAGAGTAAATTTCTATATTATTAACTAAAATCTTTTGTACTATGAACAAAAAATTACTGATTTGTTTTGTGATGTGGGTAATGGGCTTAACAGCCTTTGCTCAAGAGACCTTAACGGTGTATGAAGGAACAAGTACTAACAATACTGTTCCTGCTTACATTTTCTATTGGGATGACTTCACAAGATGTGAGTATGTGATTCCAGCCTCTGAGTTGGCAGATATGGAAGGCGGCACTATTACCGCCCTTAAGTTCCACACCACCGACTACAACGTTCCTTACACCTCAGTGTCTCAAGCTGACTTCTATATAAAAGAAGTGGACTACACTACCATCAGCGCTTATGAGACAAAAGCGACATCTACCATTGTTTATAGCGGCACCATCGATGTTGTGGCAGTTGATGGTGGCGGCGAGGTGACCATTACGTTCTCTACGCCTTACACCTATGAAGGTGGCAATCTGCTGATTGGAAGTGAAAATACTACCGACTTAGGCTACAAATCCATTTATTTCAAAGGACAAAACGTTAATGGTGCATCAATTTCGGGATATAACAGCAGCGAGGCGGCACTGGCATCGGTTAATCAGCGCAACTTTATCCCTCAGACAACCTTCACCTACACACTTGGCAGTGGCACAGTTTATGCCAAGCCCAAGAACTTGCAGGTTGACAACATTGGCACTAGTACTGCTGATCTCACTTGGGAGGCTGGTGCCGACGAAACTTCTTGGAACGTAGAGTATAAGAAGGTGGCCGACCCCGATTGGACTCCTGCCGGAACGGTAACCGAGACGACTTATGCTCTTCAGAACCTCGCTGATGGCACCGAATATGCAGTTCGTGTAAATGCAGTTCATGCCGACGGCGTTAGTGGCTGGGCAACAACAACGTTCACTACTATTCCTATCGACGCTATGCCTACTGGAGTGGAGGTTGACAACATCACCGCTACCACTGCCGATGTTAACGTTGAAGGCGTGCAAGAGACCTACAACATCCGCTACCGAATTCCTGCTGTTTATAGTTTCTTTGAGGACTTTGAAACCATGACAACCGGCAGCAATCCTCCCGAGGGCTGGACTATGATTGACGTCGATGGCGACGGTAATCAATGGTATGGCTGGAACCCAGTAGCTTATGGTAATCCTAATAACCTTGACGGCAATGGCAATCCCACCACCCTTGGCGATGGCTGCTTGACTTCGGCAAGCTATCTGGGCGGAGCTCTCAACCCCGACAACTGGCTGATTACACCACAGGTTGAACTTGGTGGCACTCTGTCGATGTGGTATCGTGGTCAAGACCCAGGTTATCCTGCCGAGCATTTCATGGTATATGTATCGGTTGGTGATCCCACCGATACCGGTAGCTTCGTAGCAGTTAGCGAAGAGACTGAAGCCGGCACCACATATCAAGAGCTCACTGCCGACCTGAGTGAGTATGAGGGCCAAATGGGCTACATCGCTATCCGCCACTTCAACTGCAGCGACGAGTTCCGTCTTAACATCGACAACGTTGCAATTATTGAACAGCCTGCTGGCGAGTGGACAACTGTTGAGGGCGTTGAAGTTCCTTACACCATCGAGGGTCTTGCTCCCGAAACAAACTATGAGTTACAGGTACAGGGTTACTACCCAATAAAGCCCTATACCGAATGGACCGAGAGCGTATTCTTTACAACTCTCGCGGCTCCTGTTGAGATTGAGGAAGGCTTCTTCCTTGTGGGTACATTCAACGAATGGAACCAGACTGCTGAAGGTGGCCGCTTAGCATTCGACGAGTACGACAAGATCGAAGGTGTTGAGTTTGAGGCTGGCGCCGAGTTCAAGGTTATCGCATTTGACGAGGAAGGCACTATTTGGTTCGGTGGCCAAGACGAGAACAACGTTGGCTACTTCCTGATCAACAGCGACCAATTGGGTCAAGGTATCATGACAGTGCAAGGCACCAGCGGTGCAAACTTCCGCGTTGAGGAGGCTGGCACTTACAACATTGAGCTAGCTGTTCTTAGAGACTTCAACGGCGCAGTTTTGATGACTGTCACCAAGGAGGATCCAAGCGCAATCAGCACAATTGGTGTTGACGGCTATGACAACAACGCTTGGTACAACCTCAACGGCCAGAAGCTCAACGGCAAGCCAACAACTCCTGGCATCTACATCAACGGTCACAAGAAAGTCGTTATTAAGTAATTGACTTAATTGAACGTTAAACTTTAAAAATGCATCCGCACCATGCGGGTGCATTTTTTTCGTTGGTAGTTGTTCGTTGATGAGTCCACAAGAAAAAAGGGGTGATGCAATAAAAGATATTATAATTACGTTTAATAAATTGATATATCAGGTGGGTAATGAAGAAATTGTATCGATACATACCCGTTATTATAATTGTTGCGACAGTGGTCTTGGGTGCGTGCAGCACTAAAAAGAACACTGCCGGCAGTCGCTTTTGGCATGCGATGAATACACGCTATAACGTGTACTACAATGGCGAGAAGCACTACAGCGAGCAAATCAAGAAGCTCGAGGACGAATACCAGGACGACTACTCTACCCAACTCTATATCCACCCCGCCGAAGCCTATAACGACCCCAAAGCGACGCAGCCGAGTACCAACTTTGACCGCACCATCGAGAAGATGCAGAAGGCCATCTCGCTGCACTCAATCAAGAAAAAACCCAAGCGCAAAGCCGGCAAGGGCAATGACCCAAAATACAAGGAATGGCTCAAGCGCGAGGAGTATAACCCATTCATCCACAATGCTTGGTACCTGCTGGCAAAGTCGCAATATATGAAAGGCGACTTCTTGAGCTCGGCAGCCACATTCCATTATATAGCACGCCACTTCCAGTGGAAACCTGATTTGGTGCTTGAATCGCAGATATGGGAGGCACTGAGCTACTGTGCTATGGATTGGACCACTGAGGCCGACAACGTGCTGGCACACGTCCACCCAAGCAAGATTGAGAACTCACGACTGCAGCAGCTCGCCAACCTGGCGTTTGCCGACTACTACATCAAGTGCAAGATGAACTCCGACGCTGTTCCGTTCCTTGAGAAAGCTGTGAAAGGTGCAAGTGGAGGTCAGAAGGTCCGCCTGAACTTCCTCTTGGGTCAGCTCTATGACGAGACTGGGCAAAAAGAGAAGGCTTACGAAGCCTATAAGCGCGCTGGCAGTGGCAGTAGCTCGACCTACCGCACTAAGTTCAACGCGCGCATCAAGCAGAGCGCCGTTTTCCAAGGCAACAACATCGACAGCGAGGTCAAAGCCTTGAAACGCATGACGCGCTATGACCGCAACAAAGAATACCTCGACCAGATTTACTATGCCATTGGTAACCTTTACCTAACACGTGGCGACACCGCTCATGCTGTCGAGAACTATGAGCTAGCCGCCAAAAAGAGTACCCGCAACGGCATAGACAAGGCTATCAGCCAACTCACGTTGGGTGGCATCTACTTTGCTCAGCATAAATATGACAAAGCTCAGCCTTGCTACAGCGAGGCTATCCCTCAGTTAAGCGAGAACTATCCCAATTACAAGGAGCTCAAGCGACGTAGCGACGTGCTTGATGAGCTTGCTGTGTACTCGGGCAACGTGACCCTCCAAGACTCACTGCTGAGACTGTCGCGCATGCCCCTTGAAGAACAGAAGAAGGTGATAGCCAAGATTATCGAGGACCTCAAGAAAAAGGAGAAAGAAGAGAAAGAGAATGCCGAGCGTGAAGCCTATATGGCTCAGCAGCAAGCTCAAGGCACTGGCCTGAAGAACAACACACAACAGCCTGCTAGCTACAACATCAACAGCGACAACTCGTGGTACTTCTACAACACGATGACCAAGAACGCCGGTAAGACCGCGTTCCAGCAGCAATGGGGCAACCGAAAACTTGAAGACAACTGGCGCCGCCGCAACAAGAACACATTCTCGCTCGACGAGAACACCAACGAAGAAGATACCGACAGCGGCAGCGACTCGACCAAAGTGGCCGAAGGCGACACCACTCAAGTGGATAAAGAAGCCCTCAAGCGCGCCGAAGACCCACACTACGAGGAATACTACCTGAAGCAGATTCCTAAGACCGAAGAAGAGATACAAACGTCGAACGATGTGATACAGGAAGGCCTGTACAACATGGGTGTGATTCTGAAAGACAAACTTGAAGACCTGCCAGCAGCAGCCTACGAGTTTGAGCAACTACTCGAGCGTTACCCTGATAACACCTATCGTCTCGATACCTATTATAATATGTATCTGCTCTACTACCGGTGTGGCGACCTCGCCAACTCGGAACGGTATAGGCAGCTCATTGTCGACGAGTTTGCCGACTCGAAATATGGTAAGGCGATGCAAGATCCCGACTATATCGAGAACCTTAAGCGCATGAACCTTGTTCAAGAAGAACTCTACGACGAGGCTTATACCGCATACCTGAACAACGACAATGCTACGGTTCATGCCGCCTATATAGAGATGATGAAAACCTATCCGCTGTCGAAGATCATGCCCAAGTTCATGTTCCTGCACGCGCTGGCCTATGTGACCGAACGTAATCCAGAGAAGTTCAAGAGCACCATCAAAGAGATGCTCGAGCGCTATCCCGAGACCGACATCACTCCCACTGCATCTTCTATCGTTAAGCAACTGAACCAGGGCCGCAAGATAAACGGCGGTTCGAGCAACACTCGCGGCATGATTTGGTCGATGCGTCTGTCGAACGATTCCACCGCCGGTGGTGAGGGCAAAGAGTTCACACCGTTTACAGAGGGCCGTAACAAGCCACAGTACTTTGTGCTCGTGTTCTCGACCGACTCGGTATCATCGAACCAGCTGCTCTATGAGGTTGCAAAACACAACTTCGAGTCGTTTGTAATCAAAGACTTCGAGCTCGAGCCCATGTCGTTTGGTGACCTTGGACTGATAGTAGTGAAGGGCTTTGCCAACTACCGCGAGGTAGACCACTATCGCGGCGTGTGGGAGAAGAATGAAGACAAGAAGATTCCGCAACAGGCACACTATGTCATCATCAGTGAGGACAACTTCAACCTGCTGCTGAGGGAAGGTCGCACCTTTGAGGAATACTTCCGCTACCTTGACGAGCTCAACGAGGAACAAGTCGAGGGCCAGATACCTGAAGATGCCGTCGATGATGACAAGCAAGATGGCGAAGAAAGCGGCAACGAGGGCGAGAAGCCAATCAAGTCGGTTAAGAAGGGCCAAGGCAAAGAAGCCGAGGCAACCGATAAGAAGTCTGACGAGAAGGCCGAAGAGAAACCTGCCGAGAAACCTAAAGTTAGCACACCCGAGGAGCAGGGCAACCCGGCACTGCTCGAGGAGGCTCGTCGCCGTGCCGAACTTCGTCAACTCGAAGAGCAGCGCAAGCAAGAGGAAGCTCGCAAGAGGGAAGAGGCACGTAAGCAAGAAGAGGCTCGAAAACGCGAGGAACAACGCAAGCGCCTTGAGGAAGAAGCTCGTCAGCAGGAAGAAGCCCGCAAGCAGGCCGAAGCCGAGAAAGATGGCAAGAAGAGCGACGTTGAGCCAGTGATCGACGACAACAGCAGCAAGGCTGAGAACAATCTAGCAACTCCTACAACCGAGACCAGCAGTAAGACCGACAGCGGCAAGGCTCAAGACGATAACATCCAACACCTCAAGAAACAGAAAGACGAGGACACCAAGGCTCGTGAGCGTGCCGAGAAAGAGGCCAAGAAGGCAGCTAAAGAGCGTGAGAAGCAGCTCAAGAAAGAAGAGAAGGCACGTCAAGACTCTATAAAGAAGGCCGAGAAGGAGCGCGAGAAGCAACTCAAGCGCGAGGAGAAAGAGCGCGAAGATTCGATTAAGGCCGCCGAAAAGGCTCGTGAGGAACTTGAGAAACAGAAAGAGCACGAGAAAGAAGAGGCCGCTAAGCGTGCCGAGCAAGAGCGCAAAGATAAGATTAAGGCCAAAGAAGAGGCCCGCAAGCAGCGTGAGCAGGAGCGCAAACAGCGCGCCAAGGAACGTGAGCAAAAGAAGAAAGAAGAAGCTAAACGCAAGAAAGAGGAAGCTAAAGCTCGCAAGGAGGCTGCCAAGCAGCGCCAGAAGGAGCGAGAAGAAGCACGCAAGCAACGCGAACGCGAGCGCAAAGAGGCCGAGAAAAACAAGGGCAAGAATTAAGTGTTAAGTAAAAAAAAGGTGCCGTTCATAACTGGACGGCACTCTTTTTGTATAGTTCAAAAGGAAAATGGACTATTGCGTTGGGGCTTCGGCGAGAAACGACTTCAGGACTGCTTCAATTTCATCGGCATCGTCGGTGAGTGAGAGCAGCAGGTTCTTGTATTTCCCAGCCTGCAGCAGACTTTGCAACAGTGGATAGACTGGCATTTCCTCGGTCCAGAACTTCTTTCCCCAAAATACCATTGGACTTGAGAACCCAAATGACAGGTAATGGTTTTGCACTGCATCCTGAAATATTTCCTGCATAGTGCCTGCGCTACCTGGAGTGTAGATGATACCACCAAACGCCATAGTGAGAATACTGTCCTCTCGAATGCTGTTTTCAAAGAACTTTGCTATGTGAGTGGCAAAGGGAGTTGACGGCTCTTGGCCATAAAGCCATGTAGGCACGCCCAGGCTCACATACTTGTTCTGTGGAAAACGCCGTATAACACTGAAAGCCGATGCGAGCCAACCGTTATCCTTGAAGGAAGGCGCCACAGCAAGCATCTCAAGTGCCTCGTCGATTTCTTGACGGGTGCGTCCTGCCATCCACGCGCCCAGATGAGTTGCCTCCATCGCACCAGGTCCACCACCGCTAAGCATGTAAAAACCTTCTTCGGTAAGCCTCTTGCTCAATAGCACGATATCGGCATACATAGGGTCGGTTCGCAACATGGCATGCCCTCCCATCACACCAACGCACCGGCGTCCGTTATGGTCGGTAAGGAATGCATCAAGCGCCATGTGAATGCCATAGTCATGCAGTGTGCGCGCCAAGGCTTCATTCACATTCACGGCATGCTTTCCCATCAGCAAGTAGTGCTGATAGGTCATGCCATCATAACAGCTGTCGTAAGATGCCTTGTCGGCTAGGGCGTCACTCGACGGTTCATAGCCTCGATATAGGTCATCGGCACAATAAAGCCTTTTGCGAGTAACGTCAAATGGAACCTCGTCAAGCCAATCTAGTATGTCGTCAACCTCATTAAAATCCTTGGTAGTAATCATATTTGTATTAGTTTTGAGGGCACATCGGTCAAAATCACATGACAAAGTTGTGCTTAAGAATATCCAAAGTTACAAAAAATATCACAAACAAGCCACTTTAGCCCTACTGCATGTGCATAGAGGACAGCCGATTGACATTTTTTAACTGACATATGGCAATAATGGTATGATTTTTTCGGTTTAATCGCTTGCGGAGAAGAAATATAGTATTACTTTTGCGCAAATTTTCAAAAAAGAAATATATTAACACATAAAACACAATAACTACTATGTATTGGACACTGGAATTAGCAACAAAACTTGAAGACGCACCATGGCCCGCAACCAAGGATGAATTGATTGATTACGCAAAGAGAAGCGGAGCTCCATTGGAGGTTATCGAGAACCTGGAGGAGATAGAGGATGAGGGCGAATCCTATGAGAGTATCGAGGAGATATGGCCCGACTACCCCACCAGCGATGACGACTTCTTTTTCAACGAAGAAGAGTATTGATACAAGACAAAGAGCACTGGAAAAACACCAGTGCTTTTTTCAAAAATGCATCAACCGTAGTGTTTTTAAGTTAGACTATTTATTACATAATTGCTATTATGGATTTCAATATTAACAACCCCTTCCATTGCGAGATTCCCATTCAGCTACGCTTCAGCGACCTCGACACACTAGGTCACGTGAACAACTCGGTGTACCTTAACCTCTTTGACCTAGGCAAAAGCGACTACTTCGAGCGCGCAGCTGGCGAGCGCCAGGACTGGAACAACGTTAATGTAGTGATAGCCAACATCAACTGCAATTTTCTGCATGAGACGCACTTTGACGAGCCGCTAGTAGTAAAGACGCAGATTGACCACATAGGAAACAAAAGTTTTACCGTGCTGCAGGCGCTACAGAACACAGCTACCGGTGAAGTAAAATGTGTGTGCTCACAGGTGATGGTATATCTTGATCCCGAGACCCGCACGCCTGCTCCCCTCCCCCAGCACTGGCGCGACTGCTTCGCCACCATGGAAGGCCGAGAACTGTAGAACACACTGTTATTGATACATAAAATTCCTTAAATATGTTTAATATCAGTGTTCTTAAGCGGCTTTTCGGGTGTTATTAAGGCCGTTACACTTGCTGTTGTTGAAGATATTTACTACCTTTGCAGCGCAATTCCGGACGGAGGGGGCTCTGAAGCTTCCTCTATTTTTTATAAAATTGGGAAACGGCTCGGCTTTATGACTGTTGACCAATCACAAAAAGTAATAAAAGAATGATTGACAAGAAAGAACTTACCGGCGTTATAGAGAATGCCCTCGAAGGCAGCAAAATGTTCCTCGTTGACATCACAGTGAGTGGAGACAATGTGATAGACGTACAGCTCGACAGCATGGAAAGCATCACCATTGATGACTGCATTGCTGTTAACGACGCTGTTCATGCAGCCTTTGACCAAGACGTTGAGGACTATGAACTCACCGTGGGTTCCTATAGTCTTACCGAGCCATTCAAGGTGCTCAAGCAGTATGAGAAAAACCTGGGTGGAGAGGTTGAAGTACTTACCGCCGACGGCAAGAAGCTTAAAGGCACCCTCAGTAACGCAACCGAGCAAGAGTTCTCAATAAGTGTTCCCACCAAGACCAAAATTGAGGGCAAGAAGCGCCCCGAGATTGTTGAGGTGGAGCACACTTTCAAATATGACGAAATAAAATACACTAAAAATATATTACAGTTTTAAACACAATTATGGCTAAGAAAGTAGAAACGGTCGATATGGCCGACCAGTTTTCGGAGTTTAAAGAGTTGAAGAACATCGACAAGACCACTATGATTAGTGTCTTGGAGGAGTCGTTCCGCAGCGTGATTGCCAAAATGTTTGGCAGTGACGAGAATTTCGACGTTATCATGAACCCCGACAAGGGTGACTGCGAGATTTACCAGAATCTCGAGGTAGTTCCCGACGGCGAAGTTCAGAATCCCAACCAGCAGATAGGCTTGACCGATGCCCGCAACGACGAGGAGAGTCCCGACCCCGATTGCGAGATAGGCGAGGAGCATACCCGCAAAATCGACTTCGCAAAGTTTGGTCGCCGCGCTATCCTTAACCTTCGTCAGACCCTTGCAAGCAAGATTCTGGACCTTCAGAAGGATGCCATCTATAACAAGTTCAAGGACTTGGAGGGCGAGCTTGTGGTAGGCGAGATTTATCAGAGCTGGAAACGTGAGGCCCTTCTTCTCGACGACGAGAAGAACGAACTCATTCTTCCCAAGGATCAGCAGATTCCCACCGACAACTTCCACAAGGGTGACACCGTGCGCGCCGTGATCCTCAAGGTTGACAATCAGAACAACAACCCAAAGATTATCGTATCTCGCACTAGTGACCTGTTCTTGCGCCGCCTCTTTGAGCTTGAGGTTCCCGAGATTCACGATGGCCTCATCGTGATTCGCGCCGTTGCCCGCAAGCCTGGTGAGCGTGCTAAGATTGCCGTTGAGAGCTATGATGACCGCATCGACCCCGTTGGCGCTTGTGTTGGTGTTAAGGGTTCTCGCATCCACGGCATCGTTCGTGAGCTTCGCAACGAGAACATCGACGTCATCAACTACACTAGCGACCCCGTGCTGTTTATCCAGCGCGCTCTTAGCCCTGCCAAGATAACCACCATCCGCATCGATGACGAGACCAAGCACGCTGAGGTGTTCTTGCGCCCCGACGAGGTGTCACTCGCCATTGGCCGCGGTGGTTTGAACATCAAGCTCGCCTCGATGCTCACCGGCTACACCATTGACGTGTACCGCGACCTCGACAACGATGAGGACGATGTTTATCTCGACCGCTTCAACGACGAGATTGACCAGTGGGTTATCGATGCCCTCAAGGGTATTGGTTGTGCTACCGCCAAGGCAGTCATCAACACCCCACGTCAAGATCTTATCGACAAGGCCGACCTTGAGGAAGACACCGTCGACGAGGTACTTGCAATCCTCAGGGCAGAGTTTGAGGACTAATCCCTTACTCTTTACCCCATCTCCACACTCCACTACACAGAATAAGAAATTAAACTCGTTATCAAATATCTATGCGTGTAAAATTAAGTAAAGTTATCAAAGATTTGAATGTTGGAATGCAAACTATCCAGGACTTCTTTGCCAAGAAGAAGATAGAAATGGATGTTACACCCAACACCAAGATTGATGAGGATATTCTGGAAATCCTTATCAAGGAATTCAAGCCCGACATGGAGCAGAAGCTCAAGTCGGAATACCTTACCAGCTCAAGGCTGAAAGACAAGGAGAAGGCCAAGCAAACCGAGGAACCCAAGCAACCTCAAGAGGTAAAAACCAAGACCGAGATTCGCAAACCTAAAGTGGTGGGCAAAATCGACCTCGAGAATGCCGGTAAGCCTGCTCCCAAGAAAGAAGAGGCCCCAGCCCCTAAGGAGGAGCCTGAGGCACCCGCTGTGCCCGAACCACAAGTAGAGCCAGAACAGCCCATAGAGCCCGAGGTACCCGTCGTTGAGGAAGAACCCGTTGCCGTGAGCGAACCAGTTGTTGAGCTCGAAGAAGAGCCAGCTGCCGAAGAGCCCGCGAGCGACGAAGTCCCTGCCGAAGGCGACAAAGAAGAGACCGAGATATTCTCAACTACCCCTGTATTGAAGACCAACATCAACGTGGTGGGTAAGATTGACCTTTCGGCCATCAACCAATCGACTCGCCCCAAGAAGAAAACCAAGGAGGAGCGCCGTCAAGAGCGCCTCGCCAAGGAAAAAGCACGCCAGGGTGAGGACGGAGTGAAGAAAAAACGCCGTCGCATAGGTCGCGAAAAGATAGATATCGAGAAAGCCGCCCAGCAAATCCAGAATAACGCAGGTAGTGGCAAGAACGCAAAGAACAAAGATAACGAGAACAGCAAGAAGAAAGAGAAGAAGAGCAAGCGCCCATTGCGCCCACAGGTTAATGAGGAAGACGTTCAGCGTCAGGTAAAAGAGACGCTCGCCCGCCTCACCAACAAGAAACAAAACATGGGTGCTAAGTGGCGCCGCGAGAAGCGCGAGGCAGTGCGCGAGGAGGAGAGCAAGGAGGCCGCTCTGCAGGCAGCCGAGAAGAAGATTCTAAAGCTCACCGAGTTTGTTACTGCCAACGACCTTGCAATGATGATGAACGTTCCCATCAACAAGGTAATTGGTACCTGTATGAGTCTGGGAGTAATGGTTTCAATCAACCAGCGTCTTGACGCCGAGACCATCAACATTGTTGCCGAGGAATTTGGTTTCAAGACCGAATATGAGAGTGCCGACGTTGTTGAGGCTATCCACGAGGAAGAAGACAATCCTGAAGATCTCCAGCAGCGTCCACCAGTAGTTACTGTGATGGGTCACGTTGACCACGGTAAGACCTCATTGCTCGACTACATTCGCAAGAGTAACGTGATTGCTGGTGAGGCAGGTGGTATCACTCAGCACATTGGTGCTTATAATGTGAAACTGCCCAACGGTCGCCGCATAACCTTCCTCGACACCCCTGGTCACGAGGCATTTACCGCCATGCGTGCCCGTGGTGCAAAGGTCACCGATATCGTTATCGTGATTGTGGCAGCCGACGACAACGTGATGCCACAGACCAAGGAGGCGCTCAACCACGCAACAGCTGCTGGCGTTCCTATCGTATTCGCCATCAACAAGATTGATAAGGAAGGTGCTAACCCCGAGAAGATTAAGGAAGAGCTTGCCAACCTCAACTACCTCGTAGAGGATTGGGGCGGCAAGTATCAGAGCCAAGACATCTCGGCAAAGAAGGGTATTGGCGTTGAAGAGCTTATGGAGAAAGTGCTTCTCGAGGCCGACATGCTTGACCTCAAGGCCAACCCTGACCGCAAGGCTACCGGTTCGATTATCGAGTCGTCACTCGACAAGGGACGTGGCTACATTGCTACTGTACTCGTCGATAACGGCACACTGCGCGTGGGTGACATCGTGCTTGCCGGAACACACTACGGCAAGGTTAAGGCGATGTTCAACGAGCGCAACCAGCGAATCAAGGAGGCTGGACCATCATCGCCAGCTCTGATTCTCGGTCTTAACGGTGCTCCAACCGCCGGTGACAAGTTCAACGTGATGGACACCGACCAAGAGGCACGCCAAATCGCCAACCGCCGCGAGCAGTTGCAGCGTGAGCAGATGCAACGCACTCAGCACCGCCGCACCCTCGAGGACATTGGCCGCTTGCGTGCATTGGGAGAGTTCCACGAGCTCAATATCATCGTCAAGGGTGATGTGGACGGCTCTATCGAGGCTTTGGGCGACTCGCTCATCAAGCTCTCGACTCCCGAGGTTCAAGTCAACGTTATCCACAAGGCAGTGGGCGCCATCAGCGAGAGCGACGTTACCCTGGCAGCAGCCAGCGATGCCTACATCATTGGCTTCCAGGTTCGTCCTTCGGTTGATGCTAAGCGCCTAGCTGCACAAGAGGGTGTTGACATTCGCATCTACTCAATCATCTACGATGCAATCGAGGAGATTAAGAGCGCCATGGAAGGTATGCTCTCGCCCGACATCAAGGAAGAGGTCATTGGCAACGCCGAGATCAAGGAGGTATACCACATCAGCAAGGTGGGAACCATTGCCGGCGCCATTGTCAAGGATGGCAAGCTCAAGCGTGGCTGCAAGGTGCGCGTAATTCGCGACGGCATTGTGCGCCATACAGGTAGCCTTGCTTCGCTCAAGCGCTTCAAGGACGACGCCAAGGAGGTTACCAGCGGCTATGAGTGCGGCTTCAGCATCCAGAGCTTCAACGACCTCGTAGTGGGCGACATTGTCGAGGCATTTGAGGAAGTTGAGGTACAGAAGACACTGTAAAACGCTTCTTGCCGATTACGACCAAAGTGAACAATGGGTCTAGACATTCTAGAGATACTAGAGGTTCTAGACCCTTTCTTTTAAGAAACAATAATGATGATTTACTATTTAAACATTGGCTCCAATCTTGAGGACCGAGAGGGCAACCTCTGGGCGGCTGACCTGAGACTGTCGCTTGACCTAGGACTCGTGACGTCGCGCTCCAGCATTGTTGAGAGCAAGCCATGGGGCTTTGAGAGCGACAATGGCTTCCTGAACATGGGAATCGCGGTGGAGAGCAGCTACTCCCCTATCGAGGCTCTTAATATCATCCACGACATTGAATTTGAGCTAAACCAAGGACACAGCCATCGCGATGCTGAAGGCAACTATGTGGACCGACTTGTCGACATTGATATCATGGCAATAGACGACCTCGTCATTGACTTGCCAAGTCTGCAGGTGCCACACCGCCATCTTCCACGCCGTGACTTCTTCCTCAAGCCAATGGCCGAGCTCGCCCCCGAGTGGACCCATCCAATTCTACACCTCACTGCCCAGCAGATGCTTGAGCAGCTACAGGAGACAGAATAATCCAAGCAAAACAGAATAAAAAATCGCAAGTTGCCATAACAACAACTTGCGATTTTATTTTCTGTACCTATTGTGAACTTTACTTAAGAACTTTACTTAATAACGACGTTGAGCATCGCTCCAAGTTGTTCTAGTTCGGAATATCATGAGCAAGCTCAGTTCTTCTCTCATTTAATCACAACTTTCTTGCCATTGTGGATATAGATTCCAGCAGGTAAGTTGTTTCTGTTAGTAAAGCGCTGACCCATCATGTTATAGTAGGCATTGTCGTCAGTAGTAACTGGGTCACTGTTGACAGTTGTGATAGCTGTGGGCTGTTGCCAGTACACAATATTTGACGAGTTTCGCACTATAGTAGTCTCGCGCTTGTCATTAACTACAGGCACATCATAATGAACTTGTATACCAATGCGATCGGTAAACATTGGATTATCGTTCATGTTGGTGCGGTAGAAGTAGATGCGCGAAATATCAAAGTCGTAGCCACCATTGTAGATGTCATAAGGAATTTCGGTCATGTCTTCCACGAGGTCATTGACATAAGTCTCGGCAAGGAATACAAATGGCACGTCATTGTCGGTAAAGATGCTATAAACCAAATGTGATGGGTCTATATAGTTGCCATCAACATCCTCAGGTAAGACAGTAAAGTCTAAGCAGCTATAACCGTCCTCTTCACCGCTGTCGAACCAAGAGTCCTCATATAGTATTGGGTCGGCTGGCACAGCAGGTTGCAGTTTAAACTCTTTGTAAACAGTGTTGAAGTCCATAGCGCAGAAGGTGAGGTCGTTGTTATAGACTACACCCAGACCGGTAGCGATGAAGTTGTTGGGGAACTCAGCATCGGGATTGCCTGTTGTGTTGTCGAGAGTGATGGTTCCAGCTTCGTTGTCGATGGTGTAGGTCACCTCGGTCACGCCCTGATGCACAGTGAGGGTCATGGCATATTGCTCATTACCCTCATCGTCGGTTGTTGTCTCCACGCCAGTGCTCATCCATTGTATGAACATGCCATATTCATCTTCTTCCAACCAATAGAGGTATTGCCCAGTTGGCACGGTAATCTTGGTGCCGTCGGCACTAAGAATTCCCTTCACCCACACGTTGCTTACAACGTCAAACACCACGTCGCGCAGATAAACCGTTTCGCCATCTTCGGCAAAGACGATGTCGGTAGTACCCGACTGCTCAGCCATGTAAGGAGCATCCCATCCTTGATAAATGTTGTAACCCGAGCGAACGTAAGTGCGCAATTCTCCGGCAGGCTGTTCATCTATGATTTCAGGCACGGGGACTGGCTCTTTCTCGGTGAGGACGGTGTTCCACTCCAAGTAGCCAGGCCAAGCGCCATCGTCCTCATAGCAGCAAGTGAGTCCCTCGGCCACGAAGTCTTGAATGTTTTGCTCAAACTCGGTTCGTCCCGATGTTCCCTGCAGTGCGATGGTGTTGCCATCAATCACATATACAGCCTCAGTTACCGACTCATCACGCACAAAGCTAACCATCGAAGTTTCCTCGTTGATTTCGGTGTGACCCCAAGCGAGCCTAATACCAGTATCGTACTGATAGCTCCATCCCACAGTCTGCTCAAGCGACACAGTGATTGTGGTACCGTCGGCACTCAGTGTTCCCACTGCCCACGACACACCGAAGCTGTCGCTCATGCCATTAACGATGTTCTTGATATAGACAGTAGTTCCGTCTTCGTCATAAACGATAGTAGTCTTCGCGTCTTGCTCGGTAGTGAAGAGGGTGTTGTCATAGACAACAAATCCAAATCCACTGCGCACATACTGCTTAGCCTCACCCTCGGGCTGCTCGGTAATGAGCTCACCCAAGGCTTTGGGTTGCATGTGGTTTTTAGCAAAGCCCGATTTTGCTTTAGTGCTTACTTTTCCACTAGATAGCATTCTCTTGCTTTTGATGCTACGTCCATCGAATTGGACTTGAGCCGATGCAGCAACAATCAATGCCACTGCCATAAATAGAGTAATAATTCTTTTCATGATTTGTAATTTTATTAATCTTAGTTTGGTTTATGAGATTTATTAACGTGAGTCCGATGAATATCGTCGGACTCACGTTATATTTAGTTGATAGTTATTTGGCTACTTTCTCGAGACGCTTCATCATGATGAACATGAAGAGTGCTGAGACAACGCACACGCCAATGAACACGATCCATACAACCCACAAGGGAAGACCACCCCACAGGTAACCACCCACTGAAACGAGGAAGTTACCAAGGGCTGTGCTGGCGAACCAACCACCCATCATTAAGCCTTTGAGCTTAGGGGGAGCCACCTTGGTTACAAACGAGATACCCATTGGGCTGAGCAAGAGCTCACCGAAGGTAAGCACCAGATAGGTCGAGATAAGCCAATTGGGCGAAACAAGAGTAGCTGCATCGCCCAGAGCCTTTTGCTCATCAGGAGTAGGGAGTCCCATTGAGCCGACAATCATGATGAGGAATGCCGATGCAGCAACGAGCATACCCAAGGCAATCTTGCGTGGCGCACTAGGCTCCTTGCCTTTCTTGGCAAGCCATCCAAATAGGGCCAATGACACTGGTGTCAAAGCCACCACATAGCATGGGTTGAACTGCTGGAAGATGGGAGCTGCAATATCAATTGACTCTGGAAGGTTGAAATAACGGTAAATAAGAATTCCCACGCATGCTGCAATCACACCTCCAGCGATGCCACGAGTGCGTTTGCTGTTTGAGGAGTCGAAGATGGCAAAACCTGCATACACAATGAAAATGCACAGCACCAGATTCCACACGTCGAACGACATAGCCTGCAGGCCACTAGATGTCTTTGCTGTGAACTCGTTGGCAAAGAATGTAAGAGTCAATCCATTCTGATGGAAAGCCATCCAGAAGAAGATAACCACGATGAACACGAGAATGAGAGCGACCACGCGCTTTGATGTCTCGCCAGGAGGCAGGTCGGCAGCTGCTGCAGCTTCCTTGTTTTCTTTCTTGCTTGAGATAGCACTTTTCTCAACATGCTTGAAAGTGCCACGGAACGCATAGTAAATGAGAATTGAAACGATAAGCGAAACGCAGGCAACGCCAAAGGCGAAGTGGTAGCTGTCGGCAACACTCACGCCCAGATTCTTTTGGGCATATTCCATAATCTTCACGGCAGCAGTGGGAGCAAACATTGCTCCAATGTTAATTGCCATGTAGAAGATACTGAATGCAGCGTCGCGCCGGTCGCTGTATTTGGGGTCGTCATAAAGGTTACCCACCATTACCTGGAGGTTACCCTTGAAAAGACCCGTTCCCAAGCTCACCAGCAAGAGTGCGCCCATCATAGCCACAAGAGCCACAGTGTCGCCACCCAGTGGTACCGAAAGTGCCACGTAGCCAAAGAACATAATAAGAATACCAGATGTCACCATCTTGCCATAGCCAAAGATATCGGCAAGAATACCACCAATGACCGGCAAGAAGTAAACCAGCATCAAGAAGCTGCTGTAGATAAGACCAGCCTTACCAGGATCCAAGCCGAAGTTCTCGCGCAAGAAAAGCGCAAAAACGGCTATCATCGTGTAGTAGCCAAAGCGTTCACCAGTATTAGCAAGCGCTAAAGCATACAAGCCTTTAGGTTGATTTTTAAACATGAGTTGGTTATTTGTTATTAGTTTAGTTTTTAAGTTTTTAGTCAATAAAGCCGAGAGGTTGAAGTGCTCAGCCCCTCGGCTTTTATGGTTATAGCCTGTCTAGTGGTTATTTAGTGACTCGCTCGAGCCATTTTACCATACCAAGCATGACGCCCATAGAAATTAGGCATACTACTAAGAACACTGTCCAGCACAACCAGAGAGGCCACTTGTTGTACATGAGCGGGCCAATCCAGATGAGGAGGTTACCAAGTGCTGTAGCACCAAGCCACAAGCCCTGGCAGAGACCCTGCAGGTTCTTGGGAGCAACCTTAGAAACGAACGAGAGTCCCAGTGGCGATATAAACAACTCGGCTACTGTCAGGAAGAAGTAGGTAACAATAAGAACCCACCATCCAGCTTTCATACCCTCCTTAACAGAGATGTCCATAGCCTTGAATGTATCGGCCGAAGGATATCCATTAAAGTAAGAGTAGAGGGTTAAAAACAGATAAGCCAAGCCGGCAATAAACATACCGTAAGCAATCTTACGAGGAGTGGAAATCTCTTTTCCTCGCTTGCTCAGTAGACCAAAAACAAACATCACAATTGGTGTGAGCACTATAACGAAGAATGGATTTACAGCTTGCCAAATCTCAGGAGCTATAGCATCGGTCTTGACAAAGTCACGAGCGAAGAATGAGAGAGACTGACCATTCTGATGGAATGAGAACCAGAAGAACACTGCCACGCCAAGCACTGCGAAGAGTGCATACATGCGCTGCTTGATTTCGTTGGCCATAGCCTTCTTCTCCTCAGGGGTATAGTCGGCAGCAGCTTGAGCATCTTTCTTTGCAGGAGTTGGGAAAGTTTTCTGATAGTAAATGAATATGAGCAGCGAGATAAGCATTGCAGCTACCGAAGCAATAAACGAGTAGTGAACACCAGTGTTGAACACCTCAAGATACTTAGTGCAGAAAGCTCCCATATCAGAGATGTTGCCACCTACTTGCTGAGCAAGAGTATTGAGGTTGCTGGTAGCCTCGGCTGTCATAGCTGATGCGTTATCAAGGAACTGGTGGCAAAGAGCTGGCAACTCAGCATTGTAAGATAGATCATTGACACCTAACCACCACTGACGTAAATAGGGAGCGATGAATGGAGCTACAAGACCACCAATATTGATGAATACATAGAAGATTTGGAAGCCGCTGTCGCGCTTGCCCTGAACTGCCTTAAGAGCCTCTGGGCCTTTCTTTGCTGCTTCGGCTTCTACGTTATCGTACATCTGACCTACGATTGCTTGCAAGTTGCCCTTAAACAAGCCGTTACCAAAGGCAATGAGAAGCAGTGCTATGCAAGTGAATGGCAATAACCAGCCAATGTTACCCGATGTAGACATAATGGGAATTGAGAGTAAAGCATAACCAAATGCCATGATAATAAGACCCCATCGGATAGTGTTTTTGTAGTTTTGAGTTCGGTCGGCAATGATACCACCCACCAGACTCAACACATAAATCAAGGTGTAGAAAACAGAATAGATGGCACCGCTTGTTGTGTCGGAAAGTCCAAACTTAGAACATAGGAAAAGCGCAAGCACTGCATTCATGATGTAGTAGCCGAAACGTTCTCCCATGTTGCTCAATGCGGCGGGGATTAACCCCTTGGGATGTCCTTTAAACATAATTAGTTAATAGTTTTTTAAGTTAATATATTGAGTTTCGTTAATCGTTGGTATCGGGTAAACCTTATTACTGCATGGTGAATGCCATGGCGTAGGCTTTCATGTTCTTGAGCATGGAAAGGAGACCGTTGCTGCGTGTGGGTGAGAGATGATCACGCAAGCCTATGCGGTCGATGAAGTAGAGATCGGCATCGACGATGTCTTGCGGTTTCTGGCCCGAGAGCACACGAATGAGCATCGCCACAATACCCTTGACGATGATGGCGTCGCTGTCGGCACGATAGGTCACCACTCCGTCGCTATATTGCGCATCGAGCCACAGGCGGCTCTGGCATCCGTCAATGAGGTTGTCGGGGGTTTTAAGGCTCTCGTCGAGCGTATCAAGGCCATTGCCCAACTCAATGATGTAGGCATAACGGTCCATCCAGTCGTCCATGTCGCTGAACTCCTCGATGATTTCGTCTTGAATTTGATTTATTTCAGCCATTTTATAGAATAATGTATATAAATCGGTCAAAATTACTCATAATTTTGCTTTCTCACAACTTTTTATTCAAAAAAAGGTGCTGAGCCTAAGCCCAGCACCCTTTATCTTCCTCTCAAGTGCTACTGATTAGCTGAACTTGATGAGGTTGTTCTTCACCTTGCGACTTCCCTGCAGGATAGCACCAAGCATCTGCTGAATTGGGAAGTGCTGCTGGCGATACTGCATAGCAACCTGCTGCTTTGGCAGATCGCGTGCAGGAGTTGTGCCAACAACCTGAACGGCATAGATGGCGTTGCGACCAGCGATGAGCTGAACCTTACCTTGAGCCTTAGCACCGAGACCAGCCACGAGGCCAGCAACGCGTGACTCAAGCATCTGTTGTGGAGCACCCATCGAGAGGTTAGCGCTGTCGACATTGCACTTCATGAGAGCTGCATATCCAGCAACATCATTGGCCTTGCCCTTGTACTGCTTCATGAGCATCTCGCCTTTCTTCTCGCTCTTAACGAGCTCGGTAAGCTGCTGCTTAACAGTTGGGTCGGTCATTGGGATGTAGTCCTTGTAAATCTCATCGACAGCTACAACGAGCAGAGCGTTGTCATCGCTGAAGATTTGCGAGATGGTACCTGGCTTGCTCTCATAAGCCCACTTGATAGCCTTGCGGCTCTCGGGGATACCAGGCATTCTGCCGAACTGCGACTGCTGAGCACCAAGTTGAGTTGTAGCTGGAGTAACAACCTCCTCAACGATGTCGTAGTGAGCAGCTTTTGCGTTCTTCTCAAATGCCTTGATGTCCTTGTTCTTGTTGATGTAGGCCTGGAGGTCCTCCTGGAGTTTAGTCACAGTAGCCTCGCTAGGATAGTCAACGAACTTAGCGCGAGCGATGTTGTAGAAAGTAATGGCTGGTTTCGACTGAGCCACCTTAGCAAAGATAGCACCATCGTTGTTGGCCTGCCAAGTGAAGAAGCTACCGCTTGCGTTGCTGTTGATCTTGGTACGCAACGAGTCGGGGAACTGGAATGCGCGAGCCAACTGCTGTGGATTGCTCTTCTGGATTTGGATGTTGGCATTGCCAGCGAGCGAGTCGATGGCCATACCGCCCTCGAGCAGAGCAAATACAGAGTCTTGACGTGCCTTAGGACCCTGCACGAGTACCATGTCAAGACCGATCGAGTCGATGCTCTGGTAGGTGCTAGTTACCTTATACATGAAGGTGTTGCGGTCACGTCCAGTTGGGTCCTTCTTGTCGCAGGTGTTGAGACCACCAGCTACGAGATTGTTGAATACATCGTTCTTGTTCTCTACCTTAGCGCCAAACACTTGCTTGTCGGCCTGAGTGGTAGTAACAGAGTCGAGGACCACGTCGCTATTGGCACGGATGCCGCTGATGCCTGGCATGTTCTGCAGGCTAGCGTAAATCTTGTTGATTTTAGCTGCAGCTGCGGCCTTGTCCTTAGCCGAAGGATCAACGTCAACCTTGATGTAGTGAACTCGACGGCTCTCATCGTCAATCTTAAAGAGGTTCTTGTACTTGTCGTAAGCAGCCTTAAGATCGGCGTCGGTAACCTTAACCTTGCTGTCATCAACAGTAGCATAGTCAACCTTAGCATAGGTAACGTTATAGACAGTGCTCTCTTCCTTAGTGAGCTCGATGTCGATATCGTTAGCCTGGAGGCAACCCATGAGGAGCATACCCAGCTTGGCCTGCATGAGTTGGTTGGCCATCTTCTGCGACTCCTGCTCATAGAGAGCACGGATTTGCTGCAACGATTGGTCGTTGGGGTCGGCGTTAGGGTTCTTCAACAAGTCGAAGAGACTCTTTGGGTCGATACCATTCTGCTGACAAATCTGCTGAATGGCTTGGGGAGGATTGTTAACCATGAGTTCGGTCACTTCCTCGCCAGTAACCTTAATATTAGCCTCGTCACACTCCTGTGTGAGCAGTTTTTCTTGTATCACTTCTTGCAAGATTTGCTGTTGCATCACAGCAGGGTCGACCTTGTTGTCGGCGTCTTGCTGTTGCTGACGCGCCTGCGAGATGTTTTGGAACTCTTGCATTTCAATTTTCTCATTGCCAACTTTGGCTGCCAGCGTGTCGGTAGTGAAAGCACCCGAAGCACGCACGGCCTCTTCAAGGATAAAAGCGAGTAGGCCTGCGCCTATCACAATAGTAAGAATTGCGGCTCTTTTTCTAATTTTTTCTAATGCTGCCATTATAAATATTTTTTATGTTTTTTATTTGCAAAGAGATTATTTTCAAAATTAGCACGCAAAGGTATACATTTTTTATTTAATGGCAAAAATGTTGAGCAATTTTGTGCAGATTTTGTGCAAAAAGACTCCTTTTTGCATAGTGAAGAACTACGTTTGCGGGTGTTTTTTGAGAATGCAAGGGGGGCTGCGCCTGGTTTCAGGGAAGAGGGGAGTGGGAAGAGGTGAGAGGGGGCTGCGCTTTAATCAATGCATAATGCACAATTGACAATTGGGCTGCGCATGGTTAATGCTTAATGAATGCAGCTTGTGCGGTGTGTTCACCGCGTTCATGGCCGCGCTGCGCGCTAAAGATTGATGGAGGTTCGCTGTTCGCACACCGTGCCTGTGGCACGACTTATGCTGCTCACTCCATCGAGCTAAAGGTTGTTGCCCTTTGGGCTAAAATTGTATAGTTTGGGCTGCGCCTCTTGTCCTGATATTGGTTGACGGATTCACGTGTTCACCGTGTTCACTGTGTTCACTGTGTTCAGTGTGTTCACTTGTAGTTGTGACTTGTCCTGAAATAGGTTTACAAAGTAGTAAATCAAAAACAGGATTAAGAATGAAAAAAGTAAACATCCGTCAGGACTATGAGATTCTGCAGATATTGCGTGAGTATTGCAGCACGGATATCG
>JAEEGG010000975.1_pt1 | contig 80914 bp, 44 predicted proteins | sample 9134161 | NCBI WGS metagenome assembly JAEEGG01 (sample SAMN16246543, study PRJNA631951) | gut metagenome | biome: gut microbiome; feature: rumen; material: CR-attached | host: Bos | place: Iran: Karaj | collected 2018-10
ATAGACCAAACGGTTATAGGGGTCGGTAAACTCTTTTTTGTATTCAATCTGCGGCGTGCCGTCCTTCTTGTTCACGGTATTGCCTTTCTTGTCTTTCTTGGGTTCGCCGTTCTGTGCCCAGTTTTCCATCGAGAAGGGGAAATTGGCCATCACCTTGTCGAAAGTGCGGAGTTCCAGTTCGTTTTCCTCGCTTTTAAATTTCGGGTCGCGGATGGTGTCGCCCTGCTCAATGCGAGCATCCAAACCGTGCAGAATCATATTGATATTGCAGATGGCCCAGGTGTTCCACACTAATTCCTGACCGAACAGCCGAATGCTCTTTTGCGTGTCATAGCTGGCGCGCGCATATTTGGCCGCATTCAGCAGAAAACCGCCAGAGCCACAAGTGGGGTCATACACGGTTTCGCCTTTTTGCGGTTTCAGGTAGCGCACAATGATATCGACGACCTCCTGCGGCGTGTAGAACTGTCCCGCCATGGTGCCGCCCTTGTTCTCATCGGCGAAACGCTTGATAAGGTATTCGTAAGCATCGCCCAGCACATCCACCGTAACATTGTTGTTGCTCAAATCCACGGCACTCAGATAGTTGACGAGGTTGGTGAGCACTTCAGGGTCCAATTTTTTTCTACCGGAACCATCTGGCGCAGGCTCGTTCCAGCGTACGGTGTTGATGATGCCTTTGAGGACATATTTGCCGTCTTTGTCAATATTCTGTTCCGCAATAGCGGTAACGGCAGCATCCAACTTCTCGTTTTTCTTGTCGATAGGAGCCAGGCGCACATCATCCCAAAAGCAGCCGTCAGGAATTGTGAAATCGTGTTTTTTCTTGGCGATCACCTCCAGTTCACGTGGCGAAGGTTCACGCACGTAGTCAATTATAAACTGTTCTTTCTCATGTTCAATCTCCCATTGGTAATTGTCGGAAAGACGTTTGAAAAACAGCAATGAGAGAATATACGACTTGTAGTCCTCCACTTTGTCGCGAAGGATGTCGGCCATGCCGAAAAGGAGGTTGCCCAAGGCTTGTTTAGTGATCATAGTGATCTTTTTTGCTATAGTAATAATCTGCAAAAATAGCAAAAAAGAACAAATTGACACCTTCACCTTTCCTGTGTAATGGAGGATTTCGGAAAAGAATAAGATCTTATCTTCCCCTGTACAATTCCAATAACTGCTTCTGATACAAATACTCATATTGCGACTGCGCCAAGTTGGAAGCAGACTGCAAATGGTTATTCTTGGCTTCGTTAAACTCGGTGCCGGTGCCTTTGCCGTTCTCATAGCGTGCCTGTGCCAATTCGAAGGCCTCCCACGCACTTTCCGCCGCCAAACGGCTGCTCTCGTATTTGTCCTTGGCCGCCACCGCATTGTAATAGGCCTGCTGGATCTCCTTGTATAGCGACTTGCGCACATTGTCCATCTGCAACTGCTGGCTGCTGTACTGCAACTTGGCGGCACGCACCTGATTGCGCGTTTGCAAACGGTCGAAAATCGGCACATTCAACGAAAAGCCCAAATAGGGACTGAAGTTGTCGCGCAACTGCGACCCAAAACCCTTGCCCGTACTCCCCAATAATGCGTAATAGTCGGTAACCAGACCGCCGTTCATGGACAAAGTGGGATAATAGGAACTCTTTGCCAACGCGATATTCTTCTGTGCATAATCCAATCGGATCTCTTCCGCTTTCACGGCGGGGCGTGAGGCTATGGCCTCGTTGAAAACCACTTCCGGATCCGGCAGCGCCTCCAAAGCAAACGCGGACACATCGGGCGGCACCACGGAGAAACCATCCGGAGAGGGCAATTCCAACAGTTGGGTCATTTCCAAGCAGGCCATTTTCAGATTGTTATGCGCCTGCGTGTAGGTGAGGCGGCTTTGTGCGAGCGTAGAGCGGCGTGCCGCCACCTCCGCCGGGCCCACCTTCCCATTCTCGGCCAAAATCTCCAAACGCTCCACTTGTGCTGAGTCGATGTCAATCTGCGCCTGCGCCACCCGGCAGATTTCCATATTGTACAAAATTTGCACGTATGCCTGCGTCACGGCGAGGCGGATGTCATCCTTAACTTTCGCGCAGTCGGCATTGGCGGCCTCCAGGTTCAGTTTGCCCATATCGATGTTGTTCTTGGTGCGCAAACCCGTGAACAGATTCAAACTCCCGCCTAATCCGAAGGAGGTGTTGGCGGTGTTGGACCGCACATACGTGTTGTCCTGCGAGATGCCGCGCCCGAAGGAGAAGTTCTGGGAAGCGCTGGCCTGCAGCGCGGGCCACACGCTGTTCTTGGCCGTATTCAGCTCTATAGCCCGCTGTTGCACTGTCAGTGCGCTCTGCTGGACAGAAATGTTGTGCTCCTGCGCATATTGCACGCACTGCTCCAAGGTCCACGGACCACCCGCCTGCCCAAACAAAACCGTGGCCTGCAGGAAAACTATCGCTAATAGGAATCGCTTATTCATTGTTTACTCGTTTAATCTTGGTTTATGTAATTGATGTGTTGGAGTTTCCGTCGTTCGCTACGCTCACTGACGGAATGGTGCGTACATAGCGCATCACTTCTTTCCCATATCAAAAATCTTTGCACCTCTAACCACATCTCCCTTCTTCAATCCTTCCCGGATTTCAATGTTCAAACCATCGCTTAAACCGGTTTTTACGGCTTTTCTTTCAAATCCCATCCCTTGTTTCACATACACAAAAGTGGAATCACCCGAAAACTCAAGCGCGCTCTCCGGAATGGCGAGCACCTGCTTCGCACTCTCCAGCACAATCTCCGCATTGGCACTGTAACCGGCACGGATCTTTCTGTCTTTCTGCGGTTTTACCGCTGCCTTGATTTCAAACTGGTTGGCGCCGTTGTTTTGCACCGCCTTCGGAGCCACATACTCCAACACCGCATCAAAACTGTAATCCTGCAATGCACCGATGGAAATGGTCAGCGGAGTGCCCTCGCGCAACAGGCCCACATCGGTTTCGTCCACATTGCCCGTGAAAATCAAATCGTTCATATCGGCCACCGTTGCCACGGTAGTGCCATCGTTCAAGGTGTTGGCTTGGATTACTGAGTTGCCCACCTTGACGGGAATGTCCAAAATCAACCCTGAGATGGTGGAGCGGATCAGCGTGGAACTGGACTTGGCGTTGGATGAGGAGACACCGTCACGGATAATCTCCAAAGCATCCTGCGCCGCCGACTTCTCCTCGCGCGCCTGATTCAGCGCCTGCGTGCACTGCTCAAACTCCTCCTGACTGATTAACTTCTTGTCATAAAGCGCTTTCTCACGTTCATAATTGTTCTGTGCTTGCTTGTAGTTGATGTCGGCCAGACGCACACGGCTCTGCGCCGCACTCAACGAGTTCATGTCGGGAATCACCTTCAACTTGGCAATCACCTCATTCTCTTTCACCTCCTGGCCTGCCTCTTTGTACAACTCAGCAATAATACCGTTGATCTGCGGTTTCACCGCCACCTCATTGCGCGGCCCAATCTTGCCCGTCACCAGCGTCTTCTTGCTGATGTCCATATAAGTTACTTCATATTCGTTGTAACGAACCTCTTGCGGTCGCGATTTTTTGAACAGAAAGACAAAAGTCCCGACAAAGATGAGCGCAATCAGCGCAAAAACGATGTATTTGATACCTTTTTTCATATTGTATGTGTTTTTCTTTCTTATCACGTGAGACGTACGTCCGTGCGTCTTTACTTTATCATTGACGCACAATTGTACGTCTCTACTATAACTATACACCCTCATTCGTCTCTCATCGCATCCACCGGTTTTATATGCATGGCACGGTATGCCGGTGCGATACCCGCCAGTATTCCGAGCAAAGTAAGCAACAACAAGGCAATCACAGCCGTGCCGAAATGGATTTGGAAAGCGGCTTGATGCTTGGTTATAATTTCAAACAAATTGAGCAGGAAAACGGAAAAGACAATACCCGATGCGCCTGCCACCACCGTCAGGGCGATGCCTTCCAGAATGATTTGCGACAGAATGTCGCGCGGGGTGGCGCCAATAGCGCGCCGGATACCGATTTCCACAGTCCGCTCGCGCACCACCACCAGCATGATGTTGCTCACACCAATGGCGCCTGCCAACAATGTGCCTATACCCACCAGCCATATCATGAAATTGACACCTCGGAACAGTTTGTCCACAATGCGGAAAATGGCTTCCATATTGAGATACATCATCGCTTCCTTATCGCTGGGGTCAATAAAATGCTGACGGTTAATCACTTGACGGATACGGGATTCCAAATCGCTCATGGAAACACCCGATTTACCCACCGCACAAATAATCCCCACCGAATTTCCGCTGTTCAAAACATCACGCAAAACAGAAATCGGAACGGTGATCGCATCCGAACTCCTGCCCCCCATATTGATATTGGATGTGCTGACATCCACGCCTACTACGCGATAATATATGGAACCCACACAGATGTATGTGCCACACGGATCCTCCCCGCCAGGAAACAACTCATTCCAAACATGCTCCCCTATCACACACACTTTGCGTTTTTGCATAACATCCACCTCATTGATATAGCGGCCAAATTTCAAAACGGGTGTTTCCACCTGACTGTACACGGCCTCCACACCTTTGGTATGACAGGAAGCGCTGCGGGTGTCGCGGGTGGCTTTCACGCCCCAGCTGGCCAACTGCGGGGTTACCAGCTCCAACTCGGGAACCATCTCCTTAAGGCGGTCCACATCGCGGTATTCCAACTGCCAAGTTCTGCCCTCCTTGAATCCTTTGTATGGCTTCGTGGTTTCATTGGCAAACAACACGATGGAATTGGTGGCAAAACCGTCAAAATTCTTGCTCAAAAGGTCTTTCAACCCGTTGCCGCCACCAATGAGAAACAGCAGCATAAAGAGTCCCCAGAAGATACCAAAACCCGTGAGGAGACTCCTCCGCTTGTTTCGCAACAGCGAGTCCGCAATTTCCCGATATGTGTCTGCATCAAATCGCATAATCTCTATACATCTGGGCCGCCATAATATGACGGCCTTACATTATCATTTTGTGTCATGTAATGCCTCAATCGGACGGATGCGGGCGGCCTTGAGCGCCGGCGACATGCCCGCCAGCGTGCCGGCGATAATCAACACCAGCGTAACACCGAAGGCCACATCCAACCCCACCGTCGGATTGACAAACACCTGAACATTCTCCCCAAACATATCCAACGAAGATTCTCCTACCGTATGTTTCATAATCTCGCACGCCACCATGCCCAAAACCATCCCAATATAACCGAAAAAGGCTGTTATGGTTACACTTTCCGCAATGATCAGCTTCATAATGGCTCCGGGCGTGGCACCTATCGACTTCCGGATTCCAAATTCCTGCGTGCGCTCCTTCACCGTAATCAGCATGATGTTCGACACACCCACAATACCGCCCAAAAGCGTCAGTACGCCCAATATCCAAAGCGCCTTTCGGATGATGCCAGACCCTTTGTTCATCTGCTGGTTCTGCGTAAAACGGTTCCAAATCCACAAAGCGCCATCATCGTCAGGGGCTGCCTTATGCGACTTGTTGATGACTGCCTTGTAATTCCGCTCAAACTGCTCGTTTTCCTGCTCGGTTTCCAAGCCATGGAAAGTGAAAATGATTTCATCTTCATAATTCTGCTCGTTGAAAATCAATTGGAAAGTGGACAGGGGCACATAATCCTGCACACGCTGGGTGCTCTCATCCGTTTTGTAAACACCCACCACCTGCCACACATTGTCGTTCCAACTCACACTCTTGCCTATCAAAGAGGGATAATCATCGCCACCGTTCATCAATTGCTGGGCATGAGATGCCGACAAGACAATGGACTTTCGTTTCTGTTGCATGTCAAGAGGATTGATAAAACGTCCCTCAAGCATCTCTATTTTATTTATCTCCAATAATTTAGGATAACAACCACACACATCCACAGACACATGGCGGTCGCCCAGCACAAGCACAAAGGGACCTTTGGTAGTGGTGGCCGTCACATCATCTACATAATCGGAGAAAATAGCACTCTCTGTAAGCGTTATATCCCGGTCATTCAGCTCTATCCATCTTCCTTCCTGAAGACCTTCGTAGGGTTTTGAAGTATATCCACCATAAACCGCCATCGTGTTGGAGGCAAATTCATCCCCATTGCGCATAAAGGCATTCATCAGCCCATTACCGGCACCTAACAGCACGATAAGAATGAAAATGCCCCACGCCACCGCAAAGCCCGTCAATACTGTGCGCAACTTGTTGCGTTGGATCGACTCCCATATTTCCTGAAAAAGGTCTTTCACGAGGGTTATATTATAAATTATTGATAATCAAATTATTTTATTATTGTATCCGTTCCAAATACGGAAGCGTGGTGCTGTTCGTTCAGCGTAGTCTCGCCAATAATACCGTCTTTGATATGGATGATTTTGTCTGTGCAATTGGCCACTCCGCTTTCATGCGTCACTACAATAATCGTCACTTTTTCCTCGCGATAGAGTTTGGTGAGCAATTCCATCACATCCACGGATGTCTTGGAATCCAGGGCACCAGTAGGTTCGTCGGCCAGCAGAATGCGGGGTTGTGTAATCAATGCGCGCGCAATCGCCACACGCTGCTTCTGTCCGCCCGACATTTCATTGGGATAATGCAACGCCCAGTCAGCCAACCCGAAACGCTCCAAATACTCCATCGCCATCTCTCTTCTCTTTTTCCGCCCCACACCTTGGTAAAACAGTGGCAGTTCCACATTCTCCACCGCCGTCTTGAACGAAATCAGATTGAACGACTGGAACACAAAACCGATCATCTTGTTGCGGTAATGGGCCGCCTCTTTCTCACTCAAATACTTAATCAATTGACCATCAAGATAATAAGTTCCTTCGTCGTAGTTATCCAATATGCCCAGAATATTCAAAAGGGTTGATTTTCCAGATCCAGAGGCACCCATAATCGACACAAACTCCCCTTGCCCGATTTCCAGATCCACCCCTTTCAGCACATGGAGAGGCTGGCCTTTGTTATAGGTTTTATGAATGTCCTTTAACTCAATCAACATATTGTCTTACATTATTTTAGCACCATTTGGAAAAATCCGTGCACCCGACGGGGTTAATGGCTATGATGTGCCGGGTGCGACGGAACTAAACACAAGGATTCTACTAATTTTTAGTTTCTTAACTTGTCCCACACGCGGAAAACATACTCCACAATGTCTATATTGTCATTATGCTGGAACACCACGGTGGGCGGAAGATATACAGTGGTCACAATCTTGCATTTCCGATCGTTGTAACGGCCCTGGACCATAGAAATCCGCATATTCGGTTTCTCCTTCGGATTGCCCGGCTCAATCGACACATTCTCCACTCTTCCCCTCGCTTCTCCCATGGTTTTCCCATATCCGGTCATAGAAACCTCGCAACGTATCCGGTCACTGTTGCTCCCTTTCAGCACCACCTTTCCCACACCATACAAGTTGAACTCATTGCAGGTGTTCGGGAACGAGTATTGGATGGTTTTCTCATACTTCACGCCGTCGCTTTGGGCACTGACGCTCAATCCGGCCAACATCAGCAGCATCGAGACGCCGATGGAGATACAGATGGTTAAAATTCTATTTTTCATCTTTCCGGATTTTTAAAATGAGAAAATCTGAATGCCCACTTCCCACTTCGGCAGATCGTTACCGGTTTTCATAATATCAGTGATACGATATTGGCCATAAATGGCGCCGATATTGGTGAATCCGATGCGCAGGCGCACACCGCAATCCAATTTGTTCATGCCGTCACGATAATAGTGTTTCTCCACACGCGTGCTTTTGTAATCGTCTATGATCGTCTTGGTTTTCAGACGACTGCCCGTGATCCAGTCGCCGAACACGCCCGCCTCTAAATAACATTTGCTGGTGGAGAGCTTTGCTAAGACGAAGCGTTGGGTGAACTCCAAGTCAAACTGACTGGTTTTCAAATTATGTTTCTTCAGAAGCAGCGCTTGGTTCGGGTCAACCGTGGAGTAAAGGCTCGCCGGATCCGTGTAGTCGCGGAGTGCGTACCACGAGGAGCCGAAGCCAATGCGGAAACCCAGACCATACACCGATGCCACTTGCCAATTGTGAACGAAACTGAAAGAAAACGAACGTGACACGCGGTCTGCCGTGTGGATATTGCCCGTGGGTGACCACATAGCCGGCACCATGAATGAGGCGTTGAGCACAAGACCTTTGGTATATTTCGTCTGTTTCGTATGATAATAACCACTACCGGGTTTTCCATCGCGATCTCCCCGGAAATCGCTCTTCACCTGGGTCTCCACAGATGCTAACGCCGTGTCAACGGCGGCCACCTTGTCCTTGCCCATCACGTACTTCGCATACTGGTCGTTGTACCAAATGTGCACCGTCTGGCCGTTTTGCAACCCGTTTTTGCTGATGCGGAAGGCTGCCTTGTCGCTTGTCACCTGTCCGTCGAAACTCTTCACATTATATTTCTCCATTGAGCCATCGCCATTCTGGACCTTGTAGAAAATTTTGCGGTGCTCATTAGGGTTCACCGGTACAATGTACAGATAATCATTATCTTCAGACAAATCAAATGCATGTTTGCTGTCTTTCTTATTATCCGTAAAATATCCCGCTTGCGGCACGCCATAGCCGAATGCATAGTCGTAATAGGGATAATGGTTAGCCGACTTTTCGATTTCCTCTAACAGTTGCATGGCGCTCCATTCGGGGTGCATCTGTTTCACGCAGGCGGCGAAGCCCGACACCATCGGGGTGGCGAAGGAGGTGCCCTGCGCGTACATGTAGTTACCCTTGGCGGCAGCCACCATGTCGTTGCCGCAGGCCACCACATTGGGTTTGCGACGACCGTCGGCGGTGGGACCAAACGAGCTGTAGGATTCCATCTTCTCTAACGAGCTCACTGCGCCCACAGACAGCACGCCGTCAGCATCGGCGGGCGTCACCAACATGCGCCATTCGCTTACATCGCCCTCGTTGCCCATGGCCGTACATACCAGAATGCCCTTGCTGGCGGCGGTGGCGGCACCCTTGGCCACAATGGAAGAGCCATCCATATCTTTGAGCTTGTGCAACTCCTTGCCATAACCTAACGAGCTGCTCACAATGGAGGCGCCGTTCTGGTCGGCCCATTCCAAAGCCTGCACCCACCAGATCTCCTCCTTTTTCTTTTCCGTCGCCACTTCCGTGCGGGCCAGCAGGAACTCGGCACCCGGGGCCAGACCCAGCATCGTGGTGTCGTTCATGATGCCCGCGATGCAGCTCAACACCATGCGTCCGTGGGAGTTGTAGCCATACACATTCTCTTTCTTGTTGGCAAAATTCCACGTTTTGATAATCTGATGGTTGTCACGCAGATGTTTGAACGCGGGATGCGTGTCCACATCGGGGAAACCGCCGTCAAAGACAGCGATGCGTACACCTTTGCCGTTGATGTTCTTCTTCTGGAATTTCTCGCCTTGCATCAAAGCCACCTGGTTCAACATGGGATCCAGAGCTGTTGCCTGCATGGTAACGGGCGCTTCCGTCAAAGAAGCCTCCGAGGTGATCGGCTTCACATCGGCCACAAAAGGCAGACTTTTCACAATGGTGATCTGCTCCTCCGTAGCCGCCACGCCCACGGCATTGAGCCAACGGGAAGTGCCCACATGTTCGGTTACAATACCCTTTACCAATTTCTCATATTCCTGATTCACAGGATAATTGGTGATGTCATACAAATCTGCATGATTGACCCTGTAACGTTCGATAGCCTTGGCATCGAAATAGGAGTACGGATCAAACGTGGTGTTCTGCTTGTCGGTGAAGAACACCCAATACATGTTCTGCGCTTGGGCGAAGCCGAGGAAAGTGCAGAAAACGATTGCGAATAGGGATAATTTTTTCATATTATTTGTGATTTGTTGATTTTTGATTTGACTATGATTGAGTTGTTGTTGTTGAAGAATTAACTTTTAATTGTAAGTGGCGAATACAAGGAAAAATGTTGCAAAATAGCATCTCACTAATCACTACTCACAATTCACCATTTTCACAATCTCCTGAATATCAACACCCAGCAATTTCAAATTTTTAATAAAAACCGGCACTTCTTCCTCCATGAACTGTTTCTTACGCAGGAGTTTCACTTTTTCCATAGCGTTTTCCGTGACGAAGAAACCGATGCCCCGCTTGTTGAGGAAAATCTCGTTGTTCTGGAGGTAGTCGTAGGAGCGCATCACCGTGTTGGGGTTCACCTCGAACATCACGGCCAGCTCGCGCACCGACTTCGCTTTATCACCAGGCTTCCAAGCAGCGGTGAGTATCTGCTCGAACACCCAATCGACAATCTGCATCCAGATGGTCTGTGTGCTGTTGAATTCCATTCCCATCTTAGGCCTCCGTTTCTTTTAATCTCAAAAAACTCAACGCGTAGAAATAGATGATGCTTACTGACAAACCCACATAGTATATCGTCTTTTCCATCGTATCCGATATGGAAATCGAGGAATCAAAACTCCAGACAAAATCATGGAAGGCGGCATCCTTGGGTATCAGCGTCAGTCCGTTCACCCAAAGCGTCAATGTAATCAACGCAGAGAAAACAAAACCGATCAGCATGCCCACCCCAATGGTGGAAAGCGTTGTTCTTCTGCGGAAATAGATACTCCCGAAAAAGAACATTGCCAGCGTAGCGTAAATCATCAATATTCCAGCACCATTGCCATCAAACATATTGTGAAAACACACACCCTCAAATCCGCGCACTTTCAAATACAGATGTGCCAAAACAAGACCCAAAGCACAGGAAATCACCAATCCCACTACATAATAGATGTTGGCCAACAACATGTTGGTAACCACCTTCTCGCTATTTGAAGCGGGGATGGAGAGATAATGGATTTTCGGCGAATTGCTATGCAGGTTGCGGAACAAACGCTCCGGATAGATCATCAGGAAAACTAACGAAACAAATATGGGGAAGTTCAAATTGCCACCTCTGCCGCTCATGATGGTGCCGAACAAAACTATGGCCGCCAAAATGCCGAACTGGAACAAGTCGGTTTTCCAGTTTTCAATAAAATAGGCCTTAAAAAGATTTTTTATATTCTTGATATTCATAATTGCAGATTTTAAGATTATTGTTCATTTTCCGTTTCCTTATCCACCACTACCACGCTGTCGGTATATACAATGATTTTTTCCGCATCCTTGTGCATCTCTTGTATCTCTTCCACGGTCTTGATTTCACCCTTGTGATACGCCTTCCGGATTTCCACCGAGCCGACAACAACTATTAGCAGGGCCATTACCGCCAATGTGATAATCAATATTTTATTTGTGTGTTTTTTCATAATGCCGATTATTTAAAAAGATTAGAAATTTCATTTTTGTTGGAAATGGCTGCGTTGAAAAGCAGTTCAAGATCGAGGCTGGAATCCAGATGGTTCACATTTTCCTTCACCTGATAGTTGCCGCGCGGAGACTCTTCGCTGTAGAAGATTTTGCCTTCGGCACTCTTCATATTGTCCATATCAAAGAGCAGTTTTTCGGTAATCTCAAACGAGGATGCATTGAGCAGCATGTGACCGTTGTCGAGGATGGCCACCATGTCGATGAGACTGTGCAGGTCGCGCACTTGATGGGTGGAGATGATGACCAAGCGGGATTCGTCAGCCGCCGAAGCCATCAGCTTGCGGAACGTGCTCTTGGAGGGAATGTCCAAACCGTTGGTGGGCTCATCCATGATGAGCACCTTGGTATTGGTGGCCAACGCAAACGCGATGAGCACTTTCTTTTTCTGTCCGTGTGAGAGCTTGTCCATGTAGCCGAACTCCCTTTCCAATTCAAACTCACGCAGATATTCAGCAAACTTCTCCGAACTGAAATTGGGATAAAACGACGCGTATGATTTTTCAAACTCACTGATTCTCAAATGCGGAACAAACATCTCCTCCTGAAGGAAAAAGAGGTTTTGCAGCACCTCGGCCTTGCGTAAAGAGGCATTTTCGCCCATAATGGTGGCCGTGCCGCCGTCAGGGAAGCGCAGCCCCGACATGATTTTCAGCAATGTGGTCTTGCCGGCACCGTTTTTGCCCAGCAAACCGTAAATGTGCCCCGGCTCCATCGTCAGGCTCAACTCCTTGAACAAGGGTCTGCTCTTGACGTAGCCAAACTGGATATTTTCTAACTGTATCATAACAACAAAATTTAGTGTTTTACCTATTTAGTGTATTGGTGAACTAATACACCGCAAAAGTAATACACCATTTTTATTTGTCAATAGAAAAATGAAAATTTTTTCTTGTTGACAATCAGGGTGTTATGATTACATTCTGTTTTTCTTTGAAAAATACGGGGTGATTTTTCGGAGAAAATTGGGGCATGAGGGGAAAAACTTACTTTTTCACCATCTTCCAATACAGATGGTTAAACGCCACCACATTGCGGTCGGTGACCACAAGGCCAAGACTTTCGTACAGCCGCTGGCCTTTAAAATTTTCGGGGTCCACCAGAAGGGAAATACTCAAATCAGGGTGGTTTTGTTCCGCCCAGGCGATGCGCGTGCGCATCAATTCCCGACCAATGCCGCGGCGACGGTATTGCGGCAGCACGGCCAGCGTGTCGAGATAATATTCGCCGGCTCCTGCTTCATCGGGCATGGCATCCAGATCCAATTCGCGGAAATGTGGCAGCTCACGGAAAGTGATGTTTCGCATCTGGTGATAATATTCTCCAGGATAGGAAATTAACGCACCCACGACGTTGCCGTCCACCTCGGCCACCAGCGCGTGAGAATAACTATAGAGTGTGTCCTCACGTGCTGCCAGCGGCGCCAGCCCGGAAGCAACTTTCGTGTTGAAATCGTTTTCTTCTTCAAAAATCTCAAACCCAATGCCCTCGCACACACAACGCCCCAAAAAGGAGGCGTCTTCAGGGGTGGCAGGCCGTATGATCATGTCTGTTTTTATATTGTTCGTCATAACCTCTTAACGCCCTATTTTTTCCGGAAATAGACCTCCATCGGCACGCCGGAAAATTCCCAATGTTTGCGTATCTGGTTTTCCAAGAAGCGCTTGTACGAATCCACCACATACTGCGGCAGATTGCAGAAAAAGGCGAAGCTGGGATAGGCCACCGGAAGCTGTGTCACATATTTGATGCGAATCACCTTGTCCTTGTTCATGGGCGGCGGCGTATTCTGAATGATAGGCAGCATGACATCGTTCAACTCAGAAGTGGAAATCTTGCGCGTACGGTTCTTATATACTCCCACGGCAGTCTCCAAAACCTTATATATGCGCTGTTTTTCCAACACAGAAGTGAAGATGACGGGCACATCATTGAACGGGGCGATGCGCTTTTTTATCAGATCCTCGTACTCTTTGTGCGTATGGTTGTCCTTTTCTATCAAATCCCACTTGTTCATCACCACCACCACGCCTTTATGGTTACGGGCAGCGAGGCCGAAGATGTTAAGATCCTGTTGGTCAAAACCCTGCGAGGCATCGGCCATCACGATACACACGTCGGCGTTCTCAATGGAGCGCACGGCGCGCATCACCGAATAGAATTCCAAATCCTCTTCCACCTTGCTTTTCTTGCGCAAACCGGCCGTGTCGATGAGGTAGAAGTCGAAACCGAAATTGCGATAGCGGGTGAAGATAGTATCGCGGGTGGTGCCGGCCAGTGGCGTCACGATATGACGGTCCTCGCCTAAGAACGCGTTGATAATGGACGACTTACCCACATTGGGCTTGCCCACAATGGCGATGCGCGGCAGGTCGTCGGGCGCGTGCTCCACATCTTTGGAGAAATGCTTCACCACCTCGTCCAACAGATCACCGGTGCCACCGCCGGAAGCGGCGGAAATGGGGAACACCTGTTCCACTCCCAACGCGTAGAACTCGGCATAATCAAAATAATTGCTCGGACTATCTATCTTGTTAACAGCCAAATAGTATGGTTTCTTGGAACGGCGGAGAATCTGAGCCACCTCCTCATCCAACGGGGTCAATCCCTCGCGGCCATCCACCATGAATACAATCACATCGGATTCCTCGATGGCTAACTGGGCCTGCTTGCGGATTTCAGACTCAAAAATGTCGTCGGAGCCCACCACGTAGCCACCCGTGTCAATGACCGAGAACTCGTAACCGTTCCAGTCCGACTTGCCGTAATGACGATCGCGGGTGACGCCTGCCACAGAGTCCACGATGGCCTCGCGGGCTTTAATCAGCCGGTTAAACAACGTTGATTTGCCCACATTGGGCCTGCCGATAAGGGATAATATATTGGACATCTCTTAATTTCTTAGTTTCTTAATTTCTTAACTATAAGATATTGGCCAGTTGTTCTTTGAGTTTTTCCAGTTCGTCTTTCATGCGAACCACGATTTGCTGGATGTCGAAATCATTGCTCTTGGACCCAAGGGTATTGATTTCGCGACCGCACTCTTGCACGATGAAACCGAGTTTCTTGCCGTTGGCCTGCGGTTCCGCCATCGTTTCGAGGAAGTAGTTGCAATGTTTGCGCAGACGTACCTTTTCTTCCGTAATATCTAATTTTTCAAGATAGAAGAAAATCTCCTGTTCCATGCGGTTGGGGTCGAACTGCACTTTCGGGCTGAGGTCTGCGATGCCCTTCTCGAACTTTGCGCGCAAGGTGGCGATACGGTTCTCCTCAAATGGGGTCACCTCGTCAATCATATCGCGAATGAGACGTATGCGCTTTTCGAAATCCTTGGCCAAGACGGCTCCTTCCGTGATGCGGAAGTCGTTCACTTGGTTGCAGGTTTGTTGGATGGCGCCAAGCACCTGGGCCCACAGTTCCTCGGAAAGTTCTTCCTGCGGGGTGGAAATCACATCGGGCATACGCAAAACCTGCATGAAGATGTCGCTCTCCACGGGATTTTGCAACTCGTTGGATAGAGCCGTCAGCGAATCGTAGTAGGATTTGGCGAGGGCCGAGTTGATGGAGACGGTAGGTGCCGCATTCTTGTCAATGGAGAGGGTGAAATCAATCTTGCCCCGCTCCAGCTCACGGGAGATAAGGGCGCGTATCTCGTTCTCGTTGTTGCGGAACAGTGGCGCGATGCGCGTATTGAGGTCGAGCTGCTTGCTGTTGAGCGTGCGGATCTCGATGGTGATGGACTTGCCGGTGACCTCGATGGTGGTGCGACCGAAGCCGGTCATGGATTTAATCATAGTACCGTATTTTAAGAGGCGCAAAAATACAAAAAATCAGCGGTCGCTTCGACACTCGCCGCGACCGCTGATGCAATATTTGAACGTAAAACTATTTTACAATCAGTTTTTGAGTGGATGTACCCTTGTTGGTGCGGATGTTTATCATATAGACACCCGGTGTGAGGTTGGAGACGCTGACATTGAGGAGGTTGTTGCCCTCGTTGAGTGCCACATTCTCGCTGTACACCACCTGGCCCATCAGGTTAACAATGGAAAGGTCAGCGCTGGCGTGCTCGTTAGAGGAAATGGCCACGCTCAGATTGTCCGTAGCAGGATTCGGATAGAGCTTCATACCTTGTAACGTATTGTCAGCAATGCCCATAGGATCAATCCAAAGACCTTGGCGAATCTCTTCCACATTGTTATAAACACCAATAGAGTCGGCAGCGATGGTTCTGGCCATAACCCATGTCATATTAGTGAAAACTCCTGATCCAACAATATCTCCAAAATAATCCGTCATCCAATCGATAACAAGTTTGCCATTCACCACCTTCTTGCTCATAGCCGGGAAAATGGCATCGTAATCTATTACGAGTCCGACCGAGTCTGTTCCCCAATTTTCTGCATATTGAATATCTTTACCAAAGGAAAGCCAGCTAGTTCCATTGTTCCAACTCTGTCCACCATCTGTGGAACGAACACCAAAAATACCATGCAACTGAGGAATTGATTGATTATTGGTTCCTAAGAACGGATATTCCAACATGCCGCAATAGACCATATACACATTGCTGCCATCCACGGTTATTTGGGGATACGAAACAATAGAACCTCTGATATTATCTGCATAATAGTCGAAATCGTAATAACGGGCCGTGTCATCACCATCCAAATCCAACAAACCGAATGTGGTATATCCATTCGCAGCTAAAGTATCAACATCCAATGCAGTACGTCCAACAAACACTGGCATATCCTCATTCCAGTACACAATCTGATAGTTCCAGTTAGGCCAATAGGTCCAACCTATTACCGTATCCATCGGATTTTGGGATGAGGGTGTCCACCCTCCCCACTTGCAACGATACAAATCAAAAGCCACATGCACTTTGCCGTCATCGCCGATGGCAATGGTGGAAATCTCATTAGGAATAAAGTTTATCGTGTTTGTATCAACCTCAATACTAGGGTCGTATTCCGAATACAAATCATAATCATGTGCCCATGGGCTATCAAACAAAGTAATAGTATTGAAATTCAAACCATTATCCGTACTCTTCCAAATACGGGCAACTTGGCTTTTTGTCATGTAAAGAATTGCCACCGTATTCCCTTTAGCTGCGATGGTGTAGCAATCGGCGCCGAAATAGGTGTACATTTCCGGGGTTGCATTGAACACCTTGCGCGGATTTTCCCAAGTAATGGTGTTGTTAGTCTCATCATACGTGCCACGATAGTAGAGCAGACAGCGGTTGATACCATCGTAAAGATAGCCATCATTCGATTCGGTCACCGCAACAAGGTGGATGGTGTTGCCGTTGGTAGCGATATCCGGCCACAACAGAGCGGTGGAAGGATTGGCACCATTGGAATCGAGAACGGCAGGTCCCGCAAGGGTGGTTTGCGTCCAGTTGCCCGTACCCTTTTGCGGACGAACATTGATAACAAGAGCATCATCACCGTTGTGGGCAATCACGATTTCACCATTGGTACCCACGGATGCCATGCAAGGCCATCCGGTACGCACATTCTCAATGCGCTGGATGTCATCAGACGCATTTACCCATTGCGAGCCATCGAAATAGTTATAGCCCGTACCACGCAAGGAGTTACCATTACGCGGGGCGGTCATCCAAACAACAGAAGCCGTTCCATCCGGAAAAACGGCAATCTTGTTGCGCTGGTTGTAGTTGGTCTGCTGCTCCTGATACGTGGTGCCGATGATATTCGCCGGCGTCACTAATCCGCGCATTCCTTGGGTAGGTAGAGCGGCCGTCTGTTTCAAGATGGGAGTCACTTTGGGATTATACGCTTCCGTAATCTTGATGTTTTTTGCCTGCTGCATCGTCATCGTCGGATGTGCCGATTGTGCGAACAGGGCGACGGTAAAGGATACCATCATGAATAGCAAGTAAACTTTTTTCATGTTTTGGAATTTTAGTTAATAATTATTAATATTAAAGGTTTATTTCAAAAAACAGGCAGACCGAAACATATCGGCCTGCCTGTAAAATCAGGAATATTAGTTGGCTTTTTTGCCAGCTGCATAATTGATTTTCAGGGCGTTGTTTTTACGCAACTCCTGCTTGATAGTGTTCACATAGCGCATCTGCACGTCCTTGTCCACCTTGAGGGAGAAGGTGAGACGGTCGCGGTCCTGTGCGTCGCGGGACTCCTTTTCGGTACCGATGAAGTCGCGCACATCGGCCACCAAGTCTTCAGCCTTGATGGTCTGGTCGTTGAGCTGCACGGAGACCTCTCCCGGCGGGAGGGTGTTCTCGTTCTTGCTGATGGGCGCGCCCACGTAGATGTTCGCCACGAGGGATTTCTTCTCCAACTTCTGCACTTCGGTGGCGGACGGCGGAGTGAAATGCACCTTCAGCGTAGCCTCACGCATGGTGGTGATCACCATGAAGAAGAACAGGAACATGAAGATGATGTCGGACATGGAACCCATATTGAGTTCCGGAGTCTCTTTCTTTTCTTTATTTTTAAAACGAGCCATAGTTCCGTAGTTTAAAAGGTTAGTTGGATCCGGATTTGCTGTAGTCCATCGGCGGGGCCTCGGAGATGCTCATCGGGATGGCCGATGTTACGGCTCTTTGGGCGGAGGAGTCCAGCGCGGAGAACTTCTTCCCGAAATACTGGAGAGCAGTCTCATCGCGCAATTCGTTCACAGCCCGCTGCAATTCATTCTGAACCTGCACATACATGTTGTAACTCGTGCCTTGGTCGTTGGTCAGGGAGACAACGCCCTTCGACACCGGGAAGTCGCCAATACCGTCAATGGGCTTGTTGACTTTCTCCGGGAGGGAGGGGTCGTTGGTCGGGTTAGCGAAAAACTCCTTGGCCTTGTCCTTCAGTTCAGAAACCATCATCACCTCGCCGTTGACGGAGATCTCGTCACGGAAGTTGACCAGCACGTTCAGCACGTTACGCCGGTTGATATCCACCTGTTGCTCCTTGGCGTCGTCCGCTTTTGGAGGCGGGAGCTTACGAGGGATACCCTGCTCGGTGTTGATGGAGGAGGTCAGCAAGAAGAAGGTCAACAGCAGAAAGGAAATATCTGACATTGAGCCTGTATTTAAACCTGGTGTTTTTCTCTTTGCCATTTTATTTTCTATTTTTAATGGCGCTCATGACAGCTGTGAAAATGATAGCCAGAATGGCGCACAACAAACAAACATAAAGGGTGAACGCGGCAGCGTTGACCATCTTGTAGCCGGACACGGACATGCCGAACTTGAGGGCGGATGGGCTCAACACGGGCGAACCGATCAGATAGCCGATGAAGACCACCACAACAAACGCGACAAGCACGATGAGGAGCTTGTAGGAGGTCTTGATGTTCTTGACCACTTTCACGAGGCCGAACCAAAGCATCAGCAGCAGGGTGACAAAACCAAGCAGGTAGCCGATACCGACGAACCAGCTCTGGAGAGATGCCGAGGACTTGAAGCTCTTCAAATCGTCTTTCAGAGCCTGAAGGTCGTTGGCCTTCTTGGTGGCGGAAGCGGAAGCATTGATCATGTCAGCCTTGGCAATCAGGCTGTTGGCGGCCTTATAGTATTCACGACCCACAAGATAATCCTGCTTCATAGCGGAATATTCCTTGTCCATCTTGTTGATATAGGATTCCAGATCCTTGAAGGTGTTGACTTTGTTGAAGCCGTCCACATACTCCTGTTTCTTGTCGCAGCGGGCGAAGAGGCCTTCCGCGCGTTTCGCGAAATTGGTCTTGTAGGCTTCAAAGTTATTTTCGTCAAGGCCTTTCAGATCTTGAAGATAGGTATAAAGAATATCCTTTTGCAATTGTTTTTCGTTCAGTTGTTTGTTGTAGTCACCCATTTCCTTTTGGTACTTGGCGACCACCTCGGGAAGGTTTTCAGGGGTTGCTGCCTGGAAATCCGCCAGCATGGCCGGATTCTGCTGCTCGATTTTCTGCACCTGGAAGTAGCTGTCCTTCTTGTCATTGTCGAAGGCAACATACGAGAACCAGCACGCAAGCAGAATACCAATTATTGCGACAGCAAAGGTTATGTATTTTAAAATTTTATAATTCATCACAAAAGTGTTTTGAAGTCAATAAATTATTGTATATATAATATTATTGTTTATTTATTCTTCACCAGAATATCCATGAAGGAGATGGTGGCATCTTCCATGTCGTTGACGATAGCGTCAATCTTGGTGAGGATGTAGTTGTAGAACACTTGGAGAATCATAGCGGAGATCAAACCGAAGACGGTGGTCAAAAGGGCCACTTTCATACCGCCAGCCACAATGGTCGGGGAGATATCGCCGGCGCGCTCGATGTCATCGAATGCCTGCACCATGCCGATCACCGTGCCGAAGAAACCGAGGGAAGGAGACAGGGCGATGAACAGGTTGATCCAAGTGAGGTTGGTTTCCAGCTTGGCCATTTGGACGCCACCGTAGGAGACGAGGGCTTTCTCAACGGAGTCGAGACCTTCGTCATAGCGGTCGAGGCCCTGATAGAAGACAGCGGCGAGGGGTCCTTTGGTGTCGCGGCAGAGTTCTTTGGCTTTCTCAACGCCACCGGTCTTGATGGCGTCTTCCACCTTCTGGAGAAGTTTTTGGGAGTTCACAGAAGCGAGGTTGAGGTAGAATATACGTTCAATCACAAATGCAAGACCGAGGATCAAGCAGATGAGCACCGGTGTCATGAACGTGGCGCCACCTTGGATGAATTTCTCCTTGAGGGTGTAGTGCAGGCCTTGGCTGACGGCCTCGTCGGGATCGACTGACAATTCTGCCTGTGCGGCGGGAGCGGCTTCAGGGGTTTCAGCCACCTGTTCGGTAGCGGCCTCGTCAGTTTTTTTCTGATTTTGGGCAAATGCTGTGTTTGCGATACCGATGGTTAAGAAACCGAAAACGGTAAGTAAGGCGATTAGCTTTTTCATAATAACTGTTGTAATTTTTAATGTTTAAAGAATTAGATTTATTTATATTTCGATTAAAATCAATTATTTACAAAACAAGAACACACTACTTCCACCGCCTCATCCTGCACTCTTTCATCCTTTTTGGCCTGCTCCACCCCACAAACCAAAACCCGTCATTATGCCAATTTTCCAATTGGCGGTAAAAGTACAATTTTTTTCAGAATTTCCTCCCTTCAAAGTGCATTTTTTTCAACGATGAAAAATTTTAGTTTTTTTAAGATACTCGTATTTAAAAAAAGTATACTTTTGCGACCTGATTAAGTAGGCAAACTTAATAAAACACATTCAATAACTTAAATTATCAAAACAATGAAAAAATTATTAGTATTAGCAGCTGCAGCCTTAATGGTTTGCTTCAACTCTTGTGGTCCCCAAGAAAAGACCCTCACCGATTATCTGACCGCTCCGAAGAAAGGTTGGGTTATGGAAGCCGCTACCTCCGCCCCTGGCTATCACATGTCAAGTGGTGCCATCGTTGAGAACCTGATGGAAGGCTATTTCTTCGATTATGAATTGGATGACATCATCTCTTTCGACGCTGAAGGCAACGAGACCATTGATCCGGGCAAAAAACTCGCTGATGACGGTGCCGCTTACCAGAACGTTGTTACAGCCAAATACTCTGTCAATGATGAGACGAAGATCCTCATGTGCCAAATGCCTTGGATCTATGAATTTGACGACAATGACCTTCCTATCGGCTACAGCCCTGCCCAGGAAATTTGCGAAATCATCACGCTGGATGAAAACATGCTGAAGATCCGCTGCACCATCGACGACGTGGCTGCTCCGACAAAGGAAGTTTACTCCTTCACCATCACCTACGTTCCTGCCAAATAATTTAACCAAGCAAAAACCCTTAAATTTTTATAACAATGAAAAAATTATTTTTATTAGCTCTTTGCGCAGGTCTTTTCGTGGCTTGCGGTAACAAAAACGCCAAAACTGAGGATGTGAAGGACACCGCAGTTGTGGAAGAAGTTGTAGCTCCCGTTGAGGAAGAGGCTGTTGTGGCTGAAGAAGCTCCTGTTCAAGAGGCTGCTCCCGCTCCTGCCAAAACCAACAACAAAAAACAGACCGTGAAAGAACACGCTCAGTCTGCTGCCGAGAACGTGGCTAACGCTGCTATCGACCAAGCTGAAAAAGACGCTACCAACACTGTTGTGAACAAGGGCGTAAGAAGAAGATAATTATTTCTTTTTCCATAACAAAAAGGGCAACCGCATGGTTGCCCTTTTTTTTGTATCTTTGCAGCAACACTATTACATAAGTTATATCACAACAAATTAATACATTATAATGAAAAACACACCCATTCCCGCTGAAATCGTCGATAAAATCGTCGCCGACAGCGGCCTCACATCCGTAGGAAAAGCCTCTATCCGCGAGGTGAAACGTCTGATCAACGAAATCGAAAAAGCGTCCGGCATGGAGTTCATCCGCATGGAAATGGGCATCCCCGGCCTGCCCCCCTGCCACGTGGGCGTGGAAGCTCAAATCCAAGCCCTGAAAAACGGCGTGGCCGCCATCTACCCCGACATTGAGGGCATCCCCGACATCAAAAACGAGGCCGCCCGCTTCGTCAAGAACTTCATCGACCTGGAAGTGAACCCCGAGAACTGCATCCCGACCGTGGGCTCCATGATGGCCGGCATGGCCTCCTTCATGACCTTCGTGCGCGCCCGCAAAGAACGCGACACGACGCTCTTCATCGACCCCGGCTTCCCCGTCCAGAAACAGCAGCACCGCGTGCTCGGCCTCAAATACGAGACCTTCGACGTGTATGAGCACCGCGGCCAGAAACTCCGCGCCAAACTTGAAAGCTATCTCCAGCAGGGACACATCCACACCATCATCTACTCCAACCCCAACAACCCCTCCTGGATCTGTTTCACCGAGGAAGAGCTCCAGATTATCGGCGAACTCGCCAACCAGTACGATGTGTTCGTGCTCGAAGACCTCGCCTATTTCGGTATGGACTTCCGTCACAACATCTCCACGCCCGGCGTGCCGCCCTTCCAGCCCTCCGTCGGCAAATACACCGACAACTACGCGCTGATGATCTCCGGCTCCAAGGCCTTCAGTTATGCTGGCGAACGTATCGCCCTGCTCATTCTCTCCAACAAGATGTACAACCGCGAGTTCCCAGACCTTGTGCCCTACTTCAACAACGCGAAACTCGGACGCGCCATCATCTACGGCACCGTCTATGCCATCAGTTCCGGCGTGGCCCACTCGGCACAATATGCCATGGCCGCCATCCTTAAAGCCTGCAACGACGGCACCTACAACTACATCGACGATGTGAAGGAGTATGGCGAGAAGGCTGCCATCATGAAGAAACTCTTCACCGACAACGGCTTTAAGATTGTCTATGACAAGGATGGCGACAAAGATCTGGCCGATGGCTTCTATTTCACGGTGGCCTACCCCGGCATGACCAGTGACGAACTTTTGCGCGAATTCCTGTACTACGGCATCAGCGCCATCTCGCTGACGACCTGCGGCAGCGAGCGCGGCGAAGGCCTCCGCGCCTGCGTCTCCCTCACCCCGCGCCGCCAGTTCCCCATGCTGGAGGAGCGTCTCAAGATGTTCAAGGAGAACCACTGATTTAATTCAGAATTAAAAATTAAAAATTAAAAATAACGGGGGACTCGGAAGGGTTCCCCGTTTTTTTACATCATAAAGAATAAAGAAAATGATTTGATTTAGTCGCGAAGACAGCGGACAGAGATTCCCACATCTTTATGACTCAAACCCTGCCACACAATCGACGCATTACAGTCTATTGTGCGACACCGGGCCAAGTTGCTGGTGGCTGACTCTGCTGAAGAACTCCAGAAGACGGCGTTAAGGCCTGGCGTTCCATTGTAATTACTTACAGGAACGGCGCCAAAACCTGAAAGATTGTTCAAGAGCTGGTTGTAGCCAGGGGTACAAGAATTAAAGGAAGACTGCCAGCCGCTCTGTGAGGCCATTGCTTTAGCGACAAAAGTGTTATTGCTTCCACAACAATAATCTGAGACCGACCCTAGATAGTTTATTAACTGTGACCATTCTGCGTTGCTTGGCAAATGCCACCCGTCGGGACAGATACCCTGTACCCCAGACGGGTTAGCTTCCGTTGATGATGCTCCGTGCATCACAGCAGGCCAGTTATACAGATAGCCTCGTTCCACCAACGGTATTGATATCCCACTGTCATAATAGTAAGGATTGGTATAGCTCGTGTTGCTGTTTCCAGCAGGGATAGGTTCACCATCCGCATAGTAAGTGGAACGTAAGTTTTCTCGCATCCAGCATTGGTTTCCAATTTGTATGGTATTGTAAGAATTGCCTTCATAGTCTAACACCCAAGGGGCGTTGGGACAAGGCTGGTTATTGGGAGTAGGAGGCTCTGTGGTAAACGCCATCGTCATACCATAGGTGGTACCGATACTATTTGTAACGTAAGCTCGAACATAGTACGTGGTACCGGCGCTGAGACCCGTAATGTGGCTTGTGAAAGGGCCGAGGCCTGTGCTATCGGAGGTATGGTTTCCCGCAATAGTCGGGTTCTCCGATGTTCCCCAACACACACCGCGTCCAACAATCGTTGCACCGCCATCTGTTGTGGCCACACCGCCGCAAGTAGCCGAATTCGCCGTCACATTGCTCACAGAATCCGTTGTGACCGTGGGAAGGAAGACCGTATGGCCGCTTCCACCAAGTGAATCGCGGAGACAACGAACCGAAAGACCATAAGCCTTGTCTTCTTCATAATTGAAAAAAACATCGTTGACGTAAGACAGATAACGAACCCGTGCAAAACTGTAATATGTCGTAGTGGACCAGAAAAGGGCAGTAACCCCCTGCTCGGCGAAGTCGTCCAAAGTGAATTTCCAAAGACCAACGGGTACGGCACTGAAACCTGTAACGTTATTAGTGCTTTGACTATTGCCGACAGTACAGAGTTGCGAGTTATTCCACCATCCCGTCGGAGAAGACAATGACTTGCCCACAGCAGCCGGATAGTCTCCACAAACGAACAAACTCTGGCTCTCCAAATAGTCCGAGAACTGCGTCCACTCCGCATAGCTCGGCAAATGCCAACCAATGGGACAAACGCCTTGCACTCCGGAAGGGTTGGTATTAGACGAGGAGGCTCCACGCATAGCGACATTCCAATTGTAAAAGAGACCACGATCCTCCAACGGAATACTGGAATTGCTGTGGTCATAGCACCCGTTTAGAGAAAGAGCTGCCCCATCGGAATAATGTGCCGTCCGCAGGTTTTCGCGCATCCAGCACTGAGCGCCAATCAGCACTGTGTTGTACACATTGCCTTCAATATCTGTCACCACAGGGATGCCGGGACAAGGAGCGGCAATTGGAACGGAATCGGTAGGTTGCATGGAAAACACCACCTCATTTCCGTAAGCAATTCCTTCTTCGTTGGTGGCGTATGCCCGCACATAATATGTGGTATTGGCCATGAGACCTATAAGGGTGCTTGTGAACGAACCAAGGCTGTCGCCATTGAAGGTATGGGAATCCTCAACAGTAGGGTTCGGAGAGGTACTCCAGCATACACCCCGTGTGAGAATCGGCGCACCGCCATCCGATACCACATCACCGCCACAAGTAACCATGGTTATCAAGGTATGCGTCACCATCACAGAATCGGTGGTGACCGTGGGCGGCGTTATGACAGAAAAGGTGTCGTCACCTCGGATGCAACGTACTGAATAACAATCACACTTGTTGCCGTATGCCCAATCAACAGTCGAACTACTGAACGGAAAGGAATGCGACTTTGCACTCCTTTTGGAATGTTGTGTGGCCGTCCAGAAATAGGCAGAGCAAAATGTGGGGAACACTGTAGGGAAAGTGTTGTTCGTAAAAGTACCCGCAGGCATTGCACTGAACCCCGTAGCATTGTTTGTGCTCAGGTTGTGTCCTGGTGAACATTCATCAGAGAAATAGCTCCATGAAGTTGTGGAAGCAAGCGCCTTGGCAATGTGATCATCAAAATAGCTGCCACACCAGTAATCCGGTTGTGACATCACATAAGACAATAACTGCCACCACTCGTCTTCCGTAGGGAGATGCCAACCTGCTGGACAAATGCCACGTCTGTAACCGTTGTAATTCACAGAAAAAGCATGGTCGGCACTGTCGTCCACACTGGTCTCCCCATATGCTATGTTGAACGTGTCCATCATGGCATTCCAATTGTACAATAAACCAAAATTGCTGTCCACCGTTATGGAATCGTAATGCCTATACCGCTTCGCCATTTTACCCGTATATGTGCTATTATAAGTTGTATCTACAATGTACGTACCTGTGCTCGGAGAGGTCACACAACGCATATTTTCCCGCATCCAACACTGATTTCCAATTTTTACGGTGTTGTAAATATTGCCTTCGTGATCTGCTACCGTGGGAGTGCTGGGACAAGGCATTCCATCCGCGACATCTACAGAGATGTCAAAATTTAACACAACTAATTGTGAAACATACTGTTCCTGCACAATATGATCACTTCCCCACTCCGCACCGTCGATAGTGGCATAGCCCACGTATTCCATTTGGTCTCCAACTTCGAATAGGTTGTCGATGACATCCTTGACTCCGTTTTTGGGTTGCACGCCACCAACAAACGCAATGGAATTTCCACCTCCATTGCTGCGGTTCACCATCTTCACCGAAGAGATCCGGCCGTTCTGCCGCGCCGTCAGGAAATAGATGCCCGCCGAGGAAAGGGTGATACGGATTTCGTGAATGCCTGGCTGTAGGGACGAATAATTATTCGCCCCTACGATACGTCCGGTGATATCGGTGATTTCCAACGACACATCACCTCGTTCCGCCACCTGCAGAATTGCAAATGTGGTGCCGTCGAAAGGGTTAGGGGTGTTCTGCGAAAGCCGCAGAGGCGTTGCGCGCAACGCCTCTGCATCCTCGACACCCGTATGATCCGTCATCGTCAGCACGGTGTCATCGGGCCACGTCAGTGTCTCCTGCCACCCCTTGGTGAGGTTGCTGACAACCACTCGATTCAAAGGAACATATTGGTTACTCGTATCGCGTCCCGTAAACGTCACGACTACCGTTTGCGCCGAAACCGCTGCAAACAGAAACACTATAATCATGAATGTAAATGTCTTTTTCATCTTAGTGATAAATTATTCAATTTTTTTTTATTCCCTACTCCGTAATCTTGTCAATGTAGTTGTCAGTTCCACGGTGCATAAGGAGATAGACCGCGTCGTCCGCCACCCGGATTACCTGATCGTAATAATCGCCAAATGAAAATGTCTTTTTCGGATTGGTTGGTGCATAAAGGATCTTCGGTTCAAAATCCAGATCGTTATCCAGGCGTCCCATCACAACACAACGGGGTTCCGGCTTCGTATAAACCAGACGATGCCATTTGTGCGGTTTTTGCGCCCCATAGTTGTTCTTCTCCCCGTTATACAACAGCCATAAATCCCCTTTCCACTCGAAAGCCACTGGAATGTCCTGATGATTATTTCCACCATCAACACAAGAATAAGGTAAAACGGCGGAATTCAGCAAATCGCCCTTTTTATCAAACAGATACAAGTAAATATTCTGATAATAATTGTTGGTATGCACATATTTTCCATCCGAATAGACCACCTCTTTATGGCGGTAGGCCAAAACTAAAATCCGTCCGTCTTGTAAAGATATAATCTGTTCAGTATGGAAAGCCATATCCTTAACCTCATCCTCATAGGTAATATTATCCGGAACGTCAGTTTTATCCATCTCAATAATGTTCTCCTCCGAGAGTTCCCCCTCTCCATTAATGATGAATGTGGCAATCCCTTTTTCTGTTTCGCCAAAGAAAAACATTTGCGCATTTTTTCCCGGCAACAAACTCATTCGATGGTCTGAAATTTTGCGGATGTTGTCGCTCGGCTCGAAGGGTACGACTTCCCCATTAGTGGTGACGGTAAGGAAACCAAACTCCCTTCTAAGGTCTCTCCCCTGATTATTATCCCTGTAATACCTCGTTTCTTTCACAAAAACCGTCCCATCCTCCGACAAAAAACCATCGACACCATAGGGCGCCTCGCCTTGGAACTGTTCCCGAAAATGAGTGACGGTATTGCCTTCCGCGTCAACAACCTGTACATCAAACCTATATCCTTGTGCACCCTTACCAGACGGTTCGGTATATGTCAGGAAAGCGATTTTGCTCAGATCCGAGGAAAGCAGGATTCGAGCCTCGCTCACAGATTGTCCTTCCGCTGGCACACTATATATCGTATTGCAAACCAGTTTTTTAGGTGTTTTCCCCATGATCGGGAACGCAGCCTCGTAATAATCCTCACTTTTGGTTTTCTTATTGTATTTTTCGCCGAGAAGCACCACATCATTCCCCCGCATATACGCGATTCTGAACTCATAATCCTCATCAATCTCATGCTCCACCGCTATGACATTCTTTTGCTTGTCATACACGGTGATGACCATATCGTCATAGGAACCGAGCCATCCCATTTTCAAGCAACCTAAATAAAGATAATGTTCATCCTCGCCTAGCACAGTAAACCGTGCACCTTCCTCAATTTCTGTTTCCGGTCCGTTCGGCACAAGCGTTTGTGCGCGACCGCCAAGCATTATAAACAGGAACAGGAAAGCTAACAACAATGCATTCTTTTTCATAATTATTCGTTTTTTCGACAGCAAAAATACTACAATTTCCCCAATCATTTTATCCTTCAAAGCAAAAATATGACGTTTCAACAAAAAAACAACAGCCTCATGGGGATGGGTAAAATATTTGATAATCAATGGTTTACAATCACCGAAAAATTAATACTCCAAGAGGGAGTTTTGGGGTATTAAACAGCCATTGGGGGAATAAAAATGACTATCTTTGCTGCTGTTAATAGTAATGTTATGAGACATCCAAAGACAATTATCGCCATTTTGCTGAACATCCTGTTTTGTGCCACATTGCTATGGTTTTTTACGCGTAACGCATTCCTTCGTCCTTATCTGGGTAGCATGTCCAAAGAATTTTTCTCCGGATTGCTGTTGCTGGCCACCTTGTATGCCAACTATTATATTCTCTACCCGAAACTGTATCGGAGCCATACTTCTCTATATTGGCTTTTTGTTGTTATTGTCTGCTTGGTATCAGGAGGCATTGAGCTGGCTCTTGGCTATCCATTAATTTCAAAAAGCAGCTCAATGGTAATTAATGAAGTAGGAGCATTTAATATTCTCTCTAAATTCCTGTTTTTAATCTTTGGCCGCAACTTCGCTTTCAATCTCTTCTCGTATATGCTGAGAGAAAGGAAACAGTTGCAACAGTCTTTGGATGAAGAGGTCAGGATAGTCTATCAATATGCCAGAATGCTTGATGTTTGCGATAACAAGAACAACTGCCAGCACATACCCGTTGACAATATACTTTATTGTAAGAAAAACGGGAATGAAACTGAAATACACACTGTTGACGGCATTAAATACACACGCTATTGCACCCTAAAATACTTGGAGCAGCATCTCGGAAACAAAGAGTTCATCCGTATTTCCTCCTCAGTTATCGTTCCTTTACAGTACATCGCCTCGTGCGACGGAAAAACTGTGACCATGAAGTCCATGCCTTCCACGGGAACACCCATCATTTTCAAATTGGACACTAAAAAAGCCCTTCAGATTGCTGCCGCCATTAATGAGTATCTGCGTAGGGATATTGAAGAGAAAGAGGATGCGCAGCTGGAAATCGAAGAAGAAACGGTCAAAAAAGGACCGTCCATTCCACCGAAAGAGAAGCTTGATGCTGTGCTCCACTACATCAAAGAGCATCCCGGCTGCCGCTCCTCGGAAATCATTTCCCACACCTCCTTTTCGCAGACCACTATGGATCGCTGCCTCTTCGAACTCAAGAAGGAAGGGCTTATCGAATACACCGGCAGCAAGAAGAGCGGCGGATATTATCCGATTGGGTAATTAAGAATTATGAATTATGAATTTTTGGGGACTCGAGAGGGTTCCCCTTTTTTGTATCGATTAATCTCCGCGTATCGCTCGTATCCACACGTATATTTCCACAAAGCCAGAATACGCGCAGATTCGCGTGATACGTGGAGATAAAATCACGTGAAGATACGGCGGAGAGAATCACAGCCCGGCGACCATTTGATAGAACTCGCTTTCACGCATCCATTTGATGACATTCTCTTTGGTGTATCTGCTGCCGTAAAAATGATTTGAAAAACAGATCTCCACACCCAACCAGCGGATGCAATATCGTTCGTAAGTACCACGACCCGAAGAATAAGTCTTCGAGTAAACTCCATCAATGGCCTCATCTAATTTCACCAGCAATTTGCGCTTACCAGCCAGTAAACTTTTTAGTTCGGCAATGATTTTCGAATTGCTGACCAACTCCGTATTGAAAACTTGAGGGAGAAGCTTTTCAATGGCTTTGTCGGGCTGGCCGAGTTTCTGGTAGATATCGGCATAGCGCAGGGCAGTGCGAATGTCATTTTCTGCGTATGCGTTGCCGCAATCGGTCAGATAGGGGTATGCGGTGTCGGAAAGAGCCAGATAATACAAGGCCGAGTCGTATTGCCGCAGTTCATAGTAGCAGTCGCTGATCTGAAGGGCGGCCCGATGCCGATAATTGGCGTATGGATCCGACATGATGCCACCACCTGAGGGCTCGCGCTCATCTTGCCCTCCTTGCAGAATCCTGTTAAACGCATTGATCGACTTTTTATACTCCTTCTGCAAGAAATATACATGCCCAACATTGTACAACGCTCTCGGATAAAGCTCGTTGCGGGGATGATTCTCCACAATGTACATATAGCCGTCCAAGGCCTTGTCCATTTGACCTTCATCATAAAAACGATTCGCCTCCTTGAAATAGTCAGAAGGCACTTTCTGCCCAAAAGCAAAAACACTTATAAACAGCAAATACAATATCAATCTGATTTTCATAATGTTAGAATAAATTGACAAATACTATTATTCCTTATTCCGAAAAAAATCACCTGACGTCCGTCAAAATAACCTTGTTCTGAAAAAATCCGATCCACGTCACGTATCTCACTACAGATCCGACCATTGACGACAACCTGATACTTTTTTTCACCTGTATTCAAAACTGCAAAATAGCCATGTTCATTGAAAACGCCATCAATGACACCGCCCGGCTTCTGTTCCGACCAACTATACCCCTTAACCAAAGGCGGTAGCGGCTCCGACAGCTGGCCGTCATGCACAAAATAGCCGTTTTTCCCGTAAGTCAGACAGAATAGCGAATGACCGTTCTCCGGTCTTTTGTAAACATACAAGTGGGGCAGTACATCTTCCCATGAACGAACCCAAAACCTTTCCGTCCTATGTATTGGTTCGAGAATCAGCGTGTCATCCTTATACACATAAACCGAATCATCCGTCTTGAAATAGTGCAACGTGCTACCCTGCGGTGTGATATGCCACGGCATCGCCCGGACACCATATTTTGAAAGGGGTTCCTTGACCATACGACCGTCAACCACCTTGTAGAGGTAATAATCCTTCAAACCAAAATAGGCATAATGTCCGTTCGTGTCCATCGTAGGACAGTAAATATCATTAAAACCGACAGGATGGTTCACCCCATTCACATTCAAATAGAGCTGTTTGTCCTGTTCAAAAGTGTACAAGGCATTCCGGCCGTCAAGAAGAGTGATATTCCGGATAGATTCTATCCCCCTATGGAGTCGACCGTTCACCACTATATAGTTCGGTCCATTGTCATCCCCAGAATAATAATACGCACCGCTTTCCATTAACGCATAGTGCCAAGTGGTTCTGACATAATCGAATGCGGTATCTTGAGTATGGATGAAGAACATATAGTTATATTTCCCAATAGGTTTTTTCGGTTTAAAGCCCTTGGCATAAATATAATTGCCTTTATCGTTGATGGACAGAGCATTATATTCAAAATCCGAGCTATCAACAGGCTGGCCGTTCACATAAAGCACAAAACGCTTATCCTTTTCCAGATAATAGATTACATTGCCATTATCACTGAAATCCGCCCATTCGGGATCGCTCAACTCGAACTCACCGAGGGTCCTGTACAGACACGAATAGACCATTTTCCCGTCGAGATAAAAATACGCGGTATCTTCAAGAACAGATATTACGGCCAAATGCTGACGAGTACCTCCTGAACCATACGATTGCACCGTGCCAGCTATGGGACCGTAAATATTCGCCCCTGCTTCATTCTTAATATAAAGATAATCAGCATCTTTTCGGTTACATAAGCGAAATTCTTGACTACCTCCAAATCTGCTATAACCAACACCTGCATAACAAAGGTTGCCTTCAGGCGCATTATTCGAGATAGCGATGCGTTCCCCGTCCTTATCTACACAGAAACAATAATTTCCGTCACGGTCAAACGAAAATCGAGACTCCACATTCAGTGCAGTGCCTGTAGTGTCAGTCCACAGAACCCTTTCGGTGAGGGTCTGACTGTGCAGGGATAGTCCCGATAACACCATCAGAAATAAAATCATCTTCCTCATAAGCACATCCTATTCTTTCCCTTAAGTTTTGACATGCAAAGATAGAAAAATTCACAGATTTATTGTCATAACAACGAATCCTCAAAAATCTTATCTTTGCCGCCTCTAATCACAAATGCCTAATTGCCCATTATGAATTATTCCCAATACCCCTCCCCCTGTTACATCCTCTCGGAAGAGGCCTTGTTGGCCAATCTGCAGCTGCTGAACCTCGTACAGCAGGAAGCCAATGTCTCCATCATCTGCGCCCTGAAGGGATACTCGTTCTGGCACTCCTTCCCGCTGGTCAAGCAGTACCTGGCGGGTGCCACGGCCTCCTCGCTCCACGAGGCGCGCCTCATCTCGGAGGAAATGTGCTGCGACGCACACACCTATGCCCCCGTCTATCTGGAACACGAGTTTCCGCAACTGCTCATCTATAGCAGCCATCTGACTTTCAACTCGTTGAGTCAGTGGGACAAGTATAAGGAAACCGCACTGAACAGTCCAAAGAAGGTGAGTTTAGGGTTGCGCGTGAACCCGGAATACTCGGAAATCGAGACCGACCTCTACAACCCCGCCCTGCCAGGCTCGCGCTTAGGCATCTTGGCCGAAGACCTGCCGGAAACATTGCCTGAGGGCATTGAAGGTCTGCACTTTCACGTGCTGTGCGAAAACGACAGCTATGCCTTGGAGCACTGTTTAGAGGCCTTTGAGCAGCGCTTCGCCCACCATATTCGCCAATGCAAATGGGTGAATTTCGGCGGCGGGCACCACATCACGCGAAAAGATTACAATATCCCCCACCTCATCCAGCTGCTGAAGGATTTCCGCAGCCGCTACCCGAATTTAGAGGACGTGATTCTGGAGCCGGGCGAGGCCGTGGGCTGGCAAACCGGCGTGCTCACCTCCACCGTGGAGGACATCGTGGTGAACAAGGACATCAAAATCGCGATGCTCAACGTCTCCTTCGCCTGCCACATGCCCGACTGCTTAGAAATGCCCTACAAACCCACCGTTTTAGGGGCGCACGAGCCCACTCCCGATGACAAATTTGTCTATCGGTTGGGCGGATGCTCTTGTTTGGCAGGAGATTACATCGGGATGGGCGACTTCGCCTTCAACGAGCCGTTGGAGGTAGGCGACCGCATCGTCTTCGACGATATGATTCATTACACGATGGTGAAGACCACCTTCTTCAACGGGGTGGCCCACCCCTCCATCGGGATGATTCACCGGGATGGCGAATTTGAGCTGCTGGCAGAGCCGAGCGACTATGCCTTTTATAAAGCCAAATTAGGGTAAAACATTATGGCCTACACACTTAAAATACGGGAAAACGAATCGCGACAGGAGATTTTCGATCCAGTGCGGAGAAAATGGGTGGCCCTGACTCCCGAAGAGCGCGTGCGACAGATTTTCATCCTCTACTTACTGAATGTCAAAGGGTTTCCTCTTTCACATCTTTCGGTGGAACATGCCATCACGGTGAATGGCCAGACACAACGTTATGATTTAGTGGCTTTTGATGATGCACTACAGCCTTACCTGGTGGTGGAGTGCAAGGCTCCATACGTAAAACTCACTCAGGAAGTTGTGGAGCAGGCGGGACGCTACAACAGCACGCTGCGCGCACCCCTGTTATGTATCACCAACAGTCTGGAACACAAAGTATTCCATATCGACTTCACCAATGGTGTCATCACGTCCGTAACGAACTTCTGACGTTCCTACTCGTAATAGTCGTATTTCAGATGTTTTACGGTTATTCCCTTGTTTATCAACTGCTTTAGGGAATCGATACCGATTTGCAGATGGCGCATGCTGTAGTTTTTGCTGACCATCTTGTCCGATTTTTCCGTTTTAATGCCGTCGGGCAGCATGGGCTGGTCCGAGATGAGCAGCAACGCGCCGGTCGGGATGCGGTTGTAGAAGCCCACCGAGAAGAGCGTGGCCGTTTCCATATCCACGGCAGTGGCGCGTATTTCCCGCAGATACTCCTTGAAATCGTCGTCGTGTTCCCACACGCGGCGGTTGGTGGTATAGACCGTGCCTGTCCAGTAGTCCAGTCCATAATCGCGGATGGTGGTGGAGATGGCCTTTTCCAGATTGAAGGCGGGCAGCGCCGGCACCTCCTCCGGGAAATAGTCCAATGACGTACCCTCGCCGCGTATGCCGGCAATGGGCAGCAGTAATTCGCCGATGCCGATATTAGCCTTCAGGCTGCCGCATTTGCCGAGAAACAGAACCGCCTTGGGCTTGATGGCCGACAAAAGGTCCATGATGGTAGCTGCATTGGGACTGCCCATCGTGAAATTGATGATGGTGATATTCTCCCATGTGGCACTTTTCATAGGATGACCTTCTCCGCGTATTTGCGCACCAGTAAGTTCGGCGAAATTTTCCAAATAATCCTGAAAATTGGTCAGCAGGACATACTGGCCGAACTCCTCTAACTGCATCCCCGTATAGCGTGGCAGCCAATTTTGTACGATATCTAATTTTGTTTTAAGCATATACAGTATTTGTTATAATCCTTTATTGGGAAGCAAAAATAAGAAAAACATCCTTACTCTCTTGTTATACTTCCTTATAAAACAATCCACCAATTCGATGGATTTCCACAAAGCCCACCTTATCGGACACATTTTTCTTATCCTGAAAAAGATAGGGATTCAATTGTTCCATGACCGGTTCATCCCATTCGGGCACGTCGAAATGCCGTCGTACCAATTGTTCTATGCGTTGGGCATCCTCTTGCGGCATCGTCCCCAAATGTGCCAGCCGCCGCGACTCATAGAGCATACCGATGGCCACGGCCACGCCGTGGGGCACGGGATTTCCCTGGGCGGCACACAAACTCTCCCACGCGTGGCCGTAAGTGTGCCCGAAGTTCAGCACCCGACGTTCGCTCCGGTCATCAGGATCCAATGCGACCACAGTCTCTTTGAAATACACGCACTTCGCAACCCACTCAGGCCGTATCTGATTCGCTGTCAAACAGTTCATCCCCTCCAATTCCGAAAAAAGATCCGTTGAAAAGAGTACCGCATACTTGATCAATTCGCCGAAGCCGCTTTTCAGTTCTTCTACGGGCAGTGTCTGCAAAAACGCCACATCGGCGGGCACCACGAGGTCGGGCTGGCGGATGACACCGACGCAGTTCTTGACATGGTCCACATCGACACCCGTTTTCCCGCCGTATGCCGCATCAATCATGGCCAACAACGTGGTGGGAACGTTCACACAGCGCACGCCCCGTTTGTAGGTGGCAGCCACAAAGCCGCCGAGGTCGCAAATCATGCCACCACCGAAATTCACCATAACCACATCTTTACCATATTGTCTGTCAAGCAGTTCTCGCCATATCTTTTCGGCCTGGCCCAGCGTTTTGGAGGCTTCTCCCGCGGGTACCACTATCGTATGGCAGTCGAAAGAGGCGGCCAGCGGCGACAGATAGTGCGGATACAGGGCCTGCACATTGGCATCGGCCAGCACCACGACCTGACGGACAGAGTGCTTCCGGAGATAATCCACAAGATGTTGAACAAGATTACAGTCCTCTTTCATTTCCATGTTTGCTATATGTGAAAACGCGGAACCGTCACGGCTTTTCAAACACCATATTCAATCCGAAGAAGGCGTAATGACGTTTCACGCGGCTTTTGGCTAAACGCTGTTCCTGTTCGATAATCTGCTGTGTGTTGTCCTTCTCGTAACGCCACGGGAAGCGGTAGCGTATATAGCGCACCGAGTTCTCCACCAATTGGAAGCCGGTGCCATCGAACGCCTTCCGCCATTGTTGCTCTGTGCGGATGTTCTCATTGCCCATCAAAACCTCCTTCTGTAAAATCTCATCATACACCGAGACAATACGTTTGAAACCCCGTTGTTTGAAAAGCATGGCCCGTTTGACAAGGCATCCGCCATTCTCTTCTATCAAAATCAGTTTCCCGCCCTTTTTCAATGCCTTGTAAAAAATGCGCAAGGCCTGGTCCAGCGGCTCAATATGATGAAGCGTGTCCTGAAGAATGATATAATCGTATTTCTCCTCCGGCACCTGCTGGTCAAAGACATTGGCATACTCGTAATCAAACAAGTCGGCATCACCGAATGCCCGCCAGAAGGCCTTCCGTTGTTCAATCTGGTCGGCGTAAAACTCCAGCGTGGTTCCATAGGTGGGCTGGCCTTTCATGGCCAGATAGAGGCATGTGGAGCCATACCCGCATCCGCAATCCCAGATAGCCGGCTTTGTGGAAATGTCCACATACTGGTCCACATACGCCAGTCGCTGCATGAAATAGGCCTTGCGAAACAGCTGTTGCCGCACCGAACCGTCCGTAAGCTTGTAATACGGATACAATGAACGGTTCTGGCGCAGTTCCTCACACAGATGCTGGTAAAACTCCTCCCTTTGCATACATACAGCTATTCGTTGGCACCCGCACGCTTGTCAGCGCGTTTCCTTTCCAGTTCATCCAGGATGATCTTGCGCAGGCGCAACGACTGGGGCGTGATTTCCAAGTATTCGTCTTTGGCAATGAACTCCATGTACTGTTCCAGCGAGTATTTGATGGCTGGGGCAAGCACGAGCTTCTCGTCGGAGCCGGCGGCACGCATGTTGGAGAGTTTCTTGGACTTGCATACATTAACCACAAGGTCGCCCTGGCGGATATGCTCGCCAATGACCTGACCGGCATACACTTGATCGTTGGGTTCGATGAAGAAGCGGCCGCGATCCTGCAACTTGTTGAGCGAGTACGCGTATGCCTGGCCTGTCTCCATAGCAATCAAAGAGCCGGCGTGACGGCCCGGAATCTCTCCTTTCCACGGTTGGAATTCCATGAAACGATGCGACACGATGGCTTCGCCCTCTGTAGCCGTCAACAACTGGTTGCTCAGACCTATCAATCCGCGGGAGGGGATGGTGAAAGTAAGGTGCACGCGGTCGTTGAGGGTATCCATCGACTGCATCTCCCCTTTCCGGCGCGACACGTAGTCGATGACACGCGATGACATCTCTTCCGGAACCAGCACGGTAAGCTCCTCGATAGGCTCGCATTTCTGGCCGTCAATCTCCTTGATAATCACCTGTGGCTGACCCACTTGAAGCTCATATCCCTCACGACGCATGGTCTCAATGAGGATGGAGAGGTGCAGGATGCCGCGTCCGAATACGTTGAGCCGGTCGGGCGAATCGGTTTCCTCGATGCGCATGGCAAGATTCCGTTCCAACTCAGCGAAAAGCCTGTCGCGCAGGTGCCGCGAGGTGACGTATTTGCCCTCCTTGCCGAAGAAGGGCGAATTGTTGATAGTGAAGAGCATGCTCATAGTAGGCTCATCCACCTTGATGGGGGGCAACTGCTCGGGATTCTCAAAGTCGGCCACGGTGTCGCCAATCTCGAAATCATCCAGACCCAAGACGGCGCAAATCTCACCCGCCTCCACCGGCGTTTTGATTTTTTCTTTGCCAAGTCCCTCAAACACATATAGTTCCTTCACCTTTGACTGTTGAACAGAGCCGTCTCTCTTAACGAGGGAGACCGTCTGGCCCCAGTTGATGCTGCCGCGTTTCACACGTCCCACGGCGATACGTCCCACATAGGAAGAGAAATCCAATGAGGAGATCATCATCTGCAAAGTGCCGGGGTCGGCCTTAGGCGCGGGGATATATTTCACGATAGTATCCAGCAGATAGGAGATATCGGTTGTCGGGGTTTGCCAATCGGGGCCCATCCAGCCGTTTTTGGCGGAGCCGTAAACGGTGGGGAAGTCGAGCTGGTCGTCGGTGGCACCGAGGTTGAACATCAGTTCGAAGACAGCCTCTTGGGCCAGTTCGGGCTGGCAGTTCGGTTTATCCACCTTGTTGATGACCACGATAGGCTTGAGGCCCAGCTCGATAGCCTTCTGCGTCACGAAGCGGGTTTGCGGCATGGGGCCCTCAAAGGCGTCCACCACGAGCAGCACGCCGTCGGCCATATTGAGCACACGCTCCACCTCACCGCCGAAGTCGCTGTGGCCCGGCGTGTCAATAATGTTAATTTTCACACCCTTATAGCGTACAGACACATTTTTGGAAAGGATGGTAATGCCTCTTTCGCGCTCGAGGTCGTTGTTATCGAGCACCAGATCCTGCACCTGCTGGTTATCGCGGAACAGGTGTGCCTGATGCAAAAAGCGATCCACCAGCGTGGTTTTGCCGTGATCGACATGGGCAATGATAGCTATATTTCTAATATCCTGCATTTTACATCTTTTTATAAAAACTTGCAAATGTACATAAAATTTTAAAATGTCACATTACAAGTCTGCGGGATTTGTGGAGTTAGGGAATTCTCGAATTACGGTTTGCGGTTCTTTGTTCTCGTACCTCCGTCAGGCGTTGCTTATCTGTAGAAAATATGCCCTCGCACACAATATCGCGGCGCGGCACACACCGCCTTAACTCCTTGGTTTCTTAATTTCTTAACTATAGCCCCAATCGCAAATCGCAAAAAAGGCGACCCGAAAGCCGCCTTTTATCGTCAAAAAATATTCACCTAAACCGTTATTTCATCAAGAACGGGAACTTGTCGAAGTTCTTCAGGGCGATAGCGGTACCGCGGGCCACCGCTTTGAGGGGATCCTCGGCCACATGCACCTGCAGTTTGGTCTTCTTGTGGATACGTTTGTCGAGGCCGCGCAAGAGCGAGCCGCCACCAGCCAGGTATATACCTGTCTTGTAGATATCGGCGGAAAGCTCGGGCGGAGTCTTCTCCAAGGCATTGATGACGGAGGCCTCAATCAGGGCGATGGAGCGGTCCAGCGCCTGCGCTATCTCACGGTAGCTCACCTTCACGGCCACCGGAATGCCTTGCAGCAGGTCGCGACCATAGACCTCATAGTCCGCGGGCGGGTTCTCCAGATCCTCGATGGCCGACCCCACGTTGATCTTGATCTGCTCGGCAGTGGCCACACCAATGGCGATGTTGTGTTTTTTACGCATATAGTCGATGATATCGCTGTTGAAACGGTCACCGGCGATCTTGACAGACGTGCTGGTGGTGATACCGCCCAAAGCGATGACGGCGATCTCGCTCGTGCCGCCGCCGATGTCGATAATCATGTTACCGTTGGCATCCAGCACATCGATGCCGATACCGATAGCTGCGGCCATCGGCTCGTGAATCATCCTAACCTCTTTGGCACCAGCCTGTTCGGCGGAGTCACGCACAGCGCGTTCCTCCACTTCCGTGATGCCGGAAGGGATACAAATCACCATCTTCAACGCGGGCGGGATGATATACCCTTTCGAGCCCGTCATCTTGATGAATTCCCGCAACATCATCTCCGTGGCCTGGAAGTCAGCGATGACGCCATCGCGCAAAGGACGGTTGGTGATGATGCCCGGAGGGGTACGTCCTTCCATCATCAGCGCCTTCTTCCCGACGGCCTTGACGGTCTTCGTCTTCTGGTCGATGGCAATAATGGAGGGCTCGTCCACCACCACCTGGTTATTATGAAGAATAACAGTGTTGGCCGTACCCAAGTCAATGGCAAGTTCCTTTGTTAAAATCGAAAATAGACCCATCTATCTATAAAATTTAATTTGTTTTGCGAAAGTGCAAAATTAGGCTTTTTTACGATAATATCCTTATTATGTTACATAGAAAAGAAAGATTTTTTCAAACAGGGTAAAAATCGTATTTTTGCAGCGTTGATTTTCTGTTCCCAACGAACACATCTGATCCGAATTATGAAATCCAAACATCTGATTATACTCTTCTTCCTGACGGCACTTTTTGCCAGCCATCCCGTGCAGGCACAGCACGGCAGCAAAGGCCGGCACAAGCCCGCCTCGTCCGCCGCCACCTCCGACTGTCCGCTCATCGACTCCATCATCGCCTTTGCCAAGACCAAACTCGGATGTGCCTACCGCTCGGGCGGCACGGGTCCCAACTCCTTCGACTGCTCGGGATTCATGTACTACACGTTCGACCATTTCGGCATCCGCCTCGGTCGCAGCTCCCGCGACCAGATCCTGATGGGCCGCAAGGTGGAGAAGAAAGACATCCGCCCGGGCGACTTAGTGTTCTGGTACCGGGGCAAAGGCTACGTGGGACACGCCGGCCTGGTGGTGAAAGTGGACAGTGCGCACAATTTCACCTTCATCCACGCCTCCACACACGGGAAGGGCGTGCGGTTAGACGAGTCCACGGGCGACTGGTATGCCCGAACCTACGCGGGCGCGCGACGCATCATCGAATGCGACGAACAGCACCGCGCCCGGATGATCCAGCCCGACGGGAAACCCTCCGCCATCGCAGTTGAAACACCTGTTGTCCGCGATTCCGCACAAACCGCCACCTCCAACCAATCCGGCACACCCCAAAAGGCGGAAACGCACACCACGCCCGCCCCGAAAATCATCTACCATAAAATCAAATCCGGAGAAACCCTAACCTCCATCGCCAAGAAATACCATGTCACCGTCAAGCAAATCAAACAGTGGAACCATTTGCGGTCGGATATGATACGGGCGGGAGAAAAATTGAAAATCCATCGAAAGTAATTATACCCTTATGACAAAAAATCTTTTCCTAACCCTTTTAGCCGCTTGTATGTTCTTGTGTATCCATGCGCAAGATGCCCCGACCTGCTACCGCGTCAGCCTTACCGACAAGAACAACTCGCCCTATTCAGTGGACAATCCTTCAGCGTTTCTGTCCGACCGGGCCATCGCCAAACGGCTCCGGTTCAACATACCTGTCACGGAGCAGGATTTGCCCATCAATCCACAATACATACAGCAAATCAAGGACTTAGACACCACCATCCGACTGCTTTGCGTTTCCAAATGGATGAACACCTTGACCATATACTGTCCTGACAGTACCCGACTGGAGGCCATTGAAGCGTTACCGTTCGTGTCGTCCTTACTGCCCGTGGCCGCCTATCACTTTGAGGATACCGTCTCGGAGCAGCCCGCCACACCTCCCTTCGACAAATCATCGTTGGTTTACAATCCGTTGCGGGACTCCATTGGATTTTATGATTATGGTGCCGGCTATGGCCAGATTGCATTGCACAACGGCCATTTGCTGCATCAGGCGGGCTTCACCGGCGAGGGTATGCTCATCGCCGTCTTCGATGCCGGCTGGGACTTTGTGGACTCCAGCTACTTTTTCCGCCGCTTCTTCGACGAAGGCCAGCTGTTAGGCACCCGTGACCTGATGCCTTATACCGACTACGTTTTCAAGGGCCACTCGCACGGCACCCTCGTCACCTCCGCCATGGCCTGCGAAGATGAGGGAACCCTTGTTGGCACCGCCCCCAAGGCCAACTACTTCCTGATTCGCTCGGAAGACCCTCTGTTCGAGCAGCTTATCGAGGAGGATTATTGGGCGCAGGCCGCTGAGATCGCCGACAGCATCGGGGCCGATGTCATCAACTCCTCGTTGGGATACACCACCTTTCCCGACTTCCCACAAGGCAACTATACCTACAGCGACATGGATGGCAATACCAGCATTGCCTCCCGGGCGGCCTCTCTGTTAGGAGAGAAGGGCATCATCGCCTGCATCAGCGCCGGCAATGACGGGGATAATCCGTGGCACTATATCAGCCATCCTTGTGATGCCACCAACGTGTTGGCTGTGGGCGCCGCCGACATATACGGCAACATCGCGCCGTTTTCCTCCCGCGGGCCCTCATCTGACGGACGAGTGAAGCCCGACATCACCTCCTGCGGGGTGGAAACCGCCTGCATCTGGCCGGGTGACTGGCAAGGCAACGGCAACGGCACCAGCCTCGCCGCCCCCGTGGCCACTGGACTTTGCGCCTGTCTGTGGCAAGCTCTTCCCAGCGCCACCGCCACCCAAGTGATGCAGTACGTGCGTGAAAGTGCCTCCTGCTACCAACAGCCCAACGACTCCCTCGGCTACGGCATCCCCGACTTCTTCGCCGCCTACACCGCTCACGCCTCCGATGCCATTGGCACTTACAAACCGACAACATTGCAGGTCTTCCCCAACCCCTGCACCGATTTCTTCCAGATCCCGAATCCCCAGCAGGACATCACCCGCGTGGAGCTCTTCTCCATCACCGGGAGACTGGTGGCCACGCACACCAACCCGTCACAGCTGATCATCACAATTCCCGTTCAAAACCTTCCCGACGGCATCTATATCGGCAAGGTGCATCACCGCAACGGCCAGACAAAATCATTCAAGATACTCACCACGCGGTAACCTACCTTATTCATAGTTGATATCTGCTTGAGATGGCTTTTAGCTATTGGCCTTTGGCTATTGGCTATGGAATATTCGCAAAAGCCAATGGCTAATGGCCAAAGCAAAAGACACAGTTGTTTGAATAATAGGAGAGAATAATCAAGGCTACTTCTTTTCTTCCACCTCGCCAATTATTATCGCCAAATTCGGGAACAAATTTCGGCCAACTTCGTTAATGAAAATTGGCCAATCTCGGTAATAAAAATCAGCCAATCTCGGTAATGGATTTCCGCAACTCCTGTCTTTGTGTATAAATCCATCCGAACAATTCCAATAAGATTTTATTTAAAAATTTTATAATCTTAATATAATAAACATCCACAACCTCCGTTCTTCTTTCACGATGAACATACGGATATTGGACAATATTATCTCCCTTTTCTACCCACGGCTGTGTGCCGCCTGCGGGAACGCGCTCCAGCAGCATGAGCAGGAAATCTGCCTGCCCTGCATGTTGCATCTGCCGGAAACCAACTATCATTTGGACCACGACAATCCGCTGCGGGAGATTTTTGCGGGTCGGGTGAAGGTGGAGGAGGTGGCTGCCCTCCTGTTTTATAAGAAAGGGAACCGCGTACAACATATTTTACATCATTTAAAATACAATGGAAAGAAGGAGATTGGGGCTTATTTGGGCGAATACTACGGAAAAAAACTGAAAGACGAGCCACGCTTTCAGGATATTGACGGCATCATCCCTATTCCACTGCATCCTAAGAAGTTGCGCAAGCGCGGCTACAACCAGAGCGAGTGGATCGCCAACGGCCTTGCCTGCGGCATGGGACGCGAGGTATGGACGGACGTGCTCGTGCGCACGCAATTCACGGACACGCAGACGCGCAAAAGCCGCTTCAGCCGGTGGGAGAACGTCAAGGAGGTGTTTGCCGTGCAACATCCGGAGAAGATCGAGGGAAAACACCTGCTGGTCTGCGACGATGTGCTGACCACCGGTGCCACAATGGAAGCCGCCATTCATCAGTTAGAGAGCGTTAACGGGGTGAGGGTCAGCGTGGTGACGTTAGCCACCGCACACAATTGATTTTTGTTCTATCTTTGCAACGTTTTTCTAACGATAATAAAACATTTAAAAAATGAAGAAAATATTAGGCATCGGCAACGCCCTCGTGGATATCCTGGTCCACATTGAAAACGACAACATCTTATCACAAAACCAGTTGGACAAAGGCGGGATGGTCATGATTGATGCAGACCGCAAGCGGCAGCTGCACGAGCAGATCGGGCACATGGAGCAGTCGTGCGCCACGGGCGGTTCCACCTCCAACACCATCCACGGCATCGCCCGTTTGGGAGCGCCGGCAGGCTATATCGGCAAGATCGGACGTGACCCGATGGGGCAGTTCTTCCGCAGCGAGATGGAACGCTTCGGCGTGACCCCGCACCTCATCGAATCGGACGTGGACACGGGCATCGCCACCACCTTCATCTCCACCGACGCGGAGCGCACCTTCGCCACCTACCTCGGCGCCGCCGCCATGATGACTCCCGACGAACTCGACCCAGCCGTATTCGAACAGTACGACTGCATCCATGTGGAGGGATACCTCATCTTCAACCACGACCTCATCCTCAAAATCTGCCAGATTGCCAAGGAAAAGGGACTCCAAATCTCCATGGACATGGCCAGTTACAACATCATCGAGGCCAATTACGACTTTGTGAAGATGCTGCTCACCGACTATGTGGACATCATCTTCGCCAACGAGGAGGAGGCGAAAGCCTTTACAGGCAAAGAGGGCATAGACGCACTGAACGTGCTGTCCGAATACTGCCCCACCGCCATCGTCAAGGTGGGGAAAGAGGGTTCCTTCATCAAGATGGATGGAAAAACCACCAAGGTGGGCGTCATTCCGGTGAAGGCGGTGGACACCACCGGCGCTGGCGACATCTACGCCTCCGGCATCCTGTACGGCCTCATGAACGGCTATACCCCGGAGCAGGCCGGCGAGTTGGCCGCATACTTGGCCGGACACGTGATTGAATACGTGGGAGCCAAGCTGCCGGACAATGTGTGGACCGCCGTACACGAAAAATTCTTCAAATAGGAAATTTTCACAACAAAAAAGGGACACTTTCGCGTCCCTTCTGAGCCACTTGTGAGACTTGAACTCGCGACCTACGCATTACGAATGCGTCGCTCTACCAACTGAGCTAAAGTGGCTTGTTTTTGAGGCTGCAAAAATAGAAAAAAAATTGATACAAACACTTTTAAAATGAAAAAAATATTCTGCACCCTACTGGCATACGTTTTCTGCCTTGGTGTGACCTCTGCCCAGGACTTCAACACCTACTTCACAGACAGAACGTTACGAATCAACTACCTCCATATCGGAAACGGCACGGAGGAGTCGTTGGAAATAGACCATTACACGGCTGGCGGCATCTGGAGCGGCACACGTGCCTACCTCATCGAGCCGAACAACTACGGAGACCTTACGCTGGAAGTGTTCGATTCCCTCTCCAACAAGCTGATTTACAGTCGGAGCTACTCCAACCTTTTCATCGAATACCGCACAACGGAACGTGGCAAAACGGAAATCGATTCCATGGAGGAATGCGTCAACATGCCTTTCCCGAAGAACACGGTGCGTCTCAAGTTCACCAGCTTCGACCGCAACCGCAAGCCGACCACCCTTTCCATTTCCTATTTCAATCCCAAAACTACGGAATGCACCCCCGTTGTAAAGTATTACAAAACTTTGAACCTCCATGTCGGCAACAAGCCCTCCAAAGCCATTGACATCCTGTTCATCCCCGACGGGTACGCCCAGTCGGACAAGAAGTTACTGAAATACGACATGAAGCGCTTTGCCTCCTATGTGATGAATTGCTCCCCTTACAAAGAGATGAAGAAGAAGGTCAACATACGGGCCATCATGGGATTCTCGGAGGAGTCAGGCATCACGCAGCCTCAAAACAACATTTACCGAAACACACTTTTGAACTGCACCTATAATGCGTTGGATTTGGACCGTTACCTGATGTGTCCCGGCGTTTGGAATTTGCACGAGGTGGCCGATGACGCACCCTACGATGCCATTGTAATCATCTGTAACAGTGAAAAATATGGCGGTGGTGGCATCTACAATTTCTATTGTACGGTTTACAACCACGGCGAGTATCCCGATTATGTCATTGTACATGAGATGGGGCACCTGATTGGCGGTCTTGCCGATGAATACTACACTTCCGAGGTGTCGGTACAGGATTTCTACCCCGAGGGGGTGGAGCCAGTGGAACCGAATGTCACCACACTGGTAGATTTCAAATCGAAATGGCAGGACATGCTGCCCGCGGGAACGCCCGTGCCCACGCCTCCGGCGAAAAAAAGCAGTCCAGAATATGACCAGCTCGGCGTGTTCGAGGGCGGCGGATATGCGGCCAAAGGCGTGTATCGTCCCGCCATGCACTGCACCATGCACCAAATCCGCTACGACGACTTCTGCCCGGTGTGCAAAAAGACGCTGGAAGATGTGCTGGAATATTATTCCAAGTAAAAGATTAGAGTTGAGAGTTTAGAGTTGAGAGATTAGCTATTGGCCGTTGGCCGTTGGAATTTGGGAATTAGAAATTGGGATTTGATATTGGCTTTTAGCTATTGGCCGTTGGCCGTTGGCTTTTGGACTTTGTGTTAATGCCTGAATAAGGTTGACCGTTGGTCACTATTCACTATTCACTGATCACTGGTCTTAGTTCCTTAACCCCTTACTTTAACGCTTCAACGAAAAAGGAGCCGACACCTTCCAGCATCGACTCCTTTGATTTTATTCACGTATTCTGCGTGTGCCTATTTCTTCACGAAACTCTTCGTCACCACGCCCTTCTCGGTGCTGATGCGCACGAAATACATGCCGGCAGAGAGCTCCCTCACATCCAACTCAACCGTATTGGCATTCACTTCCACCGTTTTCAACAACTTGCCATAGACATCATACACCTGAACATTGTTCATTGTAAACTGTTCATTGTAAATTGTCAATTGTCCGGAGGTCGGGTTCGGGAAGAGGCTGGTAGCCAGTTCGTAGTCGGTGATGCCATCGGCCAACGTGGTGAAATTGATCATGCCCGATGTCGCTGTCTGTCCATCAGTGCAATTCGCCACCACATACACAGAATACGTCGTTTCCGGCAGCAGGCCCGTAAGCACATACGGGTGCTCGCTCACTGTAACGGTGGATTCCTGAGACACACCATTCTCCTTGTAATGGATAGTCCAAGAGGTGGCGGTGCCGTTCTCCGTCCAGTTCAGTTTCACGCTGTTCTTTGTCATCTCCGTGGCCGTCAGGTTGGTCGGCTCCTGGCATCCGGATGGCAAAGCCATCGTAGTGAACGTCAACTCGGCAGACCAGTCGCTGCTGGCATTGTCACCGCACACGGCCTTGACCGCCACCTTGTATTCGGTTGCCGGGTCAAGGTTGCTGAGCGTATAATGATTCGTGGCAACAGGTTGCTGATTCCAATTCGTTTCACTGGTTTTTCTATATTGTAAAATCCAGGAAACCGCGTTATTGGCATCCCAAGAAAGTTCCACCGAAGAGGTTGTGATGGTGCCAGACGTCAGACCCGTAGGGGCCAGACAAGCATCTGCCTGCGGCGTGGTGAACGTGAGCGTGTTGCTCCATTCGCTACTCATGTTGCCACCGCAGAGGGCACGCACGCGAACTTCGTAGTTGGTTTCTGCCGTCAGGTTGGACAACACACAGTTCGGTGCGCTGACATTCATCGTCTGCCACGTGGCATCCGATTGGGTCTTGTAGTTCACCTCCCATTGGCTGGCTCCATTAGGACTCCAGCTGATAGAAGCACTGTTGGCCGTCAAATTGGAGTATGCCAAGTTGGTGGGTTGGTCGCACACCACAATCGGACGCACGGCGATGTCGTCAACGCAGCAGCGGTACGCCAGCGTAGTGGATGTTGGGTAAGTGTTCACCCACTTGAAGGCGATGCGGGCACCCGCCGGCACATTAGTGACATTCTGGAACGTGACGGAATCTCTGGTTATCGCCGTGACGGGTACAATATTGGCCACCGGTACGAACGTGCCGATATTGTACGGATCCGTCGTGTATCCGACCTCCAAACGCACGTATGTGGCATCGGCAGTACCCATACGTTTGGAGAAAGCAATGCTGATGTTGGACAATGACTCGTTGAATTCCGGCAACGCCACCAAGGTGGAATCCGTGGGATAAGCCTGCATCAACAGCGTGTTGGGCTCGCTGGAAGCGAATGCGTATGATGTGGAGGCCAGACGGGAAACCACGTGCGGCTGCCATGCGGAAGCCTCAAAGGTGCTGTAACCGTGCCAGCAATCCGGAAGCACACCCTCTGTCTGATAGGTGGCATTTGTCGTAATGGCATCAAAGTTCTCAAGATAAGGCAGAGCTTGCGGAGCACACACCGTTTGGGCTGTGACAGCATCCGAATATGCGCTACCGTCGCTTGCGGTACAGTTCGCCATCACGGCAAATTCATACGTCGTACCCGCTTGCAAACCGGTCACCACATACGGGTGGGTTGTCACATTCGGGAGATAGGAATACGTGCTCGTGCCCGCTTCAGCGTAACGGATGGTGTAGCTGGCCGGCGAGTCATTCCACGGGTCGTTCCAATCCAACGTTGCCGAGTTGGCGGTCACCTGAGTCACCATCAAACCTTCCGGATCGAAACAAGACGGGATCTCTGACACCACAACATTGTCCACATAAACCGTGTTATAGGCAGGAGTCCGCGACAGGAAAGCAATAAAGTTTCCATTACCGCTGTACTGGCTGAACACCACGCGCTTGGGCTCAAAGATGCTGGGCAGAGGAGACGACACCGTATCCACAGGCACAAAGGTGCTCAGGTCATGCGGATCCGTCATTACACCTACTATCAGGAAATAGTCGGCAGAGGAGGCTTTATAGTCAAATTGTACCTGTAACGTGTTGATATTCCGGTTAAACGGAGGTGTCGTGGCCAACGAGTAAGTAGTGCTGCTGGAATAGAAATACAGTGCCGCACCCGATGTGATATACGGATAATTTGTGGTAGCCGAATAGGTATTTTCCCTCTCCCAACAATGCGGGAAAGCGGCAGATCCCGTTCCCTGATTTTCAAAATCTTGCACAAACGGCAGCGAGTCAATCGGCGTACAATCTGTGCGGAACGAGTAAACCTGGCTCCAAGCGCTGTTTTCGGTAGGGCTACAGATTGAGCGAGCATATACGTCATAGTTGGTGCCCGGGGTAAGACCGGTGATGGTGAGACTGTCTTCGTAAGCAATCACCGAGGTGGCACCCGCCACCAGCACATCAGGACTGAAGCCTTCAGGACCGTAGGCCACTTCCCATTCGGTTTCACCACTGCCGTTACGCCATTTCAGGGAGGCCGAGGTCATGGTGATATCGGTGGCCGTGAGGTTGGCCGGCTTCACACAACCCGGAGCATACGTCACCGACAGGTTGTCGATATACAACGTGGCCGCCGTCTGTACGGAACGGATAGCGAGGAACTTGCCTGTTCCGACATACGAGGTGAATGGGATGTGGAACTCGTTCCACACCGTGGTGCGGGCATTGACCGTCTCTACATGCTCAAATGTACTCATATCCGACGGATTGCTCATCACACCCACCTCAACAGAATAGTTGAGATTAGAGAATTTTCCGAAGAAATTCAATTGTAACACATTGATATTGGCATCAAATTCGGGCAGAACGGCATAGTTGCTCGTTGTCGAGCTGGTGTAGAAATAAAGATAGTTGCCAATATAGACATACGAAGCGCTGTTGTTCGTATATAATGTTCCATTACCTGTCTTGGTCCAACACTCCGGAACATTGCCCGTCCCAGTGGACATATTGTCGAAATCATGGGAATACGGTACCGGGAACGGAGCGCACGTTGTGGTGAAATTGCAGGCAAACGACCACGGAGAGGGGGATCCATCCGGACAAATGTTGCGAACGTAGAACGTATATTCCGTGTTGGGTTGCAGGTTGTCCAAGAGGAATGAGCTTCCCGGATTGTAGATTGTAATCGGCGTGGCCGTGTCGGGCAGGAAGCCAGGCTCGCCATATACATATTCACAACTGCTGACGTTCGGCGTGGAATACCATACGATTTCGGCACTTTCCGATGAGACACCGTGGACCGTGACATCCAACGGCATAAAACAACTTTCTGCCGTGTCAATCACCATATCATCTATTCTAACCGTGTTGGTCCGCTCCTTATCTCCGCACTTGATCGCGATAAAGCGGCCCGTGCCAGTATAATTGGCAAAATAGACGCTCATATCCTCCCATGTGGACAATGTAGAAGGACAAATGGCCTGAACCGGAACAAACGAGTTGGGATTCGCCGGATTATCCATCACACCCACCACCACTTTGTTTTCGGCGGTTGTGATTTTAGCCTTGAATGACATCTTCAACGTGGTGAGGTCGATAGAGGCATCCAACTCCGGCAGAATGGCTATATCAAAATAGGTGGTCGTTGCGTATAAATAGAGGGCTCCGGGAAGCGTGTTCACATTGCCAACCGCCGTATTGACATACGGATAGGTGGTCGTGGTGCCACTGTAATATTTGCTCCAACAGTCAGGCAGATTTGTGTAACGGCTGACACTTCCATCGAAATTCTCTGTATAAGGGATGGTCGTAATGGCATTGCAAAGAGTGGTGGTCGTAATCTCATCCGTATAGGCGCTTTCATCACCATAGCCACACACAGATTTGATTTTGAACTGATAGATGGTACCGGCATTCAGCCCATGAAGCGTGTAAACCGTATCCGTAATACCTGGAACAGACGTCCACTGGGAAACGGTGTCCTCTTTGTATGCGATTTCCCATTCCGTTTCCATAGCACCCGGGCTCCAAGAAAGCGTGATGGATGTCTGGGTCTGTTCTTCCACCGACACATTCACCGGTTTGTAGCAAGTGTGGATTTGGTCCAATGTAAAATTATCCAAATACATATTTGAAGTTATATTCGTGCCACCAAACTTAAAAGCGAGGAAACGGCCCGTGCCGGTATAGTTGGTGAATTCCACCAATTTCTCTTCCCACGTGTTCGTGGTGCTCACCTGAATTGTATCATACGGAACAAAAGTGTTGATATTCATGGAATCCGTCATGAATCCAATCATCAACATATAAGATGTGCTACTGCTTCTTACACGGAAAGTGGCAGCCAAACTCGAGATGTTGAAAGAATCGTCGATTCTGGGCGTGGCAAGAAAGTTCGAGTAGTACGTGTAATCGGATTGGCCACTCTGCGTACCACTGCTGAAATACACGGAAGCGGGTGCGGAGAAGTTTGTGGTAGTCAAATACGGATAGTAATTGTACGTGCCCGTATTGGTGCAGCCATGCGTCCAACAGGTGGGATGCGCATTGGAGCCCGTGCCATACGTATCGAAATTGTCGGTGAATGGCAGCGTGGAGATGATACCGCACTCTGTCATAAACGAATATTCCAACGACCAGGGACTCGCACTGCCCATACCGCAGTCGGCCTGTACCTGGACAGTGTAATTCGTGGAGGGTATCAGGTTGGCAACCGGACAGTTGCTCGTGGTCAGCCCACTATATTCCGTCCAAGCCGCATCATCATCGTTTGTAGGCTTTATGCGCAAGGTCCAGGATGACACATCGGGATTAGATTGCCAGGCAACATCCGCACTCGTGGTCGTGATATTGCTGGACGTCACATTTTCCGGTCTCGGACAGTCGTTCGTGAAATCCAAGTTCAATTCGTCAATATAATACATGCCAGTGCCCGTCGTGTTCAAACGGAAAGCGATATGGCGGTTGAAGCCTGTGGTCTGCACACTGTCGAAGCGGACTTCCACAAACTGATGTGAACCTGTAGCCGTAGGTACTGTATGAACCAATTCGAAGGTGGAGGTGTCAAACGGATTGCTCATGACACCAATCTCCAGATTGCCAGAAGTGACAGCCACCTGGTAAGCCCAGAAATTGAGGGTCAAGCCCTCTATATTGGCATTGATCGGCGGGGTGGCCGCCCATGCGTTTTTACTGCTGAAACGCAAGGCCGCAGCGCCATCATGTGCATACGAAGTGGAGGTGTAAACCGACGGATAGGTCAGCGTGGCAGAGGAGGCATACGCCATCGGACGGGTCCAGCAGTCCAGATAAGCATTATTGGCATAGGTGTTGAAATCCTGCATATATGGCACATCCAGCACATCCGAGCACAAGGTGGTGAATTCCTCCTCGAAGCAATAGGGACTTTCTCCACTGGCACAGGTCATCTTCACCTTGAATTTATATTTGTTGTCGTCGATAAGGCCCGTAACCGTATATGTGGTATCGGTAATGTTGGTGATTTCCACCCAAGTGGCCGCCGGGTCTTCCGCATCAAGGTAGGCCAATGTATAAGAGAGGGGCGTGCTGCCGGCAGGCGCATTCCATGAACAGGAAATGCTGTTGTCACTACCATTTGTCTGCACCAGATTCTCCGGCATGGAACATCCTGGTATAGTGACCGTCAAGTTGTCGATGAAAATTCCATTGTACCCATACGATGATCCCATAGGTGGCTTGGCTACTATAAAGGCAATGTAGCCGGCCGGGCCATTGTAATTGGCCAACGACAAGGTGTACTCTTCATAATTCGTGGTTGTATTTTCAAGAGAATCCAATGGAATAAAAGTATTAAAGTCCACGGGATCTGTCACGATACCGATGACGACCTTGCTCTGATAAGTTGCACTGGAGGAAGATTTTCGAGACATAAAACTAAGTTCCAGTGTATTCAGCGGATTGGTAAATGCCGGCAACACCACATAATTGGTACCACTGCTTGTGGCTGAATAGGAATACATATACAGATAATTGTTTCCGGAATATGCATTCGTGGTGGAGTTGTTGACATACGGGAAATTCTGGTTGGGCAACGAATTGTCCTTGCGCCAGCAGTTCGGCACCGGATAGCCGCCGGCAGAACCGCCAGCGAAGCTTTCAAAGTCCTCTACATACGGGGCGGTTTTGGGCATACAAACCGTCACAAAGGAAAGCGACGTGGCATAGTAATAGTCGCTGCCACAGTTCGGACGCACACGAACATCCACAGTATAGGAGGTGGCATCATCCAATCCGGTAATCGTGTAGAAGGTATCCGTAACGCCGGTCACATCCGTCCAGGTGGCATCACCCGGCATCTTATAACTGAAATCGTAGGAAGACACTCCCGTGGAACTCCAGGAGATCTGCACCGAATTGGTGGTCATACCCGAAACCTCCATCGTGGAAGGATACATACAATCCGACCAATACATGCCGAAGTCGTCCAAGTATGAGGTGGCCCCTGTGGATCTAAGCGTGATGTACCGACCTTGGGCCGTGGTGCCTGCCAGATTTATTATGGCTTGCTGCCAGTCGGTATTTGCTGCCGGGGTGAAGGTTTGGATAGAGGTGAACGTATTAATATCCGTGGGATCGCTCATCACACCCACCTGGATGGCCGCCGCCGATGTGGCCGACGATTTTTTCAACCAAAACTGAACCGTCACATTTCTTGCCAGAGTGTCTGACAACAACGGCGGCGCGATGATATAAGAGCTGAGCGTTGATGACGCATACATATACACACTCGCGTTACCGGAATAATGGTACGTAGTGTACAAATAGGGATAAGAAGTGGCTGTTGTGGTATATTTCCGGTTCCAGCAGGGCACCTCAAAATGACCTGAACCCGTAGTGTAACCATCAAATTGCTCAGTGAACGGAAGCTGGGCTGCAACACAAGGATCAATGGGGGCAAGAGGCGTGGCTTCGCACACCGAACCGGACATAGCCGGACTGCCCGTGCTATAGACAGCTTCCACCGTATAGCAGTAAGGAGTGTTTTCCAAAAGACCTGTATCAACATAAGAGAAACCCTCCTCCAAGGAGGTGTTCAGCAAATTGTAGTCGCGATAGACGCGGAAGCCGGAAAGGTTGTCAGAGACGAACTCGCCCTTCACCACAAACGGAATACCCATCTGTTCCAGGGAGGTGCCATCCGTCAAAGCCGTCCAGTTTCCAGAATTGATGCTGTACTGTATGGCATTACCCGTGCTCAACTCGGTGAGGATGGAGCGAGGGGCAATCCAGGGCGTGTTGGAGGCTGTGAAGCAGACGGCCACCCAATACGTGCCGGCAGCCAACGATGTGTTGATATTGGCAGTAATCTGCATAATCGGACGATCGGTGTTCGTCAAAGCCGTAGCCGTGGTACGATAGATGCCCGTCCACTCCTGGGAGGCCATGCAGCTGACCGCACCGCTGGTCCACACCGGCACGGCGGTGGAATCTATCGGTTGGGTGTCGTAGATGCGCACATAGCAACCCGTAAACGGCGAGGATGTCGGTGTGCTGCCCGTCACGTAGGCAAAGAAATCGATTTTCGAAACCACCGCCGCCGCAGTCAAGGTGAAATCATCGGCAATCCAGTACGAATGGTCCATATCGCTAACCGTGGCATGGGCATTGTAACCATAATTGCCCTGACCGCCATACATTGCGCTGACATCCGCACCATCCGCACCCGCTCCCGGACGCGTGACAAGGTCGGCCTGATCGAAAAGATTCAGACGGGAAGGCTGGGTGGTGCCATACGGCACATCCCAAGTGATTTTCATTTTGGAATCAGATAACGGGATAACCGTCACGTTTTCAGGCGGATTCGTCTGGGCAAATCCTAAAACACTCACGAAAAGTGTTAAACATAATACAAACAGTTTTTTCATAATGGTTTGTTTTTGTTATTATCTATTTGTTACTCTTTTTTCCTTTTTGTTACAAGAATAAAAATACAAAAATACAAAAAAAACGGCATCAGAAGATACCGTTTTTTGTTTCTAACAAATATTAAGGATACACCCGCTACTTCTTCACGAAGCTCTTCGTCACCACACCCTTTTCGGTGCTGATGCGCACGAAGTACATACCGGCAGAAAGCTCTCTCACATCAAGTTCCACCGTATTGGCATTCACCTCCACCGTCTTCAACAACTTGCCATACACATCATACACCTTAACATTGTTCATTATTAATTGTTCATTGTTAATTGTAAATTGTCCATTGTTCGGGTTCGGGAAAAGGTTCGTGGCCAACTCGTAGTCGGTGATGCCGTCCGCCAATGTGGTGAAATTGATTGTACTCGATGTCGCTGTCTGTCCATCGGGGCAATTCGCCACCACATACACGGAGTAGGTTGTCTCCGGCAGCAGGCCCGTCAGCACATACGGGTGCTCACTCACCGTGACGGTGGATTCCTGGGCCACACCCGTCTCCTGATAGTTGATAGTCCATGAGGTGGCGGTGCCGTTCTCCGTCCAGTTCAGTTTCACGCTGTTCTTCGTCATCTCCGTAGCCGTTAGGTTGGTAGGCTCTGCGCAGCCGGGAACCGCCTCAGTGGAGAAGGTCTGCACAGCGGACCAGTCGCTGCGGGCGGTGCCACAGGCGGCACGCACACGTGCATCGTACGAGGTGCTCGCGGCAAGACTGTTGATTCCGTACGTCGGGGTGTTGTGCACCGGAATGGTGATGTTCCACTCCGAACTTGCGGAAGCCTTATACTCGAAATCCCAATCGGTTTCGCTGTTGCCCGCCGTCCAGGTGGCTGTAGCCGTTGATGTCGTGATATTGGAGATGGTAAGCGCTGACGGTGCGGCACATGGCAGTGTAGTGAACGATTGCGTCGTCCAGTCGCTGGTGTTGCCGCCACCGCAATCCGTCTGCACACGCACCTGATACGTGGTGTTCGGCTGCAAGCCCGTCATGGTATAGGAAGGTGTCGTCACCGGAACAGCGGTACTCCAATCGTTGTTACCCGTCTTGTACTGCACATTCCAGCCGGAGGATCCGTCATTGGTCCAGCTCATCTGCGCGGACGTAGGCGCAATGCCGCCCACGGCAAGACCTGTAGGCGCGGCACACGGCAAAAGGCTCAGTACCAAGCTGTCCACATAACCTATATTCGATCCGTTAGCAGGCTTCGGAGCCACCAGCACAATATACTTGCCCACACCCGCAAAGTTGTCAAAACGGACAGTCACGGGTTGGTAGGCAGAGCTGTTCGAAATGAACGTGTCCACCACCATCATGGTGTATGGATCGTTCGCATTCCCCAAAACACCTACCAAAAGGAAGAACTGATTAGTGTTGGAGTTGCTTTGGCTACGACCCTTAAAGGTGAGTTGCAACGTGTTGATCGGATTTTGGGTGATGTCGATCGGCGGCAACACCGCAAACTGATCCCCGCTGGAACCACTTTTAGTGGTATAAAAATGCAAACTGTTCAATCCATTGGCTGAATAATTCTGACCTTCATAAACAGTGGGGCATCCGGTATTGGAGGAATACATGCCTGTATTGATATACCGCCAGCAGTCAGGAAGGACATTTACATTCCGATCAGTAGTTCCTGTTACATTGTCAAAATTTTCTATATAAGGTAATTGTACACCATCATTACATTCCGTTTCAAACAGGATTGATGCACTCCAATCGGAATTACAGGCGGCTTGGACCTGGACTTCGTAGATAGTATTACTCGTCAAGCCTGTGAGGGTGGCGGTTGTGCTTGTGGCAGAAGAGGTACTCCAAACCGTATCCCCTACCGGACGATAACGGATGTTCCATGCTGTTTCCGTGCCGTTGGGATGCCATGTCAACACAGCCGATTGGTTGGTGACATTAGAAGCGGTGACATTATCCACCGGCAGACAGGTTTGAGCCTGTGAAATCATAATATTATCAAAACAACCCTGGTTGGTGTACGTTAGTTTCGGCACTTTGATGGTCAAGAAGCGACCATTTCCTGTGTAATTATTGAAGAATATACGGTAATGCTGATAGGCCTCCGTATTAATGACCAAGGAGTCAACCATTTCAAAAGTGCTTTCATCCAAATAGTCGGACATCACGCCAATCAAGCATGTAAAGGTGGGCACCGACGAGTACACCGCATAGGCCCGCACATCAAACGACAATTCAAGACCGCTGACGGTGGCTACCGTGGGGTCAATTTCCGGCAAAACGGCATACTGGGTGCCGTAGGTACCGGATGTGCCGACAAAGAATTGCAAACTGTAATTTCCGGATTGAGCATATTCATTACCATACACAACATATGGATAATTCGAGTAGGAGGTCCCGTTGTTCAGCGTGTGCCAGCAAGTAGGCACATTCGTGGGACCGGTTGTCGGATAGTTGATATGCAGATAGTTGTCGAAATTCACGGCATACGGCAGCGAATCCAGAGGCTCGCAGTCTGTACTCGCCACGAGCACCTGCGATGGGATGGCATAATCATCCGGTCCGCAGACAGCCACCACACGGATTTCGTATTCGGTGTTGGCTTGCAATCCAGAGATGGTACTCGGATTGACGGACACATCCTCACTCTCCCATATGGAATCCGAAACCGGCTTGTACTGAATCTTCCAATCCGATTCTGTTCCATTGACACCCCACTGTATTGTCAACGAGTGCGGTGTGGCTTGCGTTAGCACCGGACGGTTCACCGGCATACAAACGGAAGAGACATCCAACCTCAAATTATCCACATAACCGGCGTTGGTACCAGCGGGCAACAATTTGGCGGCTATTGCAATCCTTCGCCCATCCGTGTGCTGGTATTTGTTCATAAAGACCGTAAAATGGTCATATGTGGTTTCTGTCACATATACTGTATCTACTGGCCTGAAAGTTAAGAAGTTGGATGTGTCGATAATCACACCCACAATCAGTGTGAACGTAGGATATGAGACATTTCCCTTTCGGGCATCGAACGAGAGTTCCAACGACTGCATCGGGAAGAGGGTCGTGTCTATTTCCGGCAGAATGGCATACTGGTCAGCGTAATAGTTGCTTATAGTTCCCCGATTGAAATAGAGAACATTGGGAGCGGATTGGGACAAAGAGGAAGTTCTGTACACCAACGGGAAACCATCGTAGGATGTGGAAGTTGCACCACCTTCGTTGATATAACCCCAGCACAATGGCAGATTATTCGCAGAAGATGTAGAAGTGGTTCCGTCTTCCGCATCAAAGTTTTCCTGCCACGGCATCTGGTTGATGGGTTCGCACTCGGTCTGGAAGGGTACCTGCACAAAGTTCGAATAGCCGGCATTGTTTGCGCACACGCTGCGTATAAAGAGCGTGTAATGCGTGCCTGCGGTCAGGCCTGTCAGCGTGCAGGGAGAGGATGTCACCACCATCGGCGTCACATCCGACACGGAGATGTTGTAGCCATAGGGCACCGGGTAAAGTTCGTAGGCGCTACTACTGGATGAGATAGTCCACGAGACGGTGGCATCATGGGTCCCTGTCTGGCTCACCGTCACGTTGCCGGGAGGAGTACAATTCGATATGAAGTCTATAAACACGTCATCCAAAAGAATCTGGGTACCCTGCGCCTTGAAGGCAATATTCCGTCCAATGCCATTATAGGACGCCAACGAGGCCGTATGTGTCTCCCAAACATTGCCGGTAGAGTTATGGAATGTAGCAATAGGAACAAAGGTGCTAATATCGGATGGGGTGCTCAACACACCTACAGTCATAGCGGTACTCAAATACGACGGCTGTGCATACGTCTTGAAGGTAACCTGCAGAGTATTCATAGCTAAAGACGGGTCAATCTCCTGCATAATCGCCATACTGTAAGAGGCAGCGGTGCTGTTGGCAAAATAAATGGCATTCGGAACAGAAGCAGCATACATACTGGTCCGGTACGGATACGGATTGGGGTCGTCGGTTGATTTCGTCCAACAGTCCGTCAGATATGCCGTACCCGTGACCGTATAGGAATCGAAGTTCTCAATGTATGGCAACGAGGAGATAGGCGAACATGTGGTAGTGAACGTGTATTTCATCCAGTCGCTGGTGGAATTGGACCCGCAATCGGCCTGAATGAAGACATCGTAATCGGTTTGGCTCACAAGGTTGGTGAGAACCGCCGTGTTCGTGGAAGTGCTATTGACCATTGCATTGTCCAGATCCACGGAATCCTTCGGTCCATACACAAAGTTCCAATTACCCTCCAAGCCTCTCGGAATCCACGTGATGGTAGCCTCATCATGATGAATCTCCAACGCACTGATATTATCCACCGATGTACAGCCTTTCTTGTATTTTACATCAATATCATCCAGATACATAATTGATTGCGACAGGGCTGACGGCGTGCGGAAAGCGATATAACGTCCGGTTCCCACATACGAGGTGGTGAAAATCTCCATCAACTCCCAATTGTCTTTGGCTAAGGGATAGCAAACACCCACCCGTTCGAACGTACTCCGGTCGGCAGGATCCGACATGATACCCACCTCCACGTAATAGCTGTTACTGGATTTCCTTGCGTAGAATTTGATTTGCAGGCTGTCCATCTTGACCGAGGCTTCCATCGGCGGCATGATGGCATAGCAGTAGTTTGACGAAGTGCCGTTCATATAGAGGCACCCGGCTCCGCTGTAATGCTGTCCGGAATAGATATACGGATACGGGGTTGACATATTGGACAATGCCGTCCAGCAAGGGGGGAACAGACCCGGAGTGGCCACAGATGTGGATGAGGACGGCGTTCCGTATGTGTCGAAATTGTCAAAATAGGGAATGGTGATCTCCGTGCAGGGAGTGTGGGTATTCAGCGTGGTTTTGTTCAAACTGGTACTCGTACCACACACGGAAGTGAGCCGGAACTGATAATTGGTGTTCGGCGTGAGATTGCCAAGCGAATAGGGATGTATGGTGATATTACCCGCCGATGTCCAGTTAGAGGATCCGCTCACGCGGTATTCCAACAGCCATTCTGTCTCGCCGTTGCCGGGTGAAAAGTCAATGGTCACACTGGTGCTGCTGACATTGTCAAACCAAGCCACTGGGGGCACGCAGGTGGCGGCATTGCACGAGGTGAAACGGATGTTGTTACGTTCCGCCGAGCCAGTACCCGCCACTAACATGTTATAAGGATTGAAATTATCCACAGAGGCAAGCGACGTGGTGTTCACATAACGGGTGATATTGCTGGTAGAGGTATGCGTCTTGAAATTCTTGGCCGCCGTGCCGCCCGTTTCCATGCTGTTGTTATCCACAATCAGCACCAGATTACTGGTTCCATTATAATGGAAAACAGAATCCAGCAAAAGAGTGTTCCATCCGGAGTCTTCCGTGTTAGGCTGCCAGACAACGGTTCCGTCAAAGACCTTTTGGGCATTGGTGATGGGAAGCCAGGAGGCAATGGCTGTGGCCGTGGTGTGCATCAGATAAATGGTCAGATTCCGTTTTGCCGATGAGGTTCCAGCATACTGGAAACTGATGCTGGAAATATCTTGCGCACCACCCATCTCGCTGGCCAAATATATCTGTTGCGAATAGCTGTATTTGTACGTGTTATACGCCGGCACAAAAGCACTGTTTGTTGTACCCGTTCCCACTTCTATATTTTGAGGAACGGCACAGCCTGTGGAGAAGGAAATCTCCAACGGCGTTCCTGTACCGTATTGGCAATCCGAATACACCCGCACATCATAACGGGTGTTGGGCTGCAGTTCGGACAAACGACATGATGCTCCTGTTACCGTTTGGGGCGATGACCAGTTATTGCTGCCCGAGACGGCGTATTCCACCATGTAATCGCGTACGCCATACGGGGCCATAGTCCAGGAGATCTTGGCCGTTGAACCGGTCACCTCATTCACACGCAATCCGGAAGGCTCCATACAGGTGGGAGCCACATCCATTTTCACGTCATCAATATAAACATAACTGTTCTCCGATGCAGGCTGGTAGAAGGCCAAATAGAACGTCCGATCAGTGTACGGAATCTTGACAATATGCTCATACCAAGTGCCCGTGGCCGGGTAATCTGAAGCAAACAGATCTTTAAGAGGCATGAATGTATTCATATCATCAGGGTTGGTCATGACACCCACGCTCACTCGCCCGTAGCCACCTGTAGAGGAGCCGCTTCTCAACGCCTTGAAAGAGAGTGTCACATCCGTGCCGCTATAATTGGAAAGGTCGAAAGCCTCCGACACCGCCAAAGAATAACAGGTGGCACTTCCATTCACCATATACAAAGAACCCACGCCATTGTATTTGTATGTGGATGATACAAAGGGATACGGGCTTGTGTAATTGCTTTCCCTCGTCCAGCAGGTCGGGAACGGACCCGGTACCGCCACAGTGGAAGAAGTAGCTGTACCATAGGAATCAAACGTCTCCACGTATGGTAGTGTGGTGACCGCGTCGCACCGCGTGGTGAAACAGGTCATGAAGGTCCACTGGCTCTGTGTGGACCCGCAATTTGCGCGAACGAACGCACAATAGTCGGTATTGGGAATCAAATTAGTATAGTCGAACTCTGTTGTTGTGCTGGTCATACTCGTGCCTGACGACGGGTGGTCACCCACCGGCACAACCACCACATCCCAGCTGCTCTCCGACCCCACCGGGATCCAGCGAATGGTGGCTGAAGATTCCGTAATTCCTGTCACGGAAACGGACGCGGGCCTCACACATGCGGAGTGCACATCCAATTGGATATCATCCACGTATGCCGCATTTGTACCGCTGGTTGGACGTGGCAACATGATGGCTATGTATTCACCTCTACCCGTATAAGAGGCGAACGAAACCGACTTGCTGTGATAGCCGCCTTCATTTGAAGCAAGACCGATAGTACTCACCGGGGTGAAAGTGGCAGCATTGGTCGGGTCGGTCATCACACCCACCTTCACCTGGCAGGACCATGACGATGTGGTACTCCCGCGCATTATCTTGAACATCAACTCCAACGTACGAATGGGATGCACGGCCGTGTCTATACGCGGCAAGATGGCATATTGGTCGCCGTTGCCATACGAAGAACCAGAAGAGACCGCATAAAACCGCACAGCATTAGCTCCAGAATAAGCGGATGTGGCACTGCTGAACACAACGGGATACCCCACCCAGTTGGTACCCATATTAAGGTAATTCCAACAATTGGGAAGATTGTTGACAGCAGAACCACCTGTCACGGCCGGCCATGAGTCGAAATCCTCCATGTAAGGCAGCACTGTCAACAGGTTGCATGAGGTCTGCGCCCGACAAACCCAGCTATAAGCACTGGTATCGCTGGCCACACCCAATGCCCGCACATAAAAGTCATAATCGGTACCGGCGCTCAAGCCGGAAATCGTCGTATGCGTAGTGTTGGCATCCGCAAGGCTACCCGTGCCCGGAGCAAACCCTTTCGTACCATATTCTATGATCCAGTTGCCGGCGGAGCCGTTTTCGCGCCACGACAGGCTTACCGAAGAGGCGGTTGTCTGATAGGCAACCACGCTGTCGGGCTTCGGCAACAGGTTGACATCGCCCAACAACACATTATCCACATAACCGGTGTTTGTAACAGTCCCTTTCAGCGCCTTCAACGCCACATAATCGCCATTGCCGGAGAAAGTGCTGAAATCCACCCGTATGGTGGTATAGTTTGTGCCGTTGACCGGATACAGCGCCACCTGCTGGAACGTGGCAGGATCTGTGGGGTCACTCATCACCCCCACTGCCAGGTTGAACGGATTGGTGGCCGAAGAACTCCGGGCATCGAACTCCATTTTCAATCTATTGACAGAATAGGCTACATTGTCCAATTTCGGGAGAATGGCATACTGGTTGCCATCCGTAGAACCCGTACCCACATTAAAACGGATGGAATTCATTCCCGATTGGGCGTATGATTCGGAAGCATACGTGGAAGGAAGACCCGGATTGGCGGTACCTTCGTTCAGATATTTCCAACAGTCAGGCAACACATGGCTGGCAACAGTCGTGGCCGTGTTGCCCGCATAGCCATCGAAATTCTGCCAATACGGCAGCTGTGAAAGCACACAAGGAGCACCCAATTGGACAGAAATATTGGCAGGGGCAGATTCGCAACCGTTGGCATAAACTGAAGTCACCCCATATTCATACATATCACTGACTTGCGGATTGTCCATATAAGTGTGTTGCGTGACAGGAGAGGTTGTCAGGAGTATGCCGTCACGGTAAACGTTGTAGCCGGAAGGAATGCCGTCGCCCCTGTCCACGATACCGAAGATGGAATAATTGGCTGTCGTCTGCAACTCCCAGCTATCGGTGATATTGTTCAACCAAAGGTTTTTGAACGGCACCACTGTATTCGTACCCACATATATCGGCATACCCGATGTTGTCAGCTGGCAACTGATCCCGATCCACACTTCGCGGGACGGGTCGATGTTGTATTCACGGCTCAACGCGACCACGTTCTGAGTGTTCACAGTGAGACTCTGGGTGACCGCTTGTTCGTGTACCAAGCTGCCGGGCCTGATGGTGGAGGTGGTCTCATCCACGGAACCGCTCTCCCATATCCGGATGGTATAGGTGCACAGATAGGACGGAATCGCCGGGATAAACGACACGGATGTCAGCACATAGCCCGAATAGGGTTGAAGGTCGGTGGTGGTGAAGCGCACCACCGCCGCACCGTTGGTGCCATTGCCCCATCCTGCGGGCGAAGAGGCTGCCGCCGGTGTGGCCCAACTGAGAATCTGCTGGTTAGGACTTTGCGGTGCTTCCCAATTCAACGTCACATTGCCGGTGCTCGGCGTGTGGGGGGATGCCGTCAGCCCCGAAGGGGCTATACAGGTGTTCTGCGCTTCCAGCATCCATATTCCTGCCAGAAACATTATCAGAGTAAAAAAAGCTCTTTTCATACTATTGGGATTTTATATTTTTCTACTGGAATAATAAATTTGAAAACGGCGGTAAAGATACGAATTTTTCGGTTAACAAATACTGGGAGTTGCTATTAGCCATTGGCCGTTAGCCGTTAGCTATTGGCTTTTGTGTTAATGCCTGAATAAGGTTGACCGTTTGTCACTATTCACTATTCACTGATCACTAATCACTGGTCTCTGGTCTTTGGCCATTGGCTTTCTTTCACTTTAAGGTATTATAATTCATTATATTACTACCCCGGCCTGCGGCCACCCCTTCTTAAAGAAGGGGAATTTAACTTCTTAGTTTCTTAACTCCCTACATCCTCTCAACTCTAATCTCTAAACTCTCAACTCTCCCCCCCTCCCCATCAACAAAAAAGGAACCGACACCTTCCGGCATCGGCTCCTTTGGCTTTTATTATCGTATTAAATGTTTACTTCTTCACGAAGTTCTTCGTAACCACGCCCTTCTCGGTGCTGATGCGCACGAAGTACATGCCAGATGAAAGATCTCTCACATCAAGTTCTACCGTATTGGCATTCGCTTCAACCGTCTTTAACAACTTGCCATACACATCGTAAACCTGAACATTGTTAATTGTAAATTGTTCATTGTTAATTATGAATTGTCCATTGTTCGGGTTCGGATAGAGGGTGGTGAACATGTCGTAGTCGGCGATGCCGTCGCCAGCGGTGCGGAAGGTCACAGTGTTGGACGGAGCGCTGGTACCCTCGGTGCAGTTGGCTACCACATACGCTGTGTAGTTAACCTGCTGCTCCAGTCCCGTAAGTGTAAACGGGTGGGAAGTGGCCGTCACGGTGGACAATTGGGAGACTCCTTCCGCCCTGTAGTTAATCGTCCAACTGACAACATTAGTACCTGTCTGCGACCAATCCAACTTCACGCTGGTCTTCGTGATGTCCGTTGCCGTCAGGCCCGTAGGAGTTTCACACGGATCGGGTGTAGGCGGTGTGGGAGGTGCCGCATTGCAATCCGTGGTGAAGGTGGTCAACTGGTTGGAGCTTATCATGCTCATATCCTGCTGACTATAGATTACATTGCCCACTCTGTCCAAAACGACCACACTGACCTCATAATCATAATCACCCTCAACCCAAGTCAGCGTAGTGGGCACGTTATTGCACAGCATTACGCGGACGGTATCCACACTGGAGGAAGTGCCGTGGTCGAGAGCCTCCACATTGGCCACTGTGGTACCATTTTGTTTCACAATGATATAGCCATCGTTCCAGCCATCGCCATAATCGTCATAGCATACGAAGCGGAATTCGCACTGGTCGCTGACGACACACAAGTTGGTGGAGGCGGTTATCGGCCCTACCCACACGCTGTTGCCGTCGGCACCGCAATCCGTCTGCACATAGAAGTCGTATTCGGTGGCAAGCGTGAGGTTGTTCACCGTGAATGTCTGCGTGGTGGCCTGCATGATGGTTCCGCCCGAGCTGGGCGATTCTGGATTGAATCCGCGCGGGCCATACGCCACGTTCCAAAGCGTCTCGTTGTCAAGGGCATCCCATTGCAACGTCACGGAATTGTCGGTGGACGACACATGTGTGAAATTAACGGGATACAGACAGGCAGGCTTTACCTCCAATTTTAAATTGTCCACATAACCAGCATTGTATGTCACATTGGTAAACTGGGGTGCCATCAACGCAATACGTCCGCCGGCCATGCTGGTGTTCAAGAAGAGAACATTGTAATGGCTGTAGGTGGCTTCCGTAATGACCAAAGTATCCACTGGAACAAATGTGGATGCATCTGAAGCATCTGCCATCACACCCACCACCAAATTAAAGGAGGCATACGAGTTGGAGTATTTGCGAGCATCGAAGGAAAGCATCAGATTGTTAATCGGATACAAGGTGGAGTCAAATGTCGGCATGATAGCGTACTGGTCGCTCATCGTCGTGGCTGTGTAGGTGTAGAAACGGATACAGTTGGGTGAACTCTGTGCAAGAGAGCTATAGACAAGAGGATAAGCGCGATACGAACTATTGGAACCGGTATTCAAGTTATTCCAGCAGTCGGGCAGGTTGTTGTATCCCGTTCCAGAAGTGGTACCCGGAATGCTGTCAAAGTTCTGAACATAAGGCAGTGTGTTGATTGGATCACAAAGCGTGGTGAAAGTAATCTTCACCGCATTGCTGTAATAGCCGTCATCGCAGGAGGCGAACAAATACACGTCATACGCGGTGTTGGACAACAGGCCTTGCAGGTCAAGCTGGTTGGTATAGATGTCTATCGGTGTTTCTATGGTAAGGTCCACCGAATCGGCCAAGCCATAAACGTAAGCCCAGGCCTGTTCGCCATCACCAGCCTGCCAAGTGATCGTCGCCTCTGAATTTGTGATTCCAGTGGCGGCAACATTTTGCACATGTGCACAGTGCGGCAGATAGTCGATACGGACATTATCCAAATACATGTAATCGGTCACCCATTGCGGTACACGGAAGGCCAGATAACGACCTGCACCCGTGTAGTTCTCAGTGGTAAACTCTGTCATCTCCCAATTCGAGACATCTGCCGGGCTGAACCGTCCGATAGGCTCAAACGTGGAGATATCGTTCGGGTTGCTCATCATACCATATTCAATAAAATAATTGGCCGAAGTCTTGTATGCATAGAATTGGACAAAGAGGCTGTCCGTAGGAATATTGTCAGACAATCTGGGCGCAACAGCGTAAGAATAGTAAGCGGATGTGCCATAGAAATAGAGGGAATACGGGGCCGACCGGTTGTAACTGCTGGACGGATAAGGATAAGCCGTACTGGAGTTGGTGCCCTTCGACCAGCAAGGAATTGTATGCGTGGAGCCGGAGCCGGTGGCATGGTCAAAATTCTCCTCATACGGGAGAGAGGTGATCATACAGATGGTGTGCGCCGTGGCAACAACCCAATTGCTGGTGTCGGTGCCTGAGCAAAGTGAGCGCATGCGGATGTAATACGTCACATCCGATGTTAGTCCGGTCAATGTGATGGGCGATGCGGTCACCTGGCCCATGGAAGTCCAAACCGTATCTCTTTCTGACTTGTACTCAAACTCCCAGGTATCTTCCACCGAACCGGGAACCCAAGCCACCGTCGCGGTCACATCTGTAATATCGCTCACAAACACATTCGGGGCGATACAGACAGCCACACTGTCACACGGAGAACCGAACTTCACATTGTTGCGAGTGCCGTTGGAATAACTGCTGCTGGCACCTGCCGAAGAGGGGTTGCTCGGGTCTGGATTGGCACTGTCGCTGTAATAATACAAGGAACGGTATGCCCCCGCACTGTGTACGTGGAAGACGTAGCTGCTGCTATTGTAGGAACCGGAATTGTCATCCACTGCGAGTACAAGATTGTCGGTACCATTGTAATGGAAAACACTATCCAACATGAAGGTGTTCCATCCCTGCTGGCAGTTCAGACTGCCACTATATACGAGCTGCAAGTTCGTCAACGGCACATAGTTGCTGGCAGAAGAGAACGTGCTCTGCGAAGTGTGTCCAAGATAAATCTTCACATTGGTCTTGGCGGTCATGGAAGTAGAATAAGCATAGTCAAAAGCAATACTGAGAATGTCGCGAGGGCCACCCATTTCAGAGGCCAGATAGATTTGCTGGGTATAAGAATAGTTGTAAAAATTGTTGAGCGGGAAATAATAGTTGGTTGATGTGCCGGAACCCACGGCCACCTCGCCACCGGACAGACATCTGGTTGAGAAAGTTTCAATGAGCGTATCCGATGTGCCGTCAACGCAATCCGAGTAAACATACACGGTATAGTTGGTTTCCGGGGTGAGTCCGGTAAGCATGGTTTGCGTACCCGTTATCAAACTGTATTGTATATTGCCGGTACCTGTCTCTTCATATTCCAGCACATAGTCGGTCACGCCATACGGGGCAGCGTGCCAACTCAGCATGGCCGAAGTTCCGGCAATGGAGGATACCGTCAGCGCAGAGGGGCTGGAACAGCCCACCATCTCGCTCACCCGAACATCATCAATATACAGATAGGAGGTGCTTCCGCCCATGGGCACCATGAAGGCCAAATAGAGCGGAGTGGCTGTCACATTCGTCAACGGAATCAGGAAGGAGTGCCAGCTTGACACATTGACGAAGTCGCTCGGATATATCGATTTCAAGATGGTGAACGTATTGATATCGTTGGGATTCGTCATATAGCCCACATCCACACGTCCGTATGCGGCGGAAGTCTTCATGGCCTTGAACGTCAGAGCCACCGGATTGGCGGCCAATGACAGATCCAAAGGCGGCATAATCGCCGTATTGAATGTGCTGGAAGTCGTGTAGAAGTAAAGGGCGTGCGTGGAATCCGGCGCCATATTCACATACGGATAAGCCCCATTGCTGGTGATTTTGGACCAACATTCGGGGAAAGCCATCGTGCCGGTGCCGGCGCTCTCGAAATTCTCCTCGTAAGGCAGCACATCGGAAGTGAGACAAGGTGTGGTAAACGAACGCTGCACCCAGGAACTGTAGCCGTCAATGCCACAATTCGCCCGCAGATAGACTTTATAGTTCGTTTTCTCCGACAAGGTGGTGAACGTATAGAATGTATCCGAAACCGTTATCGGGGTTGCACTGTTGAAATCGTCGGAATCGGACACTATCACCAGTTCATAATCAATGCCGGGAGCATGAGGTGTCCAACTGACCGTGGCCGTACTGCTGGTGATGTCGGAAAAGACAAAGTGGGTGGGCATGAAGCAGGTGATCGGGTCACCAATCAAAAAGCGGATGTTGGGACGGATGCTTCCCATCGTACCCGAAGGCAGGGCTGTCGTCAAATCATACGGAGTGGTACGATACGAGTACAGGGTTTTCGACGACATGCTGTGCGTGTAGAAATATGAAGTGCTTGAGTTCAACGTGCCGGTTTCATCCTGGATGGCCACCACAACGTTACTGGTGCCATCCCATTCAAACGGCGTGGTCAGCGGAACGTTCACCCAATTGTTGGCATTCTGGTTGGTGAAATACACTGCTCCCTCATATACCAGCACCAGATCATCCAAACCAATCCAATCGGAAGTGGAAGAAAAGGCGCTCTTGTCAGTGTTGCCCATATAGACTTTCAAGACCCGGGTGACTGGGTTCGCGTTGATATATTGGAACGAGATACAGGGAATATAGCCATTGACGGCACTGATTTCAGAAGCTGTATAGATCTGCTGGGCATAGGAATAATAGTAATAGGGGTTAAATGGGACATAGTATGTACCCGTGGTGCCGGTACCCACAATGAGGCTGTCGGTACAGTTCTCGCAAGGGTAGTCCGTCATCGTCACCGTTTTGGTGATGGGTGACGTCTCGCATCCGTTCGCGTAAAGGGCCGTCACATCATATGTGTAAGTGCCGTTGGCCAAAGTGTCCATATAACTGGGGGTGGACAGCGGCGTGGATGTCTGCAAGGCCTGGTTGCGATAGAGACGGTAACCGGCCAGCACCTGATCGGGGTCTTTCAACACACCTTCAATCAGCCAGTTGTATCCTGGAACACCCACATTGCCCAACCGGCCATATCCCCAACTTCCATTCGAGTTCCGCATGGCGATAATATCCGCTTTGAACGGTACCACCGTGTTATTACTGGCTCCTAACGGGTGTCCCGTTGTGGTATTGCAACGGATGGCTATCCACAACTCCTCCGAAGGATCGACAGAGATTATGGAATCCAACAACACCGTATTCACCACATTGAGAGTCAAGGGTGCTGTCACTTGCTGGTTGAGAACCAGAGTGCCGAGATTAAGGATGGTGTCCGATGGGTTAAAGGTCATGGAGCCACCTTTATAAATTTCGATGTAATACGTACATACAGTCTGTAGCTCACCTGGAACGAAACTCACAGCCGCCAGAATGCGACCGCCAAGACCTGCCAAGTCTGTTGTGTCGAATCGGGCAAATCCCTTGAAATCCATTGCCACACCGTCACCCCCACCGATTCGGGTGGCATACGTGGTGGACCATTTGATGATTTGTTCCGTGGTGTCCACAGGGGCAACCCAGTTCAATTGCACATTGCGCCATTGCGGTGCATGTGGAATGGCACTCAGATTCGTTGGCGGCGTGCATGTGGTTTGTGACCACAACAACGTGGGTACCAACAACATAAAAGCAAAAACAAAGAATAAAACTTTTTTCATATTGATGAGTTTTTAGAATTTCCCCGAAAAATCGTCAGCAAAAATACAATATTTATTATTATTTATCAACAAAAAAAATACAGGTGCAAAAAAAAGGCTGACCCCATGACAGATCAGTCCTAAAGTATTCGTATTCATTTGGAGTATTTCAAAACGGAACGAAAAAGGAGCCGACACCTTCCGGCATCGTCTCCTTTGATTTTATGTTTTGTATAAAGCGTGTTCGCTTACTTCTTCACGAAGCTCTTCGTCACCACGCCCTTCTCGGTGCTGATGCGCACGAAATACATGCCCGAAGCCAGCTCCCTCACATCCAGCTCAACCGTATTGGCATTCATCCCAACCGTCTTCAACAACTTGCCATACACATCATACACCTGAACATTGTTCATTGTTAATTGTTCATTGTTAATTATAAACCGTCCGTTGTTCGGGTTTGGATAGAGGTTAACACCCAGCTCGTAATCGGCGATGCCATCGGGCAAGGTGTTGAAGGAAATCATGGCGAATTCGCTGTTCAACTCGTCGCAAACGGCCTGAACGCGCACCTGATACGGCGTGTTGGGCTGCAAGTTGTTGAACACATGGTCCGTATGCGTCTCCACAATGATCTCTGACCACTCGTCGGTATTCGCCCTGATTTGGACATTCCACCTGTTCTCATCGTCTCCCGGAGTCCATACCACCGTGGCACGATAGATGTCGGCAGCCACCGCCAAATCCGTAGGCGCATTGCACACCGGAGCTTGCAAGGTGGTGAAGCTTACACTTGCCGTCCAGTCGCTGGTGAGGTTGTTGTCGCATACTGCCTGAACCTGCACTTCGTATGGTGTCTCTGCATCCAAGCCTATCAAGTCATATTGGTTGGTGCTGAGCGGTATCACGGTCCAAGTAGTGACAGCTGTCTTATAGCGGAGATTCCATGAATGGGCATTGTTCTGATCCCAAGAGAGATGAACGGAGGAATAGCCAACATTCGAATACGTCAGGGAGGTGGGATCCAGACAGACATTAGCCTGCTGGGTGGTAAACGTGAACAGTTCGCTCCACGGGCCAGAGATATTGTTAACGCAGATGGGCTGCGCCTGAAGCTCATAGTTGGTCATCTCCGACAAGTTGGTGAGCGTGCAGGTGGGCGCATTCACTGTCATCGTAATCCAGTTAGCACCGTTGACAGGTCTGTAGCGCACATTCCAACGCTGGGCGTCATATCCGTTCCAGCTGACAACAGCTCCCTCCGCCGTGACATTGGAGGCAACGAAGTCTGTCGGACGGTCGCAGACGATGGCCGGCATAACCTTGATGTCATCAATACAGCAGCGGTACGTGATAAAGGCACCGGTATAGGTGTTTATCCATCGGAACGCGATGCGCGCGCCCGCTGGCACATTCGTCACATACAGGAACGTCACCGTATCACGCGTCGGCGAGGTCTCCGGCGACACATCGGAAACTGGCACAAATGAGCTCATATCGTACGGATCCGTGACATAGCCCACCATAAGCTGGACGCTCGCGACATCGGATGTGGTCATGCGGCGGGTGAACGCCAACTTCACATTCGACATCGGTTCGTCAAAGAGCGGCAATACGGTCAAAGCGGTGTCTGTCGGCGTGGCCTGCAGCAGCAGACAATTGGGTGCCGAACTCGGATAGGAATACATGGATGTGGCACTGGAAATGATGTGCGGCTGCATGGCCGGATAGATGTTTGTGCTGTATCCGCTCCAACAGTCGGGCAGAAAACCAGCTGTCTGATACGTAGCCGTCGTGGTCACGGAATCAAATTTTTCCACGTAAGGCAATGACATCATTCCATTGCATATTGTTTGAGCATACACTGGTCCGATAAACTGGCTGCTGTCAAACACCGAGCATCTTGTACCCACCTCGAACGCATACGTCGTACCCGGCTGCAAACCCGTCACCACATACGGATGCGTGGTGACATTCCGGATATAGGTATAGTTGCCCGTACCCTGCTCCGCGTAACGGATCGTATAACTCATCGGCGATTGCGACAGTCCTGCATTCCAATCCAACGTGACGGAATTGTTGGTTGTCGAGGTTGCCACTAAGTCTTCTGGCTCGAAACAGTTGGGTAGAGCCGAGATTTTCACATTATCCACATACACATAATTGTAACCTGTCGTCCATGTCAGGAAGGCAATATAATGCCCTTGGCCTGTATAGTTGGTAAACAGGATCCTATACGGAATATTCTGATCCACCAAGGTGGTGTAAATGGTATCCATCGGTACAAACGTGCTGATGTCATACGGGTCATCCATCACACCCACATAGAGATTATACCCCATGGTAGCGGATCTGAAGTCAAACTGCAGCTGCAGGTCGCTGACATTGAAATCCAACGGCGGTGTGGTCGCCAAGGAGTACTTGTCAAGACCTGAAGAGAAATAGAGAGCGGAACCGGTGACATGCGGGTATTGTGTCGTGGTCGAGAAATTGCTCATGCGCTCCCAGCATGACGGGAACACATCCGGACCAACGCTCACCACGTTATTGAAATCTTCTTCAAATGGCAGCGTAGAAATCGGCACACAATCGGTACGGAACGAGCATTTCTGGCTCCACTCGCTTCTTTCAAGGGTGTCGCACACCGAGCGCACATACGCATCGTAATAGGTGGCCGGAGTAAGGTTGGTGAGGAGAAGGGAATCCTCCGTTGTTATAATAGAAACGGCACCCGACGAAACAGAAGGATTGAAGCCCATAGGACCGTAAACAAGCTGCCAGCTGTTTTCCGTATTGCCGGGCCGCCAGCCCAACTTCGCGGTGGTCGTCGTCAATTCTTGAACAATGAGATTGGACGGACGCACACAGCCAGGTGCGTACGTGACGGACAAGTTATCCATATAAAGGGTGGTTCCCGTAGATACAGAATGCAAAGCGATAAACTTGCCCGTTCCCAGATAGGATGTCAACGGAATATGGAACTCGTTCCACACGGTGGTCCGTGCCTGCACTGTCTCCACATGTTCAAACGTGCTGGGGTCATTCGGGTCGCTCATCACACCCACCTCCAACGAATAGTTCAGATTACTGAATCTGCCAAAGAAGTTCAACTGCAATTCATTAAGCGTTGCATCCAGTTCCGGCAGAACGACATACGCCTCCGCCGCAGAACCGGCAATCATATAGAGGGAATTACCACTGTAGCAAGTGGAATTGTTATTTACATAAACGGTACCATTACCTATTTTCCGCCAGCAGTCCGGCATGATGGACGGTCCGTTGTCGCCACTGTCGAAATCCTGAACATACGGAATGGTATGTGGCGAGCAGCCCGTGGTGAAGGAGCACGGCTCCGACCACGAAGAAAAACCGCCGTTGGGACATACGTTCCGGAGATAAAATGTGTAGGTCGTATTCGGCTCCAGATTATCCAACACAAACGAATGGTTCTGATTGCTTACCAGATAAGTGGTGGCGGTATCCGGACGGAAGCCAGGGACGCCATACACATACTCGCAAGTATTGATATTGGAAGTAGAGAACCACGTCATCTCGGCCTGATCAGATGTGATATTCCGTGCCGCCACACTCAACGGAATGAAACAGTCTTCGGCTATATCCAATACGAGATTGTCGATACGCAAGGTGTTGAACTTGACACCATCACCGCAGCGGATGGCAATAAAACGTCCATAGCCTGTATAGGTGGCGAAAAAGATTTCCTCATCCTCCCAAACGCCCAGCGTGGAGGGCACGATGCTCTTTATCGGCACAAATGTGTTCGGATTCATGGGATTGTTCATCACACCTACCACCACACCATTGTCGGCAGTAGTGCTCTTGGCCTTGAATGTCATCTTCAGGCTGCTGATATCTATCGTGCCATCTATCTCCGGCAAAACGGCAATGTCGAAATAGGCGGATGTGGCGTAACAATAAAGTGCTCCTGGAGGGGAATAAACATTCACGTCTGACGTGGAAACGTACGGGTAATTTGTAATCAACCCACTAAAATATTTGAGCCAACAGGGTGGCAGATTGTAGGCGATGGTCAACACACTGTCGAAATTCTCCACGTATGGTATAGTGGTGATGGCATCGCAAAGGGTTGTCCCCATCACAGGATCCGTGTAATCGGTCCCCGTGCCAGAACACACCGACTTGACCTTGAAATAATAAGTGGTGCCGGGTAATAACTGGTCTATTGTGAAAACGGTGTCATAAATATAGGGGAACGACATCCATTGGGTTGCGGTGTCCTCCCTATAGGCTATTTCCCATTCGTACTCCGTATCGCCCGGTATCCAGGAAAGAGTGACGGATGTCAGGGACACCGAATCAATTTTCACCCTCTTCGGTTTGAAGCAGGTGGGGACATAATCCAGTACAAAATTATCCAGAAGCATCGACATATTAGAAGTTCCACCTCCTATCAGAAAGGCTACGAAACGTCCGTTGCCCGCGTAGTCGTTGAACATGACGGTCTTCTCTTCCCAAACGGCCGCAGCATCCACCCGGATAGTATCGTAGGGAACAAAAGTGGCGATATCCGAGGAGTCGGTCATAAAGCCAATCTGCAACCAAGTAGTGGAGGTGCTGCCTCTGACGCGGAACGTGGCGGCCAAGGTCTGGATATTGATGGCATCATCAATCCGGGGAGTGGCCGCGAATGATGAATAATAAGGAGGCGTCTGACCACTGCCGTTACTGCCACTGTAGAAAAGAAAAGCAGCGGGTGCCGAATAGTGGTAGTTGGGGTCAAAATAGGGCAGATAATTATAACTCGGATTATCGCAACCGTGTGTCCAACAATCAGGATAGGTGTAAGGAAGAGTCATATCATAATGGTCAAAATTCTCCTTGTACGGAAGATTGGCTATCGGCCCGCATCCGGTCATGAAGACATACTCCACCGACCAGTAGCTAAGGCTGCCCGGCCCACAATATGATTGCACCTGCACCACGTAGGCGGTGGAAGGTATCAGGTTGATGAAATTCTTGCTGTTGCCGACCTCCTGGTTGTACTCTGTCCAATCCTCATTCCCATACAAGGGTTTGATGCGCACATTCCATAGGGCAACTATAGGATCATTCGTCCAAGTAGCTGTCGCCGTTGTGGCGGTGATGTTGCTGAACCATACACTATCGGGACGGGGACAGGAATTGGTGACGTTCAAATCAAGGTCATCAATGTAATAGGCATACGCATTCGAACCTGTAGGATGGATGGCGATATAGCGATTGTGACCAGTGAGATGGACGCTGTCGAAGGAGATTTCCACAAACTGGTAGCTGTTGCCCGCCGGCAGTTGTACCGAACGAACCAACTCAAACGTCGTGGTATCACAGGGGTTGCTCATCACGCCCACATCCAGCGTGCCGCCGGCGGAGTTGTGACGGCTGGCCCAGAAGCTGAGCGTCAGCGTTTCAATATCGGCATTGATGGCCGGCGAAGCCATCCAACAATAATCATTCCCGAAACGCATAGAGTTGGTACCACTATGCGCATGATTGCTCTGCTGATGCACCGACGGCAATGTGATGGTGGAAACATACGCCGAAGGACGGGTCCAACACTCCATGTAGGATAAATCCTGCATAAAGTCGAAATTCTCATAATAGGGAATTTCCAACGGATCGGAACAAAGCGTATAGAAAGTCTCGGTAAAGGTATATGCACTCTCGCCCGCAGAACAGACCACCTTCACCTTGAACAGATATTGATGATTGTCCAAAAGCCCACTTACTGTATTGAAGGTATCCGTGATGTTTGGAATTTCAATCCATTGGTCATCGGTAGCCTCCACATCACGATAAGCCAACGTGTAGGATTGCGCGACTGTTCCCGCTGCCGGCGACCATGAACAGGTGATGGAATTGTCTGTCGCAGCCGTCTGCACCAAATTCTCTGGCTGGGAACAGTTGGCCACTGCCACTACCAGATTGTCCATATAGACGGTATTGAAGCCCGAAAGGGGCTTTGGAGCCTTCAGGGCAATACGCCCTGCGGGACCTGTGTAATTGGCAAAGGAGACCGCAAACGGCGCATACACGTTGGTGGTAGGCTCAATACTGCCCACCTGAACAAAGGTGCTGAAATCCATCGGATCGCTCATCACCCCCACCAGAACCTTACCCACATACATGCCCGAGTTGTTGATCTCACGAGCCATACAACTCAACTCCAAAGAGCTGATCGGATTCGTGAAGGCCGGCAGTATGACATAGTTGTCGCCATACGTGGCAGACGATGCGCTGGTTTGGAATTGAAGCAGGTTGCTGCCGCCATAGGCGTTGGCCACTGATGTGTAGATGCCCGGATAATTTGATGATGCCACCGAATTTCTTTTAATCCAACACGTTGGCACCGGAAAACCCGTTGTCGTATTTCCCGTATAGCCTTCGAAATCCTGAACGTATGGGGCGGTGAGTTCAGGGCAGGCCGTCACAAACGACACCGATGTGGTGTACCAGGCCTCTCCGCCGCAACCGGGTTTCAATCGGATTTCCATCGTATAAGAAGTTGACGGATTCAATCCAGTAATCGTATAGAAGGTATCCGTAATTGGCTGTACGTCAATCCAATTCTCTTCTCCCGCCTCGCGATAGCTGATCAGATAGTCAGCCACACCCGTGGAGGGCCACGACAACTGTACCGAAGAGGAGGTGATTCCTGTGATGTCTATATCCGTAGGATACATACAATCGCTGGCAAAAATGCGGAAATCATCCACATACGACAAGGCACCTAAGGAGAGGAGTGTGATATAACGCCCTTGGAAAGCATAGTTAGACAAGTCCACCGTTACTTTTTGCCAGTTGGTGTTGGAGGCCGGGTTCACTGTGCCAATAGGCGTGAATGTGTTTATATTGGTCGGGTCCGTCATATATCCTAACCGCATAATCGCCGCCGAGGTGGCATTATCCTTTCTCATCATAAACTGCACCGTAACATGACGCAGCATGGTGTCATGAGGCAGCGGCGGGGCAACAATGTAGGAGCCTGTGGTGTTCGCCGCGTTCATGTACACACAGGCATTATCGGTATAGCCATTCGTGGTAATATAAGGATACGACGTGCTGTTTATGGAATACAACCGATGCCAGCAAGGCACATTGAAATGTCCTAATCCTGTGGTCAATCCCTCAAACGACTGCATATAGGGCAGTGAATCCAGAATGCACGGGTCCACCGGCGCGTTGTCTGTCACCACGCACGTCTGCTGCGACATGGCCGGCGTGCCCACACTGTACACTGCCTCCACTGTATAGCAGTATTGCGTGGTTTCTGCCAGGCCGGTGTCTGTATAAGAATAACCTTCCACTAAAGAGGTGTTCACCTGAAGACCATTTCTATAAATATTGTAACCGGCAAGATGGTCAGTGACAAACTCGCCCCGCACTATCAGCGGCAGGCCCATCTGCTCTAAGGAGGCGTTGTCCGTCATCGGCAGCCACAAGCCATTATCCTGCGAGTATTGCACCGCATTACCTGTGCTCAACTCAGCCACCGTGGCACGCGGCACTGCATACACATCGCCCGGTCGCGAACCTGTGAAGCACACCGCAACCCAATAAGTGCCCGCCGCCAACGATGTGTTAATCTGCGCCGACACTTTCATGATCGGGCGCGTGGTGTCCGCCAAATTGGTGTTTGTGGTACGGAAAATACCCGACCACTCGGTCGAAGCCATGCAGTTCACCGCATTGCCGGACCAAATGGGAACAGCCGTGGAGTCCTCCGGACGACTATTGTAAATGCGCACATAACAACCCGTTATCGTAGAGATTGTTCCGCTGTTCGACTGGAAAGCATAAAAGTCAATGTATGTCACCTGCGCCGAAGCGGCCAATGTGAAGTCGTCCGCCAGCCAGTACGAATGGTTTAAGTCCGCAGTATTGGCGGTTGCCCTATAGGACAAGGTGCTTTGTCCACCGTAAAGGGCACACAAATCCGCCCCGTGATAGCCCGCTCCGGGCCTTGTGACCATGTCGGCAGTATTGTACAGATAGGCACGCGTGGGTTGCGTGGCCCCCGCCGGCACACCCCAATCCAAACGCACCGAAGATGATGACAATACCGTTGCCGTCACATTCTGCGGCGGGTTGTTCTGGGCCATTGCCATCATAGACAAAAATAGAGTTGCAAGCAACAGGTGAATCTTTTTCATAATATTGTTATTTAATTAAAAATCAAGTTTTTAGATGTCGGCTTTTTTTATAAATATAAAATGACAAATATATATAAAAAAGATAAAACCTATTAGGTATCCCCAAAAAACAAAAAGTTATTCTATCCTTTCATCTGTCGAGTGTGAAAAGGATCATACTGAAGAAGAGACCGCCTCGACAATATCCTATTTACACTTCGGATTCTGAATGATTTGCTGGATTTGAGGAATCTCCAAATCCAAATATACCGCTATTTGCTCCAAACTCATCCCATGGGTCATAAGGCGTATTATCAATTCACGCTTCCCTGTCAAAACACCTTGCTCCATACCTTGCTGTAAACCTTGTTTTAAACCTTGTTCCAAACCTTGTGCAAGACCTTGATTGAGACCCTTTTCCATCGCTTTCTTTACTGAGAAATCAAAGATATTCTGACTGTCGCGTTCATGCTTGAGGTTGTCTTCATAATTCAAATACTCTTGACGACTCAGATTCGCGATTTCCGCCTGCTCGAACAGTTGATCGAAGACAGGCTCGCACAACTCCGCCGGACGTTCTTCCAGTTGTTCCAGATTACACATCACATACGTCCATTTATCCAGCATCGTTTCAAGTTCTCCCACGCTTTTTCGAAACTTCGGCAATTCTATGTAGAAAAATGTCAGCTTTTCGTAAAACACGCTGTGATTGTGCGTGTCCAGCAACTTCACTTCATGACTATAATAGGTGTCCGAATCCTTGTCGTCCGTGAATTCGAAATTCACAATCCCTACCGTGTAGATCCCCTTCAACTCGAAATTCCATTTCCCTTTCACCGCTTGCTCCTGTATCGGGAACGTTGTGTAGTAGATACTCCTGTCCTTGAAAAAGGGCTGCATGGAGTTCTGCATCTCCACGATGAGCTTTTCCCCTCGCTCATTGTCACATTGCACGTCCAACACTCCATAGCGAGAATCCCGCACCATCCCCAAATGCTCATTCCGTGTATATGTCACATCCCGTATTACCTCGTAACCTTCCAGCAAAGCATTCAAAAAACTGATCAACAGCGCCTTGTTCGCCTCCGTGGCAAACAATCGCTTGAATCCGAAGTCGAATCTCGGACATACATATCGTGCACCATAACCCCTGTTTATCATATATGTGTTTTTTAATTTTTTCGAGCGCAAATATAATAAAAATATATTAAAACAAACAATTAAATTAAAATATTTTTTATATTCTGCATTTTTAACAATCAATTCTTAATTTTAAACACTGATAATTGGAGTTAAGAAACTTTGAATTTTGAAAATGCCCCCTTCACAAAAAAAAAAGGAGCCGACGCCTTCCGGCATCGGCTCCATTGAAATTTTTTCGTGTATAACGTGTGAGGCTACTTCTTCACGAAGCTCTTCGTAACAACGCCCTTCTCCGTACTGATGCGCACGAAGTACATGCCAGCGGAGAGCTCATGGGCATCGATGACGGCCGTGTTGCTGTTCACCTCAACCGTCTTCAACAGCTTACCATAAACATCATACACATTCACACTGTTAATTGTAAATTGTTCATTGTTAATTGTAAACTGTCCGTTGTTCGGGTTCGGGTAGAGGCTGGTAGCCAGCTCGTAGTCGGCGATACCGTCCGGCTCCGTGGTGAACGTCACCGTGTTGGAAGGCTCGCTCTGACCATTGGCACAGTTGGCAACCACATTCACCGTGTAGGTCGTGGCCGGCTGCAAGCCCGTAAGGGTGTAAGGCTTGCTGGTTGCGGTCGTCGTGCTCATATTGGCTGCATTTTCCTCTTTGTAGTTCACCGTCCAGGAGGTGGCATCGCCATTCTCCGTCCAGTTCAGCACCACGCTGTTCTTCGTCATGCCCGTGGCGGTGAGGTTGGAAGGAGCCATACAGGTATCCGGTTGCGGCGTGCCGCCGACAGTGATGGTAATGTCATCCAACAGGATTACGTCTTGGTCGTAGCAGTCATAGTGACGGAATGCCACATAGACCTGCTGGCCTGCGTACGCGCTGAGGTCAAGCGTCTGCTGCGTCCATGCGCCGTGCGTGTTGTCCGGAACGATGGTGAACAACGGCGTCGTGAAATCGGACACCGTGTTGCCCGTGCTTACATACACAGAGTATTTATCTGCAGGATAGCTGGCATCAACCATGAAATACCAGGAAAGCGTGATGGTGGATGATGCAGGAAGGTTGAATTTCGGCGAAATCAGATAGTTGTCCGGATATAGAGCATCATCGTCGTACGACAACGATGCGGCCATATAACTGCCTGTATGCGGGGTCAAAGAGGTAGATCCGGTTGTGAGGAACCACGGCATACCGTCTCCGTCGTTATCCACTATCTGCCAACAGCCAAGACCGTTCTCGAAGCCTTCAGTGTAGGGGAATGTGGCAACAGCATCACACTCGGTGCTGGCGCTTACCGTCACCATGGTGGAGTGGTCTCCGCCACCGCAATCGACTTCAACTCCAAAATTATAGTTGGTGCTGCTGGTCAGGCCCGTCACCGTGTAGGTGGTACCGTTAACATTCTGGGCAATCGGCGTGCTGGCATTAGCCATATCATAAATGTTATAGGTGGCGCCCGTGTTGTTGGCATCCGTCCACGTCAACGTGATACTGTTTGCCGTTGTCGCACTCACGGTAAGATTGGTCACAGGAATACAGGTCGGCGGAACATCAATGGAGATGTTGTCAATATACAAATAATACTGGTCATCCGACGTGCACTGGATAGCGATGTACTTGGCTCCAGCCGGGATGAGATCGCTATAATGCATCCAGTTGGACGATCCTGTGATTGAAATCTCATTGCCCCATGTGAAGGCTGTCACATCGTTCGTAGTGGTGGAATAGCCCACTTTGAATGTCTCCAAATAATATGTGGAATTGGATCCGTAATCAAATTCCAGTTGCAGCGGTGTGGTAGCAGCGGCAAATTGCGGTGAGATCAGATACTGGGGATAGTCTGAGGTATAGTAGAATCTGAATCCATAGGAACCGGTATTAGCTGCAGAATTATTCACACCCGTGTAGGAATAGCAATTGTTCAGTGTCCAGCAGTCAATGCCGTTTTCAAAGCCCTCGGCAAACGGGATGGTTTGGATTCCACATTCTGTGTGAGCTGTCACTGTCACAATACCCGACAAATCACCGCCTCCGCAATCGGTCTCCACCGCAAATGTGTAACCCGTGTTGGATATCAAAGAGGTAACCGTGAAGGTGGTGTCCGTGATACCAGAGGCCAACACACTGCTGTCGGACATATCGTAAACCGTGTAGGTGGCACCAATGTTCAAGTCATCCGACCAAACAAGCGTGATGCTGTTGTCCGTAGCAGCGCCAACGGCAAGATTAGTCACCGCCAAGCAGCTCGGAGCTTCCGTCACATGAAGGGTGTAATCGTGGAATACCATGTAGGAAGAGGAGGCACAAGGATCGTGTGCAGCCGTGGCGTCGCCAGCAATATAACTATCGAAGTAACTGTCAGCTCCTCCTATGCGCATACGGTAGAGGCCCGTATCCTGTGTGGCAGGAACCATGAATGATGCATTAAGCGTGGTAGGACTCGAACTCGTGCTCGTACCCGTATAAACAACCTCATTGTCATCAAACACCATGTTGTTGTTCCAGTCCACCCAGATAAGTGTT
>JAEEGG010000976.1_pt1 | contig 80903 bp, 61 predicted proteins | sample 9134161 | NCBI WGS metagenome assembly JAEEGG01 (sample SAMN16246543, study PRJNA631951) | gut metagenome | biome: gut microbiome; feature: rumen; material: CR-attached | host: Bos | place: Iran: Karaj | collected 2018-10
CAGATACAATCCTGTATCCTCTGACTGGAGAGATGGGTGAGTGGCTGAAACCACCGGTTTGCTAAACCGACGAACCTGATTAGGGTTCCACGAGTTCGAATCTCGTTCTCTCCGCTTCGAGCGCCTGCAAGAATTTGCAGGCGCTTGTTGTGTTTGTATGGAATGACGATTACCAGATGTTGACTCGGTCGGAAGGAGCGACGTAGAGCTTGTCGCCCTCCTTGATGTCGAAGGCCTTGTACCACTCTTCGCACTGGGCCAGACCGCCATTGACGCGGAGGAAGTTGGCCGGATGCTCGTCGTTCTGGGTGAGGAGGCGGAGTACCTCCACGGTGCAGACACCCGCCCAGACGTTGGCGAAGGAGAGGAAGAAGCGCTGCTCGGAGGTGAAGCCGTTCTCGTCCCCCATATAGGTTTTCGAGCCTTGCTGCCTGGCGAGCTGGAGGGCCTGGAAAGCGATGTTGAGCCCGCCGTGGTCGGCAATGTTTTCGCCGAGGCACAGGCGGCCGTTGCAGTGGAGCTCGTCGGGGATGACCCAAAGCGAGTTGAAATAGGTGGCCATCTGGTCGGTGGATGCCTTGAAGGCCTCGATGTCGGCATCAGCCCACCACTGTCGCAGGTTACCTTCCTTGTCGAACTTGCGTCCCTGGTCGTCGAAGCCGTGGGTCATCTCATGACCGATGACTACACCGATGGCACCGTAGTTGACAGCATCGTCGAAGTCCTTCGAGAAGAACGGCGGCTGGAGGATGCCTGCGGGGAAGCAGATTTCGTTTCTTGTGGAGCTGTAGAAGGCATTGACGGTCTGAGCTGTCACGTGCCACTCGTCCTTATCGACGGGCTTGTTGTAGCGCTTCTCTTTTCTGAGGTTCCAATAGAACTTGCCGATTCTGTAGATGTTTTCGACAAGGGTCAGCTTGGGATCGACGGTGAGGCCGGAAATGTCCTCCCACTTGTCGGGATAGCCGATCTTGATGCGTAAGGCACCGAGCTTCTCGAGGGCGGCCTGCTTGGTCGCTTCGCTCATCCAGGTCTGTGCCTTGATGCGTTCGCCGAGGATGGTCTGCAGGTTATGGACGAGGTCGAGCATCCTCTGTTTCGACTCGGCGGGGAAATACTTCTCGACGTACATCTGTCCTACGGCATCGTCCATGAGACCATCCACGAGGTAAACGGCGCGACGCCAGCGGGGCAGCTGCTCCTGGACGCCGGTGAGCTTCTGGTTGAAGCGGAAGTTCTCTTCGACAAAATCGTCGCTGATATAGGAGCAGTAGCCACTAATGCGACACCACTCGAAAATCGACTTGAGGTCCTCCAGTGGGGCCGTCATCAGGATTTCGCAGGCCTTGGCGACGGGAGCAGGCTGGCCGAGGTCAATCTCGGTGGTCTGGTCGTAGCCGTAGTTCTTGAAGTAGGTGTCCCAGTCGAATTTGCAAAGCTCGCTGGCCTCGGCGACGGACATCTTGTGATAGTTCTTCTCGGGGTCGCGGAGCTCCTCGATCGAAAAGCTGACCTCGGCAATCTGTGTCTCGTATTTCAGGAGGTTCTCCATCTTGGCCTGGGCCACTTCTTCGGTGGCGCCGGTGAGCTTATAGACGTTGACGACGTGCTCCTTGAAGGCCTCGCGCACCTTGACGAGTTCGGGGTCGTCGGAGAGATAATAGTCGCGATTGCCGAGACTGAGGCCGCCCTGGCCTACGCCAATGATATAGAAGTTGGAATTTTTCTCGTCAGGGCAGATGCCGATGCCGAACAACAGGTTGCGGTGCTCGGTGGCCATCATCTTGAGGAGTTCCTCACGCGAAGAAATGGCATTGATCTTGTCCACGAACGGCTGGATGGCGCTGAAACCCTCCTTGTTGAGGCGTTCGGTGTCCATCATGAGGTTGTAGAGGTCAGCAATCTTCTGAGCCACGGTGCCGGGCTCGTGTTGCTCGGCCGCGATGCCCTGGATGAGTTCGGCAATCTGCTTGGTGTTGTCGTCATCCAGCTTGACGAATGAACCCCAGGAGGGGAAGATGGGAGGTTGCGGATTGTTTTGGATCCAATTGCCGGTGGCATACCGGAAGAAGTCGTCGCCGGGACGAACGGTAAGGTCCATGTTGCTGTAGTCGAGGCCTGTGGTCTTGTCGGCAGTATTGTTGCCGGCCTTTGCCGACGCTACCTCTGCATCATTTTTGAATGTTTCCATGCCGTTGTATTTAAGTTTTTAGTTAATAGAATAATTGGCGTATATAGGTGCGGATTGGGCCGAAAGGTAAACATCGGCCCATTTGTTCCGCACAAAAAGTTCCCTTCACGCAAACTTACGATAGAAAGGCGCGAACTTGCCGCTGCGGCCCTGCGGACCATTGGGAGCCTCCAGAATGGCGAAGACGATGTACTTGAACTTGTCCTTGAACTCCTCTTCCTCAAACGTCTCGTCAAACAGTTGGGCCACCCGCTCGGGATGGAGCCGGAAAGCGCCGCATCCGAAGGCACCAAGCACGATGCCGTCGTGTCCGTTTTCGAGGGCAATACGGAGGATAGTGCGAATCTTGTTGCGCATGATCTCTTCTCCTTCTTCGGTGAATCCGCCGCCCCTTGCCTGATATTCGCGATTCTTGCCATGCCTCTCGTTGAAGTCGAGGGCAGCCAGCGAAATGATGCCCACCTTCCAGGGTTGGTCGAGCAGGGCATAACCATCGTCAACCCCTTCGCGGAAAACGATGACCTCGGGAGAATAGATGCCACCGTAATTGATGTCCATTGGATACCCTTCGCCCTTGAATTCCGTCGAAACCGTTTCGGCCCATTTCGGCTGATAGTACTGATAGAGCGACTGGGACAATGTGGACATCCGGCAGAGGCTCTCCTCCTGGGCATTCGACCCCTTGTAGTACCATCCGCATGCCGTGTAGGCGTCCGCGAGGTTCAGCACCGCAGGGTTCAAGCCGGCGTCAACCAGCTTCTTGGCCATCTCCAGACATCCGATGTTGCGGACGTCGAAAGCCGTTCCCTCTTCAATCGTTTCGACGGTACCCAGTTCGATGGGGCGCGAATAGACCTTGGTTCCTGCCAGGCATTTCGCGTTCATTTCCCTGATGTTGACAACCGTTCCACGTGCCGTCTCGTAGCTTCCGCATTTGAAGATCTCATTGTTGTTCTTATAGACATCGATACGTACAGCCTTTTCGGCGAAACTTCCCTTGCTTGCCTTTGCCAATGCTGCACTGGCATCCCATTTGATTGTTTCCATATTTTCAGAATTAAAAAGATTAGATTGTTACATTATTAAATGTAAAACTTGCCAAAATGTAAACAAGCTTAACGTGCCGGCTGCTGGCAGGAAAAGACGCATTTTCTAATGCTGCGGAAACATTTTGTCGGCCGATAGAATGCTATTTCCGAACGAAGAATGAACTATTTCGGCCCAAAAAGTTCTTTCGACAATTGCGGAAGCATGCAGTCGGGCGTCGGAGAACTTTGTCCGATTGAAGAATGAGCAATCTTGGCCAGGAATGGACATGCGAGAATCGTAGCAAATGCTGTGTCGGCGAAAGGGTGCATTTTTCCGAACGAAGAATGTCCAATCTCGGCCAAGAATGGTTTTTCGACAATTGCGGAAGTATTCTGTCGGCCATCGGAATACCTTGTCCGATTGAAGAATGACCAATCTTGGCCAGGAATAGACATCCGCAGATTGCGGAAGCACTTTGTCGGCCGACAAGGTACTATTTACGATTTCGTCGAAACATAATAGTCGCTGAAGTCCTTGCAATCGGGTGGCAGCTGATGGTGCTCGAGGTTGGGGAGTACCCGCTGCAACTGGAGGAAGAGGCGTTCGCCTGGCTCGTCGCGGTCGGGATACATGTGGAAGGCAGTTGAGAGTTCAGAGTTGAGGGTTGAGAGCAGTTCTTTGTCCGAGGGCTTGAGCAAAGTGGCCGAAGGGATGGCTATCGCCTTGTGTCCTGCCGAAAGCATCGCCCAGCAGTCGGAGCAGCCTTCGGTGATGTAGAGTGCCTCGCCTTGTTGAAGCCTGTTCAGGACGGGCAGATTGTAGATGCTGCATTGTGCCCCATAGGGAAAGCGGAAGCGAGGCGAAGTCCCTTTCGAGAGAAGGCGGTTCTGGATGCCGATCAGATGGCCCTCCCTGTCGAAGTAGGGAATCTGCAGCCAATCCGTGCCTTGCTTGTCCCGCCATGAGGTGAGTCGGCACCAGCGGATGACGCGCTCGTCGAGCTTGCGTTCGTCGAAAAGGAAGTGGCGAGCAGGCTCGCTCAGGAACGGATGCTCGAAGAAACGGGCGTAGCGGGTGGGGTCGAAGGTGGAGGGGTGGCAGCCAAGGATGGCTGCCGACTGGGACACAACGCCGGGGCCGTGGGGGGCATCCGTTTGGATCAAGACGTTGTTCGCATCGGCTAACCAATGGCAGGCTGATTTGAAATCGAGATGCAAATGGTTCATCACCAGGTCGATGGTCCCTCCCGAAGCACCGCACACGAAGCAGCGATACCGGTTGCTGCGCACGCTGAACGAGAGGCTGGCGTGATGGTCGTCGTGGAAGGGGCAAAGGCACTTGTGGCGGCTCACGTGGAGTCCAAGTCGCTCTGCGACCCCCTCGATGGGGAGGTCGCGGAGCTTCTGAAGTTCTTGCTTGTCCATTAGCGTTTGCGGTTAAGGTAAACCTTCGTCTTTCGGTAAAGTCCTGTCTGCGCCGAATACTCGATAAAGCGTCGGCTCATCCAGACACGCAACTGGCGTTTGGTGCCTTCCTTTGGCTTGCCTGCATCGGCACGAAGAGCCTCCAGTTCGGCTTCGTTGAACGTATCACGCAGGTCGTCGAGCATGTTCTTGGGCCCACTCTTGCCAGCCTCCACAGTGCTCGTGTCGCCATCTTTCAGCATATCGCCGAACACTTGCATCTTGCTCCAAAGGTCGTGATAGACCAGCCACTCGACAAATTCGCCTATGACGCGTGTCCAACATTGTCCGTTGAGGATGAAGAGGATACAGCCATTCTTCCAAGCCGAAACGATGGCACGTTTGCCCATATCCCACACCTCGTCGTCATCGGCAAGGTCGGCGATCTTTGCCACATCGTCAGCCAGTTTGTCGGCCAGCTTGTTCAGCTGAGGGATGATGAAGCGCCCCTTGCAATCCTCCAGGCGGGTGATGTACTCGTCGAGTTTCGCGAGGAAATCCTCATCGAACATGCCCACGCGAGGAATCTTTCCACTGCGGTTTTCGCGTGCCTTGTAGGAGAAAGGTATGCGTCCGAATGTGCCCACGTGCAGCTCGTTCTTGTAGAACCTGCGTGCAGCAATAGGCGTAGAAGAGAAGGTGAGGTTGACACGAAGCGTAGGGTTGCCCGTCACACCGTCGGCCGTAGCACGAAGGGCACCGGCCCGCTGCTTGTCGTAGATGTTTCGGATGGTCTGGCTCACCTGCTTGTGTCCTCCGCAAAGTCGGTCGGCCTGCTCTATCTCGGTCATATTGAAGAACTGGGTATGACCGCCATAGGCTTCGCAGGCCATGGCATTCTGGAGGAAGGCCGGATTGGTTGCATCCGAAGGAGGGAAGAAGAATGCGACCTCCGGACGAGCGGGTTTCTCCTTGTTGGCGCCCTTGGTCTTGACTGCCTTCTGCCAGCTCACCAGCTTCTGCAGTTCCTCCTCGTCGTGCTTTCGGTTCTTGCGCATAATCGCTTCAATGCAAGACGTCAGTTGGCCCTTGCCCATGCCCGATTCGGCAATCAGATGGGCCATTGAGCCACAAAGCTCCTTCCAAGAGAGGTCGGCATACTGGAATTCTGCTCCGCTGACATAAGCGGAAAGCGCAGGGAAAATCGCGGGAATGATGGCCTCGCGCATATCCGGACTGATCTGTGAGGCTATTAATTTGATGCACTCCAACCCATTTCCGAGGTTAGGCATCTTAGGTGCTGTTGCTTTTGAAATGTCGTATTTCATTGTAAATCTGCTTTTTAGGTGAAACATAGATTGACCAAGCGTTTCAGTTTCAGTTGTTTCAGTTGTTTTTCGAAGGGTGTCATTTTTTCACTTCTTATATATAATATATTAATTATTAATTAGTTATATAGTATAAAAGAGGGGTTTTGAAAAAATGGTGTGCCGAAAAAAACGAACTGAAACTGAAACAACTGAAATTGAAACATGGTAGTTGATTTTTACTTACCTTTCCCTACATGGCAAGCGAAGACGAACAGTTCCTCGGCAGCCTTTCGGCAAAAGTCCTGGAAAGTGAATTCCTCAGAGAATTGGGGCCTGTTGAAGGTCAGGAGAAGTGAGCCATCCTCCTTCTTGTGGACGTTGATGCATTCTCCTTTATAAATGATAGGGCTACGATGAACCACCATCTTTTTCTTCTCATTGGCATTCTGGATGAAGGTGAAGTGATCTTCGCCGTCGTGTGTGAGGACGCCATCAAGGCACTCTCCTATGGGTGTCCTTCCAGGATTGCGGGTAAATAACTTAAGGTCGGTACCCAACTCGGTGTTCGGGTAGACGTCCTTGAAGAGTTGATTCTCGAGTAGGATCTCTCCTACGGTGCGTGAGCCGTACTGTACTTCAGGCTTCACGCGGGTATTTTTCTTTTTTTCCATATTTGCTGAAGAAAGGCAGATTTGCTGCTCCTTCAGCAATGGGGAAACCATCCCTCAATCCGTAAGCGAAATACGACAAAATGCTTACATAAATGAGGAAAAGACACAAATAAAGTCGGAACTCTCTGTATTTCAAGAGTGTTCCGACTAAAATATTTTTCAAAAAATTTTTAATTCGCTTACAGGATTGCTTACATTTTCATGCAATCGCTTACAGGCTAAATGCCTTTGGTCGAACGAAGCTGGCCTGCAAATATCTCTTTTAGAGCGGCATCTTTTACATCGTATTCTTCGTTACTATTCCTTTCGCGCGGTTCGGGCAAGGGATTCCTGGTATCTAATATAAGGAGAATAAGCTTTATCCTGTCTTCGGATTCCTTATCAAGACGGTTTCTGTCCGAACTGGCACTCTTTCCAAATTGCTGTTTAACCAGCGACTTGGCCGAGCATCCGGTTTGCTTGGTTATGTATGATTGTTCCAGAAGTTCCTGCAGAAGAATCGTCAATATTGTGGAGTTGGCAGTCCACGTGATGTTGCAATGCCTGGGTTCTCCCTCAAAGAAAGCATCGAAATCATTCGCCGGGGTTTTTTTGTCTATCCAGCCCCATTCGTTAAGCTTTCGGAAGACAATGTTCACCCTTTTTCGTTGCTCCAAAAGCACACCATTATTCCCATGAATATAGTATTTAAGTGTCTTGGGCTTTTCGGTGCTGGGCTTCCTTTCGCTCTTCTTATTAGCTTTTGGAGACGTGGATTTCTTCTCGGAATTAATAATCTGAATGCCGATGCCACCATTCTCCACATTGCCGATTTCATTTTCCACATGCTTCTCCAAGACAAGATCGCCAGCCACATGTATACCGCTCTTGCCGAGCATTTCAATCATTTCTTCCTTAGTCATAACTATTCCTTTTCTGTTTTATTGGTGCAGACGCCTGTTCCTCCTGCACTTACATACTTTACTTCATTTTCAACTTTTTTCTCTACCACATAGTCGCCCTGCACATTAACTGTCAATGTTTTGGGTTCCTCCTTTTTGTTCAGAATTTGTTCTTGAATAGTAGGCGCATATTTCAGCCACGTCTTGTTTTGAGTAAGCAGGTTTGATACGCTGCCAAATAAAGTTAAAGCCATATCCCTCGGAAAGCGTAGGAACGCTTCAGTCAGGTCTTCGGGTGTAATTACTTCCGACTCCACATCCTTCACGGCCTTGGCCAGTTGTTCCAGCACCTTGTTGTATTGGATGGTCAGATCGTCAATCGCAGCCTCCAATTCTTCGTAGGTTTTTGGTCGGGATTGATTGAACAATTTCTTGATGACTTTCGGGAACAGGATGTCAAACAGCTCGTCGAGTTCGGTCGAAGGGTTGGTCTTTTTGATAATCTCCTCCATCTTCTTCATGTGAGCCATCGCCTGATCCCTTACACTCCTGCCATCGTGTCTATCATTCTCTTCTTCGGGGCAGAGCGCATCGAAGTTTTCGTTGAACGCCTTGTAGAACCAGTGAATGTAGGGTTCGTACGATTTACAGCATACCGACTTGGCTACAGCCGCAAAGTTCTTCACTTTCATGCCGACGATATAGTGAATCAGTACCGAATACATGTGCTTGATGAACTGCCAATGACTTTGCAACAATCTCTCCAGTTCTTCCTTTTTATCTCGGGTCAGATCCGCACGCTCAATCATCGTAATGCCCATCAGAATACAGTACAGCTCATTCGTTTTGAAGTGGCCGTAACTCCTGGATTTAGCCAGTTTATCCTTCAAGTCGTTGTACAGTTTCTTCCAATCGGCACTATAGTCTCTTCTCAAAAGGGCATTCAATAATAGGAAAAAGAAAGTTGGTTCGTGATTGTCGGGAGCCAGTCTTTCCGCCCAGTTTTCGGCTGCTTTGATGACGTCGAGGCCAGCAAACAAGCGCCCTGCATCATTGCCCTCGCCCTCAATGGCTTCGAGCAAGGCATATTTGACTTTGACATCTGAATTTCCATTTCGAAAGAAATCCTTGTCGGCCATAAAAAAGCGATGGTAATAGGGCTTCAGCGCTTTGCGAACTACAGAAAATTGGTATTTATCTTCCCTGATATTGGAAACAGTATATCTCCAATTACTATAGGGGAACCTATTATCGGAGATTTTTCCTGCCAGAAAAAGGTCGAGGGGCTTGATGATATCTTCTTCAATATAGTTGTCTTTGGCCATGTCTGGAGTAATTTCGAGTTGTGCTATTAATTTTTTAGCCCGCAAAAAAACTGTTTACTCGGGGTTGTAGCCGAAGCGATTGAGGTCGCGCAGATTGTTGCGCCAATCCTTTTCGACCTTGATGAAGGTGGTAAGCATGACCTTCTTGCCGAAGAAGGCCTCGATGTCCTTGCGTGCCAAGGTGCCAAGCCGACGCAGCATGGAGCCCTTGTGGCCGATGAGGATGCCCTTCTGGCTGTCGCGTTCGCAATAGATGATGGCTGAGATGTGGATGATGTCGTCGCCCTCCTTGAAACTTTCGACGCTAACTTCGCAGGAATAGGGGATCTCCTTGTCGTAGAGCAACAGGATCTTCTCGCGGATGATTTCGGTGACGAAGAATCGGGCAGGCTTGTCGGTCAGGGCGTCCTTCTCGAAATAGGGCGGGCACTCGGGCAGCAGCTCCTTGATCTTGGTCATCAGCAGATCGGTACCCAGGCCATGCAGGGCGGAAATGGGGATGATCTCGGCGTCGGGCAGACGCTGATGCCACTCTTCGACAAGCCGGACAAGTGTGGGCTGATCGACGAGGTCCATCTTATTCAGGACCACGATGACACGAGGCTGTGGGGCGGAGGAGTCGTCGGGTTGCGAGGACATGGCCTTCACCTTCTCGAGGAACTGCTCGTTCTTCTCGGGGCTCTCGACCGTGTCGGTGAGATATAGGAGGATATCGGCGTCAACAAGGGCGCTCTGGCTGAATGCCAGCATCGACTCGTGGAGTTTGGATACGGGTTTGAGCACACCGGGCGTATCGCTGAACACGATTTGCATGTCGTCGGTGTTGACGATGCCCATAATGCGATGACGCGTGGTCTGTGCCTTGCTGGTGATGATGCTGATGCGTTCGCCGACAAGGGCATTCATCAGCGTGCTCTTGCCGACGTTGGGGTTGCCTACGATGTTGACAAAGCCGGCTTTGTGGGTTGGAGTCATGGAGTTGAAGGGTTTGAGGGGTTAAGAGAGGTTCGAAGGGTTAAGAGGGGTTATGAAAGGTTAAGAGGGGTTCGAAGGGTTAAGAGGGGTTATGAAGGGTTCAAGGGGTTCGGGCGCGAATCCTGCCATCTACGATGTAGAAACCTGGGCGGGTGGATTGGGACGGAAGTCGGAGGCCCTGGAGGTCGAAGCACAGAGGGATTTCGGCGGGACCATGCAAACGTTCGGAATCGGGTGGAAGCTCCTCGATGCCGGCCATCGACAGGACTTCGCGGAGACCGGCCAAGGCGTCGATTTTGCCGAATCCCGCCTGAATCGGGCCACCGGGAGCCTGCAGACAAGCTTCGTCGAAGCGGGATGTACGCTGCAGAATGGAACGGATGTCGTTGACCGTCAGCGTCGGACACGCCTCCATCCACAGGGCAATGATGCCGGCCACAACGGGCGATGACTGGGACGTGCCAACGGAATGGATCCAATAATAGGGATGGTCTTCCCCTTCGGGCGTGACGACATACATCATCGGAGAATCAAGATAGCGGCGACTGGTGTAGTAATAGATGATCTTGTCCTCCCAATAGCTCGAGAAACTGGACACTACGCTGGCACCTGGTGCAATCACATCGGGTTTGGGCGTGCCATCGCCCGAGGGACCATAGCTCGAAAAGGAACAGACCTCGCCTCGTGGGGACCAGGGATAGGCAGTCCGACCAAAGATATTGGTCAGGGAATCGACTGCGCTGTAGGCGCCCACTGATATCACCGCATCGGTGCAGCACAGGTCGCTGATGCTATGGACGGGTGAGCCAGAGAGCCAGCGTTCGTCCTGCCCGAAAGCAGTCATAGCATATCCTACACTATTATTATTAATGTAATAAAGAGTGACCTGCGAACCGACGGATCCGCGCACACGGGCAGCCATCAGCTTATGAGGGAAGGGCTGCATGTCGCACGTATCGGCATCGATGCAGAGGTGGCGACGACCCGCGTGCCCGGCCTCCAACGTGTCGAGCAGATGCTGTTCGAATGGCAACGGCTCGAAGGCATGAGCGAGCGTGTCGTAGAGAACGAAGTCGAGTGCCATGGGGAGGCTGTCGCCGCAGTAGGCGTCGATGTTGGGATTGACATAACAGGTCTTGCCCTCAACGACGGCAGGCTGGAGCAGCGTGTAGTAGGCGAGCGTGTCGGCAAACTGATGGTCGATGGTGAAGTCCTTGGCTCCATCGTTACCCGCCGAGAAGACAATGGCACGACCTGGGGCATTCCCGTGGTCGGTCAGCTCCTCACAAGCCAGGCAGAGTGCCGAACGCCCGTCCTTCCAGCCAACGGGATTGCCGATGCTGAGGTTGATGACACAAGGTTGTCCCAGCTCGTCGGCCCGCGCAAAGGTCTGGGCGAGGGCATCGATGATGCGGTCGTCCTCGAGCACACTGGTCCCGCACAGCATCAGATCGGCTTCGGGCGCCATACCCTGCTGATTCAATCCGGGGTAGCTGCCCCCTGCGATACCCGCCGTATGCGTTCCATGGGCATTGTTCACTTTGTCAGTCGTCAGCGTATCCAGCTGCATCGACTCGATGTAATATTCGCGAATGCTGTCGGCGGCACCCTCTTCGGGACGATAGAGGACAGCACCGCAGTGGCGTGCAGCTCCGGTTTCCGGGTTTCGGAAGTTGATATGATCGTATTGGATGCCCGTATCCACCACTCCAACGACGACGCCCTTGCCCGTATAGCTGCGTCCTATGCCGCAAGCCGAAGCCTGCGCCTCATCGTGCAGCTGACTGACACCGCTTTCGCTTCGGGTATTGAAGCAGGTGACCTTGTGCCGGCGACTGGCATTCAGACTCTCGACAGACGGATGAAGCGACAGCTCCTGCAGGCTTCCCAAAGGAACACGAAGCGACACCACCCGCCCAACCTTCGTGCCAATCCGGATGCCAAGCGACTCGAAATCCTCACGCGGAAGGACGGCATCGGGAGCCAGGATGGCCAGCACGGAAATCAAGGTGGACTCCTTCGGCTTCCCACCGATGCCCTTCGCTTCGGTGCGCATAGAACGGCTCAGCTTGAGCAGCTGCAGGTCCATCCTGCTCTCGGCCGAAAGGCTGAGAACCAGGCAAAGATGCAAAACCAGTAAAAGGAATGCCTTCTTCTTCATCGGGAAAAGGTTCTGAGTCGGAATTTTCAAATACAGAATGGAATTTGTCAAAAGAGACAAAAGCCGGAGGCGGCAGTCAGGCTGCCATCACCGGCTCTTCAGTTGGGAACGTCCCGAGACTTCGATTTGTGCTCAAGGACTATTGGTCGGTCCCTCTCGGGGGATCATTTGGTTACCGTCACCTTGCCATCGATCGCACGGTTTCCATAGTGGATAACCCTTCCTTCGGGTGCCTCTACGCCACTACGAGTCGGAGCATAGTAACCGGGACGTCCGTAGCCATAGCCGGCGCCGTTTCTGTAGTCACCATAGGCGTTGATGTAGGGTGTCCAGTCGTAATAGTCGGTCAGCTTATAGAGTAAGAAGGTGGAGTTCGTATTTCCGAAATAGCCAGACAGACGATCGTTGGTCATCCTGTAGTCGCGCAAATAGGTATCCAACTCGGGCTCGCCCCTGTAGTCGAGGTAGATGGTGCCATAGCGAACCTCCCACGTGAACGAATGATAGACCTCCTCATAAGGCGAACGGCGATCGTAGTAGAAATCGACCTGATAGCCATAGCCCCGGTTGTAGGAATAATTATCGGGGACAAACGAGAGATAGGTCTCGTCGGCATCGAACGTCTCATAATAGTCCCTTGAATACTCATACTCATAGTACATGCCGAAGTTGCCTCTCCACTCGCCTGAAAGGACCATGCCCTTGACATCGTCGTCGTCGGTGCAGGACGTGAAGGATACGAGAGCCACCAAGGCCCCGATAAACAGCATTGCTAAATTTTTCTTCTTCATAGTAAAATAGTGTTTTAGTTTTGTTGTTTTACTATAAGACGAGATACACGTCCAAAGGATTAAAATGGCGTCAGAGAATTGACTTAACCGAAAGAATGGCCGACCAATCGCAATACTTGGGCATATTCAGCCTGATATAGGCAGCATTTGACGGGATGGAATACTGATGATCCTCGAAGATCACAGATCCTGCGGTATAATTCTTATCCTCGATCGAACCGATGAAATTCTTGTTGGCATCATAGAAGGCACCCATCTGGGCCGTCACGGCATTAAGAAAAAGATAGGAATAGCCCTTGCACGAGATGAAGTCGGTGCAAGAGAACAGGTCGCCATCGGACATCTTTCCGGTTGAAGGTTCGATATACTTGGAAGCCTTTGAATTGAAAATGGTGGTCGATTCGGTGGTCACCGAGTAGTCGAGGCGATCGGTCTCCTTGCTCAAATCCTTGATGAGGACGGGCGACTGGACGGTTGGGGTGATAAGCTGATTGCGTAGTTGGGTAATAATCGACGAGCCCTTGTCGGAACGACTGGAATAGACCTTGGTCTGCAGCCATTTGGTGACCTGCTGCTTGAGGGTGGCACCACTTGCTCCGCCATAATTGGTATAGAGATAATCGAACACAGCTCTAAGCTCGGAGGGCTTGGATTTCAATTTACCAGCCGAATCCTTGTAGTAATATTTGATCTCCTGCTGGTTAATATACTTCCTGTAACAGGTGGCATTGAATGACGTGAGTTCCCAATCCTTGACAATATCTTCTTCGGACACGCCACAAAGGGCCTCGATGAGGGCAAGGACGGTGCCCGTACGATCAGCGCCCCATTTGCAATGGATGTAGGTGGCCTTGCCCGCCTTCATATTGCTGATGAGCAGATTGATAAACGAAGCAAATTTCGCATAAAAATCCCCGGATCCTACCTTGTTCTTGGGAAGGGTGTTCTCGAGGAGATACATATAATGGTCGATGTACAGGCTCTTGTAGGTCACACCAGTGCCCAAGGGACTGGCATTCAAAGTGACCTCGTTGCGCAGATCAATCTCCGAACCGATGCCAAGCACCTTCTTGAACTCCGTGATGTCAGCAGCCGAAACGGGGCCAGCCTCTGTCGTGATGCCCTCGAGAGCGGCTCCACGGAAGATCTTGCCGTAGGCGAGTTGACCGCCGTCGCACTTCCAGCCTCCGATGTCGCGGACATTCAGCACCTTTTCGGTGTGAATCATGCGCACCTTGCCCTGTGTCTTGATACAGCCCTTGGTCACCTGCTTTCCGTTGGCATCAAACACCTTATACCAATAAATGGTCTGAGGAATCAGATTATACACATCGACCGATGACGACTGAGACGAAAAGGTCAAATGGTTTTCAAATTTCGGTGAGGAAGAAACCCACACCGTGCCCCCCTTCACAGCAGGAAACGTAACAGGGGCGCACTGCTCGGGCCACTCGGGAAGACCACCTGTCTCGGGAACTTCAAGCATATAAGGAGAAACGTCGGTTCCAAGCAGCCAATAACAAAGTGCACTAATTCCTGACCGCCCTATTCCTGGCTTGTAAAGATTATCCGCATGCTTCAGATACCGACCGACCAGACTGTTCTCCAGGGGAAAACTAACCGTCTGTGCCGCATCTGTGTCAGACGAAGCAGACTGGGCTCCCAGAGCGGGATGAAAGGACTGAATGCCAATAGCAAATAAAAACAAAAGCGATTTGAAAATTCTTTTTTTCAGGACCATGACAAGAATCAAATAACGACGTAAGACATAACAAAGGATTCGCGACAAATGAGTCGAAAATCCACAAATTTAAGCATAAAAACCTTGCAAAGGAAATCATTATTTTCCAATTATCCAAATAATTTTAGAAAAAAATCATCTTTCAACCATAAAAAATTTGCAAATGCGCTGAAATGTCACCTTCACTTTCGAGGAAAAAACTATGGAATTGCAAAGTTTGGGTGTATTTGTCGCTCAAAAATGCATCATTAAATATGCAAAAACATACCAATAATAACTTTTTTATGCTAAAAAACACATTTTTTTGCCAATAAATTTGGTTGATTCAGAAATAATCCCTTACTTTGCATGGGAAAATTTGGAGTTAACGGGCTCCAAATACTTTTCTTGCCAGACTAAAGAAAAGCGTTACTTTAAGTCTTGTTTCTTACGGTTCGAAACTAAAACATTGTCCAAAATTGTCCATTTAAGATTCTTAAAAAAATAATAGCTTTATCTTGAATCTTGGACTTTTTATTAAGAGAAAAATCATGGGATGCTTAGCGTTTAGGCATTCTGTTTTTCGGCCTTAATAATTTTGGTGTATCCTTGAACTGACGGACATCACAAAAGTCAGCTTCCCTCGCTTTTCAACACAAAAATGCCGGCTCAGGGGAAACTATCGGCGAAACAAATGGTTCTACAATGATGGCAAACCGGTCATTCTTCTCATCGATCTCCTCGTCCTTGTGCATGATCGCATTCTGCTTGATGTCGTGGGCGACTGTCAATGCTGCAAATTCTGTTATTAGCTACACCTCTTGCAACGGAGCAATAGATGCACCCCAAGGCAACTTCTATGATGCCTCGGGCAATCTGGTATCCCTGGCCAATAAAACGACTTCGAAACTGCAGTTTGACGGCGTGATCACCAAAATCAGCAGTTATGCATTTCATAACTGTGAAGGATTGACTTCCCTTACCCTTCCGAACAGTGTTACCGAGATTGGCTATTTTGCATTCTCGAACTGCAATACTTTGAGTAAGCCCATTTGCAACAAGACCATTTTTGCTCGTCTTCCCGAAAACTATCGTTCGGCTTACACCATTTCTGAGGGCATCAAGGAAATCGCTTCGGCGGCTTTCCGCAATTGCTCGTACCTGCCATCGGTAACCATTCCCCAGAGTGTCACAACGATTGGAGAAAGCGCATTCGCCTATTGCTCCAAGCTCACCACCATCACCATCCCCAGCAGTGTCACCTTGATTGACGAACACGCATTCCAGAGCTGCAGCGCTCTCAAATCAATCTATGTTGGAAAAAAGCCGGCTCAAGTCGCCGCTTCTGCGTTCAACGACATCGACAAGACCCAGTGCGTCCTTTACGTGCCTACAGGATTTAAGGAAATATATGGAGCAACGATTACCTGGCGAGAATTCCAGGACATCCGGGAATACACTCCAACTGGCGACAACACTTCCATTGAATATACTGGGAAGGTCACCCTTTCGGACACCCAGACCTACACCAACAGTTGTGTGACGTTTGCAGCATCGTTCTCCTATTCCCGCAAATTCACCACGACCAAATGGGAAACAATCGTGCTCCCCGTTGCCTTGAATTATTCCGATTGGAGCAGCAAGTTTGAGATTGCCGAAATCGCCGGCGTCAATGTGACCCTCACTTCTGCCGGAAAGATCAGTTCCTTTACGGTACAGCAAACCGTGCTCGGCTCGGGTTCGAAAACGACACCCAACCGACCCTATCTGATTCGTGCCAAGACAGCCAACTCGACGACAGCCCAGACCATCAGCAAAACCAACTGCGTGGTTTATCCTGCCGAAAACCAGACGGTTGAGCACACCTATGGCAACTACCGGTTCCAATTCAAGGGTACCTATAGCCCCATTGAAGCCCCTGATATGAACGGATTGTATTATACCAGTAATGGTTCATGGATTGCTGGAAATTCCACTTCCTCGTTGAGCTCCATGAGGGTTTATCTTGAAATATCGGATGCCAATGCAGCCTCCACTGAGAAGGACGAAGACGAGGATGACGCTCCCCAATACACGGCTATCATGAAGTTTGCGGACGGAACAGCCTATACGGGCACCACCCAGGAATATGCTGCCCTCTTCTCCTATTCCCGCAAATTCGCCAAGACCACCTGGGGAACCATCGTACTCCCTGTGGCCCTCGACTATGCAGACTGGAGCAGCAAGTTTGAAATTGCCGAAATCGCAGGCGTTGAAGTTACCACCACTTCTGCCGGAGAACTCAGTTCCTTTACGGTTCAGCATACTGTGCTTGGACCCGGTTCTACGACAGAACCCAACCATCCTTATCTGATCCGCGCCAAGAAGGCCAATTCCACTACGGCACAAACCATCAGCAAGACTAACTGCATCGTTTATCCCGCCGAAGACCAGGTTGTCGAATTCATCTCGGGCAAGTTTACCTTCCAGTTCAAGGGCACATACACTAAGATTTCAGCCCCCAATCTGACCGGCAAATATTTTGTCAGCGGAGGCGAGTGGGTGGCCTGCAAATCCACTTCGTCGATGAGCCCCATGAGGGTATATCTCGAAATAACAGAACAGTCGAGCGGTTCGGCCAAGGCCAAGGCAAGAAACGACGAAACCGGCATTGACGAAATGCAGGAAGAGCCAGAACCAGAACCCGTGAAAGTATCCTCCCGGCTCATTGGCCTGGCTCCAGGCAATTACAACATCAATGGAAAACGGATCATCGTCACCAGATAATCTGACACGCAAAAATGACAATGGACTCGCCCAAAAGACGAGTCCATTTTTTGTATAGACTGCATATTCTTGCATCTTAATATTTCATTCAAGATAGCAAAAATGACTTCCTGATAGTTAAATAGACTTGATTTTCCTTATTTTTCCTCAAAAAGGTTGGGTAATCGAAAAATAATATCTAAATTTGCCGCGCATTATAATGGACCTATTGTGCATTAATGCGAAGTAGTTTCTAATCAAGGAGGGTTTGCCGGATTTGACCTGTGGCGAGCCGAGGCGAAGCTATGCCATTAGCCAATCAGATTATTGAATGAAGAAAATAGCCTTAGTAACCTGTTACTTTCAACATAATTACGGCAGCCAGCTTCAGGCATTGGCCACCCAGATGATTTGCGACAAACTGGGATGGCCCAACGAGACAATATGCATTGACGGATTGAAGCCTGAAATAAACAAGGCCAAATACGGTTATTTCCTGAGCCGCATCCTGGACATCCACACCATCCTGGACAAGATGGCAACCGTCCGGAAAGTGATTGCCAAGAAATTCAACGCTGACTATGCCCAAAATCTTCGACTTAGGGATAATCTTTTCAACCAGTTTGCTAAAACCGAATTCAATCTTTCTCCCGCATTCGGATCGAAGGCAGAACTTGGCAAAAACGCCGACCAGTATGCCGCCTTCCTTGTCGGAAGCGACCAGCTCTGGCTCCCTTCCAACATTACGGCAGACTACTACACGCTGAACTTCGTGCCTGACGGCATACGCAAGGTTGCATATGCTACCAGTTTCGGCATTACCCAACTCCCAGACAGGCAGGCCAGGATGGCCAGGACCTTTCTGCCACGATTCGACAGCATCATGGTCCGGGAGGAATCGGGCAAGCGACTCGTGAAACAGCTCATCGGAAAGGACGTGCCCGTCGTCAGCGATCCGACAATCCTGTTCACGGCCGAAGAATGGGAGCGATTTCTGCCCCAGGAACGACGCATCGGAGAACCATACATCCTATGCTATTTCCTCGGCAACAATCCCGAACAGCGCATCTGGGCCAAGAAACTTGCGGATACAACCCATTACAAGATTGTTCAGTTGCCGAATCTCGACGAATATGTCCGAAGCGATGAAGGCTTTGCCGACTACCCTCTCTACGATGTCAATCCGCTGGATTTTGTCGCTTTGATACGCGATGCAAACATGGTATTGACCGATTCGTTCCATTGTACTGCTCTGTCGGCACTCTTCGAAAAGACATTCTTTAGCTTCCGCCGCTACAAGAACGATGGAACTGTTTCGACCAACGGGCGTCTCTATTCCCTCCTCTCGTCCCTCAATCTTTCCGAGCGGATGCTTACGGCCAAAGAGCCTGTCGAAGAATGCCTCGAACTACCGATTGATTACAAGGCTGTCAGCCGCAACATCGAACAGATGAGGGAACGCTCGATAGGACTATTGAAAAAAGCAATTGAATGAAAAGCAGCAATCTGCTATTTTTCTACAATCCGATAACAAATATGAAGTTTTACGTTAGATAATCATAAAACAATTCAAACCAATATGAAAAATTATCTTATCCTTTTGATGCTATGCCTCTCCGGTATTGCCATCACGTCTTGCTCTCCCCCCCAAGACGTCATCTACTTTCAGGACTTAACAACCACTCACCCTATTGATCTCCCAGAGATTCAGTATGTAAGAGCCAAGCACGAGGACAAACTGCTCATCAATGTCCATTGCCGCGATGAAAAGATTGCCCGGCTCTTCAATGTGATGGGTCACGGTTATTATGGCGGTGGAGGAGGCGGACGTAGCGGTGGCGGTGGTGTATCGACCGACCTCCACACGTACAACGTTGACGTCAATGGAAATATCGAATTTCCCGTAGTAGGAACCATTCATGTCGGTGGCCTCACACGTCAGGAAATTGCCGACAGGGTGCGCGACATTCTGATTGAAGAGAACCTTGTGAAGGATCCCTATGTCAGCTGTTCGTTTGCCAACGACTATTTCTATACGTTAGGCGAATTGGGCACCAGCACGGTCCAGATACCCAAGGATGCATACACCATCATCGAAGCCGTTGCGCAATCGGGAGACCTCTCGATAAGTGCTGAACGCAAAAAAATCAGAGTAATTCGTGAAGTCAGCGGCCAGCTCCGCAATTATGAGGTCGATTTTACGTCCGCCGAATCGGTTGTCAAATCGCCTGTTTATTATATACAGCAGGGAGACATCATCTATGCCGAAATGGACGCAAAAAAGCAGTATTCGACCACCCTCTATGGCAACACAGTCCGCAAGCCTACATTCTGGATGAGCCTTATCAGCAGCGTATTGACATTTGGCTTGACGATGTATGCCTTCTATCGCAGATTTGATTAAAGTTTTCTCTTTCGTCACCTATTATGGCAACAATTAAAAAGACCAAGAAGAAGGTTGAACTGGAGACTTTAGGAGTCTCTCCCAAAGATATTTTTATTTCTTGTCTGGTGAAATGGCCATGGTTTGTTCTGTCCATTCTCATCAGTTTGGCCATCGGACTTCTTTTCCTCCTGCGCACTCCACCTGTTTATGACAGGACCACCACCCTGCTCATCAAGACAGATGCCAGTTCCTGGTCATCTGAAATTCAGGCGCTGGGACAAATGCCTGGACTCACGAGCATGTTCCAAGCCAACAACCAACTCCAGGACGAACTGATTACCCTGCGTTCGCCAATGACCATCGAAGAGGTGGTCAGTCGACTCAGGCTCAACGTCACCTATACCACCCGACAGTATCTGCGCGATTACACCTTGTATGCCGACGAAATCCCCATCGACATCTATTTCATCGATTTGGATGACAACAACCAATGCGAGTTTCACTTCAAGCTCGAAAACAACAAGTTCGCCATATCCAATCTTGCGGGAAATACTGCACATGAAGACTCTCCCCAAGAAATCACCGGCAACCTGAACGACACCGTCAAGACTCCCATTGGCCGTATTGTGGTCAAGCCATCGGTATATAATAAGAAAATGTCAGACGTGTTCGATTGTGTTGTCAAGCACTCCTCTTTGAGAACAACGGCCCTTGCTTTCGGCAGGAAACTGAGTGTATCTGGTGGTCGAAACGGTTCATCCCAGGTGAGAATCACCATTCAAGACGAACGTGCTCCGCGCGGTGATGAGTTCCTGAACACGCTGATACAGGTTTATAGCGAAAACTGGGTAAAGGAACACAACAAAACCATCAAGAGTACTTCGGACTTCATCGAACAGCGCCTCGGTATCATCGGAGGCGACCTGGGTAATGTCGAGGAAGACATCACCGAATACATGAGCAGTAACCTGGTTCCAAGTTTTGAAACGGCTGCTGGCACTTATTTCCAAGAAGCAACCGCTGCCACCAATACACTTGACAACCTTTCGAACCAGATCACCAACATTCGCAATATGCGTTCGGGCATAGCCGGCAACGACTCCTATCAGTTACTGCCTGTCTCGCAGGACTTCCCTGGCGAGGTCAGCTCGCTCATTTCCCAGTACAATGCAAAGATTCTGCAGCGCAACAACTACATAGCTAACAGTAGTGCCACCAATCCCCTGGTGCAAGACCTTGACGTCGAACTCAATACGCTCAAGTCGGTCATTCTACATTCGATTGACAATGCCCTCCAGTCTCTCACCACAAGGCAGATGACTACGCAAATCCGCCAGAGCAACAGCAATGCCAAGATGGCCAGCAACCCGCGCAAGCAGCTCTACCTGCAGAATGTCGAGCGCCAGCAGAAGGTGAAGGAACAGATTTACCTGTATCTGCTCCAGAAGCGCGAACAAAACGAGCTGTCTCAAGCATTCTCGGCCTACAACACCCGACTGGTCGATCCTCCAGCAGGCACAAGCAAGCCAAGTTTCCCCGACAAACAGATGACCATGCTGATTGCCTTCGCCATAGGCCTGCTCCTTCCCGCTGTCATTTTCATCGTTAGATGCATCATGAACAACAAGGTTCGTGGCCGCAAGGATGTAGAAATCCTTTCTGCACCATTCCTTGGAGAACTACCTCAAAGTACCGACCAGAAGAAGTCTCAGAAAATCAGGCATTCGCTGCATCCTATCATAGACGTGAAAGGCGACAGCAAGAATGTCATCAACGAGGCATTCCGAATTGTCAGAACCAACCTCGAATTCCTGGGAACAGACGGCGAAACCCATCCGCAGGTATTCACACTCAACTCGCTCAATGTTGGTTCGGGCAAGACCTACGTTGCCATCAACCTGGGAGCCAGCCTTGCCCTGAATGAAAAGAAAGTCTGCCTGATCGACTGCGACATCCGTAAGGCCAGCCTAAGCCGATTTGTCGGACGTCCGAAACAAGGCATATCAGATTATCTGCGTGGCAAATACACAGATATCAATCCTTTGCTGTGTTCGGTCGAGGGATATGATAACCTCAAGGTCCTGCCGGTTGGTGTGATTCCTCCCAACCCCGTCGAACTGCTTCATGGTAAACGTCTTGAGACATTGATTGAGGAACTGCGCAAACGCTTTGACTTTATTCTATTAGACTGTCCTCCAACTGAAGTCGTCGCCGATGCTCAAATCATCAATCGTGTGACCGACGTCTCTCTATTCGTCATTCGTGTCGGTGTCATGGATCGTCCGTTGCTGTCTGTAGTCGAGCAATATTATCGCGATGACACGCTGAAGAATATGGCTATAATATTGAACGGTACTGAAGTCATCAGCAACAAGTATGGCTATGGTTCCTACGGCTATGGTTATGGTTATGGCTATGGCTATGGTTATGGTTATGGCTATAACGACCAGGCATGATAGTCCTAATCGTCTCTACTAATCTCTCACACCCCACAGATGCTGGAAACAGAACTGCCATTATGGGACAGGTTCAAATTCTGAAGCATCTGGGGTGTGATGTGCATTTTCTCTTTGTCGACATGGCGCTTCGTCAGGCCGACGAGTCGGAAATGAAAGAGTATTGGGGCGACCACTATCATGTTTATCATCTTAATCCAATCTTAAAGACACGACGTGTACTGATTGACAAAATCAGGACCTCTTTCTGTCACGGCTACTGGCATTGCGATGACCATTACCCATATGGGCTTGAAGATTTTGTAAATCGGCTTGATGACAATCTGCATTTTGATGCCATCATAATCCAGTATATGCGATTGTCAAAACTCTTGGAGCACACCAAAATCCCGAGGAAGGCAATCTATACCCATGACGTTTTTTCCTACAAGGATTTGCGTACTGGAACTCCCTTCTACGAAACTTGTACGGCACACGAAGAGGCGAAAGCCCTACAACGCTGCCCGAACATTTTCGCCATTCAGGAAGAGGAAGCCATTTTTTATCGTTATCTGGCCCCTAAAAGCAAGATCTTCACCGTATATAGTCATTTCAACTACCACCGTCAGGCAATAGTCTGCAACAAGAACATCCTGTATCTTGCCAGTCGAATGGAATTCAACGTCAACGGAATCCTTTGGTTTCTTGACAATGTATGGCCACTGGTGTTAAGCCAAGATTCGGCCATCAGACTCATTATTGGTGGCACAGTCTGCGAAAAAATTTCGACAAACAAGTATACGAACGTTACGCTATCGGGGCGAGTGGATTCTCTTGATGACTTTTATCAGCAAGGAGATGTTGTAATCAATCCTGTGTTCCAGGGGACAGGATTGAAGATCAAGACCTTCGAAGCCCTTTCATACGGAAAGGCCACTATTGTACATCCACACAGTTCTTTGGGCATCTACCACAAGGACGATGCACCTATATTAATTGCTTCTACGCCAACCGACTGGGCTAACTTAATTACTGATATATTCAAGTACCCCCCTCAAGCTTCTGAACTAAAACAGAAAGACGAAACTTACATTCAAGAGATGAACAGCTATATCTGTTCCCAATATGAATGTTTTTTAGCCCAATCGCCCGATTGAGCTGTTTCCTGCCGAAAGAATATGAGTCCAAATAATACTGCTAAAAACATAAGCAGGTTTTACCTTTGGTTTATCCCCATCATCATAGCATCCAAGATTGTCCGATGGACGGTAATGTATATGAAGCTGGTGGTAATGAGCATCGGTAATGGCATGGCCGTCCGCATGTATCTCGGGATGTACCAATTCAAAGTGTCTGGACTGTCTCAAACCAGTAGCGCGTCCAGTGTCGCAGAATCAAATGCGGGCGCACTATTTAGTGCAATCAATTTCTTTCATTGTTACTGGATACAAGATTGGGAAATATACATCTCGGTTCTTTTCAATATTTTTACGCTCATCATGGTTGTGGATTTCTACAAACGAACTCCACAAGCAGGCCTCAAGGAAAATATTTTTATTTATTTAGGTGTCGCCATTCTCAATATCTTCTGCTTCTGTCTTTCGAAAGAACCCTACCAGATGCTGTTCTTCTTCCTGATGGCAATGGCCATCATTGCCGGAAGGACCTATCAGCAAAAGAGTATTCTGCTCGGAGGTGCCCTGTTTTTGACCATATTACTTTCTCGAAAATACTATGGCCTAGTGTTCCTCTATTATTTCTTTCTTCAATATATTGTACGATACCTCTTTGACAATATTGATTTCCAATCGAAGCACGGCAAAAAGAAACTGATTACCAACATCTTCTTTACATCCATCATCATCGGCGCATCCTATTTCTTCCTGCTTTCGTACCTCTCAACCAGCAGCGAAAGCACCTACAACGAGATGATGAATGCCAACTATCGAGACATGGATCGAGCATCTGTGGCCGATTCCGAAATCGTCCCCTTCTTCTCGAAGGGAAACAAACTGCTTGCCACCGTTGATTATGTCATCAAGATTTTCCGACTGTTGTTTCCCGTGGAACTCTTGATTAAAGGAAAGGTCAAATATCTGTTCTTCATAGCATTCCAGGTCCTCCTGGCATTCTTCATCAGTCGTGCCTTTATCAATCGAAGAAAACCGGAAGAAGAGGAGGAAATGGAAGAAGAGGAGGAAGAGGAAGTTGCTTTGGCTACCGCGGACATCCAGATGAACGAAAAAAAGATCGATAGTACTCAAGAATCAGAAGAGGAAGAAGAATACGACGAAGAAAAGGAGGAAGAGGACGATAAAGAAGACGAAGAAATAGAAAAAAAGAAAGAGGAGGACCGTCGCCAAACCAGAACTGCCGCTCTATATCTTTATCTGGCATTCCTTCTTTGTTCCGCAGCTTTCGAGCCCGATTTCGGAAGTTGGATTCGACATCAAGGGGTCGCTCTACCCATTATACTTTTGATTCTATAATTTTTGTAAGATTTATAAAACTGCCGCCTATGATTCCAAAAATTATCCATTATTGCTGGTTCGGGGGAGCCGAAAAGCCCACCCTTATCAAGCATTGCATCCGATCGTGGAAGAAAAGGCTCCCTGATTATGAAATCAAGGAATGGAACGAAAGCAATTTCGACACAAATATGGCTCCTTTTTGCCAGGAGGCATATGCTGCCCGGAAATACGCTTTCGTTGCCGACTTCTGCAGAGTATATGCCTTGGCAACAGAAGGTGGAATCTATATGGATACAGACATCATCGTACTGAAATCCTTTGACAAATACCTTGAATATTCATTTTGCTCTTGTCAGGAATATCAGCCTTGGATCTTTGACGAGAACAGAAATGACTATTTGGACGCCGAAGGGAACCGATTGCCTGGCATCACGGAATTTATACCAGGTATGGGAATTCAGAGCGGTGTAATGATGTCGGAAAAGGGGAGTCCCTATATGATGGACTGTTTGAAGTATTATCAATCATTGCACTACGAGCAACAACAATGGGGCGACATTGTGGTTTGCAGAATCCTCAGTCGGCTCATGGAAAAGTATGGCTACCGCTATACCAATTCTCCTCAACATCTTGAAACGAATATCCTGGTGGAAGCGCCTCACATATTTGCAAACATGACAACGTTGAATACCGATTCCTACGCCTGGCATCTTTACTACAGAAGCTGGGGAAAGAAATTCAGTATCAAGCAGCAAATACGCAACCATTTTACCCGCATCTATCTGTTTGCTCAGTTGATTTATCACAAGAAAAATAGTATCAAACTGTTTAGGAAAATATTATTTTGAAAATCATTCCGATGTTTCATTTTATCAAAAAACCTTCTCTATGGCAATGGTTTTGTGGTCTTTTGGTTATCCTTGTTACCTTTGCGTGTAGATTTACAGGACTAATAGGACTTCGAGGCCTTCTTCCTTATCATACAATCTGTTACGGAGCTGTAACCCCTTTTCTTCTAGCGTATTTCGAAAAGATTACAAGAAATGTTCCATCTTCCCTAAAAGTATTGGCAGGCGTTTTGGCTTTCTTGTTTGCACAATTCGTAACAGTCGAGGGCAGTTTCCATCAAGTTCACAGTTGGGCGTTGTGTTTCGATGGTATATTTGCTGCATTTTTATGGATTGCTCGTAATATAGTTTATGGATATGTTTTCTACAAGTGCCTATTAGGCTTATTGGATATCATCGAACGACATACGGTCGTACCATCTGCTGATTATTACTTCGATTTCCGAAAAAGTATTTTGGTAATTTTTTTAGTAAGGCTTTTCGCCCTTTTCCTCTTTTACCCTTGTGCTTTCGGATTTGATGCGGCTGTTGGCCTACGTACCTTTTTGGACCCTGATTGTGCCACATGTGACCATCATCCTTATTTTATACAACTTATACACGCCCTATTTTTTTTATTTGGAAAAAGCATTGGCCATATTTCTGTCGGTTTTGCCATATTGTCAATTTTAGAAATTCTTTTTTCATGTGCCGTAATTACCTATGGACTCAAGCTTCTCAAAGATGCGAAAATCTCACGAGTATGGCTTCTTATTATAACTGCGATTTATGCGGTATTTCCGCTTTTCCCCTATCTCAGTATCTATCCCACTAAAGATGGTTTTTTTGCCTACGCTTTTCTTCTGTATTTATTCACTCTCTATGAATTATATATAACCGATACTACATGCATCCGAAACAATCGCTATTTGCTTATACACAGTATTTCTATATTGCTTATATGTCTGACTCGCCATCAAGGCATTTACATTATTATTCTTGAATGCATCTTCTTATTATATTACCACAAACACTACTGGAAGACTATTCTATTGGTCACTTTACTACCCCTTAGTTTCTTCATTTTTTTCAATAATCTTCTTCTTCCCTGGTTCAATGTTGAGCCTGGTGGCAAACAAGAAAAATATGGAATACTTTTCCAACAAACAGCCTACTGTCTTAAGCAACATCCCGATGACGTAACACCAGAAGAGCTAGCCACCATCGACAGAATTCTTAACAGCGACACTATTGTTGTCAAATATACATACAATTCAACAGATCCAGTCAAAAACCGATATAAATACAATCCATGGTACAGAGTTTATCCCAAAAGCCCTTCTATGTTCCGTCACATTGACCATACAAAGGAAGCAGAGGATTTAAACGCCTATCTATCAACATGGCTATCCATGGGACTTAGACATCCTTTGACATACCTTGAAGCCACATTAAGTGTTTCTGCTGGATTCTTTTATAATGGTAATCGACTAATTCTTGAAACAGAACCCAAATGGGCACAAAACGGATCTGCTACTACTCCGCAATATCGCTTTGCCCAGTTCAATACCATAGCCAGAATCTATAACAACCGAATATACTCTTGGTTCAAATATCCTTTCATCAATTGGGTAATTGCCATACCATATTATAATTGGGCTGCCATCTTTATCCTTGCTCTGTTGTTCTATCGAAAAGACGTCAAGGGGCTGATCGTTTTTTTCCCTGTTCTTTTCTCATTAGGCATCCTATTGATTTGCCCAATGATCTATGGTAGGTATTCCTATCCAATAGTAATGGCTCTTCCCTTGATGCTTGCATATTTTCTCACTGCAAGACATCACAGCAATTCTCAAGATGATAGTTGTTGAAGAAAAATCCTTTCAAAGCAAACATTCTTCAAAGCCCTCTCTTTTGGATTTTGTTATGGGAATGCTTGTCATGGCTGTTTCTTTTGCCATTTTTTTGGTAGAAGATTATTCACTTAGCACAGCCGAACCCTTCACAATCGTTATTTATGGGGCATTGACCCCGGTAGCATTAGCTTTCTTTCGAACACTTACCCGCCCAGCAACAGCATCGCTGAAGCTTTTAGCTGGTGCCCTTGCGTTTCTTTTCTCTCAATTCGTCACTATTGGAAATAGTTATTATATAAAGCAGGACTGGTCGCTTTGTTTCGGCAGCAAATTGTCCATTATCATTTGGGCTATCCAGACTCTTTGTTTTGGCTATGTATTCTATCGTATAGTACTTGGATGTTTCAATTTACTGCAACATAATTCTTACACGCAAGAATCCTATAAGTTTCATGCTTTTCGTTGGTTTTGCGGATTACTAATTGTGCGGCTCATCTATCTTCTTTTGCTCTACCCTTGCGTCTTTGACATTGATGCAGCTATCGGCCTCCGCACATTTCTGGATCCCAATTCTGCCATTTGCAATCATCATCCTATTTTTGTACAATCACTACATGCGTTGTTCTTTTCTATCGGGAAGATGATGGGCTACAGGTCCATAGGTATTGCCCTTCTTTCGTTCATCCTCATTATTTTTTCAAGTGGCATACTTACTTATGGACTTACCCTTTTGGCCAAGGCTGATATCGGGCGCAAGAAGACACTGACTATTGCCTTTATCTTTTTGCTGTTCCCGTTCTATTCGTTTCTAAGCGTCTTCATCACGAAAGATGGACTTTTTTCCTATTCGTTTCTCTTTTATCTCTTTACTCTTTACGAGATATATTTGACGAAGGGAGAATGCTTCCGTCATAAGCGATTTGGCTTGCTTCACATTCTCTCAATCCTTGTTTTGTGTCTAACCCGCCACCAAGGTGTCTATCTCGTTCTTGTCGAATTTTTCTTTCTGCTCTATTGCTATCGGCAATATTGGGGAAAGGTTCTGACCATTCATTTGCTCCCTCTTTCATTATTCTTTTTCTTTTCCAACGTCATACTACCACGACTTGACGTTGAGCCTGTCGGAAAGCAAGAAATCTACGGCACGCTATTCCACCAAACGGCTAATTATCTCCGCCTGTTTCCTGACGAGTTGTCCAATTCTGAGCGGAAGACAATTGAAAAAATCCTCGACACCGAAAAAATAAAACAAGAGTTCACTTACAACCTGACTGATGGTTCAAAAGATTGCTACAAGTACAATCCCATGTCCACATCCGACTCTGAACTTCTTCTGTTTCGTCATGTGGACCGATCCTCTGAAGGTTCTGACTTGAAAGATTATCGTTCAACTTGGTTTTCACTATTCCTGCGTCATCCACTTTGTTTTATACAAACCACCCTTGGTGTTTGCTTGGGTTTTTTCTATAACAATGGAGACCCATTGGTCAAAGTAGAATCCTATTGGAACAATCTTCCATTCACCATAAACCAAGATTATATTTTTGGCTATTACGACAAATATGAATGGATCTACAATAAGCAAGCAATGATCTGTGCCAAGCTTCCAGTCGTAAGCTGGCTCTTCGCCATACCTTATTATATTTGGCTGGCCATTATTGCATTAGCACTTCTGCTTTATCGGAAAGAGGCTCGGGACATTGCTGTGTTTCTCCCTATGATTCTTTCTTCTGCATTACTTCTAATTTGTCCGTATGCCAGTGGACGATATGCATTCCCGATTGTAGCCGCGTTGCCAATCCTTATCATCCATCTTCTTTCATTTAATAACTCGCAAAAATGTCAAAAATTGCCGTTCTGATTCCCTGCTACAACGAAAGCCGGACTATTGCCAAGGTAGTGTCTGACTACAAGGCAGCTCTACCCGAAGCCGACATCTACGTCTATGACAACAACTCGAAAGACAATACAGATGACATAGCCCGCAAAGCGGGTGCCATCGTCAGATATGAACGTCGGCAGGGCAAGGGTAACGTAATACGCACCATGTTTCGCGAGATTGACGCCGACTGCTATCTGATGATTGATGGAGACGACACATATCCTGCTGAAAATGCTGCAGAAATGTGCAAATTGGTGCTTGAGCAGAAAGTCGATATGGTGATAGGCGATCGACTTTCCTCCACCTATTTTGAAGAGAACAAGAGACCTTTCCATAATTTCGGCAACACACTGGTACGTGGCCTCATCAACAAGCTATTCCATGCCCACGTGAAAGATATCATGACTGGCTATCGCGCTTTTAGCCGTCCTTTTGTCAAGCATTTCCCTGTGCTGAGCCAAGGATTCGAGATTGAGACCGAAATGACCATACATGCTTTGGACAAGAACTTCTACCTCCGCGAGGTTCCCGTACAATACCGAGACCGACCGGAAGGCAGTGTATCAAAATTGAACACCTACAGCGATGGTTTGAAGGTGCTGATGACCATTGCTCGACTGTTTCGCGAATACAAGCCCTTCCTCTTTTTCTCCATCGTTGCTGCACTATTCCTGCTTGTATCCATGATACTGTTCTTCCCCGTCTTTTTAGAGTACCTGCACACGGGCCTTGTACCTCGCTTTCCCACGTTGATTGTAAGCGGCCTGCTTGCATTACTTGGCTTCATGTTCTTCTTTTGCGGCATCGTTCTTGACGTGGTTGCCCAAAAGCACAGACAGCTATTCGAAATTCTAATGAACAAATAACCTTTAAGAACAAAAATATAGATGAATCCAAACGACAAGATATCACATATCGAACCCAAAAAGAAATGGCTAGATGTGGATCTCAAAGGACTCTGGCGATATCGCGATCTGTACTACATGTACATCAAGCGCGATATTGTCACACAGTATAAGCAAACTATTCTCGGACCCCTGTGGTACGTAATTCAACCCCTACTGACCACCATCATGTACATGTTTGTATTCGGTGGGTTAGCTGGTATTTCGACAGATGGCATACCGCAGCCTCTTTTCTATATGGCAGGCATAACCCTCTGGAACTATTTCAGCACCTGTTTTACAGCCTGCAGCGAGGTCTTCAGCCATAATGCCAACGTTTTCGGCAAAGTATATTTTCCACGTCTCGTTGTCCCGCTCAGCTCCTGTACCAGCAACCTCATCCGTATGCTCATACAGTTGATGATGTTCATCGCCATCTATATCTATTATGTAATGACAGGTCAATTTACGGCCTCTCTTTCAATATCAGTCCTTTTATTCCCTGTATTTATCCTAATGACAGGACTACACTCCATGTCGTGGGGACTACTTTTCTCCTCCTGGACCACAAAATACCGCGACTTGAAGTTTCTTATCAGCTTCGGCATACAACTCTTCATGTATGCGACACCCGTTATCTATCCCTTGAGTTTTGCACCCGAACGCTATCGGTTCATCCTTGAACTAAACCCGCTTACTCCCATTTTCGAGGCTTTCAAGTATAGCTGCCTTGGCACTGGCACTTTTTCATTTTATGGACTGCTCTACAGTCTCATTTTTCTGGGTGTCACCATGTTCTTCTCTGTCATCATCTTCAATCGCACCGAACAAAGGTTCATGGATACCGTATAATTAGGCAAAAGCATTATGGATAATAATATAGCTATTGAATTTCAACATGTCGGCAAGCAATACCGACTGGGAAGGGTGGGCACCGGCACCCTAAGCCATGACTTGAACCGATGGTGGCAAACCTCTGTGCTTGGCAAGGAAGATCCTTATCTCAAGATTGGCGAGACCAATGACCGTACAACCAAAGGGCATTCTGATTATGTGTGGGCACTCAGAGACATTACATTCAATGTCAAGAAAGGTGATGTCATTGGCATCATAGGTAAAAATGGTGCAGGCAAGTCAACACTCCTGAAACTCCTGAGCCACATCACATCTCCCAGCACCGGCAGTATTGACTATCGTGGTCGCATTGCTTCTCTTCTTGAAGTGGGTACTGGATTCCATCCCGAATTGACCGCACGCGAGAATATCTACATGAATGGTTGTATTATGGGTATGACCAAGCACGAGATAAATCGAAAGCTCGATGAAATTGTAGAATTTGCCGGCATTGAACGATACCTCGACACTCCCGTCAAACGTTTCTCCTCGGGGATGACAGTCCGACTCGGTTTTGCAATCGCTGCCTTTTTGGAGCCCGAGATTCTAGTTGTCGATGAGGTTCTTGCGGTCGGCGACGCTGAATTTCAGAAAAAAGCCTTAGGCAAGATGCAAGAGGTCAGCCAAGGCGAAGGACGTACCGTATTGTTTGTTAGCCATAATATGGCAGCTGTAAGACGCTTGTGCAACAGGGGAATTGTGCTTAATAATGGGCAGATGTTTTTCGATGGTACAACGAGTGATGCAGTTGACCAATACCTGCAGATCGGTATTGAAAAGTATGCCGCTACTTCTGTCGCAGAACTTCCCAGAATGTCCAAATGTACAGGCAAAATACAGTATTTGGATGTTGAATTCCTGGACAAGGAGAACAATCCCATTCTTCCTCGCAGCGGAGGTTTCCTAAGAGTCAGATTCAAGATCAATGTGAAGGAGACGTATGAAGGGTGTGGCTTCTCCATGGCGATTTATGATTCACAAGGGAGCCAAATGATGACATTCCCAACTTATGCCCTGATGGATGATTTCCACCTTGAACAAGGCGTTCAGTACGTTAGTTGCGATATCCCGCGATTGCCTCTCACTCTTGGATGCTACAAAATCGGAGTATGGGCCGGCGTGAAAAGGGAATCGGCCGATCACATTGACTCTTTAATCCCGTTGGATGTTCAGGATGACGATTTCTTCCGAAAAGGAAGAAATGTCTCCTCTGTAACTACTGGACGAGTTGTTCTTTGTGACTACAACTGGAATGTAAGATAACACTTCGATTGTTCTATTATTATGCTGTATTGTAAAGGTATTGGCGAAACACGTCTTTCTGTAATGGGCCTTGGTTGCTGGAACTTTGGTGGTCAATGGAATAAGGTTTCAGAACCCGATGCTATCGATATTATTCACTATGGTATAGACCATGGCATCAATTTTGTGGATGTAGCCGAGTCATACGGCATTCCAGACGGAGAATGCGAAATGATCCTGGGCAAGGCTTTACAAGACGGTTATCGTGAAAAAGTTTTTCTTATCAGTAAAGTGGGTTGGTATGGTCGTAGAACCAATGACCATTTTTATGCGAAACCAACAGCTTACGACAAACTGATGCGGAAAATATACAATAGGCTCAATCACTTCAAATCGGTTGATCTGGAGAAAAGGACTCCGGAATTAATCCGACTTTGCGGACAAGCTTGCTGTGGCCGATTGAAAACGGATTACATCGATTTGCTTTTATGTCACGATGGAGCAGCCAAGGACATACCAGCGTTTGTAGAAGGATTTAAGTGGCTACAAAAAGAAGGATTTATCAAATATTTTGGCATTAGTACGGATTCCCTGGATACGTTGAAGGAATTCTATGATTATTCTCAAGGAGAATGTGCTGCCGTAGAATGTGATTATTCTCTACTTAATCGATCCGCAGAGTCTGGCATATTCCCTTATTGTGAAGAAAAAGGCATCAAAATATTTACCCGAGGGACTTTGGCTTCAGGTCTCCTTTCCGGCAAATATGACCTTACTACACAATTCAAAGAGCCAAGTCGCCTTAATTGGAACGAAGGTGGAAAAGGGCGAGCTCTATTTGTTAAAAAAATCAAGCAAATTGAGAATATTAAAACCTCTATTGGCAACCTATCCCTTCCTGACACATCTTACAAATTTGCCTTTTCTCAGTCCAACAATATTTCTGTTGTATTTGGCTGCACCAGCATGGAGCAGATGAAAAGGAATTTGAACATCGGTGATAGTTATTTGGATGAGAGCATCCTGTTAGCCCTAAAGAACCAGCGCTCTTAGTTACAAACCATAGACACCGACTTGACTGATGACCAGAAGTTATTTTTTTTATCCCGAAAAAACTTTTTGCAGCGGGTGCTCTGCTTGTTCATCTGTATGTACACACCAGGCCATCTCAATGTGTGAAGACGACGAGGGATTTCTCTATCCTGTTATCAATCAAGCAAGATGTGTCAGTTGTGGATTATGCGAACGAGCATGCCCTATGGTGGGCAATCACCAAGCAAACAGCGAAATTGGTCAAAAGTCGTATCTCGCCATTTCAGAACATGAGTCTTACTATGCCAAGAGCGCTACGATTGGCATATGTACGATGCTTGCTCAATATGTGATAGAACAAGGGGGGCGTGTTTTCGGTGTCGCTCTCGATGAAACAAGTTGGAAAACGTCACACATTTGTGTATCTGACGAAACGGGCATCGAGCGCATCCGCAATTCAAAATACATTCAAAGTGATCCATGCGACACTTATGCCGAAACCCGCAATTTGCTAAAGCAAGGGATAATGGTGCTTTACATTGGCACTCCCTGTCAGATTGCCGGATTGAAAGCATATTTGCGCCATGATTATGAAAATCTTCTGACTATTGACCTCATCTGCCACGGGGTATATAGCTACAAACTCATCCGAAAAGAGGTAGAATATTGGGAGCACCGCCTCCAAGGAAAAGTGTCGAACTTCAAATTCCGTAGCAAACGCCGTTCGGGTGGAGTCATCAATTTCGATCTGAAGAGTCCATCCAGCACCAAGCACTACGAATTTTTCGGCCCATATTCTCCGACTTATCGCAGTTTTGCCTACAATGGAGATGGTATAAACTACAACCTACGGCCCAGTTGCTACAGCTGCCCATTCAGGGAACGAGGCCGTTATGGTGACATTACTGTAGGAGATGCCTGGTTCATCGATGCCGCAAAATATCTACATACAGATATTAACTGGAAAAACGGAGTATCACACTTTTTTGGCAATACTTCAAAAGGGCGCGAACACATCAATCAAATTCTATCCCAACTGAAGTGGGCTGAGATTTCCCTTGAAGACGCGTTCAAACAACCAGCCATCTTACCAACCTGCCGTGAAATTCCGGCGGAAAGAGAACAGATCTACAAAGCCATCCAAACCGATGAGGATTACGCTCAAATCATCAAGCGTCTGCTTCATGCCGATGTCGAGCAGCTCTATGAGGAAGAACAGAGGAAACAACGAAAGTCAGAAATGAAGAACTTTTTCAAGCGAATTCTGCTTATCAACAAATACAAAAGCATCAAGTCGAAACTCAAACCCGGTTGGGAATGGTGGTTCACCAACAGCTTCTTATATAACTTTCCAAGCAAGCGTTTCCGAAACTACATGCTCCGCAAGATGGGCATGACATTCCAAGGTGATGCCCGTATCTATGCAGGATTCCACATTCGCAATCCCCGAGGCATCGTCCTTGGCAATGGCGTTTCAATCGGCCCCAAGGTGCTATTGGATGGCAGAAAAGGACTTACGATAGAAGAGGGAGCCGTGATAGGATATGGTGCTATCATTTGGACACTAAACCATGACTACAACGACATCCACTTCTGCGGAAAGGGAGCACCCGTAACCATTGGACGTAGAGCATGGGTATGCAGCAATTCCATCATTCTTCCCGGCATCACCATTGGAGAGGGTGCCGTAGTTGCTTCCGGCGCTGTGGTTACTCACAACGTGGAACCGTATACTATTGTCGGTGGTGTTCCCGCCAAAGTCATCGGCAAAAGGGCAGAGAAAGAATATGATTACCTATATCGTGCCAACAAGGACAACTTGCACTTCTGTTAGATTAGTTATTCCTGTAGTCCCACTAAAAGAACCGACAAATCGTTCTTCCAAAAGAAATCATGAGAATCGGTGTCCTCACTTACCACTGTCCTCCCAATTTCGGAGCGCAACTTCAAGCAATTTCCACTGTCGGCTTCTTAAGAAATGTCGGGCATGAGGTTGTTGTCTTGAATTGGTATGCCAAGGATCTTGAAGAAATGTATTCCCATCGCATACCTCCTCAGCAAGTCTCTTGTCACAATCAGTTTGCCCAGGATTATCTACCACTATCCGATAAGTGTCAAAAAGAAGATGACCTGATTGCAGTAGTCGATTCTCTGCACCTCGATGCCATCATTGCCGGCAGTGATGCGTTGTTCAAATACATACCATTAGACAAATACCGTCATTTCAGTAAGCGCAAGTTCAAATATATATACAACTTCACACCTCTTTCGTGTGAGAGCTTGAAAGGCAATCCCTTTTTCGGAGGATTCTTAGGCAAACTGCAAAAGCGCATCCCTGCATCCACCTACGCTGTCTCATCTCAGAACTGCCCCTTCTCCTCCATGACAAGAGGTGAAAAACGGGCTATGAGGGAAGCCCTGTCAAACTACAGTCTTATTACCGTTCGTGATGATTGGACAAAACGAATGGTTGAAAACATTACAGGTCGCAAAAATATTAGTATTTATCCTGATCCTGTTTTCTCGTTCAATTCAAACTGTTATCTTTCTGTTCCTTCTAAAGAAGAAATCATCACGAAATACGGTCTGAATGACAATTATGTTCTCCTTAGCTTCAGCAGTTGGCACACAAACCAGAATTATATCCATTCTATTGCTGAAGAAGTCAACCTCCGTGGCCTTCAGCCCGTTGCCCTGTCGATGCCGGAAAAGCTATTTGCTGCAGGAATTGACAAGCAGATTGATTTGCCCATCAGCCCACTCGACTGGTACGCTCTCATTATCCATTCAAAAGGTTTCATTGGCGAACGCATGCATCCCATCGTCGTATGTCTTCACAATGCCATCCCATTTTTCAGCTTTGACGAATACGGCATCAAGGAGAAGAAGGGATTTTTCTCTAAAGAAATGGTTTATAATCCATCCTCTAGCAAAACCTATCTTATAGTTTCCGATGCAGACCTTTTGGGTAATCTCTATTCTTATAAGGGTGTAACACAACTGCCCTCGCCACAACATGTTGTCAACAAGTTGCTCGATTTCGACACATCAAAATGCAAGTCATTTGCCGAGTACAAATGTGACGAATACCAAAAGGGCATGAAGGCTGTTTTAGACTCACTGGTTTAACATGCAGAAAAAAAATATTCTTCTCATCATCCATTGCCTACCCTATCCGTTGAATAGCGGTGGTTGTCAAGCAATCTTCAATGGTATCAAAGCCATTAAGGATGACTATTCTGTTTTCGTCACTTATCCTGGCAACAATACGGTAAGTGAACAAAATGACAAAAGTTCATTTCTGGCGGAAATCGGTGGGAATGTTCAGCTCCTGCCATTCGTGTCTGAGACCCATGCCACGAAGTCTTCCCTTGTCCAAAGGATTGCTCGCCGATTGTCTGCCCAGCTTAACCGAATTGGCATGCCGGCAAATAAACCAGCAAATCCATATTCCTGGTGGATTGAAGAGCAAATACCCAAGCCCAAAGCATACATCGAACACGTCTGTAAAATCATTGAACAGTATCAAATAGATGCTGTTCAATGTGAGATGGTTCGCAATCTGCCCTTTGTACTTTCCATTCCTTCCAATGTCATAAAAATTTTCGTACATCACGAATTGGGGTTCGTACGTCATGAATTAGAATTGGATTCGATAACGAGTGATTTCTATGACGGAAAGTCCATTTCCCAATGGGCAAAATGCCTAGAGATAGGTCTTCTAAATAAGTTTGATCATGTCATAACATTATCTTCCGTCGACAGTCAGAAACTGAAGGATGCTGGTGTCACAACAAACTTACACGATTCATTTGCAATTATCAAGACATCTGAAATAACAAGCATTTCTTCTAACAATCCACACGACTTAAGCTTCGTCGGCCCAGACAGTCACCTCCCGAATCTTGTCGGACTCAAGTGGTTTCTCGACAACTGCTGGTCCGACCTTCTAAGAACCAACGGGAACTATCGTCTGAAAATCATTGGCAAATGGTCCGAAGCAAATATTGCAGCTTTTTCTTCAAAATATCCCAATATATCTTTCCTGGGATTTGTTGACGACTTGAAATCCGCTCTCCAGAACACCATCATGATTGTGCCTATCACCATTGGAAGTGGCATCCGCATGAAAATCCTCGAAGCCTCGAACTTGGGAATACCATTTGTTAGCACCTCTGTGGGAGCCGAGGGAATACCACTGCAAAGCGGTATCCATTGTATGATAGCAGACCGTCCTTCTGACTTTACAAATGCTATCCTTCAGCTCAAAGATAATGAGAAAAGGGCTATGCTCATTCAAAATGCACATCAACTGATTAAGAAGAATTACTCCATGGAGGCACTCCGCCGAAATAGGCTTGCAATCTATTCCTCCATCTTTAATGCTGTTGATTAAAACTCACACAAAGTTATAATAATTTTCCTTCATCACACCTCTTGTCATATGAAGTCAAACAAATTACTCGTCATCGTCGTTACATACAATGCCATGCCTTGGGCCGAGAAATGTTTCACCAGCTTGAGAAAATCCTCCATACCAAGCGACGTGATAGTTGTTGACAATGGATCAACTGACGGTTCGCAAGAGTATATTCGCACGCATTTCCCTGAAGTTGAATTAATTGAGAACAATGAGAACCTTGGTTTTGGACGCGCGAACAACATCGGTCTGAAAAAGGCATTGGATGACAATTATGAATATGCTTATTTACTCAATCAGGATGCCTGGATTTTTCCGGACACTTTTGAGAAACTAATTGCTGTAAGCCAAGCACATCCCGAATATGGTGTACTAAGTCCCATGCAACTGAAAGCCAATGGCCAGCATTTTGAAGACAAATTTGGAAGGAATATCATTTCTCGGCGTCAAGCATTTTCACCCTTCCTTATTGATGACATGTTTTTTCAAAGGGTCGGTGACGTTTATGAAGTTTCGTTCGTCATGGCAGCTCATTGGCTTATCTCAGCCAAATGCTTGCTGTCGGTCGGGGGGTTTTCGCCAACTTTCCCTCATTATGGAGAAGATGACAACTATTTGAATCGTACGAACTATTGGAAATTCAAGATAGGTATCGTCCCTGCCGCACAAGCCATTCATGATCGTGGCGATAGTAATTGGAGTCATGAGAAAGAAATTTACGTCAACGATTTTATCGGATCCCTTGTTTCATGCAGCAACCCCTTGGACCGAGAATCTTTGGACAAGAAAGCATTCCTTTTGCTGAAACGAGGTATTCGTAATGGAGAAACATCCCTAATCAAGTATGCTTACCAACTTTGGAGAAAAAAAAACATCGTAGAAATCAACTATAAGAGAAGTCTGAAGGAAACGGCTTTCATAAAATAGAACAAACTGAAAAATAGCTTGTAAATTAAACTTTTTCGCATATTAACAGTCTATAAATTAACACCTTTACAAATGGTGAAGGGCGTTGTAAAGAGCAAAAACCGTACGAACTATGCTTCGCTATTTGCATTGTGGAGTCAACAAATCGACCTCATTTGCTAACAAAAAGAACTATTTATAATTTTTTCTATATCGATGGAATAAAAATCTGAAAGATATTTTATATCTTTGCACGCATTTAAACTATCTTTTCATCCATCTCCTTGTTTAACTTGCAAGGAGTTGTGATGTGCGAGAACTAAAAACCAGTAAATAAATACAAATACAATCAAAAGAATGAAAAAGACCTGGCTCTCTTTCCTTGTCTGCCTGCCTACCTTGGCTACAGCTGCAACGGAGACATCTCTTTGCATCAACGAAATCATGCAATCGAACATCGATTGCTATATGTACGATCATGATTTCCCGGACTCTTGGATTGAACTCTACAATCCGACGGGTGCTGCCATCGATATCAAAGGTTACTATATTGGCCCCAGCAGTGATGTTTCAGAAGCTTATCAGCTTCCAACGACAAGCCCAATTTCAATTGGCTCCAAGAAACGCGTTGTTATCTATTGCGATAAAGCCGCCACTGGTCGGCATACCAATTTCCGTCTTGAATCGACAAGCCCTGGAACCATTTATCTTTTCAATGCTTCGAAAAAGAAGATTGCCTCTCTTTCCTATCCCGCCATGCCTGCTCCGAATATTGCTTATGGACGCAAGTCGGACGGCTTGAAAGACAATTGGGGATGGGAACTGACCCCGACACCAGGCGCAGCCAACAAAGGAGGATTCTCGGATGTTCTGCTACCCGAACCCGTATTCAGCATGAAGGGACAAGTGATGTCCTCGTCAGCTTCTCTCTCCATCACTATGCCAGAGGGAAATTATCCTGCCGACACGAAAATCTATCTAACAACCGATGGAAAGGAACCGACTACAGCTTCACAATCTGGCACTTCATTCACATTCGACATTAACAAGAGTACTGTCATCCGTGCCAAGCTAATCTCAAGCACGGCATTGTGTCGTCCATCCACTTGCAACTCGTATATATTCCACCCGAGAGCCACCACACTTCCTATCGTTTCCATCGTGACAAATGCCGATTATCTTTATAGCTCAAATGAGGGTATTTTTTCCGAAACAAAAACTGATGGCAAGGAAAACTACAATTATGATTGGAGGCGCCCTATCAATGCTGAGTATTTTGATGCAAAAACAGGGAAAGCTTGGTTTAATCAGGTAGGAGAATGTGCAGTAGGTGGTAATTTTACACGAAAACACGCTCAAAAAAGTATCAAACTATATGCCAACAAACGTTTTGGCACTAAACGCTATAATGGCACTTTCTGGGAAGAAAAGCCAGAAATAAAAAAAGTGAAATCCTTTATGCTTCGGAATGGAGGTAATTTTACTTTTAATAGTCGAATCAACGATGCCCTTATCCAGAGAATTTCTGGCACATCCTTGCAGAATGTTGACTATCAAGCATATAGCGGAACAATTGTCTATATCAATGGAGAATATAAGGGAATCTTCGGCCTTCGCGAAAGGCATGACGAAGACTATACAGAAGCCAACTATAACATCGAAGACATATACCTTGCATCTTATGTCTCTTATTTAAGTACTTCACCCAACACCGCAGCAGGAAATGCCGAAAGAGAGGAATCTACTTTTGGAGAGGTTTATGATGTTTATACTAAAAGTAGTGCGACCTACACTCAGATGGATAATCTAATTGATGTTGACAACTTCATGAAGGCAATGATTTCTGAAATGTTTTCGACCAATTATGATTATCCACAGAACAACATTGCCATCTGGCGTCCCATGGACAAGACCATGAAATGGCGTTGGATTCTGTATGATATGGATTTCTCTTTTTCATCTTCTAGCGGTTATGACTTCAATATGTTTAAATACATGTTGGGCAGTACGAGCAATGGCACATTGTCCAAGAATGACAAATACGAATGGTTGGCTCGCTATGGCGCATATGATGCTGCCGAGAGAAACAATAGGGTAACAGATGCAATTCGAATTTATACGAAGATGATTAGCTTTAAAACATTCCGAGAAGCTTTCATTGATGCCTTTGCCGTCTATCTCGGCGATGTATTTAAACCATCTGTCACTCTACCTGTTTATGAGAAAATGAGAGCGGAAATCGAAAGTGAAATACCATCGACCATGACGCTTTACAATTATTATGAATTAGATGCACCTCTTGGCTACAATTATTGGATAGATTATCTTCGAAAAAGCCTTATAATGCGCCCCGCCATTGTCTATCAGCAGATGGCTGATTTCTTCAACACCCATCCCTCATATAGCGACCTTGGCAATGTTATCCCGATGACCTTGCAACCCAACGGAGCGACTGTAACTATCAATGATGTAGAATTGACAAAAGGGGATTTCGATGGTGCCTGGTTCTCACAGTGGGGCTTGCGTTTGAATTCCGGAGCAGACGGAATAGGCTGGAAGATGCAGACTTTCACGTATGACTCTAAGACAAAAAAAATGAAAGCAGCCGACGAAACGACATTCGAGCAACGCGAAGTTTCGATCCTTCTTGGTGACTATGCCAAGTGCGACTCCGTTTCCTTCTCAACATTCAAGTTCTCCGACAACGATTTCGATAAGAAGATTGCAGAACTCGGCATCTCGTACGACAATCTGACAGACTGGAGTCAAGAGGCCGCTATTTCTTTCGCTGAGCCTCGTTATGCCTACGTCAATATTACAAGCGAAAGCTTCCCAACGACGAAGAATGATGACCTTCATGCCTATATTGACCTTTACGACAACAACGGCAACTATTTCCACAAGAAAATCCTGCTCAACCTACAGGGTGATTCTCAAGTCAAGAATAACTTGTCTGTTTCTTTCTGCGAAGATGAATGGGTAGGAGACGTAACACCCACCATAACGTTTGGCGATTGGGTAGCTCAAGACGAATTCCACTTGAAGGGCTTCTATAACGATGGCTTCAGAGGCACATCTGAAATTGCCTATCAGTTCTATTCGAAAGTGACAGAAAGAGAGAAATGCTATCCAAAGGCGTTCCCCATTTCCCTCTACTTCAACGGAAACTTCTATGGCATTATGGCCTGGCAGCTCAAGAAGCACCGTGATAATATGGGGCTCGACAAGAAAGTCGCCGAAAACGTATGGCTCGACGGAACACTCAACGACAAGCAGTTGTTCAAGGGCACCATCAACTGGACCAAGTTCGAGGTACGAAATCCCAAGGACCTCTACAACATGGATGGAACTGACTATGACGGAGATAATCCGCAAGAAATCATCGACGAGACGTCTTCTGCCTATACTGGCAAGACAAAGATGGTTCGTTGCGCCACAGCCAAGAAGTATATCAAAAACCTCAGCAACTATTGCTCCGAGCTTCAGGCTTTGGAAGACGGAAAAGCATCTGTAGAGACGATGAGAGCAGAAATCCAGTCTCGTTTCGATGTGACCGAAATTGTCAACTACAAGGTCTTCTCCCTGGTGACATCCAACTACGATGGATTCTCAAAGAACTGGCAATGGTTCACCAAAGATGGCGTCAAGTGGACGGTTGCCCCTTACGACTGTAATCTCACTTTCGGGTACAACGAAGATGGCACATCCCTTTGGAAAGCTGAACAATCTTCCAAAAAATATAGCTACATGATGCAGAACACCGATTCTGTAGGACCGATGCTCTGGATCCGCAAGTATTTCTGGGAGGATGTCAAGAGCAGATATGCAGAATTGCGTGACAATGGCGTAATCAGCACAGCTTCCATCATGGATCTTGTCAACAATTGGTATCAGCGCATTGGTGAAGATAACTATGCTGCTGAATGGGCCAAATGGTCTGAAAGTCCCTGTGTGAAGAATTTTACCGATTCTCCAGAAAGAATTGAGGGCTGGATCAACGACAGAATTGCCCTTGAAGACCGTTACCTCGGATATGCCACCGAGACAGTCTCTTATACGTTATCCGTCTCTGATGCAAAATGGGCGACCCTCTGCCTACCGTTCGCTTTCGAAATTCCGGATGACATGAAAGTCTATTCTGTCACAGGAGTAGCCGAAGATGGAGTTTCGCTCGTGCTCGAAGAGGTTTCGACACCCCTTCCTTATACACCTTACCTCATCAATGCCCCACAAGCCGACTACGTACTCTCGGGTGAGGAAGTGCTTGCTACAGGTGATGAGAGTCTCACAAACGGACTTCTCACAGGTACACTCGAAGACATTTATGCTCCTGCCGACTCATACGTCCTCCAGTATCTCAACGAATTGCTTGGATTCTACCACGTGAGCACCGAGAACACAATGCCAGTCAGCGCAAATCGCGCATATCTGACCATTCGGACAAATGCCAAGTATGGACACTTCAGAATCCCTGACAACACAACTTCAATCAGATCTATCATGAACGTAGGCGAAGAGGGCGAACAAACGTTCAATCTTTGGGGGCAGAAGTCCGAAGATAACGAGAACGGATTCTTCGTCAAGAGAATGCCCGATGGATCTCGCCGCAAAGTGTTTATCAAGAAGTAACATCTTCGCATGTTATCAGTGTTATTGGACTAAATAAAGCATAGATACGGAATAGTAATATTCTGTATCTTGCTTTTTCATTTTCTCTATTTTATAATCGAATGAAAACCAAAACTATTAATTTTATTCTTTCAAATATCTGTGGATTATCAATTTTTGGTATATTGATGCTCTTTCTTTTATCACATCCTCAACGATCTCTGGATGTGGATTGTATCTGCTCTTTCACCATTGATTATGGCACAGGGTTTGGAGGAAGAAAGCTTATAGCTTCAATTACCAGCTTATTCTTTGAAGACCTCAGCCTTCACCGATTGCTGAAAATTGTCTATTTAGTCTCTATAATAGGGTGTGCTTTTTTCGCTTATTGTAGCAACATCTTCATTAAGAAATCAAATAAATATGGGGAAAATAACTATATTGCCTCCATTTATTTACTGACACTTTATGTGTTAGGCCCAGCTTCACTTTTTTTCTTATTAACATTCCCGAATCTCGGCCGTCTTGACTTTTTCCTTTATATGTCATGCTTGCTATTCTGTTTTCTGTTTTATCATAGGAAAAAGAACAGAACAGCTTATTTCTTCTTTGTAACTGCCCTGATAATTATTAATATCTTAATTCACCACATCTTTGTGGCAACCTACCTGAGCTTTTTCGTAGCACTGTTTATCTATGATATTTGGGAAAGAGGATTTAATAGAAACCTTTTTATCTGTCATTTCATCTTGGGCATCATTACTGTAGCGGTATTCCTTATGGTGATTATATTTTCATCTATGAATATCACTCTTGATGAAGCTATCCATTATCATCCAAAATTTGAATTGAGCAAGAAATTTATATGGTTCATTTATTACGCCCATATTACCGACCATATCAATATCTATGTTTTATCTAACCTTAAGAAACTCATTGCAGAATTTATCCTCACTGTCATCTTCCTTCTTCCTCTATTTTATTTCTGGCATATCATTTGGAAAAAAGTCCTAAGTGCCCAAGCCAAGACTGGTAAAAATCTATTCTACGGCATGCAGGCATCATTCTTGCTTTTTATTCCTGCTTTTTGCATCACAGTTGATTATTCTCGTTGGTTTGCTGCATTCGTCTTTATCCAATTCCTGCTTCTCGCTTATTTTGTGTTCGATAAGGATTCTCTTTATTCAAATATTGGGGACATTTTGGGTCTATACATAAAAAAGCATATATTGTTTTGCTCAATTCTCGTTGTTTATTGCTCACTATTGGGACTTTTCGGGTCAGATAGGAGTTTTGAATGTGTAGAATTTATTCTTGATAAAATGCATATTTATAAAACCGTCGTTCAACCTCCCCTAGAAATATTACAATGACAACGATTACGTACAAGGAAACCCAACTACTGCGAGGACTCGCAATATTCCTTATTATTGTACACAACTTCTGCCATCTGCTCCCTGGTGCCATTGCCGAAAATGAATATCTGTGGTCTATCAATCCAATATTGCAGTACAATCAATACATATTACACGGTGGCCCTCATCTACTTCTGAACCTTTTCAGTCATTATGGCTTTTATGGCATTACTTTATTTATTTTTCTGAGTGGATATGGATTATCTACCAAATATGACAAACAAGAGGAATTAACCCTAGTCCCCTATCTTATTAAGCATGCAAAAAAACTCTGGCTCTTTCTTTTTGTCGGCATTCTGGTATATTATTTTGCCGTCAAACTCTTGGGTGGATACTTACCTTCATTGGATCATGTTGTCAAGTTATCACTCTTCATCTCGAATCTTCTTCCGAAACGTCCATTAATATTTGGTCCTTGGTGGTGGTTCTCTCTCATCATGCAGTTTTATGTGGTCTATTATCTCTTTTATTATAGAAGGAGCTTAAAGACAATCTGTATTATTACACTGATTTGTCTCATTTTACAGTTTGCAGTAACCTTCTACTGCAGACATGACCTACAGAATGAAGATGGTTTACTTTGCTACTTTCATTTTAATTTTCCAAGTCTTATCTTGCCTTTTACGTTTGGCGTTTACGTCTCCCGCTTCCATCCTTCTTGGCTTTATTCGAAGCGTCTATTTCTTACTTCAATCTTGATTGTAATTCTAGGAAGTTATAATGTTTGGATATGGTGTCTTACCAGTGTTTTCGCCTGTATAATTCTAAATTATTTAGGGCACCAATTTGGAAAGGTTAATTGGATCAATCGCTTTCTAACTTGGTTGGGTGTATTAAGTGCTTGGATATTTGTTTTTCATCCAATCGTCCGCAGATATGTTTTTAAGATTATTTCGATGTACTCTGTATATTTCACATTGTCTCTTTATTTGGCTATAACACTTCTTTTGTCTTACGCGACATTTAAGATTGTGTCTTACATTAATCAAGGAAATCCTCAATCCTTCAACAATACAAAAAAATGAAAAAAACTCTATTTAAATATCTTGAGTTTATCTTGACTCCCGTCAAACATTATCCTGCCACTTTTGTTTTCTTAGCAATAGCCCTTCTTCTCCCAAATATTGTGGAATACCTGCTTCATCAAACGAAAGAGCCGCTATCAACGTTCAATTATTGGTCTCCTATTTGTGTAGGTATCTCGTATATTCTTGTCACTCTTGCTCATTTCATATCCAAGTTGAACAAGAACATTGCTATGCTTTTGATTGTAGTCCTTCATATTATTATTTTTTGCTTGGTGTTCATCGATATATTCCTTGTCAAATTCTTCGGAACACATATCAACACCTATATGCTACAAGTGGTCAGTGAAACCAACTCTCAAGAATCTTCGGAGTTTATCCAAACCTATACACATACTAAAAGTTTCGCCAAAATTCTCTTCTCTTTTATATTATTTATCTGTGCGGATATTATCTTTATCAAAAGAAAAAGTATTGTCCATGTTATCAATCTGCCAGACAAGTTGAATAATAGCATGAATAAATGCAAAAATTATATTGCTACCATTGTGGGGGGGTATATTCTTTGGGCGTTAGGATTCCTCGTTTACATTTTCCCTTGCTTTTCTCTCGATTGGGCCGCCAATCTAGAAAAGGATATTGCATGGGATCATGGGGTTATTTCATCTTTTATCTTTAAAACCTATCAATCAGCATTACAGTTCTCTGAAGAACATTCGGCTTTTGACCAATGTGCTAAATCGCAAGAAAACATCACAGCAACTTTAGGAGATTCGCCCATGAAAAACATTATCGTCATCATCGGCGAATCATTCAATCGTCATCATTCCAGCCTATATGGATATGATCATGAAACCAATCCGAGATTGTCAAAACTCCAACATCTCTACGTCTTTGATGACGTTATTTCCCCCATTAACAGCACATCTCCAGTTTTTAAGCTTTTCCTTTCTATGAGCAGCACAGACAATGGGCTTGCTTGGTATGACACTCCTTTATTTCCTGCTATCTTCAAACATGTAGGCTTCAACGTAACCTTTTTTAGCAATCAATTTGTCAAGCATGTAAGAATGACCCAATACGATGCTTCTGCAGGGTTCTTCAACCATCCAAAAGTAGAACCACTCGTCTTCTCTCATCGCAATAATCAAAAGCACAAGTATGACGAAGGACTTATCGAAGAATATTGCGAGAAGCGTGCAGAAGTAGAATGTGATTCCTTAAATCTTATCTTCTTCCATCTTATTGGTCAACACGTATATACCAGACAACGGTATCCTCAAGGTCGTGAAACCTTCCATCCGAAAGATTACCATCGACCCGAACTGAACGAAGACCAAATCCAAGAAGTTGCAGACTACGACAATGCAACATGTTACAATGACTCGGTGGTCTATGAAATCATCAAACTGTTTCAAGATAAAGATGCAATTATTTTGTATTTTGCCGACCACGGTGATGAAGCCAACGATTATCGCCCCCATATTGGACGCGTCTTTAATCTCAATACTGTTGGCGCTCCAGGATTTCATTGCCAATTTGACATCCCTTTCATGTTCTACCTCACAGACAGCTGCAGTTCCCGTCATCCCGATTTAGAGCAACGAATTGCTCGTGCTGAACACAAGCCGTTCATGATCGATGATCTACCTCATCTTTTGTTCGACATTGCTGGCATCCAGACACCTTGGTTCCAACCGTCACGCAGCCTCATCAATGTTGAATATAATTGGGAGCGGCGAAGAATAATTAACGATTATACTTCCACTACACCGATAGATTACGACTCGGTTTGCTCTGCTTATGGCGATTGGAAAATTGGATTTAAGAACTAAAACAATGAAAGATAATGTCCTAAACCGCCTTTTGTTCTTTGTAGGATTCTTGTCGTTTGTCTTCTACTTTGGGCTGATTCATCCACTCGTTCCATTTGACACTGATGACTGGATTAATCTGACCATCTTAAGACCAATTTATCCATCTCTCCAATGCTGGAATCCAACCAAGGTATTCCCCGAACGTTTGGAACCAGCGGTTGCAATGGTTGCAGTTCGTTTCATTGCTCCTCTAATTGGCGACTATACAAATGCTCTTATTCTCGCAAATGCCATAACCATATCATTCATACTGACTGTTTACTTATATCTAGTCCAAAGACTACTGATTAGCAGATTCAGGATCAGCCGGCCCTGCAGTTTCTGCATTATTGTCATCTTTGCATTGGTGCATTTTTTTATTCTCAAAATCAAAGAAGTTGGAAATGACTATCTTTGGTATGCTGAGGATTGCAACTGTTATTATCACTATGTTGCATCCAACCTTCTAAATTCCTGTTTGGTTCTTTGGCTGATGATACACGATGTCAAAACGTTGACCAAAGGATGGCGCTTAATCGTTTTATTTATTGTCACCTATTTTGCACTTTGTTCCAACCTCTATTCGACCGTCATTCTCATTGCCTTTGTTGGGGCGTCTCTTCTTTACAACCTCTTCTCTTTCCCCAAAAACTCAACTAAATGGCTGACCTCTTTTATCCAACAAAATGCCTATTTCCTTATTATAGTACTTCTTTGGCTTGTCGTTCAACTGATTGAAGTAAATGGTATCAGGGCTAATGCATACGGGCATGTTGATGATTCGCTCTCGGAATATATTCTGCTTTCAATCCAAAACCTGCTTGCTTTACGATTCAACATCGGTGTCATTGCCTTCTTGGCTCTTGTTCTGATTGGTGCCAAAGCCTATCATACCGTTGCCGAACATCATCCGATGATACACATCGGAAAGCAACAGGTGATTCTCATCCTTGCAGCCTTCCTTTCGCTTTTGTATCTGATACTTCTCAGTTCAAAAGTCAAGCCCGAAAACATGTTGAAGGGGCAAATTGTTTTCTCGTGGATATTCTTCCTACTGTTATTGTTCATTCTTTGTCTTGGTTATCTTTGCTCCAGAATGAAACGCATCAGATGCTTGCTTCCTCTGGCAATTCTTTTGGTGGTATTCAACGTTAAAAATATCCGAAACGAATTCCTTGGAGTACAATGCCAGTGGGGGACAACGGAGTATGAGTGTATCGAGGACAATCGGGACATTATCAACCAGGTTCGCTATGCCGAAGCATTAGGACAGGATTCCGTCGTCATCCGAGTTCCGAAGTTTGATTTGAAAGACAACTGGCCACTTGCCTTTGACTGCGGTTGGGCTATTGGAGGTACACTTCGAAAGCATAATGTCGTCAGACGTCATCTTAGGACCTCGTTCGAACTGGATGAATAGAAAAAACTCCCTCATCTTTCGTCGTTGATTCCACAACATGAGCATCAGCAAGACTCAAAGCATTTCACCTTACTATCAGACAAAGATTACGCTTGTCTCTTTTGTTCTGGTCCTCATGATGCTCTTTGTTCATGGTATTTATAACGAGTCTCATCTTTTCCGCATCTCCAACATTGTTCTTTCTGTTGTTCCAAGACTTTCGTATCGAGTCATAAATCCGACCTATTTCGCTATTTCCGGGCTACTCTTCTTCAAGGGAATCAAAACTATAACTGATTGCTTTCCAAAGATGAAGAAGCGAATACGAACGGTGTTGGTCCCCTTTGTCCTTTGGAATGCGATTGCAATTCTTACGTACCTCTTCTTCTCCCATCTTCCTCTAACACGGGAGTTCCTGCGACGAGACATCATCGGTCTTTTCCAATCGCCGTATGGGGCTTTCGAATTCTGCTTTATTCGGCCCGGCAGTTTCCATCTATGGTTTCTCCGCGATCTGATAGTCTATGTAGCCCTTTCGCCCGTATTATATTGGCTGATTAAACGATTCGGTTGGTTTGTTGCCCCTATAATGCTCGTCGCAACTCCACCTTTGATGCAATGGCTGGATCTCAATCATCTCGAAATAGCCTTCTTCATCTTAGGCGGCACCATTGCCATGCATTCCAGCCTTGAAGCCGTGAAGGCGTTTCTATCCAGACCATTCGTCCTCGTCGCGGCCTTTATCTATTTCGGTCTTTCTGCCATCTGGGATTTTGTGTTGCCCAAACAATTTGTAGGGGAGGAGTATTTGAGCATCTTCTTCTCAATCTGTGGCATGATAACACTCTGGCGCGGATACGACTATCTGGCACGAACAGCCCACATCGAGCAATCCTCTTTTCTACTATCGCTGACCAATTATTCCTTCTTTATCTACCTTTTCCACGAACCGATTCTTTTCATCATCATGCAATTGGGTAAAATACTATTTGGTGTCAATGGCATATCGCTGACTCTCTTGTATCTGATTAACCCAATACTGATAATTTGTTTAGGAATTGTCCTGGCTAAAGGAATAAAGAAAATTTCGCCAACCCTATATTCTGTTCTGGTTGGTGGACGAATCACTCGATTTCGGGCTTCGGAAACCTTCTAATAGTTAACCATCGATTACAGATATGAAAGCCAGAATATATCTACCCAACTGGATATTCTATACTGCAATCTTTGTCTTTTTTGTCATATTTTTCTTTGAGGTTCATCCCATTGCTCCTTACGACACGGACGATTGGCTTTTCATGGGCATCGAAAGACCATCCTATCCTTCGCTCTACTGCTGGAATCCATCCAAAGTGTTACCTGAGCGTCTTGAGCCTTTCGTCTCAACGATTGGTGGCTATCTGATCGTGCCCCTTGTCGGCGACTATATTAGAGGTATCATTCTGACCAATGCAATCGTCGTTTCGCTTTTCATCATCGTTTATCTTCTGCTTCTGCATAAATACCTCGAAACCAAATTCTCTCTTGGCAGGCTGACAAACCTGGCCATTGTTCTGGTATTCACCGTGCTGCATTTCCTCATTCTGCGCACAGTCGACGAGAACAACGACTATCTGTGGTACACACACGATGCCGCATGCTATTACCATTATGTAATTCCGTCTTTGTTGAATGCATCCTTGGTGTTATGGTTGATGCAACGCGACTTCCGTATTGAGAAGAGTGGTCGAGTGATTGCTTTATTGATTGCTCTGTTTTATCTTGCATTATGTTCTAATCTATATTCCTCGGTCATTCTCATCGCTTACCTTGGTTCTATCCTTGTTCTGGACCTCATAATACCCAAACCACAAATTCACAAAACTACAGAATCGAATAAAGGCTGGTTCAAGAAATACATTAACCGCAATATCCGTTATCTCGTTATCATCTTCGTTTGGGGCGTTATTCAATGGTTTGAAGCCAATGGCACACGAGCCAATGGTTTTGGATACTTGCACGAACCAATGGTTTACTGTCTCAAAGTAACCATCTACAACTTCATCACGCTCAGTTACAATCATTCGTTCCTGTTGATTTCCTTCCTTGCTCTTATCGGAGCCAAGTTTTGGGATTTTAAACAGAATCGACACGGTCTTTGGCACATTGGTTTTCGCCAATGGGTTATACTCCTTTCTCTCGGATTATCAATCGCCTATTTGATTCTGCTCAGTTCGCGAGTCGATCCCACTTACATCCAGCGAAGCGATATCATCTTCGCCTATGCTTTCTTCTTCCTGCTACTGGTGGCCCACGCCTTTGCCTTTCTCTGTAAACAACATCGATTTGTAGTTTTTGCAATGCCGTTGCTCTTCGTGGTCCTGCTTTTCCTGACCAACACCAGGGGAAAGACATTCAAGGATGTCATCGAAGAATATAAGCCAGAGCTGGAAACCTGTCTTGCAATTGACTACGATATTGTCCAGCAAATTCTCGATGCCGATGCTGCCAGATTAGATTCGGTGAGCATTGAAGTGCCGACCTATTCCAAGCATAGCTACAACTGGCCTGTTATGGTGACTGACTATGCCAGCCAGTACTACGGACATGCCCTTTATTTGCACAACCAGACGAAACGCGAAATCAAGACACGCTTCATCCCGACATACGTGATTGACCAATGAAAATGCGCATATCGGTCCTGAACTGGATATTCTATACCGCAATATTTGCCTTTTTCATCGTATTCTTTACGCGCATTCATCCCATTGCGCCTTACGACAGCGATGACTGGGTTAATATCATCATCGAAAGGACATCCTATCCCTCGCTCGACTTCTGGAATCCGACAAAAGTCTTCCCCGAGCGCTTAGAACCATTCGTTGCCACATTGGCAGGATATCTGGTTGTACCACTTGTTGGCGACTACATCACAAGCTTGATCTGGGCCAATGCCCTCGTTGTTACCATCTTCATCATCGTCTATCTTTTCTCCGTACAACGGTGTATCGAAACACAATTTAATCTTAGTAGGCTGATAGTTCAAGGGCTGATAATTGTCTTCATCCTTCTACATTTCCTCCTGCTACGCACATCGGGAGAATGCAACGAACATCTCTGGTATACGTACGATGCCAACTGCTACTACCATTATATAATTCCCAATATGCTATGCGCCAGCCTGGTGCTTTGGCTGATGCGTCACGACGTTCGCAAAGAAAACAACGGACGGACTATTGCCATATTGATACTCCTGACCTATCTTGCACTATGCTCCAACTTGTATTCTGTCGTCATCCTTATCGCCTACATCGGAGCTCTTCTTCTGTTGGACCTCAGAACCACAAGTCATCCTGTCAATCAGTCAACAGGAACGAAGGATGGCTGGCTCATTTCATACATTCGTCGCAATGCCCACTTCCTTGTCATCATTGCACTTTGGGGTATTGTCCAATGGATAGAATCCCATGGTATTCGAGCCAACTGCTATGGGTATATGAACGAACCGCTTATTTACTGCCTAAAGGTCACTATCTATAACTTTCTGACTATCGGCTATAACAAGTGGTTTCTGTTTGTTGCGTTTCTTTCCATTGTTGGAGCCAAACTGATTGACTTTAGAAGGGAAAAACATGGTCTTTACCATGTCGGGATTCAGCAGTGGACTATTCTCATTGCTGCATTCTTGTCAATCATTTACTTGATTCTGCTCAGTTCTCGCGTCGATCCGACTTACATCCAAAGAGGGGATGTAATCTTCGAATTTGCCTTCTTCCTCCTCTTTCTTGTAATTCTGTCCTTGGCTTATCTTTGTTCACATCTTCGATTTGCTGCTTACTTCACTCCGCTGCTCATCCTCTTCCTGCTTTTCCAAACCAATACATCTGGTCGAACCTACAAGGATGTCAACGAAAAGTATGCCCCAGACCTGGCAGGCAGCATCCGCATTGATCGGGATATTGTACGGCAAATCCTCGATGCTGAGGCTGCAGGAATGGATTCTGTGACCATCCAAGTGCCAAAATATCCCTACGGAGAAAACTGGCCCATCATGACACCAAGATATGCCAGTCAATATTACGGACGTGCTCTTTATAAGCACAACCAGACAAAACGCGAAATCATAACGATATTTATCCCCTCATACGAAATAGAAGAATAAAGATTTACTCTATGCCAAAAAAGCTTGTAACAATTTTGCTCCCGGCCTACAACGAGGAAGCATCTTTTCCAATCATCGAACGTTGCATGTCCCAAGTGCTTGAAGAGAATCCCGACTATGACTGGGAGTTCCTTTTTGTCAACGACGGTTCGAAGGACAATACCCTCCAACAGATGATCAGGTTCCATCAGCGAGACCCACAACACTACAGCTACATCGACCTTTCGCGCAACTACGGCAAGGAGGTTGCCATGATGGCTGGTTTCGACTATGCACGTGGCGATGCGATGATCATCATGGACGCAGATATGCAGCACCCTGTCAATGTAATCCCCGAGATGCTGAAATACTGGGAAGAGGGCTACGACGATGTCTATGCACAACGGAAGACAAGCCAAGAGACCTGGTTCAAACGGAAGTCTTCGCAATGGTATTATAAGATACTGCAAAGCCTCACCCGTGTACCCATCCAGCAGAACACGGGAGATTTCCGTCTACTAGACCGCAGTTGTATCTGTGCGCTCCGCCAACTCCGCGAAACCGAACGAAACACCAAGGGCATGTATTCTTGGATTGGCTTCCACAAGAAAGGAATTTTCTATGAACAGAAAGAACGCGAAGTGGGGGAAACCAAGTGGAGTTTCATGTCCCTGCTCGGCCTTGCCGTCAATGGCATCATGTCCTACACCATTGCACCATTGCGCATGTCCATGATACTTGGCCTGCTGGTATCGTTAGTAGCATTCGTCTATCTGATCTACATCCTTGTCACCACACTGCTCTTTGGCGATCCTGTTGCCGGTTATCCCACCATCATGGTGACTATGCTTTTCCTTGGGGGCGTTCAGTTGTTGTCGTTGGGCATCATCGGCGAATACTTAGGCAAGGTCTTTAACGAAACGAAAGGTCGCCCAGGGTACTTCATCAACTGTTATAATGGTCAAAAAATGGAAATGCTCAAGACAAACAAATGAAGCAGTACGACAAGATAATTATTGGAGCTGGTCTTTATGGCCTATATGCAGCGCTTTCTTGTGCAAAAAGGGGACAATATGTTCTGGTGCTAGAGTATGAATCTGCTGCCTTCAAACGAGCCACCTACATCAATCAGGCACGTGTCCACAGAGGTTACCACTATCCTCGCAGTTTTAGCACAGCCATCAAGTCTGCACATTATTTCCATCGTTTTAACCAAGACTATAATTTCTGTATTCTCAGTAAGTTTAACCAGATTTATGCCACCAGTTCCAATTTTTCTTGGAGCGATGCAAAGCAGTTTATGCGTTTCTGTGAAGCGGCAGGCATCATGTGCGAAGAAGTCGCCCCAACTCGTTATTTCAAAAATGGGTTCTGTGATGGTGCTTTTCTGACTGAGGAATATACATACGACGCTCAAATCCTCAAGAATTATTTCATAGAACAACTTAAGAATTATTCGAAAGTAGAGATCCGTTATGAAAGCAGGCTGAAAGATATCGAGAATGATGGTCGCAATTATAACTTGATGTTAGGTGACGGTTTTCGCGCTGCGGCTCCTTTTGTTCTCAATTCAACCTATGCCTCTGTCAATCAAATACAGCATCTTCTTGGATTCGAAATGTTCAAAATCAAGTACGAACTATGTGAAATAATACTTTGTAATGTGAACGAAAAGCTTCATGACATTGGTCTTACCGTCATGGATGGGCCATTCTTCAGCATTATGCCCTTCGGAAAGACGGGATACCATTCTTTGACAGCTGTCACATTCACCCCACATCTGGCCTGTAAGGAGCCTCTTCCAAAATTCATGTGCCAAAAAAGAGCTGAAAGCTTTTGTTCCCCCACACAATTGGGCAATTGCAATGAATGCCCAGCAAAACCAGAATCGGCATGGCCATATATGAGTAGCCTTGCTCGAAAATATATGCGCGATGATCTATCTTTCGATTTCGACCATAGTCTTTATTCCATGAAGCCCATCCTTCTGGCTTCAGAGATTGACGATAGTCGTCCTACCGTCATCCGAACTTTCTCTGAAGGGCCGACCTTTGTAAGTGTTCTTTCTGGAAAAATCAATACAGTATACGATCTAGATGATATCTTAAGCAAGTAGTTATGAAATCAATTAAAGAAAAGAATTTTGCATCTGCCGTAGTTTATTGTTATAATGATGCTGAAACGATTGGTCTTTTTTTGGCACAGCTCGACAAGACACTTGATAGAATTTTCCTTCATTATGAGATTATTGTAGTGAACGATGATTCAACGGACGAGAGTGTCAATATCGTCAAAAAATATGTGGCAGGCAAAGAGGAGAAGAGAATCTCTCTGCTCAACATGAGCCATTATCAGGGTCTTGAAACTTCAATGAATGCTGGTGTTGACCTTTCGATTGGCGACTTCGTTTTCGAATTTGATTTCGCTTATGCAGACTTTGACTGGGAGATGCTATTAAATGTATATCATCATTCCCTCAGTGGGTATGACATCGTCAGCGCAAGTCCACAACAGAAGCCAAGATTAATTTCTCGTCTCTATTATGCCATATTCAACCGTTATGCAAAACTGCAAAACAACATTGGAATAGAGACATTCCGCTTGTTATCCCGTCGAGCAATCAATCGCATTCATAGCATCACGCAAAGCATTCCTTATCGCAAGGCCGCTTATGCAAATTGTGGATTATCGATTGATACACTAAAATATAAACCCATCCAGAAAGTAATACGGAAAAAACATGCTGACCGTTCAAATGTCGCAATGGATTCGCTGATTCTTTTCACAGATGTCGCCTATCGTGTCACTGTTGGATTGGCGGTCATCATGGCCATCATAGCAGCTGCTTTTGCCATTTACGCTTTGGCCTATTGGTTTATGAGCACACCTGTCGAAGGTTGGACCACAACAATCATTTTAATAGCTTTTGGTTTCTTCGGGTTATTCATTATTCTTGCCATGGTCATTAAATACCTGCAAACGCTTGTATCTCTTTCCTTCCGCAAAAAGGAATATCTTTACGAATCAATCGAAAAACTACAATAACATATGTCTGCCCTAATCTCTATCGTTGCTCCTATGTATAATGAGGAGCAAGTGTGTCCTCTCTATATAGAGGAGACGATGAAAGTGGTGAGAAAACTTGAACCAAAATATCGAGTTGAAATCATTTGTGTAAATGATGGTGCCAAAGACAACACTCTTCACGAAATGCTCAAGGCGCAATCGAAATATCCTGATCATGTGGGTGTTATCAATCTTACTCGCAACTTTGGATTAGAGGGAGCTGTCAATGCAGGACTAAAAACCGCCACTGGAGATGCCGTCATTGTGATGGATGCAGACCTTCAGGATCCACCGGAACTGATTCTCGAAATGGTAAAGAAATGGGAAACAGGTGCCGACATCGTGGTAGCAAGCCGTGAAACCCGTACCAACGACACCTTCTTCAAACGCACAACAGCCAATGTCTATTATAAGTTACTTGATTCCCTTTCCGGCAAACTTAAACTTGAAAAGAGCGCAGCTAACTATCGATTGATGTCACGTCGTGCCGTTGATACTATCTTGTCGTTACCCGAAGTCAATACATATTTCCGCGTAGATGTGCCGTTCATCGGCATGAAGACCGAAAAGGTGTCTTACAACCGAGAAGAACGGGCAGCAGGAGTGACCAATTATAATTTTGAAAAACTTGTACGCTGTGCTCTTGATGGGCTTACAAGTATTTCCATAGAGCCACTACGTAAGGTGATGCTCACCATCCCCTTGATGTTTGTCTTACTTGTCGCCTCTATTATAGGAGCTTTGTGTACATCGGGTTATTGGAGCATATTGCTGGGTATTGCGGCCATCATCAGTTTCTTCTTTCTTCTGCTTTTCATCGTCCTATTTATCATGTGTGAATATATCGGACAAATCATGACCGAAACACGACATCGCCCTACGAGTTTAATTTATAGTTATTCACCCTCAAAAAATTCTGAAAAAGAATGAAATACGTTCGACTTGGTAACTCTGGCCTGAAAATAACAGAACTTGTTTTTGGCTCAGCACTCACTATCGGAACAGAGATTCTCGATGAAGAGACTTCAGAATCGCTGATTGACAAGGCATGGGAACTTGGAATCCGCACTTTTGACGTATCAAATAACTACGGTTATGGTGGAGCCGAACGTCTTGTTGGCAGATGTCTTGCCAAATATCCGCGCGAAGAATATGTCTTGATTACCAAGGGTTCTTGGCCTATTGGAGATACACCTTACCATCGCGGCCTTTCCCGCAAACATATTCTTTGGGCTTTTGAGGAATCCTTGAAACGACTCGACAAGACATATGTTGATATATATTTTGCACATCGATATGATCCCGAGACTCCAATGGAGGAAATCGTACGCACTTTCAACTGGCTGATTGGTACGGGCAAGGTTCGTTATTGGGCCACCTCAGAATGGCCGTTGGAGGCTCTACATGAATGTATCACAGTTTGTGAAAAATTAAATCTGGAAAAACCTATCTCTGAACAATTCATTTATTCCTTTGCGGTGCAGAAATCTGTTCGAGGAGGAGTGAAAGCATTCTGCGATACAAACGGTATGGGAACAATGGGCTTTTCACCCCTTTGCCAAGGGTATCTGACTGGCAAATATCGTAACGGCATCCCTTCGGATAGCCGTATTGCCAAAAGTGAACAAATCAACTATAACAAAACCCCTAATTTCTATATACAGAATAAAGAACGCATTGATGCTTTCCTATCCATTTGCGACAAGTATAAAGTTGATTATGTCGCTGCCGCTTTGCAATGGTGCATTCGTCAAAGTATTTATCCTGTATTCGGGTCAAGCAAGATTTCTCAACTTGAAGCTAATGTAAGGGCCTTAGACGTGGAAATTCCAGAAGAATTATGGACAAATCTAGAAAAGATAGAATGAATCTAAGTATTTCCAACATTGCCTGGTCTGCCGAAAACGACAATGAAATGTATCGTTTTCTACACGATACAGGGTTCCAAGGCCTTGAGATTGCACCCACCAGAGTCTTCTCACAAGCTCCCTATGAGAATATTTCTAAAGCCAGAATATGGGCTGAAAACCTAAGGGAAAAGTATTCCTTGGTCATCCCGTCCATGCAATCCATTTGGTTTGGCCATTCTGAAAAGATTTTTGGCTCGAAAGAAGAGCGAAAAATCCTCATCGAATACACCCAAAAAGCCATTGATTTTGCAGAAGCAATAGGTTGCAGGAATTTGGTCTTTGGTAATCCTAAAAACCGGGATACGAACGACGTGGAGGGTTCGATGCCTACAGCCATCAGTTTTTTCAAGGAGATTGGTGATTATGCTGTTGAACACAATACTGTGGTTGCCCTAGAAGCAAATCCGGTCATCTATAACACACACTTCCTGAACTATACTTATCAAGCAGTAGAAATGGCCTACAAGACTGATTCTGCAGGAATACGTGTGAACGTAGATTTGGGAACAATCATCTACAATGGAGAAGATATTCATTATCTGAAACAAATTCCAGAATACATCAATCACGTTCACATAAGCGAGCCTTATCTTAATCTTATAGAGCATAGGGAGATACATCAACAGCTATTTGATATTTTGAAGGATTTGGATTACTCTGGTTTCATTTCTATCGAAATGGCAAATAAAGGAGACATCCAAAAGTTAAAAGATATAATTCTTTACATTAAATCCTATAATTACTTTTAACTAATTCAATGATATCTCTCTTTTTCTACCGTTGAAGTCCAAGGAATAATAAACTCGCAGAAACATTTATCTTCTTTGGAGAGTTATATATTGAATTAAGTATTATCAAACCTGCACATCTGTTCTTTCTTCTATTTTCATATTCATCCTTTGCTTATTTATTTTTATGTCAGTATTTTTATATAAAAATCAAAATATTGCTTATATCTTTTACTATATTTTGATATTCATCTTTTTCTTTGTCTTCTTCTCTCAAGTTCATCCTCTCATTCCATTCGATACAGACGATTGGAAATATATAGGATTTGAGAGGCCACCTTATCCAACTATAAATCAATGGAACCCTACTAAATTGTTGCCAGAATGCCTTCAACCTTTGATTGGTATGTTTGCGGCTTATTTCCTTACCCCTATAATAGGCGATTACATCTGCGCATTGGTTGTAACTCATGCTTTCGTTGTTTCTCTGTTTATAATAGGATACTTATATTCCGTACAGAGACTTGTTGTCTGGAAGTTCAAGATTGGCCCTTTTTCCTGTATTTGTCTCATTACCCTTTTTACGCTTTTACATTTTATTATACTTAATAACAACGAACATCTATTCTATAGTCGTGATGTAAATTGCTATTATAACTACCTCATACCAAATATGCTTTGTGCTGGTATGGTAATGTGGCTGATTCGCCACGATATCAAAAACGAAAAAAGTATGCTGGTTTGGAGCATTCTTGGTTTCGCGACATTTTTGGCTCTATTCTCTAATCTGTACTCTACGGTAATACTAATTGCCTATATTGGCGCAGAACTGCTTCTTAATCTTTGGACATGTAACAAAAAAGACGCTCATTGGCTATGGACATACATCAAGCATAATGCATTTTTCCTCATTGTTATCTTGGTTTGGCTGGGAGCTCAATTCATAGAATCAAAAGGAATCCGAGCCAATGCATATGGCTATATGCTTTTGCCTCTCGGAGAGTCTTTGCAAAAAACCACATTATACTTTATAGATAATTTGCCTTTCAACAAAAGGGTTCTTGTCTTCTTGTTTGCAATGATTCTTTGGTCCAAAATTTTCCATTATTTCAAAGAGAATCAGCGTCTATTCCATATCGGCAGACTACAGGTCGTTCTCGTTATTTCGTTATGCCTGTCACTCGTTTATTTAATTCTCTTGAGTTCACGAGTTTTTCCTGCATATCTATCCAAGGGAGACGTAATATTCTCATATATTTTCTTCCTCCTCCTTTTATTCGCCCTTTGTTTGGGTTATCTGACTTTAAGATTTAGATTTATCAAACCTCTTTACCCATTCCTGCTATTTTTTATCTTAACTATATTCAATAATAAGGTAGGTAATTTCAAGGATATACAGCATTGGAATAAAACTGATCCACAAACATGTTTACTATTTGATCACAAAGTAATCGAACTAGTAAAAACGGCTGATGCTTTAGGTGAAGATACTGTAATTATCCATGTACACAACTACAACGCAGATAGCAACTGGCCTTTGGACCTTTCTGCAGGACAGTATATCGGTCAAACACTTAAAAAGCATGGTATTATTCGAAGCAAGATTGTCACCATCTTTGAAAGAATACCAGAAGAACCAGTCGACACTAAATAATTGGTTTGTTTTAGTTAATCCATGCAAAGAATGAAAGAACCCATTTCTATAGATCAAACCACTATCAAATGCCCAAAACCTCGCATCCGCTTCATCGACGCGATGCGAGGTTTTACTATGTTTCTGGTTGTCCTCGGCCATATCTTTATCTTTAGTTTCGACTACTACGAGACAGAATCGGTCGTAAGTTCGTTCTTCATCACATTCCGTATGCCGATGTTCTTCTTCATCAGCGGTTATATCGGTTACAAAGCTGTCGAACGATGGACACCCCAATTCTACCTGACCAATCTGCGAAAGAAGGCATTTGTGCAACTGATTCCTTCCTTCATCTTCCTCTTTATCTGGTGTACGGCCAATCGCGAGGATTTCATCGCGACGTTTATAGCAACGGGTGCCAACGTGTATTGGTTCACCGAAGTGCTGTTCGAGATGTTTCTCGTCTATTTCACCACGGCGCTAATCAGCAATCGGATATCAGCTTCGTTGTTCAATCCCATCTTGATTGCCGTGGCTGCTGCTACAGTCTTTATCCTTTCCTTCTGTTTCCATCCTAATGCTATCACAGGATTCTTGAGCTTGCGGGCTTTTTGTCGCTACTTCCAGTTCTTTGTCTTAGGTCTGATGTGCCGCAAATATAGCCGTCGGTTCATTCCTTTCGTTACCAGCCAAGGCGTTCGGACGATTCTGCTCGTCTTGTTCTTCTCGCTCTTCCTCCTGATGTGGCAAGGTCCTTTTGGCGAATCGTCTTTTATCTTCAAGCTGAACCACGATCTGATAATCAGATATACGGGCCTGATGCTTGTCTTTTCGCTGTTTGCCTCACACGCCGACTATTTCGACAAAAACGGTCGAATCAGCCGCACGATGCAATATGTCGGAACAAGAACGCTCGACATCTATCTGCTGCATTATTTCTTCCTGCCGAAACTTGCTTTCCTGAAGCCTCATTTTATTAACAATGGCAATCCTGCCCTGGAGTTCCTATTGGCCGCGGTTCTTGCAATCGTTGTTCTCTGCCTAAGTCTTGCGTTTAGTGCTCTGATTCGTCATAGCGACTTCCTCGGGCACTTCCTCTTCGGCGTAAAATCGGAAAAATATAAGTTCTGAACACGAAAATAATAGATTCTGGGCGCAGAGTCCAATTCTCAATCGTAAAATGGACCCATGCTGTAGCGGAATACCTGTTTCGTTAACCAAATAGGTATAGTCGGATGTTACGGGTCCAATTCTGAATCGAAGATTGGACTCCTACGAACACAGCATACTGATTCCGTAAACCAGATATGTATGGACCAATTGGAGCAAGTCCAATTCTGAATCGAAAAATGGACTCTTACGAATGCAGCATACTGATTTCGTAAACCAGACATTTATGGTCAGATTGATAAAGTCCAATTCTATATCGCAAAATGAACTCTAAAGATTGCGGAATAAAGTTTTCGCAAACCAAAAAAGTATGGTCAGATTGAAGCGGTCCAATTCTCAATCGTAAATTGGACTCATGCGATAGGAGCACGCAGATTTCGTACACCAAATAAGTTTGCTACAAGCTAAGAGCATATTTTTTGAAATGGAAACGAACAAGAAGAACCGGATTTCCCTTTTTTGATGAGGCAAAAAACATCTTGATTTGTCTTGTAGTCATTTTCCACATTTATCTTGAGACTCTTGCTGGAGCAAAAATACCAGATTCCATACAGGCAAAATAAAACATGCTACTCTTTTACCTGCTGATACTCCTGCTATCTTTATACGGCTTATCTTTTGTCAAATCCGGGTTCAATCAAGATTATATTGGCAAGGAACAATGCAACGCCATCAAAGGCATCTTTATTCTGATTGTCTTTATTCGTCACATATGGCCCATTCTTCGAAGATATGGCTATGATTTTTCGGCTTTTGGCGACGGCATCTTTTTCCGGATAGATCGTTGGATGGGTCAGCTCCTTGTTGTCGTATTCCTTTTCTATTCAGGGTTTGGCGTGATGGAGTCAATCAAGAAAAAGGGGAAACAATACATCGATGACATGCCCAGGAAACGAATTCTGAATACGCTTGTCAATTTCGACATCGCCGTGCTGGCATTCCTACTATTAGACCTCATTCTTGGAGAGCCCCTCGACCCCATAAACACACTTCTCGCATTCACCAGCTGGACATCAATTGGCAATAGCTGCTGGTATATTTTCGTTATTCTTGTATGTTATTTTTGTACATGGATGGGGTTCAAGTACAGCAAGGGATGGCTGACATTTCTATTGTTGATTGTAGCGTATGTCATCCTTGTCAATACAAAGACAATATTAGTCTGGTATAATACCATTTTCGCTTTTGCAGCTGGTATCCTTTATTCTCAAAACAAGCAGCAGCTGGAGAAAAAAATCCAAGGCCGGTATTGGCTCGTCCTGCCCATCTGCATCCTGGCTTTCCTCTTCATCCACAGCTACAAACTAACATTTTATGGACTAAAGGACAATCTTTCGTCGATATCGTTTGCACTTTGTGTCGTCGTCGTTTCGATGAAGGTGAAGATCGGTAACAAGGCGCTGATCTGGTGTGGGATGAAACTATTCCCCCTCTACATATACCAGCGCATTCCAATGTTGTTTTTATCAAAATTTGATGGAGGGACATTCGTTTCGAATCATCCATATGTCTATGTCTGGACTTGTTTTTTGATTACTATTGCCATAGCCTTCTTTCATCGCTCGTTGTCTGTTTCTCGTTCCAAACAATCATTTATCTGACCAGCCTATAATTCATTCGAAACAAGCGAAACAGAGGGCTCCGCACATCGTGGGGCCCTCTGTTTTGCTTAGTCTATAGTATAAAAGTCATTTTCCCGCATTCGAAAAAGCCATTTCTTTCATTTTTCATCCTTTTTTCTTTGTTATTTCACGAAAAATTAGTAAACTTGCAGCGCTTATTATATATGCTTTCCGTGGATGTCACATTTTACTGTGGCATCCTTTGGCGAAGCTGTGGGCAAAGGATACTATTATGAATAAACCCTTACGAGTCCTGTTCTTCATCGACCGCCTTCGCTTAGGCGGCATCCAGATGCTTGCTTATGATATTCTCAGGGTCAACGACCCTTCACTAATGGACATCGAGATTCTCAATCTGGATGACGGGCAGGAATATCCCCTGACCAAAACAATGAAGAATATGGGAGTCACCATCCATAAGCTCAATGGTGCTTGGATGAAGACGCCTTTCGACCTGCCACACTACTACAAGTCGGTTGACAAGTTCTTCGAGCAGCATCACGACTATGACGTGGTGCATATGCACTCCAGTTCGAAAAACTACTATATCCTCAAATGCGCTGCCAAATGGGACATTCCAGTTCGCGTAGCACATTCGCACAACACAGGATTCCAGTCGCGAAATCCACTCGTCATCGCATTCGGCAATCTGCTTAAGATGCCCATGCGCAAGTACGCCACTCATTGGGTGGGATGTTCGAAACTGGCTTGTGAATGGCTCTTTGGAGAAGGTAGTGTCGAGAGAGGCGATGCCCGTGTGATTCTGAACGGTATTGACAGCAAACTGTTCGTCTATGACGAGAAGGTGCGTCAGGAGGTGCGCAAGGAAATGGGCATCGAAGACAAATTCGTCATCGGTCATGTGGGACGCTTTGTCAATCAGAAGAACCACACTTTCCTGCTCGACATCTTTGCCGAGGTCTGCAAGCGACGTGCAGATGCCGTCCTGCTGCTCATCGGCATCGGCGAACTGATGGACGCAATGAAACAGAAGGCTGCTGACCTCGGCATCGCCGATAAAGTCCGTTTCGTCGGATTCCGCGATGACCGCAACCGCTTCATGCAAGCCATGGATTCGTTCCTTTTCCCATCGCTCTACGAGGGACTCAGCGTGGTGCTTATCGAGGCACAGGCTGCCGGACTTCCTGTATTTGCCAGCGACAGCACGACCACAGAAACGCAGTATTCGCCCCACATGAAGTTCCTCTCCCTCAAGCAGCCGGCTGCCGAATGGGCCGAAGAAATCCTAAGCGTGGGACGCATTGAGCGCAAAGACATGACCAAAACCCTTAATCAGGCAGGGTTCGATATTCGCGCCATGGTGCGCAATCTTTATAAACTTTATACAGAAAGATAGCATATGAAAGCCGTTATTTTTGCAGGCGGTCTTGGCACTCGATTCAGCGAGAAGACCCAATACATGCCAAAACCAATGATTGAGATTGGTGGCAAGCCCATCCTCTGGCACATCATGAAGACGTATTCGTCATACGGCATCAACGAATTCATCATCTGCGCAGGCTACAAGCAGAACGTCATCAAGGAATACTTCATGAACTATTTCCTGCTTAACACCGATGTAACATTCGACTTGAGCAACAATAGCTTCCAACTACATGAGAACCACTCCGAGAACTGGAAGGTGACTGTCGTAGATACCGGACTCAATACGATGACTGCCGGTCGCTTGAAGCGAATCCGCAAATATGTGGGCGAAGAGCAATTCTGCCTCACTTATGGCGATGGTGTAACAGACCTCAACATCACCGAAACCATAAAGGCACACAACGAAAGTGGCAAGGCTCTCTCGATGACCGTCTATAAGCCAGCCGGACGCTTTGGTGCTGTCCGCATCGACGAAAAGACGGGTATCGTAACCTCTTTCCAAGAGAAACCCGTTGGTGAAGGCGATTGGATCAACGCAGGCTTTTTTGTCTGCGAGCCCAAGGTGTTTGACTTCCTGCCTGAGGATTCCGACCCCATCATGTTCGAACGCGAACCCCTCACGAACATCGTAAATGCCGGTGAAATGCACGCCTTCAAGCATCGCGGGTTCTGGAAACCCATGGACATGCTCAAGGATAACCTTGACCTCGAAAAGATGTGGGCAAGCGGAAACGCTCCTTGGAAAGTTTGGTAACACGAAAGATATGATTGATACTTTTGACGGATTCTATAAAGGCAAACGGGTTCTGGTGACCGGGCATACGGGCTTCAAGGGTTCGTGGCTCTCCATCTGGCTCCACGAACTTGGAGCTGATGTCGTAGGTGTGGCACTCGATCCCTACAGCCAACGTGACAACTATGTGCTTTCGGGCATCGGTTCAAAAATCAAAGCAGATATTCGTGCAGATATCCGCGACGGAGAACGGTTGAAGGAAATCTTTGCCGAATACCAGCCCGAAATCGTATTTCATCTGGCTGCCCAACCTTTGGTGCGACTCAGTTACGAGATCCCTGTCGAGACCTATGAGGTGAACCTCATGGGAACCATTCATGTGATGGAAGCCATCCGTGCCACCCCAAGTGTAAAGGTGGGTGTGATGATTACGACCGACAAATGCTACGACAACAACGAGCAGGAAGAAGGTTATGTCGAAACTGATCCATTCGGCGGCTACGACCCCTACAGCTCCAGCAAGGGTGCCTGCGAAGTAGCCATCCAGTCGTGGCGTCGCAGCTTCTTCAATCCCAAGGATTACGGCGCAAAACATACTGTAAGCCTGGCATCCGTTCGTGCCGGCAACGTGATTGGAGGAGGAGACTGGTCGCTCGACCGTATCATTCCCGACTGCATTCGTGCTCTCGAAGCCAATCGTCCCATCGACATTCGTTCTCCCAAATCCGTCCGCCCGTGGGAACATGTCCTGGAGCCTCTCTGCGGCTACATGATGCTTGCCCAGAAGATGTGGAACAATCCAACCGAATACTGCGAAGGCTGGAACTTCGGCCCCGAGGCAGAATCTGTCAGCACGGTTTGGGAAGTTGCTACAGCCCTTATCCACAATTATGGACATGGCGAACTGAAGGACAGTTCAGATCCCAACGCCGTTCATGAGGCAAAACTCCTGATGCTCAACATCAACAAGGCAAAGGCTCGTCTTGGATGGAAGCCTCGTATGAACATGCAGCAATGCATGAACCTGGTTGCCGACTGGTATAAGCGCTATAAATCGGAAGATGTCTATTCCCTCTGCATCGAAGAGATACAGAAGTTCCTGGAAATATCCTGATTCATGAAAAAGGTCGTTGTTATTGGAGCGAACGGTTTTATCGGCAGTCATCTGTGCATTCATCTGGCCAAACAAGGGTATCCGGTGATTGCCCTCGTGCAAAAAGGATTTCCCTATGATTTGCTGCAGAACAAGGAGCAAATCGACTGCGTTGAATTTTCTTTCGACACGCTTTCGGAATTGAATGGAAGCACCATTCTCGAAGGAGTTAACCTGCTTTACCATCTGGCATGGGCAGGTGTAAGCACCACCTACAAGAACGAAGCTTTAACGCAAGCCCAGAACATCCTCTATGGTATCAAGGTGCTTGAGTTTGCCGAATCGAACGGCATTCGTCGTGTCATTGTTCCCGGATCTGCATCAGAATATGCATGCGGTGGATGCATCATCGACGGCAACAACATTCCCGCTCCAAGCGACCTCTATAGCGCATCCAAGATTGCTACCAGATATGTTTGTCAGACATACGCTCGACAGCATCATATCGACTTCATCTGGGCAACCATCACCAGCATATATGGGCCCGGACGAAACGACAACAATCTGATCACATACGCCATCAAGACGCTGCTTCAAGGAGGAAAACCGTCGTTCACCGGCCTTGAACAGCAATGGGATTACCTTTACATCGATGACCTGATGTCGGCTCTTCAAGCCATCGGCGAAAAAGGAATAGATGGCAAGAACTACCCCGTCGGTAGCGGAGAACACAGGCAGATGGCCGAATATGTCAAGATTCTTCGTGACAAGATAGACCCAAGTCTTCCTTTGGGAATCGGCGATTTGCCCTACAAGAACAAGACTATCGACAATCAGATTCTCGACATCTCGGCCTTGAAAGCCGATACAGGGTTCAAGCCCCAATTTACCTTCGAACAAGGAATTGAATTAACCATCAACTATTTCAAGCATCTTCGAACCAAGTAAAAGATATGAAGACAATCATGCACATAGCAGAAGCCTTTGGTGGCGGCATCGTAACTTTTCTTGCGAATCTCGCCAACCAACAGGTCGAAAACTATCATGTTGTCATTGTCCATGGCATCCGTCCTGAAACGCATAAGAACTACAAGGACTTCTTCGACCCAAGGGTTCAGTTTGTCCTTGTCAAGCATTTCAATCAAAGAATCCACCTCTGTGCAGAACTAAAGGCTTTGAAAGAGCTTCGTGGCCTCATCCGGGAATACAAGCCCGATGTCATCCACATGCATTCCTCCCAAGCTGGTGTTCTTGGCAAGATTGCAGCAATCGGTCACTCGTGCAGAAAAGCCTATTCCCCCCATGGCTTTTCTTTCCTCCGCGAAGATGCAGCCGGTTGGAAACGTTCTGTATTCTTCCTGATTGAGCGTGTCTTTTCCTTCTTTGACAGCGTAACGGTTGCCTCCAGTGCCACTGAGTTCCGTATTGCCCAAAAAGTAACATCCAAGTCCATTCTCATCATGAATGGTATCAGCAGCGATTCACTAAAAAGTTACGAAAGCATCACTCCAAAGAACGATGTACCTGTCGTTGGCATGGTGGGGCGTGCCTTGTATCAAAAGAATCCTGAACTGTTCAATGCCATTGCCGAGAAGATGCCGAACATCCACTTCGAGTGGATCGGCGATGGCTCTATGCGGAATTGCCTTACGTCAAGCAATATCCACATCGTCGGCTGGGGACCACGGGAGGAAGCCTTGGAATATGTGGCCAATAGCGACATTTATATCATGACCTCTCGATGGGAAGGCATGCCTCTTTCTCTGCTGGAAGCCATGTATCTGCGCAAGCCCTGTGTGGTCTCCAATGTGGTAGGCAATCGCGATGTAATCATCGATGACAAGAACGGATATGTTTGCAGCAACATCGATGAGTTTGTCGAGAAGATTCAATACCTTGCAGATAATCCAGCAGTCAGAAAACGTTTGGGCGAACAAGGGCACAAGGATATCGAGAACATCTACAATAGCCGTGTTATGACCAAACACTTTACCGAAGCGTACACATCGTCGAAAGCTGCCATCGAAGAATGGCACAAGCGAGACGTAGCCACCTATTTATAAGGTTGCGCAAGCTTATAGGGTATGAGGTTGTGTTTCTATACTGACTTTACGATGTCTGGAATGACCGGAGGCATTGGGCGCGCCACAACCGTGCTCTGTGACTATTTCCGTGTCAATTATGGATGGAAGGTCTATTCGATATATGCATTCGAGGCCAAGGAAGATTGTGTTCGAACCATCAACGATGGTGCCATCAAGCTTCGTCTGCACGACCGCCTGGGTTTGCGCCAATTGGCACAAAACTACGAGCGTGCCGTAGAATTCATACGAGAAAATAAGATTCAGATTGTCATCATCCAGACATCAATGGATGTTGTGGCCAAACTACGAAAGGCCCTGAACAGAGGTAATCTTCAAAACGTTAAGGTTATCTCTGTTCTGCATTATTCCCCAGGAACTGACGAATTTCCCATTTCCGTTTCCAATCTCAAACAAGACATTCTGAAAGGCAAAGCCTCCGTCAAGAATATTCTGAAAGGAATCATTGCTCCTGCATACAACTGGCTCGAACATCGCGCAACTGTGAAGGCATATCAGAATGCCTATACATTCGGAGATGCCGTTATCCTGCTTTCCGATTCCTATATTCCTGCATACAAGGAATTTGCCCAATTGAACGAGACCAGTAAGCTATTGGCAATCCCCAACTGTCTGCCCTTCGAATACTCCTTGACCGACAATGAGATTGAAACCAAGGGAAATACAGCATTGGTAGTGGGGCGTATGGTTGATTTTCCAAAAAGGATCTCTTTAATAATAAAGATGTGGAAGACGATCGAAAATCATCCCATCGCCAAAGATTGGAATCTTGACATCGTGGGGGATGGCCCGGACCTGGAATCCTTCAAATCGCTTGCCTACAAGCTTGGACTTATGCGATGCACGTTCCATGGCCGACAAGACCCCGTTGTGTATTATCGGCAAGCCTCTCTCTTCTTTATGGCTTCGGAATTCGAGGGATTCCCGATGACTTTGGTCGAAGCACAGATGATGGGGTGTGTGCCCATTGCTTTCGACACATTCGATTCGTTGAAGGAAGTGATAACCGATGGCACCAATGGCCGCATCATTCCAAACAACGACACCAAAGGATTCATCGATGCCACTATAGAACTGATGAGTCGTCCGGACAAAAGACGAGAACTAATCCAAAATGGATTGAACGATTGTCTTCGCTTTTCGCAGAAGAACATCTGCGAACGCTGGAAAAATTTTATAGAAGAAGTATTGAACCATTGATTTGCTTCAACGAGAATATTTATGAATAAGGAATACAGACTGTTGGTAGCAGGAGATCTACTCCCGTGCGAAAAGAATTATGCTCTGTTTGAAGATGGTGATGCAAAGGAACTTTTTGGAGATAAAATTCTTCAGCTGTTTTCACAAGCGGATTATTCCATTTTGAATTATGAAGGAACTCTAACGGATTCAAATATAAAATTAGATAAAAACGGGCCGAGACTAAAAGTTCCTAAGGGCACCATCAATGGCATAAAAAAACTGGGAGTATCTGCCGTTTCATTAGCAAACAATCATGCTACTGATTATGGTACACAAGGATATTTGGATACCATTCGGGAATTTGATAAAGCAGGTATTGAGTATGCAGGTATAGGTGCCAATAAAGATAGTGTAAAGACACACATTTCCCTGGATTTTGGTTCTAAGCATATATGTATTTATTGTGTGTCTGAACTGTTCTTCAATGAACCTACAGAGAATGAACCTGGAGTGAACATTTATGATGAATACATTGTTCTCAACGAAATCAAGGAGCTGAAAAAGAATCATGACTATCTGATAGTGCTCTATCATGGTGGAGCTGAATATTTTAACTATCCTACGCCTCTTGTAACAAAACGTTGTCATCGTATGGCAGATTGTGGCGCTGATTGTATCGTCACACAGCATACACACTGCATTGGATGCGAAGAATATTATAACAATACTTATATTCTTCATGGACAAGGAAATTTCCTCTTTGTTCGTTCGAATAATCCATTGTCAAAGATTGGCATTCTTTTGGAAATAACGTTCATTGGTGATTCAATAAATTATAAAAAACATCTTGTAAACATCGGACAAGATGCAACCATCAGATATGCTGAAAAACAAGATTTCAAGGATTTCGACGAAAGAAGCAAAGATATACCCAACAAAGAATTGATACGTAAAAAATATCAGGAGGAAATGGTAAAGGAATTGTCATCCAAATATTTGCTTATGTACAAAGGAGATTTTCCTTTCAGAGAATTCCTGTTGAAATATTTCCCTGACAAATACAAGAAGACTCTTATCAAATCCTATAAACGGGGTCAAATCATACAAATGATAAATGTTATTCGTAGCGACAGACGCAATGAAGACATGCTACAGGTTTGGGAATATATTCTAAACCATATTTCTGATTAACTTATACAAGATTGTATAATGTCGAATTCCTCGGACAAGGAAAAAGTAATAAGCGGTATAACCTGGAAATTAGCCGAACGAATGTTTTCACAAGGCATAACATTCGTTCTGTCTATCATACTGGCACGTCTGTTAATGCCATCACAATATGGCATTGTTGCTATGATCAATATTTTCATTGTCATTGCAAACGTGTTTGTTACCGCAGGATTTTCTTCTTCCCTTATCCAGAAAAAAGATGCTGATGATTTAGACTTCTCTACGATTTTCTATTGCACACTGACAATGGCCATTCTGATGTATGGCATCCTGTTTGTTTGTGCTCCTTTCATCGCAGATTTCTATAAAATGCCAGAATTGTGTCTTTTGACACGTGTATTTTCTCTATCCTTACTTATCAGTAGCTATCAGACCATACAGAATGCCTATATCTCCCGCCACATGATTTTCAAAAAGAATTTTTTTGCTACATCGGTGGGTACTTTTCTTTCGGGAGTGATAGGAGTAACAATGGCATACAAAGGTTTTGGCGTATGGTCACTTGTCGTCCAGCAATTATCAAGCATTATCATAAATACCCTTACTCTATTTTCCATTGTGAAATGGAAGCCCAAACTCATCTTCTCTTGGGAAAGAGCCAAATCACTTATGGATTATGGAAGTAAAATCCTGGCAAGTACGTTGGTAAATACAATCTATAAAGAAATTCGTCAGTTGATTATCGGCTCCGTATATACTCCTGCTGATCTTGCTCTTTATAATCGAGGTTCTCATTATCCGTATCTTGTTACAGGCAATATTGACACTACGTTAAGAAGTGTTCTGTTTCCTGCCATGTCAAATCATAGTGACAATTTACCTCGTGTCAAGGACATGTTGCGAAAAGCGATTAAAAACTCTTCCTACGTTACCTATTTTTGTCTCACCCTGCTGGCTGTATCTTCTGCTCCCCTGATTCATCTTATGTTGACAGACAAATGGATGGGGTGTGTTCCATATATGCAGATCTTCTGTATTTGCTTTATGATTCAAACCGTCTCCAGTTCAAATCTTCAAGCACTTAAAGCTATTGGGAAAAGCGATGAAGTGCTAAAACTGGAATTATTCAAAAAACCAGCCTTTCTAATTCTTGTATTAGCTGCTGTTCCTTTTGGAGTCAAAGCAATCGTCTGTACTGCTCCCATCAATGCCTTGTATGCCCTATTTTTGAATATGGGACCTACGAAGAAGCATCTTAATTATAGTAGAAAGGAACAGGTGAGAGACTTATTGCCCGGACTCCTCCTTGCCGGTGTTATGGCTATGCTCACGTTTCCATTAGTTTATCTTCCCTTGAACGATATCGCAATCATGTGTCTTCAAATTATTTTCGCTTTCGTCATATATATCGTATTATCGAAAAGATTTGAAATTGATGCATATTATTACTGTAAGAACACCATTTTAGAATATTATTCAAAAAAGAGAAATCGAAATAAGTAATATTCTCTTTATGACTAATAAAGGCATCAAATGAAAATTATTGTAGTTGGTGACATTTTACCATGGAAAAATAATGTCGAACTTTTCAAGAAAGGCGATGCTTTAACGCTTTTTGGAGAAAAAGTATGCAATTTATTTGAATCGGCCGATTTCTCTATCATCAATTTAGAGGGACCCCTAACAGATGCTACTGTTAAGCAAGACAAAATTGGACCTGTCATCAAAGCTGACAAGGAAACTATAAAGGGAATACAGGCCTTGAATGTGAAGGCTGTTGCCCTGGCAAATAATCATATAACCGATTATCTACAAAAAGGGATTGATGACACACTATCTACACTTCAACAAGCAGGAATCAAATCTGTTGGAATTGTAGATTATCAAAACAAATCGAAAGAAAGCAAATACCTAAGTGTCACAGACGGACAGCATAAAGTATGTGTTTATAACGTATCGGAAACATTCTTTAACCAGCCCACCAAAAAGAGTTCGGGTGTAAATATTTATGATGAGTGGATTGTACTAAATGAAATCAAGGAACTGAAGCAACAACACGACTATCTGATCGTGATTTATCATGGTGGAGCAGAATTTTTCCCCTATCCAACACCACAGACGCGCACACGCTTCCATCGGATGGCTGATTGCGGAGCTGACTTTATCACCGCACAACATACCCATTGTATAGGTTGCGAGGAATGGTACAATGGTTCCTATCTGCTGTATGGGCAAGGAAATTTTCATTTTGCCAAACAAGATGATATCCCTATGAAAACCGAGGGATTAGTGATGGAAATTTCGTTGGATAATCAAGGGGTACAAATAAACAGACATCGCGTTGAACTAAATAAGAATTATTGCATAGAATATTCCAAGGACCAGTCTCTCAGCAGTTTTTACGAACGAAGCAAAAACATCGATAACGAAGAACTGATTATAGAACAATACAAACAATTAAAACCCGATAATATCGTCGAATCATATCTATTAGCTTATAAAGGTCGCAACTATATCTGGAACAAGTTAAAGGCTTTCCTTCCAAAAAAGATTTGGAAAAAACTGATTGAATCCTACTCTGGCAGTCAAATAAAGCGTATCTTTTTTGTAATTACATCTGACCGGGCTTCTGAGGACGTTCATTATATTTGGAAGAAGCTATTAGATAATAATAAATAATACTGCATGTTTTACAAGGCAAGGAAAAGGTTCGGCAAGTTCTGTTTCAATATTTGGTGCAAGATTTCACCAAGTATGACTGAACATTTTCAGGACTATGACACTTTCTTTTTCTTCAGGAACGAATTGGATCCGAACTATCCTTGGAAGAATTACCTGCAGAAGAATGCCTATTTCAAACAATGGGGATTTGAAGTTCCACAGTACGAATCAGAATATTATAGCAAAGTGTCGGGTATCAAGGCCGACTATTATGTAAATCGTTTGTTGGTTTTTCATTACATTTACCCTTATCTGAACCGTTATGATTTTGTCCCGGCATATATGGACAAGAACATTCAAAAGAAACTTTTAGGTCTGCCAGACAACAAGAACGGTTTTTTAGCCACAAATGACATCATTTACAATTCCAATGGCAGCTTCTTCAAGCAAGTTGATTTGCCATGTACGGAAGAAGAAGCTATTGAGATTCTGATTTCCTACGACAAACCTCTTATTATTAAGCCCACAATTGAGACTTTTGGAGGACATGGAGTAGAATTGCTTCCAGCTGGATTAACCCGAAACAATCTCATCGAAATATTCAAGAAGTACAAAAGAGACTTTACTTTCCAAGAAATGATTGAGCAACATCCGGACATGGCAAAGTTTAATCCTTCTTCAATCAATACCCTACGAATTGTCACTTATCAGGACTTCTCTGGACTTCATAAAATCTTGTACGCGTGTGTAAGGTTTGGTGGAAAAGGATCCATCAAGGACAATGTATGTTCCGGAGGCGGTTACACAGGTATTGACATTGAAACTGGAAATCTGAGAGATAGAAGAATCTACTCCTATCACGTTTCGGAACCCGTTAAAGATACTGACATATTCCCATCTCAGATTCCTCAATGGGAAAAAGTAAAGTCTGCTGCCTTGGAACTGCATAGACGTCTCCCGCAACTCAGAATCATCGGTTGGGATTTTGCTGTCTCTCCCAATGGGAAGCCTGTGTTTGTGGAGTTCAACCCAAGACCAGGGATTGGTCTCCAACAGGCAGTCGGTCCAATGTTCTCGAAAGAAGACTTGGACGAACTTCTTTCCCATGTTACCAAATCCACAATAAGCCAAATGCCTTTTGGGGTTACCTATTTCAACGATTATCCCGAAAGAAAAACCATCCATTCGAAATTTGTTCGTCAATGACAGGTTCTGTCAAATGGAAAGAACGATTCAGATTGTAGAGAAACCTGATTGGGTGTCCTGGGATGACATTCATGATGTGCTTTGGGCTGCTCATGCCGAGAATCGAAAGCAAGGTATAGTTATGCGATATGCTTCGCTTACTGGCGAAGAGATTAGAGAGCGTATCGAAGGAAAGGGGAAATTATTTTGTGCAATAGATGGCAATAAAGTAGTAGGAACAGGGGCTCTGGTTCTCAGAAATTACTATCTTTGGTTTACTAAAGGATACGAACCTTTTGGCTATATGTGTTTTGCTGCAGTTTTGCCAGAATATACAGGTAAGGGTATTTATAAGCAATTGATCTTAAAAAGAGAGCAATACTGTAGGGAAAGGGGACTTAATCGTATAATGTTTGACACCCATGAAAAAAACATTCATACAAGAGAAATAATGGAAAAATTCAACTTTAAGCCTGTAAGCTACACCTTCTACAGGGATCATTTTAATGTTGTAATGGTGAAATGGCTTGAAGGATGTCCATACAGCGACTTTCGACTCAAATACGAGTTTGACAAAAAAAAGCTAAAGGTGAATTTAAAAAGAATACTTAGGCTTTTTTCCAAGAAAAACTGAACATGGCACAAAAAGTAGTCATCATAGGGTATGGTTTTTCAAGTCGATTGTGTCTTTCCCGCACACTCGGACATTTAGGCTACGAAGTAAGTCTGATTGTCATTGAGAAAATCAATTCGAAACCTATCGATTGCTATAGTAAGTATGTGAAGCATTTTTACTATACACAAAGCTATGATGACGAACAGAAAATCATACAAATTCTATTAGATAAATGTAGGGATGACAAGCAAAAGGTCATACTGATTCCTATCAATGACCTTAGTGCTTCGGTATTGGATAAAAATCTGAACCTGTTGGAGCCATACTTCCTATTTCCACACATTGGTCATCAGCAGGGTGCCATTACGGCATGGATGAACAAGGAAAGGCAAAAGCAGCTTGCACAACAAGTTGGACTTAATGTTGTAAGATCCATTGATGTTGAGATCAACAACCGTATCTACGAGATGCCGAAAAATGTCAATTACCCTTGTTTCACTAAGACCAGAGAATACACGCCAGGCTATAAATACACACTTCGTCGTTGTGATAACGAAGAACAACTGCAATTGTTTTTAGATGACTTAAGCCAAAGGCATGAACATCTTACACTAATGGTTGAAGACTTCAAGAACATTGAGAAAGAATATGCTGTTGTTGGGTTCAGCGATGGAAATGAAGTCATTATCCCTGGTGTTCTTGAAATAGCAGCCATGGCTAAAGGTATCGACAATGGAGTAGCCTTACAGGGTAAGGTAGTACCACGAACCATGTATGAAAATCTACTCCAAAAATTTGAAGAATTTATACGCAAGATTGGATTTGTCGGTATGTTCGACATTGACTTCTACCGAAGCGATGGCATTTTCTATTTTGGAGAATTGAATCTTCGCATTGGAGGGTCAGGATTTGCCGTCATCAATAGTGGAGTAAACCTACCTGAAATGCTTGTCAGAACTTTACAGGGCAAGTCCATTGACGATATGAAGAAAGAGATAGATTGCTCATCCACCTACACCAACGAGCGGATATGTATGGAAACCTGGTATGAAGGCTTTCTGACAAACCAAGAGTTCTTCTCCATTCTTAAATCTCGAGGTATCAGCGCTGTAAAAAGCAAACACGACAAGTTTCCTGAGTTCATCTTCTGGCTGAAATCTATAAAGAAATATTTCATTCTTCGCAAAAGAGTAAAAAACAAATAGGGACAGACACTTGAACAAATTGTCAAGCTATTTCAAACAAAAGAATGAAACAGAAAGTAGTTATCATAGGTTACGGTTTCGATACACGTTTGTTCCTGGCTCGTTTATTGGGAGAATTAGGCTATGAAGTTAGCATCATCGCCTTGAACATTACGAAATCAAAGCCTATCGACTGGTATAGCAAGTATGTACAACATTACTACTATACCCAAGGTGATAACGAAGACAAACTACTTCACATTCTATTGAATGAATGCAAGCACCCGGGTCAGAAAGTTATTCTGATACCTATCAATGATTTCAGTGCCTCCGTTCTGGACAGAAACCTCACATTGCTGGAGCCTCATTTTCTCTTCCAGCATATCCATCACACCCAAGGTGCCATTGTGGAATGGATGAACAAGGAGAAGCAAAAAAAACTGGCTCGTCAAATTGGGCTGAACGTGGCAAACTCGACTAACATAGAGATTATCAACAGGTCGTACGAATTGCCTACCAATGTACATTATCCCTGTTTCACAAAGACCAGATCGTTCACTCCCGGATACAAATATACGCTACATCGATGCAACAATGAGCAAGAACTGCATGATGTGCTGGATTACTTATGCCAAAACTATGATAATCTCACCTTGATGGTCGAGGATTATAAAGACATCGAACAAGAATTTGCTATAGTAGGATTTAGCGATGGCAATGATGTGGTAATTCCTGCTGTATTGGAGATCTTAAAGATGGCAAAAGGGTCTGGCATAGGAATTGCCCTTCGAGGAAAAATTGTACCATGTAAAGGTTATGAGAAATTGATTCAAGCATTCAAAATGTTGATCAGAGAAATAGGATTCGTTGGAATGTTCGACATTGATTTCTATCGAAGCGATGGGCAGTATTATTTTGGAGAATTGAATCTTCGAATTGGAGGTTCAGGATTCGCTGTAATAAGCCAGGGTGTCAACCTCCCTGAGATGCACATCAGATCCTTATTGGGCAAGAACACAGAAGGTTTGAGAAGAGATATTACTGGTTCTGCCACCTATTTGAATGAAAGAATCTGTACAGATAATTGGTTTGAAGGGCATTTGACTAATCATGAATTCTTCTCCATACTTAAATCATCGGATGTCGGTGCCATTAAATGCAAGCATGACAGAAAACCAGAATTAATCTTCTGGCTTAAAACCATTAAAAAGTATTTTATTCTTTTGAGAAGAAACCTATTTAAATAATCTGTCAGCACCAGACTTCTGTGAACGATTTCTCTCAAAAGAATTTCTGCGAACGCTGGAAAACTATTATTGAATCGCTTATTGCTAATAGATAATGAAAGATATCAACTATACGATTATCATTCCTCACTATAACATCCCTGAACTTCTCATGCGTTGTCTGAAGAGCATTCCTGTGCGTGAGGATATTCAGGTGATTGTGGTCGATGATTGCAGTCCTGATGCCAACCGCTATCTGAAGGATTATCCCGAACTATCGCGTCCATATCTCGAATATTACAGTACACCTCAAGGCGGTAGTGCCGGGCGGGCACGAAATGTAGGATTGGATCATGCCAAGGGCAAATGGCTCATCTTTCTCGATGCAGACGATCTGCTGACCGATGATGCCGAACAGATTCTCGATGAAACTGTTGAACGTCCGGAAGACATCATATTCTACAATACTACTTGTGTGATGAGTGATGACCTCAGTCAAAAATCAGATCGCAACTTCTACGACCATTATTTCGCAGAATACCCAGTAGATCATGACGATATTCCCCTTCGATACAGATTTCAATCCTTGTGGGGTAAAGTTATCAGGGGGGATATAGTGCGAACGAACAACATTCGTTTCGACGAAATCCGCTATGCAAACGATGTCTATTTTTCTTGTCTGACAGGTCATCACGCCCGAACCATAGCCGTCATTGACCGGCCATTCTTCATCGTCACCGAGAGACCCGGTTCGTTGGCTTCCAGCCAGTTCTCCAATAAACGCATTTCTTTGGAGGAATGTCAGATAAGATTCGATGTATCCGTAAAAATAAAGCTATTGCTCGACAAATGGGGTGTCGATGTGTTCCCATTCCAAATGTACGAATTTAGCGACAAGATGCGAGACAATTATCCTTGGCAACACGTCAAAAATATGGCTCAGTTGACATTCACCCATCCATATATTGCCTATAAACTGGCACGTAATGACCTGCGTCATTTTTTGAAGAGAGATTTATCTGATGATTCCTGCTAAAACTGCAGAAGAACAGGTGTATTTATTGAATATGTATTTTTGTTGTTCTCATATATCTAACTAAATATCATACAGTATATGAAAAAAGTCATAACCTACGGTACCTATGATCTTCTTCATCAAGGTCATATCAATTTATTAAAAAGAGCCAAGGCTTTGGGTGATTATCTGATAGTAGGCGTTACCAATGATAATTTTGACAGAGAACGTGGAAAACTGAATGTTAAGAACAATGTGCTCGAACGTGTTGATGCCGTACGCTCATTGGGTATTGCCGACAAGATCATCATAGAAGATTATGTAGGGCAAAAGATAGACGACATACAAAAGTATAACATTGATATTTTTACTGTAGGTTCTGATTGGGAAGGACATTTTGATTACTTGAAAGAGTTTTGTGAAGTAGTATATCTTCCACGTACTCAAGGTATATCCTCCACCATGTTAAGAGAAGAACGGGATGAAGTTATAAAGATAGGTATTGTCGGTTGTGGAAGAATTGCACAACGTTTTCCAAACGAAGCTGGGTTTGTAAGCCAGGTAAAAATATCTTCAGCTTATGATATCAACAAAGAGACTACTGACACCTTCTGCAAAGAATACAACATACAAAATGCCTGTTCTTCGTTTGAAGAACTTGTTGAAAATGTAGATGCTGTTTATATTGCCACTCCACACCTCTCACATTATGAGCAGACAAAATACGCCCTTCAGCACAAGAAACATGTTCTTTGTGAAACACCCCTGGTACTTAAAGAGTCTGAGGCTAAAGAGCTATTCCAACTGGCTGTAGAAAATGATGTCATCCTGATGGAAGCCAACAAAACTGCTCATTGTCCTGCCTTTAATCATTTAATCACATTGATTAAAAGCGGATTGATCGGAGAAGTTGTCGATGTCGAAGCCTCGGAATCTAAAGTATGGGGCGATCCTACCCTTCGAGAATTGGATCCTAATCAGGCAGGCGGTTCTTTCTATGAACTTGGTTCTTATCCTTTACTTCCTATTATTCGATTAATGGGTATAGATATCAAAAGGATGAATATCTACTCACGAATGAAAAATGGAGTAGATATCTATACTAAATGCATCCTTCAATATCCAAAGGCTATCTGTTCCATAAAATTAGGATTGGGTGTGAAGACAGAAGGAAATCTTGTAGTTTCTGGAACGAAGGGATATGCCTATGTTCCTGCTCCGTGGTGGAAGACAGACTATTTTGAACTTCGTTACGAAGACCAAAATCAAAACAAGAAATTCTTCTACAAATGGGATGGCGAAGGTTTACGATACGAAATCCAAGAATTTATTGCTTGCATCTATAGCCATCGCTTCAGCACAGCACGCCTTCGTCGGCGTGAAAGCATTCTGATGGCAAAGTTGATGGAGCAATTTTCCGATAAAACTAATTTCGAGGAAATTTAACAAACGAAATGAACTTGAACGAAGAAACAAGAAATGGTTATACTATTTCTTCTAAAATGAAGGAAATTTGGTCAATGGAATTGCAGATGACCAAACTTGTTTTAGATGTTTGCAAGAAATATGATCTAAGAATATGGGTAGAAGGTGGCACCTTATTAGGTACTGTCAGACATCAAGGTTTTATTCCATGGGACGATGATATCGATCTCATCATGCCCAGAAATGACTATGAAAAATTATTAACTGTCGCCAATAAAGAATTTAAAACACCATATTTTTTTCAATGTGCTTATACAGATACCGAGTATTATCGTGGTCATGCACAATTGAGATTAGATAATACAGCAGCAATTCTATCCAAAGACTCCTTCAATACTTTTCATCAGGGCATTTTTATAGATATTTTCTGTTTTGATTCTGTACCTGATATCGTTGATGACAAATGGAATAAAAAACTAAAAAGAGCAGATGAAATCCAACATATTTTAGGTTATTGTTCCTATCGTTTATCAGTCTTCTCAAATCCTAAAAATTTATTCTACAGATTACTATATCTTTACTATAAAACTACGAATAAAACGTTAGAATTATTTAAGGAATACGAGAATTTATTCAAAGGAAGCGAATATAAAGATTCCAAATACGTAGGGTATCCTACATTCCTTAGAACAAATAGCGAAAGAACTACCAGAAAAAAGGAATGGTTTAGTCAAACCATTTATTTGCCTTTTGAAGATATAGTCGTTCCTGTTCCTATTGGTTATGCAGAGATTCTAAAGAAACAATATGGAGAGAATTATATGACACCAATTAGAATTCCTCCTTTACATGGAGGAGAAATCCTATTTGATACAAAAAAGTCATATAAGGATTATTTGCCAGAGTTGAGGAAGAAGAAAATAGAAGAATTCAAAA
>JAEEGG010000978.1_pt1 | contig 80808 bp, 42 predicted proteins | sample 9134161 | NCBI WGS metagenome assembly JAEEGG01 (sample SAMN16246543, study PRJNA631951) | gut metagenome | biome: gut microbiome; feature: rumen; material: CR-attached | host: Bos | place: Iran: Karaj | collected 2018-10
GTTAGTGGGAACGTCCAGGCTGTGTGCCTTGCCGTCATAAACAGCGGTCACGTTGTCGATGGTGATGCCGGTCAATTCAGCCGCAGTAATGGTGAACGTACCCTTGTTGAAGGTCACGGCATAGTTGTCGGAGGCCTTGAGTGTTCCCTGCAGAATGTCGTAGGTGCCGACATTCACGCCAGCAGCACGAGTGAGCGCGCCTTCCAGCTTGTCACCTTCCACGAGGCCTTCAACGGTATATTCAAGCGCCGGATCATCCTTGCCATACACCTTCGTAACGTTCTTGGCGGTGATAGTCAAAGGCTTCTTGGTCACGGTAACGGTGGCCTTGCCGGTAAATGGCGAGTAGTTCGCCTTTTCAGCGATGTAGAAGATGTCGATTGTGCCGACATCGGTCAGCGTCGGAGCAGTGGTCGCCTCGTAAGAGCCCTCAGAGGTGCCGAATTTAAAGGTCACGCCCTCGTTAGTGGGAACGTCCAGGCTGTGTGCCTTGCCGTCATAAACAGCGGTCACGTTGTCGATGGTGATGCCGGTCAATTCAGCCGCAGTAATGGTGAACGTACCCTTGTTGAAGGTCACGGCATAGTTGGCTGAGGCCTTGAGTGTTCCCTGCAGAATGTCGTAGGTGCCGACATTCACGCCCTCAGCACGGACAAGCGCGCCTTCCAGCTTGTCACCTTCCACGAGACCGTCGACCTCGTATTCGAGTGCGGGGTCATCAGTGCCATACACCTTCGTAGCGTTCTTGGCTGTGATGGTCAGTGCCTTCTTGGTCACAGTCAACTTACCGAGCTGTTCGGTAACGGTGTAGTTGGCTTTCTTCGTCTGACCCCAGTCAATGGTGTATGTGTTGACGCTCTCGCCTACCTCGGTTTGCGAACCAGTGGCAGTAACGGTAGCGGTCTCATTGTTCACAAGTCCGCTGATGTTGGCCTCAGGTGTAGTCAACGCTGTGCCGTCGTAAGTCTTGCTGGCCGAACCGGTGGTGATGGTGACGGGGGCGGCGGTAATCTTGGCCGTAGCAGAACCGCTGGCGTCGTTATAGTTGCTGTTAATCACCTTATAATAGACAGACGTAGCGTCGCAAACGTCGATGAACGTCGGTGCTGTCTCGCTGTAAGTGCCGTTCTGGCTGGTGGCGTAAGTCACCGTGCTGCCCTCAGGTACGTTCTTCAGGGTGATGCCGTGAGCCTTACCATCGTAAACACCCTCATAGCCGTCGGCAGTGACGGTCATCGTAGCGGCAGTCACAGTCAGTTTACCGAGCTGTTCGGTAACGGCGTAGTTGGCTTTCTTCGTCTGACCCCAGTCAATGGTGTAGGTATTAGTGCTCTCGCCTACCTCAGTTTGCGAACCGGTAGTGGTGAGGGCAACGGTCTCATTGTTCACGAGTCCGTCAGCTTTGGCATCAGGTGTGGTCAGTGCTGTGCCGTCGTAAGTCTTGGTGGCCGAACCGGTGGTGATGGTGACGGGTGCGGCGGTAATCTTGAAATCGTCTGTGGCCTCACCGGCGGTATAGATGCCGATGGCGGGAATGGCGACCTTGACGGTATAGTTGCCAGCGTCCGTCGGTATGGCGGCGGCGAACGACGTAGTGCCCTTGACGGCATAGCTGTAGCTAACGGTGGCTTTACCCGTGTTGCCCGTCACTTCGGCCTCGTTGGCTGCGTCGCCATACGTCCACCCCTGCAGGGTCACAGCGGGCGTGATAGCGGTACACTCGGTAAACGTGGCCGTCACAAGGGCGTTATAACCCTCGGGAATGTCGAACGTGTACTGACACTCGGCACTGTATGCTGCGGGTTCGTCGCCCTTCAGCGTGAGGTTGTCGGTCACGGGTATCTCAGCACCGCGTCTGACGGCAGCACTGGGACTGACGGTTTTCTGCACGGTGATGTCGCTCTTGCGGATGTAGTATCCGGCGTCGGGCGTAACGGTCAGCGTACAGGTCCGTCCGCTCATACGGCTGGTAATGGTGCCGTTGGTCAGGCTGGCAATCTCAACCTTTACCTCAACTCCGCCCCTTGCTGATGCGACGATGCTGCACAGCAGCAGCACCATAACTGAAATATATCTCATCATCTTTTTCATATCCTTATTCTTATTTTTTTCTTAGCGAACTATCAGTTTCTTACCGTTCTTGATATAAATGCCCTTGGGCAATTTACCATTTACGGATTTACCATCTACGATTTTGCGTCCGTCCAGCGTGTACCATACATCTGACATCTTACTTCTTACATCAGACATCGTTCTGATGCCTGTCATACCATCGTCGCCAATGGTCAGTCTGGGCGCCTTCGTATCATCGGTAGCGGGCAGATAAGCGCGACCGGCAGGCAGCGTGCCGCTGCTGGTCAGCACGAACTCGTCGTTATACAGCAGATACAGTTCTCCGGCCTTGACCTCCTTGTCTTCATCGTCTGCCATCAGCGCATTGCTGGTGAATGTCTCACCAAAGCCTTTCGGTGCACTGAAGCTCTCGAGCTCTGCGTCTTCACGCTTCAGCAGCACAGGTATCAGCTGAGGAATATAGTCGATGGCTTCTATCGAGGCCTTCGTGCCGTTGATGGCTGTCACCACGTAGGCCGTCATGCCCTTAGGCAACAGCAGGTTCTCAGGAGCTATATAGTCTGTCCACAGATTGCTGCCAACAAACAGGTTGTCCAACTTCTTGCAGACGTTGATGGCAATATCGTTACTCGTGCTGAGCGTCGGGTCGTCACCATCGGTAGCCACCACACGAACCCAATAGACCGACTTTTTGGCGAAGCTTGTCAAGGCGTCGGCAGCCACGGTGATGCCGCCATCGTTGTCAATGGCAAATGCCTTGTAGTCGTCGGCGTTGTCGTCGGTAGCCTCCAGCGAATAGTGAGGAGCCTTGCCAGCGTGGTCGTTCGTCGTATCATCGTCAGTGGCTGACACCACACCTACATAAGCACCCTTCGGTGCACCTTCTTCTATGATCAGCATAGGATTCACCTCGGCGAATTCGGGGCGTTCAGCCACGTTATTGACAGTGACCGTTACGGGAACTCGAACCGTACTATTCTTGTCGGTTACCACAGCCTGGAACTGATACGTGTCCTTGGTCTCGTAGTCAAACTTAGCACCCCGGACAGTGAATATCTCGCCTGTAGCAGGATCAATCATAAACGATGCAGCGTCGTCGCCCTCCAGCGAGAAATACAGCGTTCCGTACTGGGCATTGTAGATATCAGGATCCTCTGCCTTTGCCATGCCAAGCGATGTTTCGCGCGTGGTATTATCATTAACACTGAATGCAAAAGACTCTTGAGCGAACTGAGGTTCCTCGTTCACGTCTTTGACGCGAATCTTCGTTTCCTGAGAGACTTCGTTTCCTCCTCTGTCCGTTATTGTCAGCGTGACATTGAATTCAGCTTTTTTCAATGCCATATAGATTGCCTCGTAGTCCAAGTCGGCTTTGGTCTTGATGACGAACTTGCTCTTGCGGTCAGCGTCGGTCTTACCTTTCTGCACGACTTCAAACAGGTTGGCAGCGTCGAGCGCAGCCGTCGCGCCGTTATCCGTAATGGTTATCGTCAGACTGTTCACGTCGGCCTGATCATCGTCGAGAACCACAATTTCGCCATCTAACTCAGTACCAGTCTCCATATTCTCATTGACCTCATAGACATGAGCCAACGTCACGAACTCGCTGGGCTCGTTGACATCTATGAGATTGACGGTCACATGAGCAATTGTAGAAAGCGCCGGTTGCGATGTAGCACGGTCGCTAACCTTTACATCAAATTTATATTGTGTCTTTTCGCTATAACGGAGTCTTTCGTTCTTTTTGAGCTTGATTTCACCAGAGTTCTGGTCAATTTCAAATGGCAAGCCCGAAGCATCAACGATCGAATAGTGAAGCTCGTTGAAACCGCAAGAATGACAGCCTACATTGCAATTTGCCAACCTGTCAGGATCAGAGGCTACGATAGTACCTATAACGGTACCACCCGGAATATTTTCATCAACCATTGCCGTCAAATTGCTTGCCGTCGGTGGCTCATTTACATCCACAATCTCAATATTTCTTGTAATATTGAGCGTTTTAGAACCATCTGCATTCGAGGCAGTCATTTTGACCTCATACATCGGAGAGGTTCCGTAGGCCACACACGACGCAACCGCTGCGCCAAGCGTTTCAAAATCAATCTTTGACGGGTCTTCGAGTATAATATCTCCGGTTGTTTTATTAGCCTTAAAGACACCATAGCCATGGTCACCGTCGTTTATAGTGAAACTCACATCATCACCCATAGCTTCAAATTTAGCCAATTCCTCCGAATCCGTGATGAATGTTTTGTCGAATGTTGCAGCAAGAGTACCTTTAGTAGCATCTTCCCAGATTCGGCCAGAACCTTCCGTCACCATGTTGATAGGAGGTTCTTCAATACCCAAGACCTCTACCGTCACTTCAACATCCTTAGAATTCACGCCATCAGAAACCGTCACCAAGAATGTGTACGACTTCTTTGCATTATCACCATCATATTCAAATTCTGCGGTCGCAGCCGTAAAAATACTGCCATCGTTAGGATCTATGAAGAAGTTTGCTGCATCAGCGGCCTGTGCATCCGTATTTGCGGTGGATATGGAGTAGGTCAAAGTGCTGAAGCTCTTGTTGTACTTATCATCATCTTTGCCAGTAACATAGCCGTAGTAACTTTCGCTGCCATATTCCTCGTTATTCTTAGTGCTAACATGCGATAATCCCGGAGAATGTTCCTGGATATAGAATGTACCACCCGTAGCGGAGAGATCTTCGTTTACATCCTTGATGTCTATATGGGTCTCTGCCGATACCGAATTGTTGGCCTTATCAGTCACAGTGATGGTCACAGGATAAGAAGCATTTTTCTGGCTTGCCTTATAAAGTTCTTCGTAATCGAGCAGAGACTTGTTCTTCACTTTAATATTGACCGTTCTTTTACTATTGTTAATGGCGGTCTCCTCTAAGTAGAAGATATCGGCCAATGTCTTATTCTTCAAAGTACCAGTAATGCCGGCGGCACCCGTCAGTTCGCCCGACAACGTATAAGTCAACTTATCACCAGCATCATTATCAGTAACGGTGAAAGTACCGAAAGAAGTTCCCTTTGCCGTGTTCTCGTTGACGCTATATACATTTTTGACATCTTCTATTACCGGTGCTTCGTTCACGTCCGTCAGGTTCACAGTCACGGTAAATTCCTGAGACAGCTCACCGTCAGAGGCCGTTGCGGTAAAAGTCCACGTCGGCTTGGTCTCGTAGTCGAGCGAGCTTCCGTCCGTCACGATTAACGTGCTGCTACCATTCAGGAAGGCGAAGGGCACACCCGTTGTCACGACCTTATAGGCCAGCGTTGTGTTGTCAGGATCGGATGCACTAACCACTCCGACCTGTTTTCCGGCTTTCCAGTCACTGCCATCTTCGTTCTTCTCAGCCAGCGTGAACGACTGGTTGCTGACCACAGGTGCTTCGTTCACATTGTTGACAATAATCGTAGTCTCTGCCGTACCGAAATGGCCGTCGGCAGCCTTCATCGTCAGCAGGGCATTGACCCAACCCCAGAGCTCTTTATTGTCCAGCTTTTCGGCATCCTTCACGCTGATTTCCACGGTTCTCACACCACGGATATTAGCTGTTTCCTTGACGTCGAAGATGTCGCCAAGCTGGCTTATGCCATTGTTATCTATCAGCGAGTAATCTACGTTCACGAAAGCGCCGTCCTGCTGGTTCTTATCGACGACGGTCAGCTTAGCCACGACCGTACCCCGTGCCGAGTGTTCGTTGATGAAGTAGCGCTTCTCAATGCTGGTCACACGGGGACTGAGGGCAAGTTCTGTCGCGTCAACTTCCTGATAGCTCGCTGACACCTCGACGTTGGCCGCCGGCATCACGAAGGTGAAGACGTGCGGATCGGTGGCGTCGGGTGTGATGGTCACGTCGCCAAGAATGTCGATGTCTGTGTCTGCCGTACGACGCGGTGCCTTCATCTCATCACCAGTCATATAGGTCTGACCGCTGACGGCGGCAACTTCCCAGCCGTTCTCGGGTATAACGGTGATGGTGACGGTAGTACCGGCCGCAACATAATTGGTGACGCTGCCATCGACGGTGGGGAAGATGTAACCATGAGCCTGGGCACCCGATGCAAAAGTCAGGTAATAACCGTCTCTCAGTCGTGCGCTCGCGCTCAATACCGTCATGAGCAGGACGAGCAGAGTGAATACTTTCTGTTTCATATCTTTATTTTCTTTTTTCTTAGCGTACAATCAGTTTCTTACCGTTCTTGATATATATGCCCTTGGGCAATTTACCATTTACGGATTTACCATCTACGATTTTGCGTCCATCCAGCGTGTACCATACATCTGACATCTTACTTCTTACATCAGACATCGTTCTGATGCTTGTCGTTTCGTCGAACACAATCTTCAGCGTCGGTGCACCGTGGAGGCTCACGCCACCAATCTCCAGCCAGCAGAGGTTGGCAGGAATATTAGACTGCGCAGCAAGTCGGACGAACGCCTTACCATTGAATCCATAGAGCGTTGCACCGTTATCGGGCGTGTAGTTTTCGAGATACTCGGCCGTTCCAACGAACTCTTTGGCAAGCGTGGCTGTGCCGAGGTCGCCATTGAAGGTCGTCTCGAATTCCTCGTTATAGTTGTCATTGCCGGCATACTCGAAAAGACATTTGAGTTCTTCAGTAGCATTGTTGCTGATGATGACCGGCGTATAGGCAGGAATGGTGCGGTGGCTGATTTCCTTCAGCGTCACCTTGTCGTTGCTCACCTCGGTGACGACATACATCTTCACGCCCTCGCCATTGCCATCGACATCATAGACGCGCAGGGCCTTATTATAATAATAGGTAGAGAGGCCGACGGGCAGCGATTTCCAAATGATAGGATTCATCTTGACCACCTCGTTACCATCTAACACGAGAGCATAGTTGTTCTCACTCGCCAAAGTAAACACGTAGTTGGGGTCGAGCACTTTATTTTCGCCGTCTTTGCAGCGGGCAGCGTAGCCCGAAGTGATGGTGAGTGGGCAATCGCCGTAGGCAAACACCTTGATCTTGTTGAATTCAGTGGCAGGAACGGCGAAACCGTCGCCTAACACGATTTTTGCACCGTTTCTAAGGTATATGTCATTACTGTTTCCGCTGAACGTAGGCCAGGCAGTGAGCGTCACATCGGCGTCTGCGAAGATGCCTTGGCCGCCGTCCTGGCTCTTGAAAGTGCCTCCCGTGACGGTGAGTGTGCCACTGTTTTGAATACCATAATATCCAGAAGCGTCGACACCGCTGATGATAGCCGTAGCGGAGTTAAAGATGGCGGGGGTATAGTTATGTGTGGCCGTAACCGTGCCGTTCTTGATAACTACATGAGCGTCGTCGGTATCAACATTCCTGACGCTAAAAATGGCACCATCTGCACTGCCGGTAACGGTGTATCCATTCAGGTCGATGGTCACGGGAGCCTCGGCAGTACCCTTACTGATGGTGATACAGTTGCTGACATCCTCGACATCCTTGCACAGTGTCAGCGTTTCACCGGCGGCAAGTGCATCGACGGCTGCTGTCAGGGCAGCGGCGTCGGTGGTGTAGGTATCGCCGGGCGCATAAAGGCCTGTGAGGCTGCCATCGCTGGCAGTGTTGTAGGCCACGAGGGGCTTGGTCGTGTCATACGCTACGGCCTCGCCGCCTATGAGCACAATATTGGCGCCACTGATGGTAAAGACATCTGCAGGATTGACCGTCGTGGCGGGATCGCCGGAAGTGAATGCAGCAGCATAGCCCTCGGTGAAGACGTAGGGAAGAGCGGCCAACACGTAATCTCCTTTATTAACATCATAATCCATAACCTTCACGCTGATAGGACTTGCCGGGGCGCTGAGGCCAGTGCCGAAGTTGATAGGCTGGAATGGATGATATGGGGTGACGTCATCACTGTTATAACCGGCACCCAGCACAATGTCACCTTCGGCATTGTTGCCTCCGGTAAACGTAGGCAGGGCATTCAGTGTCAGACTGCCTGAGTTGGAAATGCCCATTTCGGTGTATTCCTTGATAGTCACACCCGAGCCGATGGTCAGCACGGCGTTAAGATTATTTGTGATGCCAAAGGCACCACTGATGGTACAGCCGCTGATGGTCGCTGTATGGTTATTTTGTATCACTGGAAAAACAGACTTGCCGCTCACTATGCCGCCATTGACGGTCAAGACTCCACTATTTTTAATACCTATATCTTCATTGCTAATGATGTTACAATTGGTGACGGTAGCGGTAGACTCATTGTCGAGACCAAAATCATCTCCACTGATGGTGATGCCGCTCATAGTCAGCGTGCCGCTGTTAGAGATGCCACCGCCGCCTGCGCCTATAATGCCTGCGGTCGTGCTGTTGGCACCGTCGATGATTGTCACGTCAGTGCCGACTTCAATAAAAACAACTAATTCCGAGCTCGTGATGGTCTTGCCATTCAGGTCGAGGGTAATCTTCACCGGTCGCTCGTCATCACCGCTGCCCACCGTCTTTATATTGCCAAACGCGATGCCATTCGCGGGGGCCACATCGGCCATCAGCGTCACCGTCACGTCAGTGGTAGCGCCATTGGCCGCCGAGACGGCTTCTTCGAGCGTGTCGTAGTTAGTGGTAGACCCACCAATGGTCACAGTAACAGCTTCTGCCTGCGCCGTCAACGGACTGGCGAAGGCAACAAAAAGGCTGGCGAGGAACATCAGCGTCCTGCCCAGCCGAGGATTGATTAAAAAAGTATTCTTTTTCATACTGCTTTAAAAGATATTTCGTTTAATGATTAAGGTTTATGGCCGACCAACTCAGCCTTTACCTTTATCTTCGACCGCAAAGTTACGAAATAATACGAAAACCTGCAAGGTTTTTATATAGAAAGGTGTACGAAATCCACTTTTTAGGTGTACGAAATCCCCCGAAATGAGATTTTGTACACCCCAAAAGCACCACTTTTCAAAGTTTTTTCGTAACTTTGGCTTCGCCGAAGTTACTGGCACTCGGAAATGAAAAGAAAAACCAGTTTTTCTTTTGCATTTCCCTCGTTTTTTCGTAACTTTGCGACAAAAGTCGCGAACTTACTCCGTCTCGGCATAAAAAAATAAATGAATTTATTTTGTTCTGCGCTCGACTTTTCGTAACTTTGCAGGCGAATATGGTTGAACACATGCAGTTTGCAGCGGTGTGGCTGATGACACTCATGGCAGTGGCATTGGCGATATGGATGCCCAAACGGGTGTCCGATGACCACGTTGTCAACCGTTCACGCTGGATGATGGTGGCCGGACTGGTACTCATCGCTACACAGTTCCTCGTACAGTTCATCTTTGGTTTCCGCGCCATGGGTGTCACGCAAGCCGTCTTTGTCAACATCCTCTTTTTCATTCCCTGCTCGTGGATTATCGCCCTCAGCCTGCTCAACCTACAGCGACAGGGGCGCCTCAGCCGAACGGAATGGGCGGCGGGACCCGTGACACTCGTCGTTGCCGCCACTGTCATGCTGATTGGTGGTTCGACCGATCAGGATCAGGCCCTGCTCGCCGACACGCCACACATGCGCAATACCGAGTGGGTGGCCAGCATCTGCTACAGCCTGATGCAAATCATGTACTCGTGGAAACACATCATAGAACTCAGGCGCATGCGTCAGGCACTGTCCAACTACTACGACCAGCAGGGACCGTCGCTGCGCTGGCTGCTCGTCAGCATACTGGCGCTAAGCATACTGGCGCTGATGATTCCCGTGCTCATCTACACCTCCGGTCTGCCGCTGACCATCTATGCCCTGTTCTGCTTCTTCAGCCTCTTCTATATGTGGTTCCAGTTCGTCGGCTTCATCCGCACCAGCGCTGCCATCCGAATGCGTGAAGCAGAAGAAAGTGAAGATACCGACATGACGAGCGAAAAGCCTGCGGACACTGCGGCAACCATCTCGACCGACGATATGGCACATGTCGCCGAGGCTGCCGAAAAATGGATTGCCGACGGTCGCCACCTGCGGACGGGCATCGTCATCAAGACCGCCGCACAGGAAATGGGCATTGCTCGCGAACTGCTCACCGCCTGGATTGCCACGACACCGTATAAGGAATACCGCCCCTGGATTAACTACCACCGCATAGAGTCTGCCAAACGCATGATGCAACAGCATCACGACTGGTCGAACGAGACCGTCGCCCAGCAGTGTGGCTTCTCTACGCGCAACTACTTCCAAGAGGTATTCAAAAAACAGGAGGGCATGACGCCCTCCCGTTATCAGCAGAATCTCTAAAACCTACAGAGAACAGTATTTAATCCTTCTTCAGATTCCACTTGGAATTGTCGCTCTTGAAGTTATAGACGGCGAGGGTCGGCGTCGAGTCGGCAGCCGAGTAGAGGCAGTAGGTGGTATTGGTGCCTGCCACGCCGGGAATCTCCTTTGGCATGATGCGGTAAGTGCCGTCGGTGAGCTGTTCGATACGCCAGAGCTGTTCGGCAGCACCACGGTAGGCAACAGTAGCCAGCTCCTTATCGGCAGTAGCCGTCAGGGCACGATTGGTTCCGGCGATGGTAATCTTGAAGTAAGGAGCACTCAGATAGCCGCCAGCCTCTTCGACCGGCGTGATAGTCCACAGCTGATGAGGACGGAACATATAGTCGCTGCAGCGGACGGCAACAGACGTGTTGGCATCAGGCCACGTGCTGACGACATCCTCCAACTTCTGATTGGGAATGGGTTTGGCAGGCGGCAGCGGCTGATTGCGATTAAACCATCCCTGACGTTCCTGTTCCATGCGAACGAAGTCGACAGCCATCTCCAAGGAGTAGCCACGACGCTCTGACAGGATGGCGAACGTGCCACCACGGAAACGCTCGCCGGCGTAGGGCCAGCCATTCTTCCACAGCAGGGGACGAACGGCAAGGACGCTGCGGCCACTCACCTCGAAGTCGGCCTCCCAGTGGAATGACATCACCTCGACACCCTCGTCGATAATGGTACTGCCAAAGTGACCAGCACCAGTGGCACGGTCGCCAGCAGCAATGACCATGCGGCCACCACCGTGGAACATATCGCGACCAACATTATCAACGTAAGGTCCCTCGACAGAGCGTGAACGACCTACGACGATGTTATAGGTGGAGTTGACACCGTCGCAACAGGTGCCGTGCGTTCCCAAGAGATAGTACCAACCGTCGCGGTACATCAGGGCGCTGGCCTCGCAGTCGATGGCGACGTCCTTCTCGACGTTACCCTTCACACGCTCACCGGTCTTCGGGTCGAGCTCGATGAGACGGATATTGCCGAAGTAAGTGCCATAGGTTGCCCACAGACGACCCGTCGTGGGGTCTAACAGCAGGCAGGGGTCGATGGCGTCACAGTCCTCCATGCCGTCGGAAGAAGCCACCTCGATGGCAGTTGACCACTTGAAGTCGGGCGACTTCGGGTCGAGGGTCTTGTTCCACATGGTCAGAATGCGACCGTTATGGCCACCGAAGAGGCCGCCGCCCGTAGCACCATAGATGCAAAGGTAACGGTCGCCAATCTTCATCATATCGGGGGCAGCACCGCCACCAGGACGGTCGGCACCACTATGCCATGACCAGCCGTCGTCGGAGATAATGCCTCCGCCACCCGTACCGAACGTATACCACTTGCCATCACACTCAGCCAGTGTCGAGGGGTCGTGGATGTAGGGAGCGCCGATTTGCGCCCTTACAGGGCTAAATATAAAATATAAAATAAAAAATAATATTGTGCTAAGAAACTTTGTCTTCATAATTTGTTCTCTTTTAAATTTATATTTTATATTTTTTATTTAACATTTAGGCCGAAGGCCGTCACAGGATAGCCTTTCTCGTCAATGAAGCGTGCACAGAAGTCGCTCAGGCCAGGACCGTTTACTAGTGCAAAGCGCAAGATGTTACGACCCTTCTTCAGTGTCAGACGCTGTGATACGCAGTCGTCTTCCACCATACGACGGTCACCATCGAGCGTCAACACACGCTCGCCATTGAGCCACCACATAGAAGCGCCATTGGAACCGATGGCCAGACGCACACCAGCCATCTCCTCAGGACAGTCGATGACGGTAACGCCCCAGAACAGGGAGTTATAGGGCTGGCAACCGTTAGCCTCAGCAAAGCGGAACACCTTGACATTATACGTCTCACTCTCGACAGCATGCCATTTCAGCGTCTGCTTAACCTCCTTGGTTTGGGCAGGACCTGTCTGCATTCGTGTATCGGCAGGACCACCAGCCAAGGCGATACCTGTTGCCGTCACCTTCTCGCCGTCGCGAGGCAGCTTCTTGTCGTCGAACTGGCCCTTGAAGTACTGTTTGGCGAGGTTTTCATTGAGATAGGTATCGGTCAGGATGGTATTGGAACGGACATTATAGTCGATAGGTTCCAGCAGCATCCAGCGACGGATAAAGCCATTGGCATCGGGCTGCGTAGCAGGTGCGTTGGCAGCAACAGCATGGAAATAGCTATTACGGTTCTTGAACTGTACCCAGTTAATGCTGACGGCAGCATCACCCTCGCAAGTGACGACGAGGTCGGTAACCCCCTTCGGCACATACGCCAAGGCAACAGTCTGAGTGAGCCACTGGTTGCTCTGGTCGCGACGGAACTGACCCCTCTGGGTCACAACATTCATCGGGATGCGCGCAATAACCTTACCATTGGCGGTCTTCTCGCGGATGCAGAACTCGGTATTGCCGGCAGCACTGGCATTGACAATGAGGTAGGCCGTAGGCTCTACAGCCGAGAAATCCACGTCATTATACTGTAGCCAACTGCCTTTCACGGGCAGGGTAGCCTGATAGCCACGGAAGGTATTGACGGTATCGATGAGCGCTGAGGTCACATCGCTGCTGGCAGTGCTGTAACGGTCAATCTCAATCTTCTCGGCAGCCTTGTTGATACCTACGCCACGCATAGTTTTCTTGACTTCCTTGATGGTACCGTCGGCATTGAAGTACAGCTTGTCAATCTGTACACTACGGCGCTTGTCGTCGCTGGGCGAGAAAGCGTTCTGGTGGTAGAACAGATACCACTGACCCTTGTAGTTAATGATGCTGTGATGGTTGGTCCAACAGCCGTTTTCGTGCTCTGGCATGATGATGCCCTTGTATTCGTAGGGACCCATCGGATTCTTACTCATGGCATAGCCCAGTACTTCGGTCTTTTCCCTGACGTACGGATAGGTTAGGTAGTACCAGCCATTAGCCTCGAAGGCAAACGGCCCTTCAGCCTGACGGTTGGGCAGGTCTTTCAGACAGTTGACACCATACATTTCGAACTCGCGGTCGCGGAACTTGACCTTCTCCTTGGGAGTATCGTCAGCCAGTTCCTTCATGTTGGGCTTGAGCTTGGCACAACGGCCTGCCCCCCAGAAGATATAGGCGTTACCGTCGGAAGCCTGAAGCACGCAGGGGTCGATACCACTGATGCCCTTAATAGGTTCCGGTTCGCAGACGAACGGTCCCTCGGGACTGTCGGCAACAGCCACACCGATGCCAAAGCCGAAGCCGCTCTTAGGAGCCGACGGGAAATAGAAGTAGTACTTGCCGTTACGCTCGACACAGTCGGGTGCCCACATCGAATAGGAGTCAGGACGCACCCAGGGCACCTTATTCTGAGTCACAATCACGCCGTGATCTGTCCAGTCGGTGAGGTTCTCGGACGAAAAGACGTGGTAGTCTTCCATGCAGAACCAGTCCTGACGCTGACCGACAGGTGGCTTGATGTCGTGTGACGGATACAGATACACCTTATTATTAAATACACGCGCAGTAGGATCGGCGGTGAACTGATCGCGTATGATGGGATTCTGCGCCATGACTGCCGTAGCAGTCAGGCACAAACCTAACGTTATTAATAATTTCTTAGTCATTCTCTTATTATTTTTGCAAGGACTATAGGACTGAAGGACTTTTTCAATACTGGGGATGTCCTGTTAGTCCTGTAGTCCGTTGCTAAATTATTACTTAAACTGCCAGTAGTCCAAACGGACGTCGCCCTGAGCCTTGCTGAAGCAGAGGTAGAGGTCGTGGACACCGGTAGCACCCGATACCTTCGCACTGAAAGTCTTGTACTTGTCGGCAGAACCCGTGCTCTTGATGACAGCCGTACCGATGGCTGGACCATCCTGACTGTTGAGACGCAGCGTCACGGTACAGCCAGCCTGAGCGGCAGCAGCGGCGATGATGCAGAACTGCTTGGCACCCTTGCTGCCGAAGTCGACACCACGCAAGCGGATGTATTCGCCGTCGTTGATGTCGAAGATATACATATTGCGCTTACCCGTAGATGCCGGCATGTCCTTCACCACACCCGTATTCTCGATACCCATCTTGGCAGACTTCAAACCGAAGCCCCAGTTCATGGTTTCAGCCTCCACACGACGGTAGGGATTCAGCCAATGCAACTGTTGCATAGGTTTCTGGTCGAGCCAGTAGGGTAACTTCTGGATGGTACCGTCGGCATTGTAGTGTATCTCCTGTGCCGAGACGGCGCGACGCTCGTGGTGTTGGAAGGTTTCGAGATGCATCAGGTCATAGTTCTGACCGAAGACATACGAGTGGCCCTGATAGTCGCAGATGCCGGGGTGATTGCCGCGGTCACGCTGCGTAGGTTCCATGATATAACCCTTCCACTCCCAAGGTCCCGTGGGTGAATCGCTCATAGAATAACCGAGCGCCTCGGGACAACAGGTCGTGGCATAACCGAGGTAATACTTGCCATTGCGCTTGTAGAACCACGGACCTTCCTGATAGTTCTTCACCGCCCAGGTGGCCTTCTCACTCCAAGGTGCACGGAGGTTGATGTTAGCACGTTCCTCCTTGGCGGGGCGTGACACGCCGTCCTTGGGATTGACGATGTAGATGTCGCCCGATGTGGAAATCATGTCACTGTTCAACTTCGTCCAGTAGATATGCGGGTTGCCCCAGTACATATAGGCCTGACCGTCATCGTCGGTATAGACGGTGGGGTCAATGTCGTCCCAGTGTTCCTTCTGCCAAACGAGCGGCTGACCGAGGGGATCCTTGAACGGTCCGTAGGGCGAGTCGGCCACGAGTACGCCGATGCCATGACCGTGCAGCGGTGCATAGAGGTAGTACTTGCCATTGCGTTCGACGGTCTGGATAGCCCAAGCACCGTTTTCACGCGAACGCCACGAGAATTCCTTCAGGGAAGCCACAGCACCATGCTCGGTCCAGTTGACCATGTCGGTCGTCGACCACAGCAGCCAGTCGTACATGAAGAAACCGGCAGAGTTACGCTCGTTAGGATCGGGAATGTCCTCGGGCGAAGCGTCGTGCGACGTATAGAGGAACAAGGTATCACCAACGACCAACGGTGAGGGGTCGGCGGTATATTTCGTCTGGAAGAGCGGCATATTCACCTGCTCCAGTCCGCGCATTTCCCACCAGTCGAAGTTGAAGAGCTTCGGACCCTTACGACCTTTGAAGACGAAGTAGAGGTCGGCAGTATTCGGCAGGTCAAGACCGGAAATGGTACGTGACGGAGCGTTCAGGTCCTTCAAGGTAGAATAGTCCAAGTCGAGAGTAATGGTTTGCCACTGTTCCCAACCACCAGTGCCAGGAACATTGACGGTACCAAGGAGTCGGCCTTTGATACTGTCGAGGCGAATCTCGATTTGACCACCGCGCAAACCGCTTGCCACACGAGCCGAGAACGTACGTGGCACCTTCTTGCCGAAGCAGACATTCTGCAACTTGATATAGTCGCCATTATGGATGTCGGTGACATAGACACCAACCTGGTCGTTTTGTTCCGTCTTCACACCCTTCGAAAACGCCATGGTCTCGGCCTCAACCTTACGGAAGGGGTCGAAGGTGGCGATGGGCTTCACGCCCTCGTCGGTAGGCATGATGGTCGGGAACGAGCCGTCGGCATTATACTTAAACTCCTCGACAGCGACGCTACGGCCAAAGCCACCGCCCTTAGGCAGTTTTCCCGTATGATAGAAGAAGTAGCTATGTCCGTTGAAGTCGGCAACACCACAGTGGTTGGTGAACGACTTGGTCTCGCAGAGCGGCATAATCTCGCCAGCATATTTCCAAGGACCGGTAGGATGAGGCGCCGTACTGTATGAGATATGCTCGGGAACGCCTCCGGCAGCATACAACAACTGATACGTGCCATTACGCTTGGTGAGCCAAGGACCCTCGACATACGAGTCCTTATACTTCTTTCCCTGTTCACGGTTCTTCATCATCGGACCGCCGAAAGCCTCTTCCGTCATGTCGAGCTTACCCAGTTCGCCACTGTAGGATATCATGTCCTCATTCAGCTTCAGATAGTAGCACTGCGGATTGCCCCACATCAGCCAGGCCTGACCATCGTCGTCAATCATCACGGTTGGGTCGATATGGTCCCAAGAGCCATTCTCGAACAAGGGCTTGCCCAGAGGGTCGCGGAAAGGTCCCGTCGGCGAATCGCTGACAGCAACACCGATGGCCATGCCCTTCGAAATGTTCGAGTGGGCACAGATGTACCAATAGAACTTACCATTGCGCTCGATGGTCTGACCAGCCCACGCACGGTCGTCGGCCCAGCGGAAAGTCTCCAGTGCCAAGGGTGAGCCATGGTCCTGCCAGTTCACCATATCCTTGGTGGAATAGACACGCCACTCTTGCATCCAGAAGAAGTCGGCATTATCCTCGTCGTGACCGGTATAGACATACATCGTGCCGTCATGAACCATCGGCGCAGGGTCACTGGTAAACCATGTCTGTACAAAAGGATTTTGCGCCATGGCTGCCGAAGCAGCCAGGCACAAACCTAACGTTGATAATAATTTCTTAGTCATTACTTAAACAAACTTTGAGCCATTTTTTCGAGACAACGGCGCCAGGTCAGGAACTCGTGAGCGGTACCCTCGGAGATGAGACCCTCGGCATTGAAGCCGGCAGCCTTCAGGGCATTGACGCTCTTGTTGATGCCATCAGGATTCTCCTTAGAGCCACAGCCCTCGAAGATATACTTCACTGCCTTCGGATCTTTGATTTCCTCGGGAGCATACTGGCCACCGCTGAGCAGGCCCCAGTAGCCGAACACCTCAGGACGACGCAGGGTGATGAGCTTCGTCTCCATACCACCCATCGACAGGCCTGCCATGGCACGGTTCCACTTGTCAGCCTTGGTCAGGAAATGAGAGTCGATATGAGGAATGAGCTCGTCAATCAGCAAGGTCTCGAACTCCTTGGCAGTAAACTGTCCGATAGTACCGAACTTGAAGTCGTTGGTCAGACCATAAGCCATGACGACGATGAAAGGCTTGATCTTGCCGTCGGCGATGAGGTTATCCATAATCAGACCGGCACAACCCTGACGGAACCAGCTGGTCTCGTTCTCACCCCAACCGTGCTGCAAATAGAGCACCGGATAGCGAATAGGCGTAGCCTTACCACCCTTGATAGTCGTGTTGCCATACGTAGGAGGCGTATAAACCCATGCGGTCTGCATTTTTCCCGTGCTGTTGGAGTGGAACAGTACCTGTTGTACGTTGCCGTGCTCGATTTCCGGACGATACTGATAGAAAGCCTCATCGGCGGCAGGAATCTCGATACCACTCTCCCAACGACATGAGCCGAAGTAGTTGTGCGTGCCGGGGTCGTTGAACACACCACCGTCGATGGTCAGATGATAGTAGTGGAAGCCGGGATCCATCGGACCCTCAGTCGTGCCTACCCAAACGCCATCCTTATCCTTGCGCAGCACCGTGCCACCACGACCGCCAAGGCCGAGGCTGACGATGACCGACTTGGCATCGGGAGCAACGACACGGAAGCGAGCGTAACCCTCGCTGTTCACCTGCGGGAACTCCTGACCAGGCTGGTTCAGGGGGTTGGGACGGAAGTCTTCCTTGGGGATTCTGTTATCCAAAGAAGCGTCGAAGTTCTTGATGGCATAGTAAGCCTGCTTGGGCTTGTAGTTCTCGTCGAAAGGCAGCGGGTGGTTGTTGACACCAAGCCAAGAGTCGCGGTCGCCGAGGTTCCAGAAGGTCACACAGTCGATGACGTCCTTATGCTTGCGGAAAATCTTGAAGATGCGGCTGTACTGGTCGGTGAGCAGGGTATTCATATAGCCTGCCACGGGCTTGTTCTCACCACGCGAGAAACGCAGCTGACCACCCATCTCGGTGTTCATGCGGATGTCGAGCTCGGTGACGTGGATGTGCTTCACAAGGGTCTTGTACTTCGTGATGGCAGCATCGATGTCTTCCTCAGAAGGACCATAGACGTTATAGTGGCCCTGCATGCCGATACCGTCGATGGGCACACCGGCATCCTTCATCTTCTTCACCATGTCGTAGATACGGTCGCGCTTGCCGGGGTCGCACTCGTTGTAGTCGTTATAGAACAACAGGGCGTTGGGGTCAGCCTCACGGGCAAACTCAAAGGCCTTGGCAATGAACTCGTCGCCGCAGAGCTTGTAGTGACGGCTCTCACGATAGGGGTTGGGCTGCTGACCTGGACGACGTCCAAAACCACCAAAGCCGCCACCGTCGGAAATGGCCTCGTTCACCACGTCCCAGCAATAGACGACATCCTTATAACGGTTGACGACGGTGTGGATGTGGTCGCGCAGACGTTCGTAGAACACTTCCTTCTTCACTTCCTTGCCTTTCTTGTCGGTAAACATCCAGTCGGCAAACTGCGAATGCCAGCAAAGGCAGTGACCACGCAGCTTGATACCATTCTGACGGCAGAAGTTAGCGATTTTGTCGGCCTTCTCCCAGTTCCACTCACCCTCCTTAGGATGCAACTCACCGGGCTTCATATCGTTCTCAGCCGTGATGCTGCTGAACTCAGCCTTCACCAGATTAATCTGGTCATCGTTACTCACATTACGCTGGTTCAGGGCTACACCAATCAGGAAATAGTCCTTGTAAGCGTCTTTCAGTTTAACACTTGGATTTGGGTCTTGGGGAGCTCCCCACTGTGCCTGACAGCCAATGGCTAACAGCCAAAAGCCAATAGCAGATAATAATGTTCGTTTCATTGTGTTGATTTTAGGAAAATTATTAATAATGTATTTCTTAACTCTTAATTCTTAACTTCCACCTCCATACGTTTGAGGTCTTTGTCTGCCGAACTGGTACCTACAAGGAGTTCATAACGGCCGGGCTTCACACGCATAGTGTTCGTCTCGGGATCCCAGAACTCAAAACGCTGGCGGTCAAGTGTCAGCGTGGCGTTGACCGTCTGTCCGGCCTTCACATCGACACGTTGGAAAGCACGCAGCGACTTCAACGGACCGTCGGGGTCCTGTAGGTTGCGGACATAGAGCTGTACGATTTCCGTACCATTCTTCGTGCCCGTATTCTTGACGGGAACGGTGACGGTGACCAAATCGCCATTCACGGAATTGGAAGGTTCGCCAATTTCAAACGTCGTATAGCTCAGACCATAGCCGAAAGGATAAAGGGCATCGGTGAAGTAGCGATAGGTGCGGCCCTTCATCGAATAGTCTTCGTAGTCGGGCAACTGGCTACTGTTCTTATAGAACGTCACAGGCAGTTTTCCTGAGGGGTTCACGTCGCCAAACAGTACGTCGGCAACAGCCGTGCCACCTTCCTGACCGGGGTACCACGCCTGAACGATGGCCTCACAGGTCTCGGTCTCAGGTTGCAGGGCGATACACGACCCGGAACAGTTGACGAAGATGACCTGTTTGCCGGCAGCCTTCAGGGCTTTCAGGAAGTCGCGCTGTACCTTCGGCAATTCGATATGCGTGCGGTCGCCACCCTTGAAGCCGTCGATATCCACAGGCATCTCCTCGCCTTCCAAGCTGGGGGCAATGCCACCGACGAAGATGACCTTGTCGATACCCTTCAACTTGTCTATCGTCTGCTGATAGTCAATAGGATGTTCCTTGGCAATGTTGATAGCGAGATTGGCATTATAGGTAGGCACATGTGCAAAACGTACCTCTATATTGTAGCTCTTGCCTTTCTCGGCCTGAATAGCCACACGGTTGGGTGTCGTACGCCAGATATGATGGCTGAACTTCTGCTCGCCGTCGATAAAGAGTTCGAAATGGCCGCAACCATCTACGTTCACCACGTATTCGCCAGCCTCCTGAGGGGTGAAGACGGTCTCGTACTTAGCCGAGAAGTCTTCGAGTTGTACACTGGGGGCGAAGTTGTGCATGCCGAACGTCGTGACAGCCAGCGGTGTGGTGTAATACTGTGTCGTCACGGGTTTGCCTTCCATTGTGCGGTTGTTCCAGAACGTTCCCTTCATACCCTTCTTGCCGTCGGCGCTGCACTGCGACGCCATCAGACACTCCATCACCTTGTCGTACGTCAGGTCACAGCCGGCAGCATAGAACAGTTTCTTCTGCTTGCCTTTGATGCCGTCAAGAATCGTAATGGTGTGGTTGGGCTGACCGTTATAGTTTCCCCACATCATCGGGGTGTTGTCGGCATTCGGACCAATCACGGCAATTTTTTCCTTACCCTTCTGCAAAGGCAGGATATTATTCTTGTTCTGTAGCAAGACGATGGTTTGGCGCGCCATATCCAACGACAGGTTCGCCGACTGCTTGGTAGACATGGCGGAATACGGAATCTTCGACCACTCCACCAGCGACGCATCATCCATTTCGCCCAAGTCAAAACGGCCTTCGAGCAGTCGGATGACGTGCTTGTCGACTTCGGCCTCAGTAATAAAGCCACGCTTTACAGCCTCAGGAATGCTCTTGTAGGCATAGCCGTAGCCACACTCTACATCCGTACCGGCCAATGTAGCCTTGGCAGACGCATGGACGGGTGACGACGACGACTTATGAGACGTATAGAAGTCGCTGACGGCACCACAGTCGCTGACCACCAGATACTTGAAGCCCCACTCATCGCGCAGAATGGTCTGCAACAGGCGATTCGAGCCGCAGCAGGGGTCGTCATCCAAACGCTGATAGGCACACATAACCTCACGGACCTTCGCATCCTGAACCAGCGTCTTGAAGGCTGGCATATAGGTTTCCCACATGTCTCGTGGCGACACATTGGTGAGATTGGCAGAGTGGCGGGTATATTCCGGGCCGCTATGCACGGCATAGTGCTTGGCACAAGCCCATAGTTTGCGATACTTCGCATCCTCGGGACCCTGCAAGCCCTTCACCACCTGAACGCCCATCACACTTGTCAGATAGGGGTCCTCACCATAGGTCTCCTGTCCCCTGCCCCATCGTGGGTCGCGGAAGATGTTGACATTCGGCGTCCACACCGACAGGCTATGGAACTTCTCGTCCTCGCCAGAACCGCGCAGCATACGTTCATTGTATTGTGCACGAAACTCCGTCGAGGCGACATCGAAGCACTTAAACAGCAAGTCGGGATTGAACGAAGCCGCCATAGCCACCGGCTCCGGGAATACCGTCACGTTACCCTGGTTGGCAGCACCATGCAGTGCCTCGCTCCACCAGAAGAACTTCTTGATACCTAAACGTGGAATAGCCGGACTCTCGTCCAGCATCAACATCGCCTTCTCCTCCAGTGTCAGCCGGGAACACAAATCCTTGGCACGTTCCAGTGCCGACAGGTTCGGATTTTGGTAGGGATAGTTCTGCGCTGTTGTCGTTTGAGTTGCTACAGACAGCGTCAAAAGACAGGCAGCGATAGTTGTCTTCAATTTCATGTAGTTATCCGTTTTTTATTTGTCAGTTATGATTTGGTTGCAAAGATACGAAATAATCCGCACGTAGAAGAGCGTGTATGTATCAAATACTTTCGTAGATGTAACACCGAGAGAAAACGGAGGCATAGCAATACGTTTTCCCTCATAAAGCGCAAAAGAAAAGGATGAACTACCCGATCATTGATATTCTATTTCATGACTGTTTCTACCCGCTTGTCACTTCCTATATGCTGTCCCATGGTTCTTGCATCCGTCTCAATGTGACGAGCTGAGAAGTCGGGAGTATTAAAAGAATCAAGCAATCGTCGGTCATACTGCTTGGGGTTACGTTGCGGCAAAAGGAATGGCTTGGTGGCCTTTCCATTATCGTCTATAGATGAGAAATAGATACGAGTATATAGACCGTCATCACGTCGACTGGTGAATAGGAACCAGCGACTGTTACCTGTCCAGTTGTGGAAACTTTCTGCCTCCTTACTGTTCGCCTTTGTAATCGGTTGCGTTTCGCCTGTCTGCAAATCGAGTAGCCAAAGGTCGGCCTCGGGATGCCAGATAGAGAAATAGCCATAGTCTGCCAAGGTGTACATGATGTATCGTCCGTCGTATGAGGGACGGGGCCATGTCACGCTCTTACCCGTCTGGGCTGCCCTGACGAGGGTATCAACCTGTTGTCCCAGTTTTCCTGTTGTCTCATCGAAAGCCACTCTGCACAGGTCGTAACGCTCCTTATCGTAGTCGGTAGGATAGAGCTGGCGCTGGGCAGTGATGTAGTAGAGCCATTTGCCGTCGGGCGAGAATACCGGACAGTTTTCAGCCCATAGTAGTTTCATAGTCAGCGTGTCCTTGAGGATGGTGTGCGTCTCAGTGTCATAGACAAACACGTCTGATTTAGAGTCATAGACCTCAATACGTTTCTTGTTTGCGAAATGGAACATCTGACTGGTGGCATTGGTTGAGAAGGCACAGTAGCGTCCTTTGGGATGCCAGTAGGGATATACCATCGACCCCCCCAGAAACTCATTCCTGGCCTGGAGCAGTTCGTCCTTCCCATTACGGTGGATAATCGTGGCACCGTTGGCTCCTCTCGCATGGAACACATATTGGTCAGGGTTGGTCTTGTTAGGTGTGTGGCAGTTAATACACATACCGTTTATCTGTGTATTCACCAGCATGGCTTTCTCTTCAAAAGTGGAGAGACAACGCTGGTAAAGTCCCATCTTGCTGTAGATTTGATAACTAGGGGGAATGCGGCGGTAAGTGATTCCCCATTCGTCTAAAGGATAATTGCTGACGAAAATAGTGAAATCGCGATAGGCAGTCCATTGCCCACCTTTCTCAGCATAAACAGATACGGTGAGCTGTCCGCCCTTGTTTTGTTCCAACAGTTCGTGCCAGCCGTCTATATCGAAGTCTGCGAAAGCCCCATTGGTATGGAGTTCACCACCCTTGGCTCCTTTCACAGTGACGTCTATAGTGGTCACCTCGTCGTCTGCCATGGAAAAGTTCAGGGGAGCGATATCCGTTGGTATGGTGACCTCCGTGTAGTCGGGATAGATATCAGGCAGTTGGTCTGTCCTCACGGCATTCTGTGGTCGTGATTGGCATCCTGTCAGTAGTAGGAGCAGTAGCGATAATATGTTCAGTACCTGTATCCTCATATCTTCATTATATAAAAAACATATCTTCCGCTTTGGCGTAAGCCTCCTGCGCTTGTTTGAAGAACGGATTCTTCTTGACGAGTTGGGGATGTTCTGCTAAGTGACGCATCTCATGGGCCCATTCCCGATAGAAAGTCGTCTCTTCCAGGATAGAGAGATATTTCAGTGCCGTATTATAGTTACCGGTGATCATATTGGTCTGCACCAGTCGTTGCAGTGCTCTTCCGCTTTTGTTGAAGTTGGGTGCAAACTCCATCGCCTCGAAAGCGGCTCGCTGTGAGATGGTGAACAGATTCATCTGCATGGCCATATCGCTCACCATGTAGGCAGCCGTCAGACTTTCGAAGTAAACGGTTAAATGCAGTCCGTTAGAACTGAAGATGGACGGGGTGGCACTTTGCAGTTCCTGAGGCACCATCATACTTGAAAAGAATTCCTGACGACCTATCCGTCCAGCCTTGAAGTTGGCCAACCTGACAGCGCCCGCAACGGTTGCAGAGTTCGAATACTGGAACTTGCTGATGATGTCAGTCCATTGGTTCATCCGCACCAACATGTCGCACTCCATTTCTTCGTAGGTCCCTATGTTACGTTCCCTCCCCCAATAATAGTCAATCCCCTGAACAATCTTCTGGAGCGGATAGGGGGCTAACCACGAACTGCCTATCAGACAGCCGGCAAACAGGATGGCAGTCAATAGTATCCAACGGACAGCACAGAGTGTCATCAGAATAGCAGCTGGCCCCGTCAGCCAATAAACAATAGGCATCAGCACGCAAGTACAAATCATACGAAGTTTCTTCGGCAGATACGTGATGCCTAACATCACTGCCATGACCAGAATGATGGCTATGGTCGGTGTCAGCGGCACTTCCGGTATCATGGCAACTCGCCAGAGGATGACAGGCGGAATCAGTGACAGTGCAAAGCGGACGATCTTCTTCCATGTGGGGAATGCCTGTTTGAGCAGTTGGTTTGTCAGCCATTGCTCTGTCAGGAACAGCAGGGCATAGATGATAGCACCGTTAAGCGGGTTACGGAAGAACTGCACCAACCCCTCTCCGATGTATTGTGCCAGTCCACCAGGCACGGCAATGCGCTCCATGAAATAACTGCCGTTCCAAAGAAACAACAGGAGTGATTCCCTTATGATGATCACATACGGGAAGGCAAAATACCAAAAGCAGAAGACGCTTATTGTAATAAGTAGTATTATCGCCTGTTGCCAATAATGATAGCAGTTATTTGCAGTCATATGATTGTTTTCCGAATGCAAAGATAAAAAGGAAAAAGGTAATTTCCAAATCTTTCTTATAAATAAAAGAACGACACTGCAATTGCTGCAGTGCCATTCTTTAGAAATTTGAACTTATTATTTTCCTTTGTAAGCATCGTTCTGGTCAAGGAGCGTATTCTTCATAAGCTCAGCAGCTGGGATAGGCATATCCATCTTAAGGATGTCGAAATCGAAACTACGTTTTGACCAAGGATAGTTGGCATAGTCATCGCCGCCGTCGTCCTTCGGATAGTTGTAGTTGATATGATCCTCGATATAACCAGACTTAATCATATCCGGGCAGAGACACCACTCAGAGTTGAACTCCTTACGGCGCTCCTCGTTAACGGCAACCTTCCAAGCCTCTGAAGTGTGAACATAACCAACACGGTTAGGAGTAGAAGCAAGTTTTGTGTAATACTCCTTAGCTGAAGGAACTTCCACTTTAGTTTCCAGAACGCCAATAGGATACTCTGTCATATCTGCAGGCTTCAACTCAGGATGTGGATGCGCACCATCACCCTGCCAAGGATATGCAGAATATACATTATTGAAATGAGCAAAGTACTTGCTGTAGTCCTGACCAATTGTCTGGTTACCCCACGCACGGTTACGAATCATGTCAAGCATTTCCCAGCCTTTCTCCGCTTCACCTGTGCGGAAGCAGCACTCGGCATAGTCAATCAGCACGTTTGCATAACGCTTGCCGTAGATGATGGTCGGCGACCACATCTGTGTACCCCAAGAGTTACCGTCAGCGTATGCGTTACGCCAGAACTTGGTAGTCCAGATAGCGGGAGCGAACTCACCATTGGTGAAGTGGAATTGTTCGGTCTTAGTTCCCTGAACTTTTCCTTCTTTATCCTTGTATGGGTGTACAACTGATCCATACTGGGCGCTCGCAGCATCATCGAATTTCATTCCGAGGGAATCCTTCAGGTAAGGATGATAACCCCAAACCTTCTTGGACTTCTCAATACCATACTTCGCCAAATCCTCTTCGGGAATCTTACCAGTTACGCAAGAAGCATCACGACGGGTGTCACCAGGCTCGTAACATGAATACCATTCCCAAGAGAGATACTGGGAACCCCAGCCACCGTTCTCAGGACAAGCAGTGAACCACTTGAACATGTTAGGATTACAGAAGGTAATGGTACGGTCAGCACCCCAACTACTCCACTGGTTACCTTCATCCGAACACATAGCCCAGATACATTCCTTGTTCCAGAATCCGGCGGGGTCCCAGTTAGTAGCGAAGTTAGTAGACAACTCATAGGTTTGGCTGTCAATAATGTCCTTCAATTCTTGCTTTGCCTTGGCATAGCACTGGGCAGCCTGATCTGGGCAACGGAAAGCCTTCCACATATAGGCGTCAGCCAGATAGGCCTTGGCCATACCCTTGGTGCAGCGGCCATATTCATTATTGTAAGGTTTCCAATCAAGTTGGTCTGCTGCAGCCTGGAAGTCTTCAATGATGAAGTTCCACATCTCCTCGTAAGTTTTAGCGGCAGCCTTGTTTGGCGTGTTGTTGAAGTCCTCACCAGTGTTCAACATAGGTACACGTCCGAAGGTCGTTGCCAGCCAAGTGTAGAAATATCCACGAAGCGCACGAGCCTCGCCTCCACAAAGTTTCTTAGCACTCTCGGTGATGCCTTCTGCTTTTTCCACACCTTCCAAGTAAATGTTGGCACGACAGATGGCCGAATAGGCATGAGCCCAGCCTTCACCAAGTTCACCTACGTTGGCATCCCAAGTCTGATCAAGGAAACGCACGTCCCAACCAGTACACTGGGTATCCATCGTCGGGTGACTACCGGTAAACAAATTGGGTTTGTAACCCCAGCTATTGTCCTGCTTACTTACATTATTGTATACATAAATACCATTCAGACTGACACGGGCTGCATGATCACTCTCAAACTGATACTGAAGGTCTGCAACGTCATACCGTGTTACATCCAAGAATTTTTCGTTGTCACAGGAAGAAAAGCCTGCTAAGACCAATGCTCCTGCAATCAAACTATATATTGATTTTCTTTTCATAATAAAGTCGTTTATATTAATTGCTTCTTTATTCTTTATTATAATTAATGATTAGAAGGTGACATTAAGACCAAATTGGAATGTGCGTGGATTTGCATAACGACCAGTATCCAAGCCTGCGTAGATTACGCTGCCCTGACCGACCTCAGGATCACCATACTTGTTATATGGAGAAATGGTGCAGAGGTTCTGGATGGCAAAATATACACGGGCATTCTGAATCATCAGCTTCTTGACGATTTCGCGTGGCAGGGTGTAACCGACCTGAATGTTAGAAATCTTCAGGAAGTTACCGTTCTCAACCCAAGCATCGCTGACACGACTATTCTTGTTATTGTCAAGGCGGGTCAGACGAGCCAATGTTCCATTTGGATTGCTCTCGCTCCACATATTATTGTAGCTATCCTGCAAGAGGGCTGGTGTCCAAGAGTCATCCGACGGGTTCATAATGCTGAGACGCATCTTAGAGTATGAAAGGATATCCATACCGAACACACCGTATGTATAGACGCTGAAGTCCCAGTTCTTGTAAGTAGCGCTTACGTTCAGACCATAGTTGAATGAAGGCAGACCATTGCCAAGGATAACGCGGTCTGCGTCATTGAGCGTTCCGTTACCATCGGTATCAACGAAGAGGTAGTCACCCATTTCGGCTTTATCCTGTCCCTGGGCCTTTGCCTTAGCCAGCATTTCGTCGTTGGTGATGACACCGGCAACTTTATAACCATAGTAAGAGCCTACGGCCTCGCCCTCGCGGCAGATAGAGTGATTGTCCCAAAGGAAACCGGTACCACTGATTGCACCAATGTTTGAACCGTCGATGTCGTCAGCAGAATAGGTGCTGTTACTACCACTACAGGTAGAAGTGTAGTCAACACCCATCTTCTTGATTTCGTTCTTCAGCGTAGAACCGTTGAAGGCTACGTTGATAGTCCAGTCCTTGCTGAGGCGCTTGTTGTAGTTGATAGAGAACTCCACACCGTAGTTGTTAATCTGACCAAAGTTGGTGTAGATAGAAGAATAACCTGCAGAAGGACGAATCTGACGCTCCAGCAGCAGATCCTTGGTCTTGCGTACGAAGTAATCAAAAGTAACATTGAGGTCACCGTTCAGCAGACCGAAATCCAAACCGAAGTTTAACTGCTCGTTGGTTTCCCACTTCAGATCGTTATCAACCAGAGGAGCATAAGCACCGATATAACGATTGAAACTACCTGTGCTACCACCACCTGCTCCTTCCTTATAGAACTGGTAAGTAGTTTCAGATGTAGCAAGAGCATAGTCTGCACGACCTGCAATATTACCGGCATTACCTGTCTGCCCCCAACCAAGACGGAGTTTCAGATTGTTAACCCATTTAACGTTCTTCATGAACGGCTCTTCAGAGATACGCCATGCACCGGCAACTGATGGGAAGGTAGCCCAACGGTTCTTTGAACCAAAGTTAGATGAACCGTCACGACGAACGGTTGTTGTCAGGATATAACGGTCGAAAAGATTGTAGACTAAACGTCCATAGTAAGAAATGGTCTTTACCTCAGCATTGAAGCCGCCGTTACCATTAATAGATTCTTTATCTTCGGTCAGAGAAATCTGACGGTTGGTTGCGAATGGGAAGGAGTGTGCACTGGCACTTACCCAAGACCCCTCGGACTTGCTGACAGAGTTACCCAACATCAAAGTCAGGTTGTGGAAATCAGTATTCCAATTGTAGGTCAGGTAAGTCTCAATGCTCTTGGAAAGACCCTTGCTTTGGTTAAGTCCAAAGGAATAGTAATCCTGATCACGGCCCTGATATGTAACCTGTGTCATCTTACCACCAATCATGTTGTAACGCTTGTACATACCCGAGAACTCATCGTTGTCAGAGTTGGTCTGAGTCCAAGAAGCGATAGAGTGAATGTTCAACTTGTGATCTTTCAGATTGAGCAGTGTAATATCGATGTAGGGGTTGATAGAGACACGTGAGTTACGAGTCTCACGACCGATTTCCATCTGCGTAGCATATGGGTTCTGTGCACCTGCAGACATACCTTCCCAACCGTCAGGCGTAGGAGCCTTACTTGCACCATAGGTGCCGTCGGGGTTCACCACATTCACATGTACATGCTCACCTGTAGCATCGTTGATGTAGTCGAGTGTTGGAGTCATCTGTGCGATATCACGCTGTGAAGAAAGGTTACCGTTATTACCAAGTCCGATGTTGTTACCCTTGATAGTGGTGTACATGTAGTTAATGTCACCACCGAACTCGATGTAGTCGTTCACCTTTGATTTTACGCCTGCACGTGCGGTCAAACGGTCATAATTGGTATTGACAATGATACCCTTATTGTTGAGGTATCCGATTGAGAAGTTGTACTGTGTCTTGTCAGTACCACCACTGGCGGAGATACCATATTGCTGCTTAAAGCCCGTACGATACATCTGATCCTGCCAATCAATAAGATTACGTTTACCGTCGTATTCTTCTGCCCAAATCTGGTTGCTCAGGGTCTGTTTGTCATTTGCTTTTGACTCGCGAATAGAACGGGCATAGTCGTCACCCGTAAGCGTGTTGAGTTTGTAAGGAAGTGTCTGAATACCGAAGTCAGCGGTAATGTTGATGTTCATCTTGCCCTTCTGACCGTGCTTGGTGGTAATCATGATGACACCGTTAGCACCAGCCGAACCGTAGATGGCGGTTGCAGAGGCATCCTTCAGAATTTCGATGCTCTCGATATCAGAAGGATTCACGAAGTCAGCATTTGATCCCACCTGTACACCATCTACAACATAAAGTGGGTTGGCATCACCATTGATGGTGCCGATACCACGGATGCGGATGGCTGATTTTGAACCAGGAGCACCGTCCTGATTGGTGACCATCACACCGGCCGCAGCACCCTGTAGTGCTTGGGCTACGTTAGTCGGAATTTTACGCTCCATCTGCTCCTTGTTGATAGTTGCAACAGAACCAGAGATGTCGCTCTTCTTCATCGTACCATAACCGATGACCACCACATCATTCAGAAGTTGTGTGTCTTCCTTCAGGGTTACGCTGATGTTGCTCTTACCACCAACCTTTACATTCTGGGGCAGATAGCCAACATACGAAATGTTTAAGGTTGCATCCGAGGATGCTTTGATGCTGAAATAACCGTTGAAGTCGGTCACTGTGGCATCGTTGGATCCCTGTACTTTGACTGTTGCACCGATAATCGGTTCACCAGCCTCGTCACTGACTGTTCCCTTGACTGTCTGAGCATTCATCCCTAGCGGAATCATGCAAAGAAGGAACAGCACTGCCAATGTTTTTTGTAACATTTTAAAGTTCCACATAAAAATTGATTTAGTTAATTAAATAATAAAGTTGAATTAAGTTATAATAAGCTGATTTCTTACACTTTTAAGATTTCCGCTGCAAAATTAGTTTTTTTTAGGTTAAAGCAGTTTATTTGATGTTACAAAAACTTTATAAAATGTACTAAAGGCCATTATCGAAGGGTATTAGACACACGAAACCCCTGATTTTCTCTATCAGGGGTTTTCGTTTAATAATTATTTAGATTTGTTTCTTACAGTTTCACTGACTGTATTTTTCCTGTATATTCAACCGTTTGTTGCTTTCCGTCGGGTGTCACAACGGTAAAACGACGTTGCTGTAACATGTCTTTATACTGTCCCTGACGATCGCCAATCGTCAAAGTTTGTGTGCGGTCGTTCCATTTGATACTGATAGTGGTGTAGGCACCCTTTTCATAGTTGTAGCCGTCACCTTCATCCTCGTAGAGCACAAATTCACCATCGGCACCGGGATATACACGCAGCTCCAGATTGTCCCACGACTTCTCACCGACATATTGCATCTCTGGCCCCATGGGTACGATACTACCCGCACGGACGAACATCGGTACACGATTCAGCTGGGTCTCCAATGTCACGCTCTGTCCACCCTTATACTGCTTACCCGTCCAGAAGTCGTACCACGTGGCACCCTTCGGCAAATACTTGCTTGCAGTCTTCGTGGCTGTCCAATCAATTTTCAATTCTCCATTCTCAATTTTCAATTCTTTTCGGTCCCAACCGGTCATAGCGTCTTCCTTGATGATAGCCTCCTCGGTATATTGCGGATTGACGATAGGCGCAGCCAGGATGCTACGGCCAAACATAAACTCATCGGCGATGTTCCACACCTTACGATCGGATGCGAAGTCGCTGAACAGCGGACGCATATAGCTGTCGTTATTGCTCGTCACCTGCCAAGCCGTACTATATAAATAAGGTATAAGGCGATAGCGCAGACGAATCATCTGCTCGATAGCGTCATAGACGGGTTCGCCCTTCTTGCCAAACTGCCATATCTCGCGAGGAGCGTCAGCACCGTGACTGCGGAAGACGGGACAGAACAGACCATATTGCATCCAGCGCACGTATAGTTCCTGGAACTGCGGGTTACGGGGGGCTGAACCTTTGCCCTTCGTGTTATAACGACCGCAGAAGAAACCACCAATATCGGTATTGAAGTTAGGATTACCCGTCAGCGTGAAGTTCAGACCGGCAGGCACCTGCTTGCGCAGCATATCCCAAGACGAAGCCACGTCACCGCTCCACATATTCGAGCCGTAGTGCTGCTGTCCGGCATAGCTGCTTCGTGTCATGATAAATACGCGCTTGTCGTTCCTCCCTCCTCCTTCCTCATTCCTCGTAGCACGCTGCGACTGATAGATGCCGCGAACGGTCTCCAACGGGAACGCATTGCGCTGCGAACGCCACGTACCACCATACACCTTGTGCGCATAGTCGCTCTCACGAGGATTAAAGAAGTCGGGGTCGGTAGAGTCCATCCACCAAGCATCCGTACCATAGTCGTATAGCGTCTTCAGATACTTCCAGTAGATGGCACGGGCCTCTGGGTGGAAGGCATCATACACCTTTACACCCGACGGATACTTCATAATGGGCGGCCAGACGTGCGAGATACCACTCTGGGGCCACGTCTCGAAAGGCATCAGCAAGCCCTTTGCGTCGAGTTCGCGAAACTGCTGGGTCATCGGGCCGAAGCTGGCCCAGATACTAATCATGAAGTGGGCGTGCTTCTTGTGCACGTTCTCTATCATCTGCTTACCGTTGGCAAAGTCCTCCGACAGGAAGTCCATCGCGTTCCACAGGTAGTTAGAGCCCCAATACTGCCAATCCTGGATAATACCGTCGAGGGGTACGTTCAACGCACGATACTGGTCGACGATACCCTCTGTCTCCTGAGCCGTCTTATAGCGTTCCTTCGACTGCCAGTAGCCATAGGTCCACAACGGGAACATGGGTACATCACCCGTTAGTTGGCGCATCAGAGCAATCACACCGTCAGCCGAACCACCATACATAAAGTAATAGTCAATACCCTGACCTGCCTCAGAGGTAAACGTCATTCCTTGGGCATTGTCCTCAAACAGCGTGGGCGAATAGTTCTCCCAATAGAGTCCCCAGCCCTTGATAGACTGCAGCACATTCTGGAAGTCCTCCAAGTTCGACTGCTCCATGCGTTTCTTCAGGCCGCGACGGTTCAGTTTCCCGTCCTGTACGGTACCCAAGCCATAGATGGCCTCGTCTTTGTCGAGCATAAAGGTTTGGCTGACCTCAAACTCGTCCAGATTCTTCCGAATGAGGCTCCAGCCTTCTTCCTTCAGCAGCACCTTGCCCTTACTCGTCATAAACGTCAGGCTTTGGCTCTCCGAATCCAGCTTCACGGTCAGCTCACTGCTCTTCCAAGTGTTGCCTTTCTGCGTTACCGCCACCTGTTGTGGCTGTAACGTCACCACCAACGTCTTGGTGGGCTGTCCCTTCACAACATGTACAATACTCGGAGTCACGAACTCCACCTTCACATCTGCTGCTCTACCCGTCATACAGAACGTCAGAGCGGCAGCGAATAACTTAATAAATAGTTTTTGCGTCATTGAAAATAACAAATTAAAATCGAATTTCGCGAATTACTGCTTCCCTAACAAAAAGCGGTCGAGGAACGACTCGACGATGGGGAACTGGCTCTCGGGCAGTTGGCAATGGCCGTGACCACCGACAATGTCCCAAGCCATACGGTCAGGGATGCCGAAGAACTGCCAGACACGATGGGCAGCCTGTGCAGAGGGCTCCATAGAGGCGTCGGCCAACCACTCAAACTCGGGATTGCCCAACAGCAGGAGGGCACGCGGACATACCATTGCACAAAGTTCGTGCTGGTCGTAGGGCAGACGATAGACGGAGTCGCCTCGGAAGTCTTCCTTCTGACTCTCCAAGAACCAGTGATAGTCGGTCTTGTCGATATCCTCCAGATTCTTGCCCGCCAGCGTCAGCTCGTGCGACTTACGCCAGGCGGCAGCACCACCGCCACCAGGCTCCTGGGCAATGACCAGGGCGATACGCTCGTCGAAGGCGCCAGCATAAAGAGCCATCTTACCGGCATACGAACAACCCGTGATACCGATACGGCGCGTATCAATCTTAGTCACCTCAGGCCCTAACTGCTGCAAGCCGTCGATGAGTCGGCTGACGCCCCATGCCCACTCGCTATAGGCACCATTCTTGACGAGATAGGGATAGAGGCGGTCGAAGGCATGTTCACCGCGATCGTGATGCTTGCCCCACTGCTTATAGTCGTTGACCTGTGCCGAACGGAAAGTCATTGTGGCAATAGGGCGGTTGTCGAACAGCTGACGAGGCAGTGATATCATGTCCGTACCCATCATCAGGGCAAAGGGAGCAGTGCCCGTCTTGGGATAGCGGATGACAGAGCGCAGAGTCAGCGTCTGGCCGTTGACGGTAACGTCAACAACCAGAGCGGTATCACCTTCCATGCGTGCCTTCACCTGTTCGGGTGTGACGATAGGTTTTTCGCCAATACCGTAGTGCTGAATCATGTGACCGATGTTGTTACGACGCTTCACCCAGTCGGCAAAGGTGCTGACACCCTCTAAAGCGTCTGGCAACTCACGGATGACGGGCAATTGATCGGGCGCAGGCATCACGGGCTTTTCCAAATGGAAGCCCGTGTTCTCGACACCGAACACCAAAGGCACTTGCGCCCAACAGCCAACAGCTAACAGCCAACAGCTAACAGCCAAATAAAATTTCTTAACCACGAATCTCATGAATTACTTCAGTTTCTGGAACTTCTTGTTAGCCTCTAAGGTCCACTTCTCACGCTTAAGGAGTTCGGGCTTCTTGCCAACGAACATCTTGGCAGCCTGCTTGTCACCCTTCAGCTGCCACTTCAACCAAGCCAGTGCGGGAATGGTGAACTCACCGCCATGAGGCTGACGATAGGTACCGCCGTGACCTACGGGATAGTTGATGGCAACACAAGGCACGTGTTCGATGAGGCGGAAGTCATCCATACCATTCTCGTAGGCAATATCCTCCTTGCCACCCAACATATACATGATAGGCGTATGCAACTCCTTCAACTTCGACTTCTCGGGCATCGGCATCCCACCAACAGCCTGGGCAGCATTCGACTTCTTGAAGAGTCCGCTGTTGCAAATCATGATGGTCGTGATGCGCTTATCGGCACAGTTGTGCAGCGTCTGCAAACCACCGCACGACATACCAGCCACACAGATGTGCTTGGTGTCAATCTTCTGATAGTAAGGTGAATTGGGGTCGCTGTTCTGGGCAATAATCCAGTCGATACTCTCTATCTGCTGCTCGGCACGCGACATCGGACCCTTATACCACTCGTCGGTCATGGGGATGTTTCCTGTTGCCAGCACGATGAAGCCGTTAGAGGCAATCTCGTTGAGGAAGTTCATGTGCTCGAAGGGAGAGTTGGCACAAGCACCATTGCCCCATACCAGTACGGGCAACGGATTCTTGGCACTGAACGGTGTCAGGTCCTGAGGCACAATGACGGTATGCTCTTTCAGTCCTTCTTCCTCCTTCATGATGGCCTTATACTGACCAGTACCACCATTCTCAATGACGCGAGTCTTCGGACCGTTTACCAGACGCACTTCGTCAAGGAACTTCACCATCTTCTGCAGGTTCTCGGCGGTGTACATCTGCGGACCACCGTGACTACCCTCGGCAGGATAGGTGGCCTCGGTCTTGACGCCAGCAGCCTTCAGTGCCTCGTAGAACTTCTTACCCTGACAGCAAGGTACGACGTTGTCCTTCTCACCGTGGAAGATGATGACGGGCGGACAATCTTTGGTGATATAGCTGGTAGCACTCAGACTGAGATACTTATCCGGTTCCTTGTCCAGCTTAGAGGCCAGCAGCACGTCCTCGGGCGAGTTGTCACCCATCGTCATGTGCTGACCGCAGTCCATTGCCGTGAGATCGATAGGACCAGACCAGTCACAAGCAGCATTGACGGCACTGCTCTCCTTGACAAAGTTACCGAGCGAACCTTCCAGTTCGATATCCACCGTACCCACCTTGGCGTGACCGTTACCACTGGTCGTAGCAGCTATCGAAGCCAGGTGACCACCTGACGAAAAACCGCTAGTGGCGATGAACGAGGTGTCGAACTTATATTTCTTGGCCTCACCGCGTACGAAACGGATGACGGCACGGATGTCGTGCAACTGGGCAGGCCATTTGGCATCCATACTCGAACGGTGGTTAGGACATACCACAGCATAACCAGCGTCGAGCAGCGCCTTACCAATGGTACCGAGGTCGGCCATACCCTTGCCGTTGTTGCTGAACCAGGCACTGCCGTAGATATGAATCACAACAGGATAGCTGGCAGCCTCCTTCTTGGGCAGATAGATGTCGCAGGTGTGATAAGCCTGATCGTCACCGACGTAGTTGACGTCTTTCCACTCTTGCGAAGTCTCAAGTTTTACCTGCTGCTGGAAACCTCCAAAGCCACCGGCGGGCTGCGCTAACAAAGGTAAAAAGGTAAAAAGGTAAAAAGGTAAAAGAATTAAAAAACGTTTCATAGTCGTATTTGTTTTAATGTTTAACGATTTTCTTGCCGTTTACAATATACAAGCCTTTCGTTGTCGGCTGACCACTCAGTTTGCGTCCGTCCAGCGTAAACCAGCTATTGTCGTTCAACGTGCCATGTTCAACGTTCAACGTCCCAATACCTGTCGCCGCATCCTTCAGCGTACAGAACGTAAAGTAGGTAGGATCGTCGTACTTGGCAGAAGCAGCATCCTTCAGATACTTGCCTGTATACAGATTCTTCAACGTAAAGCCTTTGCCATCAACATACGCGATATCCCAAACAGCACCGTTCTTCACGTCCTGTCCATTCTGGTTGTTCAATCCCAGGATGAAGCTACAGTCTGTAACAGTAGAATATCCGTTCAGATAGCCGGGTGCATAGCCGCCCCATACCGAATACTCATTTCCAGCCGGTGTGATGAGACGCAGCAAATAACTACCGCTCACCGTACTATTTTCCAACTTGAACATATAGCCCGTATTGGTATCCTTGAAGGCATTGGCCGTATAGTCGTAGCCTAAGTTCTGGTCAGTAGTGCCATAAATGGCCTTGCTCTCTTCCTCGTTGACAATGGCAAACGGCGTCGTGCCAATCTCCTCCAACGAAGTAAAACGCTTGTCGATATCCCATTCACCACTGGGAACAGCAGGCTCAACAATCTGAGCATCAATACCCATCAGTTTCAGTGCCTGCTTGGCATAGCGCTGACCTATGATGCGATAACTTTGAGCGGTAAAATGCAAACCGTCACCCTTTTGTTCAAGGTTGGCAGAAGAAATCACATAAGAATTAGAGATAACGTTAGGAACTTTGGCTATCACACTATTGTGACCTCCACAATAACCGCCCATTTCTGTGCGTACCGTCTCGCCAACGAACAAAGGAATGTCGGCAGCATTCAGGCCGAGATCCTCAATCAGGTGGTCATAAATGGTTTTTACCTTATTGGGCCAGTCCTGCTGTGTATTATTGCTCTCACCTTGATGCAACAAAATACCCTTGATTACGCCCTTCTGCTGAGCAATCTTAGCCATATCCACCAAACGTTTGTAGGGATCATTGTTGTAGGCAGCAAAATAGTTAATCAGCCAACCTTCAGACGACGGGTTCATTGAGGCGATATAGTCTGCCACCTTATCCTGCATAAAGCCCTCAATAGCCGTGCCACCAATAGCAACATCAACGACGCCCACCTTGACATCTTCCGGCAAATTGTCTACCATCGTACGTCCAAACCAGTCAGCCACACCTAAACCAGTTCCCTGACGGACAAGAGGTGGAGTGGCGGTGTACCACTGTCCCATCTGACGAGAGGGGCTTTGGAAATCGACACATGCCAGCATTTGGAATCGCGGGGCAATGCCTGTTTTGTCCTGTGCTTCAGGCGTGGCGTTACCTTCCATGTTCGACTGACCGAAACAAAGATAAATGTAGAAATTAGGGTCGGGAGACTGCGCCACAACGTGGCTAAATGATAAATGACAAATGATAAATGATAAACCAATCAGATACTTAAGTTGCATAATGATATTTTTTTCAATGTTCAACGTTCAAAAATTGTTCATAACCAACACGAACGAAGACGGGGATGCACTCCTTGAAAGCCTGCGTCGTTATGGTCTGTCCACCGTCATAATGCTGCCCCGTACGGACATCCTTCCAACCCTCTTTGTTCTTGGGCAGATACGTTTTCCACTCCTTGACGCCAGGTTCCGTAATGGGGCTGACGAGCAGCGACGGACCGAACATATACTCGTACTTCTGCTGCAAGGCCTCAGCATCATCGGCAAAGTCGAACACCAGCGGACGCATCAGCGTATAGCCCTCCTTGGCGACACGCTCGGCACACGCCTCGATATAAGGACGCAGCTTTTCACGCTCCTGCAAGTTGGCAGCAATGATTCGCTTGGCCTCGTCGCCATAGTTCCACGGCTCAGTATTGCTCATATAGCCATGAACACGCATCAGGGGCAGATAGACCGACGTTTGTATCCAACGCAGCATCCGCTCGATATACTCGGGGTTGTTATATTGATTGCCGGGACGGAAGAAACCGCCTGCGTCGTACGTCCACCAAGGCACACCGGCAGCCTGTACGCCCAGTCCGGCGGTAATCTGACGACGGAACGTTTCCCAGTCGTTACCCACATCACCGCTCCACAGCGCTGAACCGTAGCGTTGGATGCCGGGGAAGCCGCAGCGGGTCAGTATCATCGGCTCCTTGCCAGCCTCCACCAAGCCCTCATAGACGGTCTTGTTCACCAGCAGCGGATAGACGTTACGTACCTGTTCCCCACTCCACTGGCCGTTATTCACGCGGCGCCCCGCCAAGTCGTCGTTCTCGGGCTCCGTAGCGTCCTGCCACCAGGCATCAATACCCAAAGGCAGCAGCCGCTCGCGGAAGTTCTGCCAATACGACTTTGCGGCTTGCGTATTAAAAAAGTCTATCCAGTCGGTGCCGGGAATGTAATAGTTGTCGCGAACCATCTGACGCCCTACCTCCGAGTTCTTGTCTATCTTCGACCACACGCTAAGCATCAGGCGGATGCCCAACTGGTGCAAGGTATCGGTCAGCGCCTTGGGGTCGGGATAATACTGTTCATCGAACTTCATCGAGTTCCAGCCGTACTTACCCCAGTACTGCCAGTCCTGCACAATCATGCTGATGGGCATCCCTTCCTGCTTGAAGCGACGTGCTGTTTGCAGGATTTCCTGTGACGAATGGAAACGTTCGCGACAATGGATATACCCCAGCGCCCACTTCGGCATCAAGGGACATTCACCCGTCAGTTCACGATACGTAGCAATGATTTCATCGGGCGTTCCGATGAACACGGTATAATCCACAGCGGTAGATACTGGTGAACGGAACACCGTCTCGTCCTTCACCTTCTGATAGTACAAGACCGGTTTGTCGTCTTTTGTCAGTTCGGCAGTCAGCGTATGACGACCCTTCTCCAAACGGACTATCTTCGAAGCCGTCGGCGGCAACCACAGGTTCTGCATCTCAATAACCGTCTGTCCGTCAATGCAGAGGTTATGTCTACGCGCCATCTTCTGACCGACATCCAACAGCAGGCTATAGTCGCCCGTCTCCTGAATATCTATCGTCGCCTCGAAGATGTTACGCTGGCGAACCTCCCGCTTGTTACCTTCGGTCGTCGTCACGTCAACAACATCAGACTTCTGCCCTCTCCCATCTTCACTCTTACTGAGTTTAACACTCTGGTTGCCTGGATTAAACTCCGTCAGTCCGTAGTTGTTCCACAGGATACCGTATCCCTTGCTCGATATCAGCATAGGTAGTGAAATCTGCGTGTTCACCTGCGTCAGCCTTCGCGACAGACCGCGTACATTGTTGTAGCCGTCTTGAAACTGACCAAGCCCATACAGGCATTCGTCTTTTGCCGAGGTAAAGGCCAGCGTAGCCTCGCCGTCATGAAAACGGTGGCAAGTGGCCGTAAACACGGTCTTGCCACCCTTATCCCTAATCACAATCTGTTGACGTTTTCCGTCAACCTTTACCTTGATGTCACGGCTCGTAACAGTGCCGTGTTTAACGTAGAGCCAGTCAGGCAAGTCACTCTTTTGCCCACCCTCACTATACTGGATGCGGACAGCATTCCGTGCCACCGTCTGCACCGTCAGTTGTCCATCACCAAACTTCTGCTGTGCTGTCATGGTGATAGCACACAGGCACAATAGGATGATATTCAGTATTCGTTTCTTCATTGATAGATGATATTTATTCTACTATAACATCAGAGAAATAATGTTCGCGCAGGGGCTTATGGATGCTGTCGCCGACGAGTGTCAACTGGTCTTCCAGTCGGATGTCGGCCGACGAGGCACCAATCTTGACGACATACTTGCCGGGCAGGATATTCCAACGACGCTCCTGACCCTCACGGCTGTAATAGCCCAACTGTTCGGTATAGAGTTTTACTCGGACGGTCTTGCTCTGGCGTGGATCCAGCGAGACACGGGCAAAGCCCTGCAACTTGATGGGGCTGATGTGGGAAGGCTGAAGGCTGTCGGCTGGTGAGACATATATCTGGGCAATCTCGTCGGCACTGACCTGACCGGTATTCTTCACCTCGAACGAGAGGTTGACGAAAGGCTCACTGGTACGTACGCCGTCATCTATCGCCATGTGCTTATACTCGAAAGTGGTATAGCTCAGACCATGACCGAAGGGCCACTGGATGTTTGATGGCTGATGTTTGATGGCTGATGGCTGGGGATAGCTGTAGCAGACAGGCGTAAAGATTTCCTCACGGGGATAGCTGACAGCGAGTTTGGCTGACGGCGACACGTTGCCATAAAGGATGTCGGCAACGGCATGACCGCCCTCTTCGCCCGGATACCACGCCTGAATGACGGCAGCACAGCGTTCGGCAAGTCCGGAGATAACCTGCGCACGACCACCGAACACCACCAGCACAACAGGTTTACCCGTTTCCAGCAATGCTTCGACAAACTCTTCTTGTTTGCCGGGCAGACGGAGTCCTTTGCGGTCGCGGTTCTCACCGCACAGCATCACATTCTCGCCAACGGCAGCAATGATGACATCGGCAGAGTCTGCCAAGGCAAGGGCTTCCTCCCTGTTGGCCTCCTCGCCAGCATCTACCTTACGATGAAGGAGGGGATATTCCCACGAACGTTTATCGCCGATATGCGAGAACTTGGTCTCTATCTCTTCCGTCCAGTCGCAGCCACGATTATACAGCAGCGTGTCACCTGCAGGCAGGCGATTGCGCATACCCTCTAACAGCGTCACGACATGGGGATGGTCGAGGTCTTTCTCCACGCGTTTCCAGAAATAGGACATGGCGGGGAACGAATAGTCGCCACACATCGCCCACATAGTATTGGCATTAGGGCCAGTTAACAGAATGCGCAACGAGTCGCCCTTCAAGGGCAGTAGACTGCTGTCGTTTTGCAACAGGACAATAGACTGTGTGGCGATGTCGTAGGCCGTCTGACGCTCCTCAGGCGTGTCAAGCTTGATGTCGCCCTTGGCATAGAGGTAGGGCTTACTGTCGAACAGTCCGGCACGATACTTATAGCGCAGCACATTCTTCACGGCACGCTCCAACACCTCGGGCTTTACCAGTCCCTTGTCGATAGCCTCCGGCAGATACTGGAAGTTGGCACCAAAGGGGAAATCGACATCACAACCGGCATTGATGGCAGCAGCAGCCTTCAACACGACCCCTTCCTCGTTCTTCGTTCCTCGTTCCTCGATATTCAACTGGTCGATAGCCGTATAGTCGCTGACCACCATACCGTCGAAACCAAGATAGCCACGCAGGATGTCACTCAATATCACGCTATCGGCCACACACTGCATCTTAGCGCCCCTCATCGTATGATAACCGGGCATCACAGCACGACTGCCTGCCAAACGAATCATCGCCTCATGAGGCATCAAGATGTCTTCCATCAGTTCCTTCTCAGCGACATCACCGCCGCCACCATAGCCGAGGTAGTGCTTGGAACAGGCACCGACGCCCTCGCGCAAATCGCCCTGCTGCAGGCCACGCACAAAGGCGACGCCCATGGCTGCCGAGAGGTAGGCATCCTCGCCATACGACTCCTCCAAACGGTTGAACGAGGGCGTACGACAGACGTCGACCATCGGCGACAACGACAGCACACCACCCATCTTACGCATGGCGGTACTGGTTTGACGCGTCTTCAACTCTGCCAGTTCAGTATTAAACGAACAGGCCTGTCCAATCTGTTGCGGATAGATGGTAGCACCACGGGTATTGATGCCCGACAGCACCTCTTCATGAAACAAGGCGGGAATACCATTCGGTGTATGCTTCATGAGCCACTCCTGAACAGCTGCCACACGGTCGCGAATGACCTGAGGATCCAGAGGCTTTTGCAGGGCAAACTGCGAGAAATGACCGATGCCGTAAGGTATCAACTTTCGACACTGGTTGGTATCCAAACGCCCCTGCTTGTCGAAGAGGTCGTCCATATACATGCTTCGCAGCTGGGCAATACGCTCCTCCTGCGGCATACGCTCATAGAGCTCGTTAATCTTTTGTTCCATATCCATATCGTTGGGCTTCTGGCAGGCTGCTAACAGAGCCACCAAACCAATCACCATCAAACACTTTCTCATTTTCTCATTTTCTCATTATCTCATTATCTCAATTTCTCAACAACAAGAACAAACCCACCGCGTGGCTTGCAGTTGATTTGCTTAGGCAACTTGTTTAGCCGGGTTATCGACCAAGGCTCACCATCAGCGAAGAGGGTGGCTGTCTTGCCTTTCACAAAACCAAGGGGCACAGAGAGCGTACGCTCCTGGTCGGTACCATTAATGCCTGCCACATACCACGTATCACCACGACGACGGGCCAGCACAACGCTCTCACCGGGATAGCCGCTGACATAGCGTGTCTCGTCCCAAACGCTGGGCAACATACCAAAGAACGCCTGTACTTCCTGAGGTTGTGACAGAAGACTTTCAGGACGGTCGGCCAAATGTTGCAGGGCACTCTCGAAGAGTACGGTAAGTGCCAGCTCATGGGCATGGGTAGTTATATGCGGATGCTGGGAGTCGCTAAAGGCACAGGGCGTGTAGTCCATCGGACCTATGACATTACGCGTAAAGGGCAGCGTGGCATTATGACAGGCAGCCTTTTGGGTGAAGGTGCCCACATTATTATACCACTCGGCACCATAGACGCCCTCGGTTGACATCAGGTTGGGCCACGTGCGCTGCCAACCACGCGGAATGGTGGCTCCATGGAAGTTGACTAACAGATGATGACGGGCAGCACTCTCCAAGAGGTCGATGCAATAGTCCATATTCCGCTGGTCGTCACCCGAGAAGAAGTCGATTTTCACACCAGCCACACCAATCTTCTCGCACCATGCGAACTCACGCTCGCGGTCTTCAGGCTTGTTCAGGCGGAACTTAGGCGTAGGAGCACCGTCAACCCACCCTACTGACGAGTTGTACCAGATGAGTGGCTTGACATTCTTCGACTTGGCATAGGCGACGGCATCCTCAATGGTTTTGCCCTCGTTAGAAGGCAGCTTGTCCATACCGTCCCATTCGGCATCAATCAGCACGTAGGGCAACTTCAAGGCAACAGCCAAATCAACATACTTCTTAATGATGTTATAGTCGTTAGAGCCATGATTGTAGGCCCAGTAGATCCACGACACCACACCGGGTTGAATCCAGCTGGGGTCGGCAATCTGGGAAGGTTCAGAGACATCTGTCACCAACGTCGACTCAACGATATCCTTCAGCTGTCCGATCATAGCAACACGCCAAGGACTGTGGTCGCAGGTTTTGCCTGCGACACTTGCCGCAGGTGTGACACGGTACAGCTCACCGTCGTTATACAGACACGACGCACTCTGTCCATGCTCGATATTCGCCTCCGAGATAAGCACATACACAGGCGTACCACCTCTTCCTTCTTCCTTCTGACTTCTCTGACCATTGGTCAGAGTGTGGCGTTGCAATCTGACTTCTATCAGTGCCGGATAGCCCCAACGGTTGTTCCATCCCTCAGCAGACTTCGAAATGCCGCTATACGAAGGCACAGGTGTCACCTTATACGTCGTCTCCAAGGGGAAAAAGCCCTCGTAAGAGTCGCACCACTGCTGCATCCAACGACGCGTACCCTCGGGAATACGGTAAGCTGGCATTCGTTCCTCCATCCTCGTTCCTCCTTCCTCGAACTCATTTCGGAAGGCAACGCCATCGTTATACATACGGAGCAGCATGTTGCCACAACGGTATTCATTGGCCTCGTTGGTGCAATGTGAACGTTTTCCGGTAAGCATCTGATAGTCGGCCGTCACCTTGCGGACAAATGCCAACGGCTGTCCATCGGCTACAGCATCCTCGACGTCGAGTACTGGTTTGTTCTTATAACTGATGGTAAGCGTCTTGCCATTCGTCACGGCCGTCAGTTTTCCATTGGGCGATACCACCTTGCCGGCAACAGCCAGCAAGGGGCACAGTAGTCCAATCAAGAACAGTGATATTTGTCGCATAGTTAGTTAATCAAGAATATCTTCTCCTTACCCTGATAGGTCGCCTTCACCGTAGCACGACCTGCAGAGACGGGACTGATTTCGAACTTCACGCCAGCAGGAACGTTAGACTCTGCCTTCACCGTAGAGCCAGCCTTCAGCGGAGCATAGAGCTGGTAATGGTTGCACTCGGTATAGCCATTGGCATTGGTAGACATGAGGGGACGCTCGGGGATGTTCAGCTTCTGACCATCGACGGTAATGGTAACCTGAGGCACAACGGGAATGTTGGACGTGTTAAACATATGACAGTCGAAGCCAAGGCCGTGAAGGGTGAAGAGACCCTTGGGACGCTGCGGCTGCTGAGGACGACGACCCCACTGGCCGCGCTGTGGCTGCTCGGGCTGTTTGATTTCAGGACCTTCGACCACCAGATAGACGGCATGCTTGCCTTTGAGGGAAGTCAGATAATCGCGGGCGTCGTTGCTCAGCTGATGGAACTCTACCTTCGTCTCGGGCTGTTCTTTGGAGACGAGGTCGACAGTGGTCAGGCGGCGTCCTTTATAAGGATCATCAATCATCACGTGAATCTTGAAAGCGCCCAGATTGCCACCCTCGGTAGTCAGACGGAGCTTCAGGAAGGGGGTGTCGTCCTTGCCTATTCCCGTAAAGGCCTTCACGCCCTTGGTGTCCTTAGCAAGACCTTCGAAATTAAAATACTTGAAGCCAATGATGCTGCCGTTCTGCAGACCTGTCAGATCCATAGAGTTGTTCCACACGTCGTGGTTGTCCTGCATATACTCGTTGGCATTGGGGCCTGCCATATAGCAGGCGATACCTGCAGAATAGTAGTTATATGGCGGCAGACCGAAGATTTGGAAACCTTCTGAGGTCACCTCGGCACCGGTATATTCATTACCGTCGCTGGCTTTTGCCGTCCAAACATTATCTTTGGTAAAGGGGTCGTAGGCAGTAATCTTCACCACACCACCCTTGGCAACAGGTTTCTTATCCCACGTAATCTTCACAGGAGCCACCATAGCCTGACGGGCATTGCCGAAGCCGCGTGGGGGACGGTGATAGAACACGTACCACTGGCCGTTGATTTCCTGTAAGGAACCGTGCGTATTGTGACCGGCATTGGTGGTGATGAGGTGGGAGCCGTCAGCGTTCAGTACCACGCCACGTGAATCGACGAGTACACCACCTGAGCGCCAAGGACCGAGGGGCGAGTCACCAAAGGCATAGCGCAGGGCCGAGTTGGTGTTGCCCAGTCCGTACTCCTTACCAGAGTAGCCCGAGAACACCATCACGTACTTGTTACCCACCTGACGAATAGACGAAGCCTCGAAGAAGTTGAAGTCGAGGGGGTTCTGTCCCTGATAGAGGGCCTTATACTCGCTGCCAGCCTTATCGAGCAGGCGACCGTCGGCACTGCTGGCAGGAATGAAGGGATCGATGAGTTCGGTGCCCTCACGCTTGGAATACATCGTGTTCTGGTCGAGCTCACAAGCCGTAGAATGCTGGAAACCGTAGAACACATAGGCACGGAAGCCCTTGTCGAAGTCTTTGTCTTTCTTGTCGGTAATCTTCTCAATAAATACCGAGGGGTCGAAGTCGATGAGTGAGCCGGGCAGACACTGTGTGCCGTCGGCTGTCAGGTTGACAGGGGTGAAAGGACCATTAGGACGATCACCCTTACAAACCATTGCCACACGGCGCCAGCCACGGCTGTGGGGATAAAGCCAATAGGTCTTCTTGCCCGTCGCCTTATCGACAGTCTCTACGAGGTCGGGAGCAAACATAGTGTCCCACTGACCGTTGACAAACCACGTGAAGATGGGACCCTCGTCGCGCCACTGGCTGAGGTCTTCGACGGGTGCCGACCACATACGGATATCGGGACCGCAGTAGGCGGTATAGGTGACGTCGTGTGAACCGATGATATAGGCACGGAACTTCCCGGGATTATCGGGATCTTCAAACACACGTGGCTCACCGTCGGGCAGATGTTCCCACAAAGGCAGATAAGGGTTTTGACCTTGCATGGTTACCATGCTCACTAATGCCATTACTAAAAATGCTATTCTCTTCATCTTATTATTGAATTCGTTTAATTCGTTAAATTCGTGGTTATAAATTCAGCGTTTCACGCTGCTTTCTTCACCAAACAAGTATTGTGGTTTGTAGCCACCAAAATCCACGACAATCTTCTCGAACACGATGCCGGAATGTTTCGGACTGATGGTCAGCTCATGTATATCGGCACTGCCTACAGGCAGTTCCACCGTCTTCTCGACAATACGACGAGCCACAGCGGGATAGAACTCCGAGTACATATAGGGCTGACGGTCCACCAACGTCTTGTTGAAGTTGACGGTTTGAGGCTCTGAACCATCCAGACTGACGGTGTACTCATGACCACCCACATTCAGGAAGTCGAGTGTCGACTTCACCACCACGTGAACCTTCACCTTACCCTTTACGTCTTTCGGCAGGGCAAAGCGATAGGTCAGACTGGACTGCCCTATGGGTTTGGTATATGGTGTCAGGGCCACCGCACTACGCGTACGGCCGTAATAGGGATAGATACTCCACTCGGTACCCTCGGATGCCGTAGCACTATAGTAGTGCTCTGCCTCCATAGCTACATAGCCGTTAGTGGGGGCTGCGAAGGTGTAACCGCCCGTCGAAGAATCGACGGGAACAGTGGTAGTCCTGGGCAGCATATCCTGGCGGAAGTTGTCGTTCCACGAGGTATAGCCGATATGCTTCTGAATCATCATACCGTCCCACTTGCCATTAGCCATGACCTTATTATAATACTGGCACAACTGGGCATCACGACGGAAAGCCTTTTCCACCTGCTTCGCCCAAGCATTGGCATCGGGCAAGCCTGCCTTAGCTGTATATTGGTTCATGGCCTGCGAATAATACATATCATAGAGATTGGCCATAGCCTGCACAGGGAACAGCAATACCTGACGGAAAGCATCACGAGAAGCCTCGGGCACATCCTCCCATAGGCGCAGCACACGGGTTTCCAGTGCCATATAGTCGTCACGAACACGCTTCCACTCGCCCGTCTCGACGTTATAAGTCCGGGCATCCAACATCTCTGGCGTTACACGTGCCATATACTGGCAGTTCTGATTGTAGGTGTCGGCTGCCTCGGTGACGGTTTCCTCGGTGGCAGAACCACCGAGCACTGTACGGAAGAAGACCTTTGTATGGTCTGTGCAGTTCTGTTGTGTATATTCCTTCGGATTCCACGCCATATCCATAAACAGCGTGATAGGATACTCCATGGGTTTCAGGTCGCCCACGTTCAGAATCCACATACGCTGAATGCCGTAGTCATAGGCCAGCGAGAGCTGTTCGAACATCTGCTGAGTCTGGGTAACGTTCAGCCACTTCGTGTTACGTGGTGCGCCCACATAGTCGACATGGTAGTACAGTCCCCAGCCACCTTTGTGCTTACGTTCCTGGGCATTGGGTACACGGCGCACATTACCCCAGTTGTCGTCACACAGCAGCATGATGACGTCGTCGGGCACACGCATGCCGGCATCATAGTAGTCGAGTACTTCCTTATAGAGTGCCCACACCTGCGTCGTCTTTTCAGCAGGCTTCTTGGTCACCTGCTTGATAATCTTACGCTGGTTCTCCACAATCTTCTGCAACAGCTTGGTATCGGCTTCAGCACTCATGGCCTCGTCACCGTCACCACGCATACCGATGGTCACCATATCCTCGGTACCCTTCATACGCTCAATACCCTCGCGGAAGAACTGGTCGAGTTTCTCCTGGTTTTTCTGATAGTTCCAAGGACCCCACTCGCCACGCTTGCGGGCATACTCCTGATGATTGCGAGCCATCGGCTCGTGGTGCGAGGTACCCATGATAATACCCATCTCATCGGCTGTCTTTGAGTTCTCGGGGTCGTCGGCATAGAAAGCCCAGCCCCACATAGCAGGCCACAGCATATTGCCCTTCAGGCGCAGGATGAGCTCAAAAACCTTAGCATAGAAGTGATGGTCACCATAGTTAGTACCGAAGGTATTCTTCACCCAGGTCGTCAGACAGGGAGCCTCGTCGTTGAGGAACAGACCTCGAAACTCCACAGCGGGTTCGCCATCGGTAAACGTGCCGGGTAGAATGCCCACGTAGTCGTGTTTCTCGATGGGCACATCCATCCACCAATACCAAGGTGACACACCCATTTGGCGCGACAGCTCATAGATGCCGTAAACAGCACCACGACGGTCGCTGCCGGCAATGACCACCTGTCCATCAATGGTGGTCAGGATAAACTTTTCACGCTTACCTTTCAGGTCGGGCAGCTTGCCACTCTTCACCCACTGGTCTATCTGCATATTGCAGCCTACCGTACCAATGAGGATGGTTGCATTCTGAGCACTCTTCACAGGCGTAAAGCCCATAACGTTTTGGAAGTCCTTCATCAGACTCGCTGCAGCCATTCTGACAGCCTGCGGTTCGGCAGCATCATAGCTGATGGTGGCATTCTTTAACGACACTGCCCCACCCTGCTCCGTAAATGTCACGAACTTCTCGGCCGCGCTCAGCGGCAAAACCGCTAAGAACAATAGGAAGATAGCTTTGATACGCATATTATCTATAAACTGTAAACTATTTCTTGAACAAATGTGGAATAAACTCATGCAGTCCGCGACGCCAAGTCAGGAACTCGTGGCCAGTACCCTCAGAAACAGAAGAGTCAACCTTGATGCCAAGTTGGCGTAAACCGTCAACAATAGGCTGACTTTTGATGAAATCCTCGGAGCCCCAGTTCATATAGAAGTAGTGCATCTTCTTGTTGAACTCGTCGGCATTCGCAAAGACACCGTTGTAGGCGGTCTTCACGTCCAGTCCGAAGATAGCACCGCTGAAGGTACCCATCCACGCAAACTTGTCAAGGTTCTGCAGCACGATGTCGAAGGTCTGGTGACCACCCCAAGACAAGCCTGCCATTGCGCGGTTCTCACGGTCAGTCTTCGTACGGAAGTTGGCATCAATATAAGGAATCAGGTCGTTCAACAGCACCGGATAGAACGAAGCACCATACTCGCTGCGACCTTGTTGGTTTGAGCCGCCACCTGCGAAGTTGAAGGGAGCCTTGATATCGCCGCTCTCCATCACCACAATCATAGGCACAGCCTCGCCCTTGGCAATGGCATTGTCCATGATGTGCTGCATCTTACCCTGCAACATCCAGCTGGTTTCGCCCTCACCCATTCCGTGTTGCAGGTAAAGGACGGGATAGCGTTTCTTACCCTTCTCGTATTCAGCAGGCGTATAAACCAAAGCGTGACGCCACTCGCCATACTTTGAGTTGGGACTGTGGTAGTAGATGCTACGCACCTGACCATGGGCAATGCCCTGCTGCGGACGGTAGTAGTCACCCTCAGGACCCTCAGGAACCTCCAAGCCACCGGCCTCGCGGTTGCAACCGAAGTAGGTCTCAGAGGCGGGGTCTATGAAGTTCACGCCATCAATATTCATGAAATAGTAGTGGAAGCCAACAGGCAGAGGATCTGTAACAACCATGAAGTTACCCTTGCCGTCGGGCTGCATATCGTACTTCTTGCTACAGATGTCAACCACGACTTTACGGGCCTGTGGGGCATTGATGCGGAAGTAAGCACGACGCTCCTTGTCCACTTTCGGGAATTCATTGCCAGGAATAGCCGTCTCTGCTGTTATAGCGTCGGCAGGCACCTCAATCTTCTTGGGCATCTCGATAAACGGACGCTTGGGCTCGAAACCTAAGTGGCGGGCAACAGCCTCACCATAGCGGCAACCCAGCTCACGATAACCGGCAGCGTCGAAGTGTAAACGGTCAGGACCGTTGGTACAGTCGTCCGACGAAATTACCTGAGCAGTATGTAATGTCTGAGGCAGCTCGTCGATCTGCTTCTTACAACCGATACACACACCCTTGCCACCAGCCTGAACAATATTGCCAGCATAGAGGTTCACTTCCTCGGGCTTCAGCTGCAGGTCACCGCAAAGGTTGTCATAAACCTGCTTCACCATACCAGCCCATTTCGGGTCACCGGTATTCGTCTCACCCTGATGCATCAGGATACCCTTGATGACACCGTCTTTCTGAGCCTTCTTGGCCAGCGTCACCAAACGCTTGTAGGGATTATTATCGTAAGCGGCCAACATACCCTTCATCCATTGCGGAGCCTTGATCTTTACGTAGTTGTCAATGCTGTCAGGCAGGAAACCTTTGATGTCGATACCGCCAATGGCCACATGAATCACACCGATTTTGATGTTCTCGGGCAACGAAGCCACCAGGGTACGGCCAAACCAGTCGGCAGGCGTCAGACCCGTGTTAGGACGACAGAGGGGCGGGATGGCCTCATACCATTCACCCATCTTTCGGGCAGGAAGCTTATCGGTAGCAGGATAGTCCACAGCAGGCATCCACAGGAATCGTGGACCGGGACTCTTCAGGTCCTGAGCCTCCGGACGGGCAGCGCCCTCCATATTCGATTGTCCGAAACACAGGAAGATGTAGAAGTTAGGGTCTACAGCAGCATGCAGCTGAGTCATGGGCAGTGCCATGAGCAGTGCGAAAAGAAGGAACTTTTTCATAGTTTTTGTTGTTATGTTGTTTTTTGAATCGTATTGCATAGCTTTCAGGATGCAAAATTACGAAAAAACGTCAACATAACCGTTTATTGTTGTTTCACAAACTTTCGTTTATGTAACAATACAAGAAAAATAGTCGGGAACAGTGATGTCCCCGACTATCTTTAGAATATGTAATGACAATGATTACTTCTGAATCATCTTCTTACCGCTCTTAACAACGATACCCTTGAAGTCCTTGCCGACCTTCTGACCAGCGAGGTTGTAGATAGCAGCGTTGTTTGCAGCATTAGCCTTCAGCGTGCTGATGCCAGAAGGATCTTCGCCATACTGGTATGGATCTGTGCCTGCACCAATCTTCACAAAGAAGTTCTTCGTACCAGTTGCATCAATCAGGTTCTCTGAAGTCTTACCTTCAGTCTCACTCTTCAGATACCACTGAACATCCTTGATACAGTAGTCACAAGCACTCTTGATTTCAGCCAAGTTGAATGCGATATTCCACATACCGTTTGCCTCAGAAGGAACTGTAAATTCTTTCTCGTAATCTGCCCAGTCACCATTCTGGAAAACAACGTCACCGATAGCAGCCCAGTGCATGTAGGCACCTGGAGTCTCACCATGACATTGTGTAGTAGTCTTGGCATCAGCAACAGAGCTCTTATACTTGAACTTAAGAACAGTTACCTCATTTGTCTCAAGAGCACGGTTAGCCTTGATAAAGAATTGGTTATCCCAAGTCTCTCCAGTGCCACCTTCTTCTTCTCTTTGCTGAGGCTGACCGTTAACCACATCTGAGAGGTCGTCGCGCTCAACAGCCTTCACAATAATTTCTGTTGGGTTCGTCACAATATCTTCAGGCTGCTTATCCTCTTCACCTTCAACCTTGATGAAGTTCATCATCTGGTATTCAGTATTAATTGTAACAGTCCATACACCAGCTGCAGGGAGCTTAATCTTATAAAGACTTGATGTAGTGTAGCTACCCCAGTTACTGTCGCCAATATAATCACCAGAAGGCTTCAGTGTAGCACCCTTGAATGACGCGTCGTTACCACGAAGTGTTGATATCATCACCTCATTGACCCAAGTTTCCTTTTTGCCTGCAGTACCGATTGTTGCAGTATATACCTGCTCACCTTCCTGCTGAAGCTGAATAGCGTTGTCGAGATCATAATCAACATTATCACCCTTGCCGGCAATGAAGAAGCCCTCGTCGAGCACCATGGTCTCCCACTTCAGATCGTCGAAATAGAATGTGTTCTCTTCCTTATTATCTACGTTCAGGTTGAATGCAACACACCAACCAGTGGCCTGTGAGCCATCGAATGTAAGTTCCTTTTCATACTGCTGCCACTCGGTAGTGAAGTTTACATCACCGATACCGATATAGTGCAGGTACCAAGATGGGTTCTCGTGGTGAATCTGAGTCTGAGCACCAGCAGGTTTCTCTGCCTTGTACTTGAAGCTTACCTTAACGACGTCACCTTCCTTCCAAGCCTTTGGAGACATGATAAAGAACTGGTTATCCCATGCCTGCCAATCTGTGTACTGGTTATCAGCAGTAGTAGAATGTACGACGAATGCGTGACCACCGGTCTGAATACCTTCAGCAGGAACCTCTTCGATGTCACAGGGGAAAGGACGTGGCTTACCTTCTGGGATTGGGTTACCGTCTGGATCATTAACGGGATCAGGCTGTTGAGCAGAGTCAATATTCTTTCCTCTAACGATAGACCATGCACAGATTTCACCTGTACGATTTCCACGCCAATTGATGTTAACACCATCAGTCAGTTCAAGAGACCAATCAGGCCATGCTCCGAACTCAGCATCACCCTTCCATACGTTTGTATGTTCTACACCAGGAATGATGGGATTACCGTCATCAGTGAGCCACTCTTTCCAAACAGTAGGACGGCTTTCCTTCTGATTGTGAGAAACGGTAAGGCTCTTCCATTCGATGGTTGCAGCAGTATTGGGCTGTGCACAGATGAAGCCTTCGCCAGAATTGGTGCAACCAGTCACCTCCCATTCTACCTCCTGGAAATCATCACTAGCAGGGATGGTAACCTGAGTTTCTACAAGTTTTCCCCAGTTTCCGAACTGGAGGTTCATGGTGACAGCTTCAGAAGCCTTCACAACAACCTTAATTGTGTAAGTCTGGTCAAGCTCATTGGGAACTTTATTGGCAATGATATACTGATGCCATGTACCTGTACTTGCAAGTCTGTAGTACTCAGTACCATCACTTGTCTTAACGATAACGTCACTGCTTTGGCCATCTTCTTTTGCATCCTCGTCAGCCTTTTTAGCATAAGTGTAATTACCGCCTAAGTCGGTCATAACACCGTCAACCCACTCTGGAACATAACCCATTACCATGAACGGGAAACCTTGATAAGATGAATAGTCGACTTTGAAATCTTCTATCCATTCAGCCTTTGCTCCTATGAAACATGTCAAGAGAGCAAGAAGAGTAAATAGTTTCTTCATAATTAATAAATTTAGTTAATAATTAAAGTGAATAAAAAAGTTAAATAAATAATATCATTTTTGTTAAGATGGCTGCCTGGAAAATCAGATGTTTCCTTTTCTCGCAGGCAGTCATCTGTATGTTCATTCATTATTTGCTGTCAAAGGCGTCGCAGAATGCCTTGTAAGTAGCTGTGCGCACCCAGTCTTTGGTTTTGCTGTCGACAGACCAGAGGCCCACAGGATCGGATGTATCAGCCATATTGCCTTTACAAAGACCTGCCTGTTTCGTCTTGTCAATCTTTGCCATATAACTCTTAATGATGTCACCATAGTAGTTGGCAAGCTTCTGTCGTTGTTCATCAGTAATTTTTTCTGCTGCGACACTTTGACCCGAAGCATCCTGATACTTAATGTCGAAGTTCGAGAGGCGAACGAGTTTACCGGAAGAAGCCAAATTGTCGAGAAGCTTGTCAAGAGCGGCCTTGTTTGCCTCCTGCGTAGCGGCATCCTCGCTATAGACGAGGTTCAACTTCGCATTGATACCATCAATCTTGGCACCGTTGTTGTCCCAAATGCCAATCCAGTACATAAGGCTCTCAAATTTCTTTTGGTCATCAAGACCGCTTTCGCTAATAAAGAATTTCAAGTCAGAAAGTTCTCCATCATACTTTGCGAAAGCAGAACTTGCCACATTCGACACTACTGGTGCATAGTTCTCACTGCCAAGAACATCCTGCCAATAAATCTTATCAGAAGCGTGCTTCAGGTCGTACATACCATTGTCAAGTACAGCCTTTGCATTAATAGGCTCATCAATAAGGTCGAATGACTCGATACGTCCCTCGTTGATTTTCATCAGACCGTCGCACCATGCATTGATAGCATATCTGATAGTATCCTTCAGTTCCTGCTCTGTCTGCGGGCGGTGATTGTCAGGATAATAACCTATCTGCGCCTTTTGGATATAGATTTTTCCAGCAAGTGCATTATCAATTCTCAAGAAGCCTTCAGTTACACCTTCTGCGCTTTGGGCCTCTACAACAATCTTAGTCCATTTGTCTTTCTTGAAAGTCCACTTTCCATTAGGACCTGTTCCTGTAATCTTGTTGCCAGAGAAATTGACGTCAAATGTCGCATCTTTGTCGGATCTCGCATAGAAAGTAGCAGTATATTTTGCAAGTGGATCAACATCAAAACCAGCAAGGATACGAACGTTAGAAGTAAGACCAATTTCAAGTGCATTCTGATTGTCATATTTAACGATAGCAGCCTTACCCTTTTCAATTAACGCAGCGTCATAACTACCGACTGGCATTTCGTTGAAGTCGACCGATTTACCTTCTACATACTCCACAGGAATCTCTATCGGGGCAGTAAGCGTCTTCAGCCAATCATCAGCCTGATTAGCATTGGCAAAGATGGGACTGCCATACACCTCGTAACCGATTTCTTCCACATGGGCAAGGAGGTCAATCATATCCAGGAAGTTCATCACACCTTTGGCATTGACAATGGTACCTGACATCAGAGACGTGCCAAATGCGACATTGTCGAAATTGGTGACTGCTGCAGCATGAGCCAAGTCCTGCTTGTTGAATTCAGACACTTTCAATGTTGCGCCGAGAGTCAGGTTAGGATATGTCTCCCTGTCAATATATGACTTGACAGCTTTCAAGTCATTATATGGCTCTACGTATTGCGGATCAGGATCAGCCTTGAAATTATATGTCTCATTATAGTCAGCACAGGAAACAGCGAATGTCCCTGCAACAAACATCAAAAGACCGTTTCTAAAAATCTTTCTCATATTCTTAGCCTCCTATTATTTTATAACGTATTTGGTATCAAAGAACACCTTCTGGTTTGACTCACGTGTCTGAACAACCAGCGTATCGTTGGTTGAGACCTGTATGTCCTTATCAGCAAAGTTTACATCGTATGTCAAACGGAGAATGTCACGCTGGACGGGCTGTCCATTGTTGCTTCCCCATTGGAAATCCTTGTATTCCGATTTTTCCGTGCCCTTGTTGATGAATTCACCCGAACCAGTGGCTGTCACATTCTCATCATCAGTAGAGACGGTACATGTATTGCCATTGAAGGTCAGGATGAGTTTACATGAGATGGAAGCACCAGAGGTCTTGAATGATACAGGGAAGATAGCCTGAGTCATGTTCTTGGTGAGGATATCACATACTTCATCGTTTGCATTCACGGGATTCTCTGTGTAACGCTTGGGGTCAGAGTTGACAAGTGTCGTATCTTTGCGGATAATTTTCGAAGACTTTCCCTTTTCCGTCACGTTATCAACACCACGGCGAATGTACTTACCCTGCCAGGGATTCATATATTTTACAAGGTAAAGCACATAGTCCTTGGCCAAGACCTCCCAGTCCTCGGTATTCGTGCGAGACGGATCAAGGCCCTCACGTGGTTTACCCGTAAGAATACGATCAATACCCGTAACTTTGTTCATCACCAAAGGAATAACATAGGTATTCGCAATGGATTTGGCATCGTTAAAGAAAGCATCTGTAAACTGCACTTCTACATAGCCGCGTGAATCACCATTGTAAGGAATCTTGTCAGACAAAAGCTGATAGTAGTTCTGAGGCATTGGCCGCACAGGTTCTGCCGCGTTTCCGCCTTCATCTACAAAATAGAGATTATCACAAAGTTTCTCATCAATCGCAATATCTGCATAAGCGTCACGTCCGCCATAGGCACCACCCATCGTCGCCCAGATACGGCATTTGTGCGCATTGTCAAGCGTATTGTCGTAGATGTCGTTACCCAATATGAGTGTACGTACCGGGTTCTGATAGGCGAAATAGGCTGTTGTACCTTTTTCGTAGTCAGGGAAATCTTTATCTGCATTATAGCAAGATGCAAATGAGAGAGAGAGAGCTCCCATGGCTACACCGTATATATAATTCTTGAGTTTCATAATTAACAATTTTCAATCTTCAATTTTCAATTTACTTCCAACCCTTGTTCTGCATGAGGTTGCCCCATTTAAGTTGTTCACTCTTGGGAATTGGTCCGTAGCACTGGTAGGAATTGTCATATTTACGATCCTCCACATCAATGATCGTGTATTTGAGTTCACCAGTGTCTTCATTACGCTCAATCTTCACACCCTTGACAGTCTCATCGAGTGGCAACAGCCAGCGACGCATATCCCAGAAGCGCTTGTTCTCAAAGCAGAGTTCAATACGGCGCTCATTACGGATCAAGTCAGTCATCTTGGCCTTGTCCTGTGCGCACTCATCAAGATATTCATCACCATTAGGAAGATCCATTCCGAATTCATCTTTTGCAAGTCCGGCACGTTCACGGATGAGCTTGATGACATCGTAAGCAGAGAAGCCGTTACCTCCGTCACTCTTCGGTCCCCATGCATCGTTGGCGGCTTCGGCGTATGCCAGATAGATTTCCGTATAACGGATGCGCGGATAGAGATGGTAACGTTTCGATTCGGAACCACTTCTCGCAGGATTAGCGTCGTCGCGAAGGAGTTTCTTCAAGTAATAGCCCGTACGTGTTGACGAACCACTCTGATTATTGATATTGTCCTGAGACTCACCCTTAGAGTTTGGATAGGTACCCGTAATAATTTCAGGTTTTCCCGTTTTGAATACCATACCATTATAGACAATGTAGTCCGAAAGACGCGGGTCACGGTTTGCGTAGGGATTCTTTGCATCATAGCCTGATTTCGCATCAGTAATAGGACGACCGCTACGCATGGGGAAAGCATCGACGAGATTCTGTGACGGATTAACACGGCCATAACCAAACAGTGTTGGTGGGAAATTTTCACTCTCCTGGTCTGTCTCCTCGTCACCACGACTTAGACGCCAAAGGATTTCATCCATTTCCGCTGCACCAGGTTCAAGCTTCGACTTATTCTTGTACCAAATATGGCCAGTCTGGTCGAATCCCTCCAATCCACCAATGCGCTTAAGGACATTGGCACAAAGATTGGCAGCTTGCTCAGATGTCACACCACTCTTTTCGCGATAAGCAGGACTGGCTGCGAGAAGGGCTGCCAATGCCTTGACCGTCTCAGCAATCCTACCAGACATCAGACCTCTTGAGGTGTTACCAAACACGGCATTATAATTAGCACAGTCTGAACCATCCTTCACATATTTGTCAGGAATGTCCTTTTTATCAGAGATATCTTTATAATCCAAAGGAAGCAGGAACATGGCACTATCGCAATCTGCGAAAATCTGGCTCATACAGTCAGCAAACGTGGCGCGAGGCTGGTTGTAGTCTGAACTACCGTCTTCCGCTACAGTCAGCAAGGGTACGCCATAGAGTACACCATCAGTTCCATAGCCACCATGAGCCTGTAACAGATAGTAGTAGAAGAGCGCACGCAGACCATAAGCCTCACCTCTCATACGGTCAATGAACATATGCTGTTTGGACTTTGAACTGGGAGCCCACTTGACCTTCTCAACAATTGAGAAGAAGAGATTGACATACTGGATGCCATCCTTACACTGGTCCCATTTCGACATCGGGTTATTATCCGAAGCCCAAGCACCAGTGGCCATATTCAGATAAGCACTATTTGACAGGTTGGTTACTGCATCATCCGTAGCAACGTCCGTCTCCGTAGTCTTGCTATAGATATCTGGAAGACGGCCATAGCCGTACATCAACAGACCGTGTGCATACTTGGACTCCTCGGTCATATCCTCCGTCTGTCGGTTATTTTCATCTGCCGGATCGAACATATCCTCACACGAGCAGAAAACGAGGAGACCAATCAAATACAATATAATATTTCTTGTCTTCATAATCTTCAATTTTCAAATTTGAATCAGCTATTAGAGGGTTACCTTAACACCGAGATTATAGAAACGGGTGTATGGTGAGATACCAACAGCTGTTTCCATGATCTTACGATTCTTTGAGATCGTGAGGAGGTCGTTTCCATTCAGATAAACAGAGAGAGCCTTAACCCACTTTCCATCGAACAATTCCTTCGGGAAGTCGTAGGTCAGCTGAACCTTGCGGAGGTTGAAACGATCTGTACTATACATCCAGAAGGTAGAGTTGGCTGCGTTGTTAGCAGAACTCAGTGTCGTCAGACGAGGATGTGTAGCCACATCGGCTGTCTCCGGTGTCCAACGGCCACGCACATTGACAGAATACTTGGCGTCACCACTCATATAGTAGTAGCTGGTATTCTTCATGGCGTATGCGCCGAACTGACCATCGCCCAACATAAAGAGCGTCCAGTTCTTATACTTGAGAGTCAGGTTGATACCGAGTGTCCAAGGAGCGCCATAAGCACCACTCTTGCCAAGGTCAACCATATCCTTACTGTCAATTACGCCATCACGATTTACATCCTCATACTTCAAGTCACCAGGCTGGATGGTACCACCAATCTTTGGTGTCGGATGAGCATCATCCTTCTTCAAGGTGTACTTACCTGTCTCTGCATTGTAATCAAAGTCATCAATGCCATAGAAACCTAAGCAGTTGTAACCACGAATGGCATCAATGGCATGTCCTTCCACTCTTTGGTTCTCATATTCCACGAGTTCATCATACTTCTTCCATTTGGTGGTGAGATAAGTGCCAACCACACCCAGCTGTGCATGCACCTTACCGAACTGTTTCTGGGCCGTGATACTAAAGTCAAGACCCTTGCGGTTCTGGATGTCGTTGTTGATGGCTGGCTTGAATGAACTGCCAGAAAGGCCACTCGACAAGTATGAAGGGAATGTGGATGGGTTCTTAATGATAAAGCCATCCATATCCGTATTGAAGTAGGTCAATTCAGCGGATATCAACTTTTTAAAGAATGAACCACGCAACGTGAACGACCACTCCTTACGATGGATAAAGTCGAGGGCAGGATTGCTACCTGTTGTGGAATAAGTCAGGTTTGTTGCAAGATTATCGTTCCAGACGAAACCACTACCGGCCTGCGTCCACTTAGCTTCGTAGATATAGAATTCCTTATCACCCATATAAACATCAGCATCCTCGTTCAGATTACTGTATGAAGCACTGAGCATCAGGTCGTCAACAAAACTGCCTTTCATGAAATCCTCTTTGGCAATGTTCCAACCAATGGTAAACGATGGTGAGATGGCCTCACGATTGCCTTTAGGCAGACGGGAAGAATGTACACCAGCCAAAGACATGTCGAAGAAGTAACGACCCATATAGTCGTAACCAGCCTGAAGGCCTAAGTTGGCATTGGTATAGCGATGGTATTGACCACTGGACGTTGTCGTGTACATATTGGCTAGCAACAATCCCGTTACATGATGCTTACCTGCAAAGGTATTTTCGTAGTCGAAATGGCCATTCCAACTGATGGTCTGGCGATATTTCGTGTCAGACATATTCATATTACCTGTAACCACTTCATCACCCTGCTGGGTCAGGCCTACAATAGTTTCCTTGGCGTTGTAGTTACTCCATGTGGGAATGAACACAGCATACTTATTGTCGTATGAAAGACTATAGTTGGCAGCATAGTCAATAGAGAACAAAGTCTTGAACTGTAAACCTTTGACGAAATTGCCCATATCATAAATGATGCCTGCATCAAACTGGAACTGACGGCTCACAGCTTGTGTTTTACCACCAAAATAGCAATCTGCGATAGCGTTAGTCTGAGTGGTTTTTGTTCCGCCGGGGAAATAACGACCATCCAGCAAATTGAGTGACTTACCAAGCGTAGCGAGCGCCTTAGTAGCATTCGGGTCTACCATATTGATATCAATCAGCGGAGCAGCGTTTTCCGGGAAATTGGGACGCATTGTTGATGCATCACCCCAGAAATTACCCTTGTTCTTGTGCTCATTGTAGAAGGTTGCACTGGCATTGGCATAACCTTTGATGACTTTGTTGACAACAAGGTCTACATTACCACGTACGCTGAAACGGTCGGTGTAGTTATCCTTGGCCTCACCGAAGTTGATGAGGTCCTCAACACGATAGTAGTTGATGTTCGTATAGAAGTGAGCACGCGTACCACCACCCTGAATCTCCAACGTACCTTCAGAACGGTTATAAGCCTTGCGGATATACTCGCTTGAATAATAGTTCACATTGGGATAACGGTAAGGATTGACACCTGCAGCATGATTGTAAATATCCTGCTGGCTGTAACGTGCATCAAGTCCGTCGTTCTTACGGGCTTCGTTATAGAGCGTCATATACTCAGCAGAACCCAGATACTCAGGGAACTCCTTGGCAAAGTGCCAACCCGTGTTGGCGTTAGCATTGATTTGCAGGCCATCTACCTTACCACGCTTGGTGGTAATCAGGATAGCACCCTTAGCAGCCTTAGAGCCATAAAGCACAACGGCCTGAGCGCCCTTAAGGAAGGTAACCTGCTCAATTTCAGATGGCAGCACATTGTTGGACGGGCGCTTCACACCGTCAATAATAATGAGTGGAACATTTCCAGTGCCATCAAGATAGTTTGTATCGTTATTGTCAAGACGATCATTGTCCATACCCCAAAGGTTGTGGCCATTCCATCCGCCAATAAGCGCAAACATGTCTTCAAGACTACTCATCGTATAGTCCTTCTTTGCCAGCTCTTCCATATCAACATAGGAGATGCCGCCGAGAAGATGGTCGGCATCCTTGTCGCGGAAAGCAACATGGACTTTCTTCTTGGCCACGGTAGAATCAGCGTCGTCAGCGGTCTGTGCACCAGCCGTCAGTGGCGATACTGCCAACATGGCAAAGAGAAATATGTTTGTTTTTATATTCTTCATAATCTAATAGTATTTACAGCGGTAGCAAATTATTTACTTTTCACTATTCAGTTTTCCATCCAGGATTTTGCTTAAAATCTTCATAGAGATAGGTATCCTTGTCAGGAAGCGGGAACCAATAGTGCTTGGACTCCAAACGACGTGTAATCAACTCTGCCTTGCGGAAGTTTCCAACCTTGGCATCCTTGGGATTGTTCTTCTTGAACCATTCGTCCGTCTCCAAACGCTCAAACTCATGAGAGTATTTCACGGTGTAAGGCGGCTCAGTCAGGAGAAGCCAGCGCTGCAGGTCGCACCAACGGAAACCTTCAAAGGAAAGTTCAACAGCACGCTCACGACGTACCTCATCAATAAAATGCTCTCTGGTATCCATGAGATTAGCCTGAACATGTTCCATCGGATAATCATCAGAGCTAACGCGGTCACGAAGGGCATTGATGGCATCAACAGCCGACAGCGACGGACAATATGTAGGTCTCTCCTTCAAATCAATGGTACCTGTGGCGATGGCTGCCCTTGCCTCTGCATACATCAGATAGATGTCAGCCAGACGCATGTAGGGAAGATAGCAGTGGAATGGGCCACCACCATCCCATGCCTCATACCATCTGTCACCTTCGTTACACTGGTGAGGTATCAGCTTCTGGATGAAATAACCTGTACTACTGCCCAGCACGAGGTCGCGCTCGGGAGCACCTGTATAAAGACAGCAATATTCGTACTTCGGCATATCACCCGTTAAGCGTGATGTATTCAGGACATAGTGGAAACCGTCGAACACAATATCATGATAGAAACGAGGGTCACGATTCTTGAACGGATGCTCCGGATCCCAACCAGAAGCCTCATTTAACTTATACTCACCATTTACAACTAAATAGATGGGCTGTCCGTTAGCCATACCATATTGGTCAATGAGGTTTGCTGTCGGATGATGGATGATTTTATCATGCGCCACAACACCAGCCACCTTCGGACCAAAAATCTTGGAGCAGTTCCAGTTGGACGTGTTACCATCAGGAGAAAGACCACGGAAGATGGCCTCACAAGTTCCCGGCAGTTTCCAATTCTGATTATAGGTGTAGAAAATGTCTGAATAGTTCGTCTCAGAATTCTCAGTGTCTGCATCGTGGTTGTAGATGCCGGCATCACCGCTTTCAGACTCAGTCTTATATTTAAACTCTGCAAGTTTATAGCTTACAGTACCTTTATTAACCATATCAAGTACCTTGCCAAAGACCTCTGCAGCCTTCTTACAATAGGCAACATCATAATCGTAGGTCTTTCCATTCGAACTGGCTCCCAACAACTGGGCAACACCACCATTCTTGGTTTTTTCAAACTCCTTCATCAGTGGAGAACCAGCCCAGAGATACACCTTGCCAAGATAGCAGAGGGCCATGAATTTGTTAATACGCAAGTCATTTTTGCCAGAAGTCTGCATACCAGCCAGTGTCTCGTCCCAACCTTGAGGATCCAAAGGCAGGAGTTCACTTGCCCTTTCAAAATCTTCTGCACAGCTGTCTGCACATTCCTGGAAGGAAAGACGGGGAAGCTCAGGAATACTGGTAGCCTCAAAGGCCTTGTTAATATAGGGAAGACCGCCAAAGTAGCACATCAACTCGAAATGCCACCATGCACGGAAGAAATACAACTGTCCAAGCAAGAGGTTGCGCTCTTCATCTGTACCGACAAGCGATTTGATATTCTCAATACCCATGTTACACTTACGGATGCAGTACCATGAGTTTTTCCAAAGCGAGCTTCTGTCACCGTTCAGCCAACAGTTAGAATTGGTGTACCAGTTACGATAGTTACCAAGGTCCACCTGGTGATCCATGTGCGCATAGCCATCCGTTGTGGCATTGTGAACAGCATCGTCACCGAAATTCCATGAGGTACAATAGTTAATCTTCTCCTTATCGGGAATCAAGTTATAGATTTCCTCAATATATCCCTGGAAGTTACGATAGTTCTTGAAAGCCTCATCCTCTGCCACGATAGAATCCGGGTCCTTGTCAAGCCAGTCTTTACAAGACGTAAAGGATAAACAAGCCATCAAGAACAGCGAGCCACACAAAAGGGATTTGATGTTATTATAATATTTCATAATCGTATATGCCATTAAATGTAAAGCTTAATTCCGAAATTATAACGTCTAACGGTTGGGTAAGCACCACCGCCACCACTATAACCGTAGTTACTCTCACGGTCGTCAGGCATCTTGGTAATCAAGAAGAGGTTGTTACCATTGAGGTAAAGCTTCAAGCTGGTGAAACCAAGCTTTTTAATCCAACCCTTTGTCCATGTGTAAGCGACCTCGACATTCTTCAGACGGAAATAAGAACCATCGAAAAGGAACTGTGTACCGTCGTTATAGGAAACCTGTGTGGTAAAGCGTGGAACGACAACATCGCCGCCTTGGTCAACAGGATTCCACCATGTACCATTGTCATAGACAGTCAGAAGACCATTGTTGAAAGAAGAAAGACCAACGTCACGTGTGACACCTGTGACACCATAGAGCTGAGCGAAACAGCTGAAGCCTTTCCACTCCCAACCGATGGTAGCATTGTAAGTATGCTCTGGCGTTCCCGTATAACCATAGGGAGCCTGGTCGTTGGTTTCGTCAACGACGCCATCACCATTGAAGTCAACAATATAATGGTCGCCGATGAGCACCTGACCATCGTTCTTCTCACGCGCGGGCGTACTATATAATTCATCATATGTACCAATATAGCCATTGTCAATGAATGACCAATACTGTCCGTGAGAATAACCTTCAGCCTTGCGATAAGCAGGAATCAGTGCGGGGTCATCCTTCAATATAATCTTATTCTTTGCATAGGTATAGTTGGCATTGGCCCAGAAGCGCATACCATTCTTCAATACCTTATTGAAACGAACCTCAAATTCAAATCCTTGGTTCTTGATCTTACCCTTGTTGATATCAGGGGTCTTTGCTGCACCATAGTATGAAGGCACAGAACGGTCGGAACCGTAAATAAAGATGTCATAACGGTCGTCGCGGAAATAGTCGAAGCTACCAGCGAACATACCACCGAGGAAAGCATAGTCGAAACCGATGTTCTTCTTCAAGACGGTTGCCCAACGAAGATCAGGGTTGGCAATGGTTGATTCCTTATAACCTGTGAACGGGCTGTTACCAAGGTCAACATCCATCTTATAGGGACCGATAACCGACCAGCCAGTCAGGTAAGCCCAACGGTCACCAGAGCTGTCATCACCGATTTCACCGATAGAACCACGGATCTTGAACATATCAACGATTCTCTTCTCTTTCAGCTTTTTCATGAATGGCTCTTCTGACACCATCCAACCGGCAGCTCCTGAGCAGAAGAACACAAAGCGGTTGTCGGGAGAGAACTTCTGTGAACCGTTGTAAGCACCGTTGAACTCAGCGAAATACCTGCCCTTATAATCATAGGTTGTACGGAATACCCAGTCCTCACGACGATTCTCAAGGTCGGAATTCCAAGCATTGATACGACGTTTCCAGTTACCCATCAGGGTCACGTTATGGTCGCCAAACTGACGGCCCCAGAAAAGCTGAAGCGACATTTCTGTGGCACGACTTGTACGACTGACGCTACCTGGCTGAGGGCTCCAGTTGCGCTCTTCATAGAAATCGAAACCGGTATTGGCATCCACGAGTGTCTCAGGAAGGAGGAAACCGTCTTCAGGAACAATGTAAGCCTTTTTAGTCTTGTGGGTATCAGAGATACCGCGGTCACCCTCATTAAACTGATTGTCCCAAGAGATCGTACCACGTGCAACCAAACCCTTGGTGATAAAATCAAGATTCTGTTCAAGGGAGAAGTCAGTGAATATACGTGTTTCGGTTGTCATTGTATAACCAGCCGTCGAGACACTTGCTGGCGAGTTCTCAATATTGGATATCAACGGATAGTAACCCCAAGAACCATCCGAGAACTTCACAGGGAAGAGGTTGGGGGCCATACCATAGGCACCTGACCATTTCTGCTGCTGGAACCACTCACCATCATTATTATAATAATAACGCGGGGTCTTCTTGCGGGCGTTAGAACCAGCGAGGTTCACCTTGAACTGGGTCGTTTTCGTAATCTGGAAGTCCAAATTAGAACGTACATTCAAACGATTGTAGGAATAACCACCTTCATAGCCCTGGTTGTTATCCCAGATTCTAGTCATATCACCTTCGTTCTGGTAGTCGAATGCCACGAAATACTTCACAGCCTTGGTACCACCGGAGAAATTGATGTTGGCATTATAAGACAAAGCCGTGCTTTTGAACATCTCATCCTGCCAGTCAATATTCGGATAACGCTCTGCCTGACTATATTCACCCTGAGGGGTTCCGTCAGCGGCATAGTTAGGCATAACCGTATAGTCCTGATTGCGGAAGAGGTTGATGAAGGTCTGCGGACGATAGTAAGCCCAAGAGGCTGCTCCACCTAAAGCAAGCTCATGCTCGATGGCCTGATTACGATACATATAGCCATCATAGGAGTCATACTTTCGGGGGAGTTTTGATACGGCCTTCAACGTAGCATTGAAGCCGATATCAATTCTGGCCTTACCTTCCTGACCACGCTTGGTAGTAATCAGGATTACACCATTAGCGCCCTCCACACCGTAAACGGCGGTAGCAGAGGCGTCCTTCAACACGGAAACAGTTGCGACAGATGTGATATCCACAGACTGGATGTCACGCTTTACACCATCCACGAGAATCAGCGGCTGTGCATCCACATTCCATGCAGCAGCACCACGAATATAGATTCGCGGGTCTTCCTCACCGGGCTGACCGGTAGAAGCGATGGTGGCAACACCTGGGAGGTTACCTGTTAAGGCTGCACCGACACTACCGATACCTGCGGCACGCTCCAGCACCTCACCAGTGGTCTGGGTGATAGCACCCACCACAGAGGCCTTCTTCTGCTGGCCGTAACCTACTACGACGACTTCCTCAAGTTGAGTGTCGTCAGCCAGCGATACTTTAAACGAGCGCTGTTTGCCAACCTTGATTTCCTTGGTGGTCATACCCACGTAAGAAATCACCAGGACTGATGACTCAGACGGCACCTTCAGCTGGAAGTTACCATCGATATCAGTCACTGTACCCAAAGAAGCTTGTCCCTTCACAACTACCGAGGCACCAATCAAAGGTTCCGCGGCATTGTCTGTGACTGTACCACTAACCGCGACGCCATTCTGAGCCTGCAAAGTTGTGCAGAATGCCATAAGCATCAGGATGATGGATAAAGTCTGTCTGATCAATTGCTTTAGATTCTTCATTTTGACAGATACATAAGTTATTATTGTTAGTTAATTATTACTTATTTATTATTGTGAATAGTTTTCAAGGTGCAAAATTACAAATAAAATAGTTACCCACCCTATTTTCATGTTTCACATACTTTATATCATGTAACATGCGTTAACAAAATCGCATAAAAAGTAACCAAAAACAAAAAAAACAGGACTTTTAGGAGTCCTGTTTTGCATTTTCAGCGTCTATCGCTTTTATCTTGTCTCGTACCAGCTGAACCTCATCTTTGAGCTTCTGAACTTTGCGGTTCATCTCGTCGATGAGCGAGTTACCCTTCCGACTGGAAGCATTCAGGAAGCCGAGGTTGTTCTCGTAGGTCTGCACCTCACTCTTCAATTGTTCATATTGACGCATCAGACGGGCGCGCTCACTGTCGAGGGCATTACCGCCACGCTCAGCCACCTGCTTCAGATTATCCTTGAACTTCGTCAAGCGGCGTTTCGCCACACTGATATTCAATTCCTTGTAAAGCTTGTCGAGGACAGCATGATACTCTTCGTAAAGTTTGTCCTTCTCCTTGAAGGGCACATGGCCAATGGACTGATACTCCTCGACCAACTGCTGCACCTTCTCCTGCAAGCCCTCACCTGCTTCCTCAGCGGCAGCCTTCAGGCGGGCAATGACGTCGCGTTTCTTCTCCAGATTTTGATGTTCCTCACCACGCTGACCGGCTCCGGCAGCATTGCGGGCTTCAAAGAACTTGTTACAAGCACCCAGGAATTCTTCCCACAGCTGGTCGCCTAACTTCTTAGGCACCATACCAATGGTCTTCCACTCCTTCTGAAGATTGATGAGCTTGTCGGAGGTCGACTTCCAGTCGGTGCTGTCCTGAAGGGCCTTGGCCTTCTCGACGAGGGCACGCTTCTTCTCGGCATTCTCCTTGAAGGTATTCTTCAGGCTCTTGAAGTATTCAGCCTTACGACTAAAGAAGTCATCACAAGCTGCACGGAAGCGCTCGAAAATCTTGACGTTCATCTTCTGAGGAGCGAAACCGATAGTCTTCCACTCTGTCTGAAGGTCGATAATCTCCTTGGTATGCTTCTCCCAGTCAGCTCCCGACTTATTCTCCTCTGCAACAATAGCCTCTACCTGTTCACAAAGCTTGGTCTTGCGCTCCAGATTCTCTTCCTCCTTGGCACGCAGGCCCTCGAAATGCTGCTGATGGCGTTTGTTGATGACGGTACTGGCGGCCTTGAAACGCTGCCAGATGTCTTCACGGAGTTCTTTGCTGACGGGACCAATCTCACGATACTCCTGATGCAGCTTCTGCAACTGGTGGAAGGCACTGATGACATCCTCCTCATCGGCCAACTTCTCGGCAGCCTCGCAAAGCTTGGTCTTCAACTCCAGATTCTTCTTGAAGTCGTACTCGCGGGCTTCGCTATTCAGTTTCAACAAATCGTAGAACTGTTCGACATACAACTGGTAGTTGCGCCACAGTTCATTGGCCTTGTCGGCAGGTACGTTCTTGATTTCTTTCCATTCGTCCTGCAGGGCCTTGAAGTCCTTATACGATTTATTGGCCTCCTCGGGCGAGGTGACCATAGATTTGATTTTCTCGATAATGGCCAGTTTCTTCTCCAGGTTGTCTAGCTTCTCCTGTTCCTGCTGACGGAACAACTGCTGACGCTTCTCACGAACAACCACCATCTCAGCCTTGAAAGCCTCCTCGGTCTGGTCAGGGGTAATCTGATACTGTTCCGGATCGCCACCGCCGTCGATATAGGCTTTAAGCTGTGCCTCGCGCTCGGCAATGTGTAACTTGTAGAAGCAAGTCTTCAGATAGTCGACTTCGTCCTTCTGGGGTGCCTCATCGCCATGAGCCAACTCACGCACACGCTCGAGAACCTCTTGCTTGGTCTCATACTGCTTGCGTTCCGGCTCTTGGGCTTCGCTCTCGACGTCAGGAGCGTCGAGAACAGGCTGTTGCTCAGCTACGGGCTGTTCTTCTACTACGTTTTCTACGGTCTCAGTCTCTTGTTCTGAGATTGGAGTTACATTCTGCTCCTCAATGGGAGTCTGGTCTTGAGAGTCCATCATCGTTTCAATACTTTTAGTGAATGATAGGGTTAGTTCATACAATTAATCAGGCTTTTTGCCAAGATATTCGGCAAAATTAGCAATAAAATCTGAAACCACCTAATTTTTTTCGAAAAAAATGACTTAAATGAGGCGTTTATGTCTGAATACCAGCAATGACAGCACTGAAATGAGTACCGAAATGATAATGGCAACGACGAAACCGACAGGACTGTTCTCCATACCGTTGATGAGGTTCATGCCAAAGAACGAGGCGACCAGCGTGGGCAACATCAGGATGATGGTGACCGAGGTCAGCGTACGCATGATGGTATTCATATTGTTGTTGATAATACTCTGGTAGGTGTCCATCGTCGACTCCAAGATGTTCGAATAGATGAGGGTGGTCTCACGGGCCTGCGTCATCTCGATGTTGACATCCTCAATAAGGTCGGCATCCAACTCGTCAATCTGCAACTTGAACTTCAGCTTCGACAGCAGGTTCTCGTTGCCACGGATAGACGTGGTGAAGTAGGTCAGCGAGTCCTGCAGACGGCTCAGACCTATCAGACTCTCATTGTTCACCTCCTTGTCGAGGTTGCGCTTGGCCTTGTCGACGAGCATCGAAATCTGCTTCAGACGCTTCAAGTACCACACGGCACTGGAGAGAAACAGACGGAAGATCATGTCTACATGATCCGTGAAGCCCACGCCACGCTTCTGCTGGAACGAGACGAAGTCAATCATCATATTGGTCTCGTAATAACAAACGGTAATGGTGACGTCGCGCTTGTGGATAATACCGAGAGGCACAGTGGTATATGGCGTACGAGAGCGTACCTCCTTAACATAAGGGATACGCAGGATGATGAGCATCCAGCCGTCGTCGTACTCGTAACGGGCACGCTCGTCGGTATCGCTGATATCTGGGAGGAAGTAGTCGGGAATCTGAAACTGCTCTTCCAACAACTGCTGATCTTCTTCGGTCGGACACGTCACCTGTATCCAACTATTGGGCTGCCACTCGTTAATCTGCGTGAGCCCACCTTGGGTGTTCCAATAGGTCTTCATTGTGCTAATCCTTTTAGAAATGATTTAGCGGCAAGAGGATTAGCGGTCTTGCCTGCTATCCTCCGGCCTAAAACTTGTTACTATTCGCCGGATAATCGTCCATAATTTTGTTACTTTAAATGTTTATCGGGTGCAAAGATACGAAAAAAAGGTAAAAGTGAAAAACGAAAAGTAAAAAAAATAGCTGCCGCTCGTTGTTTTTTTCGTTTTCACCTCCGGGCGGCAGCAAATTATTCACTATTCACTTACAAGGAACGTCCTCAAGGGTTTTCTTCAAAAGTTCCCAGAAGGGTGCAACGGTCTCGATGAGGGCACGCTCCGTCGTGGTGTGCGGCGACTTCATCGTAGGACCAAGGCTGACGACGTCAAGCCAGGGATACTTGCCGAGGATGACGGAGCACTCCAAACCGGCGTGATCCACCTGGATGATGCCTTCCTGACCGAACAGCTCTTTATACTCTTTTAATAATAGGTGTAGGATTTCAGAGTCGGGGTTGGGATCCCAGCCGCCGTAGCTGCCGCTCATCTCCACCTTCATGCCTGCCATTGAGAAACAGCTCTCCAGCATCGTTGCCACATAGTCCTTCATATCCTCACGACTCGAACGGGCCAGGATCTTAATGGCAGCCTTACCCTCACCGATGTTGATGATGGCGAGGTTTGACGAGGTTTCTACGACACTGGGATAAGCGGGAATAAAACGGATGACACCGTCATGACAGGCAAAGATGGCATCCACCAAATTGTCCTGAATCTCTACGGGCACCTCCTTGGCGGGCGTAGCCACATCCTCAACAATGACCTCGATGCCCTGCGGTTCGATGAGTTTGAACTCGTCGTTGAAGGTCTCCTGCCAGTCGGCAGCAATCTCCTTCAGGGCAGCGATATTCTCCTTAGGCAAGGTCAGCACGGCCTCGGCTTTGAAGGGGATGGCGTTGCGCATGTTGCCACCAGCCCATGATGCCAGGCGGGCTTCCGTCTCAGCGATGGCCTCACGGACTATCTGTACCAACAGCTTATTGGCATTGCCACGTCCCTCGTTGATTTCCAGACCGGAGTGACCACCACGCAGGTTCTTCACCGTGACCTTGACGGCAGCATCCTCAGCATCAGTATCCACCTCCTGATAGTCGAGGGTTGCGGTGATGTCGATACCACCGGCACTGCCAATCACAAACTTACCCCAGTGCTCTGAGTCCAGATTCATGAGGATATCCCCCTGCAGCTCACCTTCAGGTAATTCGTTGGCACCATACATACCGGTTTCCTCGTCGCGTGTAATCAGGGCATCGATAGGACCATGCTTCAGCGTTTTGTCTTCCATGATGGCCATGATAGCGGCAACACCCAGGCCATTGTCGGCACCCAATGTAGTTCCCTTGGCCTTCACCCACTCACCGTCAATCCATGGCTCGATGGGGTCGGTCTCAAAATTATGCGTCGACTCGGGCGTCTTCTGCGGCACCATATCCATGTGAGCCTGAAGAATGATGCCCTTCCTATTCTCGTAGCCTGGTGTGGCAGCCTTGCGGAACACGATGTTGCCTGCGGGGTCCTTGAAGGCCTCTACTCCTGCCTGCTTGCCGAAGTCAAGCAGGAACCGCTGAATTTTCTCTAAATGTCCGCTGGGACGCGGTACTTGTGTGAGTGCATAGAAGTTCTTCCAGATGCACTGCGGCTGTAAGTTCTGAATTTCGTTCATAGTGTTTTTATTGATTTAGCGTTAAACGTTTTGTAAACAACAAAGCTACCCAGGCATAGATGCCAAGGAGCACAACGAGCATAGTCTGTACCGTGTGTACAATCAGCACGAAGTACAGCGCCTTTTCGTCAGCTACGCCATAGAGGATGAGCATGGTCTTCACGGCGAAATGCCACGGACCGGCACCATTCGGAGTAGGTACTATCACGGCTATCGAACCAACGATGAAGGTAACGAGGGCGCAACCTATACCCAGGTCGGCGGTGAAGTCGAAGCAGAAGAAGGTCAGATAATAGTGCAAGAAATAGCTGACCCAGATGGCCAGCGTAAAGAATACGAAGAGCGGGATGTTACGAACGTCCTTCAACGAGATGACACCCTGCCAAATACCGGTTAGCGTCGCGCGTACCTTATTATATATTGAGAGCTTGCGCAACAGGAAGTGAAGCAGGATAAGGATGGCCACCAGACAGATGGCTACCACCAGATAGCCTGCCCACGAGAATCCATCGAGGATGGACTGCAGGTTGGTACCAGTCTTGCGGAAGAACATACCGAAGGTGCTCATCTCCAACAACAACACCAATCCGGCGATTCCCATCACCAGCAGCGAGTCGATGGCGCGTTCCGTCACCACCGTACCCAGCGCCTTGGGAAACGACACACCGTCATAGCGGTTCAGCACACCACAGCGCGTGAACTCCCCTACCCTCGGCACCACCAACGAGGCGGCATACGACACGAAGATACTGTGGACTAATACGGAAGAGCGAGGAACGAGAAATGTTTTACCAGTAGAGGAACCGTCAGCAGAGTAATCTCGTTCCTCCTTCCTCGTTCTCTGCAGAGCAGAGTGTGGCGTTGCGAATCCTCCCTCCTCGTTTAATATTGGCTCCAACGTCTGACGCCAGCGCCAGCCACGAAACATCTGGGCCAGGATGCCGAAGGGGAACGACAGCAGCATCCATGTCCAGTCCATCTCGTCAGTCATCACATGCCAGATGGTGTGCCAGTCTTCGCCACGGTACATCCAATACAGAATACCGGCGCCCAACACCAGCGGCATCAATATCTTCAATATCACATTGCTTGTCTTCATTCCGCCTGCAAAGATAGTGCAAATCGAGCGAAATGCAAAATAAATCGTTATTTATTTTCATTTCCGAGATGACGCCTATCTTGACCAACGGTCAAAGTTACGAATAAGCGAGCACAATTCAAAACAAAAATCGTTTTTTGTTTTAATTGTCGAGCGAAAGTATCTTCTCGCTTTGCGAAAAGATAGTGCAAATCGAGCGAAATGCAAAGAAAAATAACTTTTTTCTTTTTGAAACTTTGGTAGGTTCACGCTTTTTCCGTATCTTTGTCATCAAATAAACTAAAAGAAGAAGGAATCATGAGAAAGATGATGAAATGGGCGATGGTCGCCACGCTGATCTACAGCCTCAGCATACTGACTGCGTGCTGTTACAACGACGACAACCCTGTCATCGACGATCGCACCATTGAAGGCGGCAAATGGGCTCCGCAGGTAAGGGATGAGCTCAACGAGCTATTGACGAACTCGGGCAGCGGCAGCTATGCCGTATTCGATTTCGACCAGACCTCCATTGTCCACGATATCTCTAACGCCCTCTGGGTCTATCAGATAGAGCATCTGTGCTATGCCGATGCCCCTGCCCACAACTTTCTGGACGGCATCCCGACACCGGAAGAGCAGATAAAAGGAAAGGACATCACCTATGCCGAGATGGCCATCGGACGACTCGCTACAAAAGCCAAGGAGGAAGGCAACAAGGGCTTGTACCTCCTCCAACCGTCGTTCGAGCGCGAATAATTTGTAGTCAAAGTTTGAATTATTATCCGTATTTCAAAAAAATTTCGTAATTTTGCAGCGGAATAACGAAATAACGAAAAAAACGATGAAAATTAATATCGCTATATTTGTGTCGGGCAGCGGCACCAACTGTGAGAATATCATTCGTTACTTCGAAGGTAACGAAGATATCCATTGTGAACTCGTCATCAGCAACAAGGCCGATGCCTATGCACTGGTCAGGGCTCAGAATCTGGGCGTGGCAACAGCTGTAGTGCCCAAGGCACAGCTCAACGACGAAGGCTATATGCGCCAACTGCTCGACGAACACCAGATAGCGTTCATCGTGCTGGCAGGCTTCTTACCGCTGATACCCACCTTCCTCATTGAGGCCTTTCCACATCGTATTATCAACCTCCATCCTGCACTGTTGCCGAAATATGGCGGCAAAGGCATGTGGGGTCACCACGTACATGAAGCTGTAAAGGCTGCCGGCGAGACCGAGACAGGAATGACAGTACACTATGTGACACCCATCTGCGACTCGGGTGAAATCATTGCACAGTATCGCGTGACGCTGACGCCAGACGACACCGTCGATGATATCGCCGAGAAGGAGCACCAGCTGGAAATGAAATTCTTCCCAGGAATCGTGGAAAAAGTGGTGCGCGGCCAGATCATACGCGACAAGAACGTTTAACCCTTTGCCATTTCCTCAGCAACCATATTCGTCAATTCAACGAATTGCGGAATAGAGAGTTGTTCAGGACGACGCGTCATGATGTCGTTCTGGAAGAAGCCATCACTGGCAGGATGCTGCGCATCGAAAATCTGACGCAGGGAAACACGCAACATCTTTCGGCGTTGGTTAAACACAGTCTTCACGACACGTTTAAAGAGCTGTTCGTCACAACCCAGATGCTGTACGTCGTTACGCGTCATGCGGATGACAGCACTCATAACCTTGGGAGGGGGATTGAACACGGTCGGTTCGACGGTAAACAAATACTCTACATGGTACCACGCCTGAATCAGTACCGAAAGAATGCCATACTGCTTGTTACCGGGCTGCGAAGCCATGCGAACAGCCACCTCATGCTGAATCATACCCGTACAACAGGGGATGAGGTCGCGGTTGTCAAGCATCTTAAAGAAAATCTGCGACGAGATGTCGTAAGGGTAGTTGCCCGTCAGCACAAACTGCTGACCGCCAAACACGTCATGCAAGTCCATGCGCAGAAAGTCACCCTCAATAATGGAAAATTGAGAATTGAGAGTTGAGAATTGACTATTTGCTTTTAGGTATGCTACTGATTCGCGGTCTATCTCCACCACCTTAAAGGGACGGGGCTTCTCCACCAGATACTGCGTCATGACGCCCATGCCGGGACCTACCTCAAGGACAGGCAGGTCAGGACAGGCATCCACCGTGTCGGCAATGCGTTTCGCTATTGACAAGTCGGTCAGGAAATGCTGTCCGAGATTCTTCTTTGGTCGTACTTGTTTCATGGCGGCAAAATTACAAAAAAAACCGCAGATATGAAAATCTGCGGCACTAATTATTCATTACTGACTACTTTTTCTTACTTTCTCTCGAGATGAATCCTGTTGCAGATATACATGGCCTCTGCCACTGCAACGGCCTCAACGGCCAGTGAAAACATTGTTAACATCATAATCTTTTTACCTTTCTCTAAATTAAATTAAACTTCTTGTTATCCTTACTTATTATAGTAACCTCTCGCTTGAGGTTTTATTTCCTTTTGACGGTGCAAAGTTACGACGTTTTTTGTTACGACGGACAAAGTTTTGTGGAAAAAGCGCTGAAAACAGGGGTTTCTTTGACCTGCATCAAAAAAAGTTTTCTTCCCTTGATATAGATTAATTTCTCGTGCATAATAGCACAAAGATGACGAAATCAGGCGCGATGGCGGGCATTGGCGCAGTGTGGACAGATGCCTTTCACCATGTAGTTAACCGACGACATGATGAAACCCTCGGGCAGGTCGATGCCTGGCACGGGGATATGGTCAAGACAGTAGGTCTGCTGACACCGTTCGCAATAGAAATGGACGTGCAGGTCGTCGTCAATACCGTCATGGTGGCTATGACACAACTCATAGCGCACGCCGTCACCACCATCCTCAATAACGTGTACCAAGTGGTGTTCGCGGAACAGCGACAGCGTACGGAAGATGCCCGACTTATCGATCGTCAGGATCTTATACTCCAACTCACTCAGCGACATGGGACGGCCGGCACCCTCCAACGTCCGTAAGATAATCAGACGGTTGGCAGTGGGTTTGATGTCGTGTTCCTCCAGCAGTGTGGTATATCTGTGTTCGTCCATATCTTATTCACATAATGCCGCACAAACACGGTCCTGAAAATCTTTGCCGTCCTTGTTGCGCATGACACCTTGGTTGATGATGGCAAAGCACAGCTGGCGACCATCAGCTGTCGTCAGATAGCCAGCCAGCGACGAGATACCCGTCAGCGTTCCCGTCTTGGCCGTCACATTGCCACAGGCGTTACCTTCCGTCATACGTTTCTTCAGCGTACCGTCCACACCGGCTACCGGCAGGGCGGGCAACAGGTGTTCCAAAATGTCCGTCTTGCTATGGGCATAGCGCAACAGGCACACCAGGAGCTCGGGGGAGACATAGTTATAGAGTGAGAGTCCTGAACCGTCGGCAATCTTATAGGGATTTCCACCCAGTCCCAGACGTTTGATGAACTGTTTGGTCAGCGTACGGGCATCGCTGGCCTTGGCAGGACGGTGACCACTGGAGGCTGCCGTCTGGTAGAACATAGACTCTGCATAAAAGTTGTCGCTATCTTTCAGCATACGGTTCAGGATGACGTCGATGCTGTGGTGATAGGTGCTCAGATGACGGGCACCAGAAGGCATTATACCATTACCGGCCAGTCGAGCCTCAGTGATGTCGACGCCCTGACGCTCGAGTTCCTTGCGCAGCGTTGTCAAGAAGATGTCCTTACGGCCAATTGTCAAGGGTATCAGCATGGGATTGTCGTCATCCCAGCACCAGCCTTCACCATAGTCCAGCACTTCCTTCATCTGCTTATCGGCAATGATATTACCCACAATCTTGGTAACACCAGCCTGACGGATGCTCTCGGCTATCACCGAGACGTCATCCTCCGTGAGCGAAGGATCGAAGCCGCCCACGCAATACAGGTTACCCGTCAACGTGGAATCGGATAAGGAACCGGTAAAGTAGAAGCGGGTCTGGTACTCATATCCACCACCCAACCGGTCGAGGGCTGTAATGGCAGTCACCAACTTCATCGTCGAGGCAGGACGCATCAGCTGACGGGCCTGATACTGGTAAAGTACGGTATCGGCATCGAGGTCGTAGATCATCATACCGACTTGTGTGGTTTCGAAAAGCGGGTCGCGCAACAGCGAATCCAGTTTGATACGCAGGCTGTCTTGCGCCAACGAGGTCACTGAAAGACAGCATATAAGGGCTAAAAATAGTATTTTCTTCATAATCGCTTGCAAATATACATTTTTTTTCTTACTTTTGCAACGTTCAAGGGAAAAAACATGGTATACAAGTACGATTTCTTGATTATTGGTGCTGGCGTAGCCGGCATGAGTTACGCCCTGAAAGTGGCTCAGGCTAACAAGGGTAAGGTGTGCATGATTTGCAAGGCCAGCCTTGAGGAGGCTAACACCTCGTTTGCACAAGGTGGCGTTGCCAGTGTGACAAATATGAAGGTCGACACCTTCGACAAGCATATTGCCGATACCATCATTGCCGGTGACTATATCTCCGACCAGAAGGCCGTAGAGCAGGTGGTAAGGAATGCACCGTCGCAGATTGAGGAACTAGTGCGGTGGGGCGTCAACTTCGACCGCAAGGATGACGGCAGTTTCGACCTGCACCGTGAGGGCGGACACTCGGAGTTCCGCATCCTGCACCATGCCGACGACACGGGTGCCGAGATACAGCGCGGTCTGATGGAGGCCGTACGTAACCATCCGAATATCGACGTCAAGGAGAACCATTTCGCCGTTGAAATCATTACCCAGCACCACATGGGTGTCCGCGTCACCCGCCGGTCACCTAATATCCAGTGCTATGGCGCCTATGTGCTGAATCCTAAGACTCAGAAGGTCGACACCTACCTGTCGAAAATCACCGTCATGTGTACAGGAGGCTGCGGAGCCGTCTATATGACCACGTCAAATCCCGTCATTGCCACGGGCGACGGCATCGCCATGGTCTATCGTGCCAAGGGTACGGTAGCTGACATGGAATTCGTGCAGTTCCACCCCACCGTACTTCATAACCCGAAGGAGACGCATCCCGCCTACCTCATCACCGAGGCTATGCGCGGCTATGGCGGTATTCTCAAGCTGCCCAATGGCAAGACCTTCATGGAGAAATATGACGAGCGTCTCAGTCTGGCACCGCGTGACATCGTAGCACGTGCCATCGATAAGGAGATGAAGATTCACGGTCTGGACCACGTCTGCCTGGACGTCACCCATAAGGACCCTGCCGAGACCAAGCACCACTTCCCGAATATTTACCAGAAGTGCCTGTCGATAGGTATCGACATCACCACAGACTATATCCCCGTACGTCCTGCAGCCCACTATATGTGTGGTGGTATCAAGGTCGACTTGAACGGACAGTCGAGCATCGAACGTCTCTATGCCCTCGGTGAATGTTCGTGTACGGGTCTGCACGGCGGCAACCGTCTGGCCTCGAACTCACTCATCGAGGCCGTGGTCTATGCTGATGCGGCCGCCAAGGACTCGCTGAAGCATGTGGACCTCTACGACTATAACGAGAAAGTACCCAAATGGAACGATGAGGGCACGATGACCAATGAGGAGAAAGTGCTCATCACGCAAAGTGTCAAGGAGGTGAACCAGATTATGTCGAACTACGTGGGCATCGTCCGTTCTGATTTAAGACTGCACCGTGCCTGGGACCGTCTGGACATGCTCTACGAGGAGACCGAGCGTCTCTTCAAGCGTGTCAAAGCTTCACGCGACATCTGCGAACTGCGCAACATGATCAACGTGGGCTACCTCATCACCCGTTGGGCATTGGAACGTAAGGAGTGTCGCGGACTACACTTTACGACGGACTATCCGCTACACGCCTACGACAAGAAATAAAGCATGATTATAAGGCGGCGAAAGCGTCGTTCTGCTGCGCTTTCACGGCCATACACTCCATCTCGACCAGCCAACCGGCACGGCAGACGGGTGCATGGACGATGACGTATGGCTTGTCGGGGAAACGCTCCTCATACAGTTTGCTGACAACGGCATAGTCGGACGAGTCACGCAGATAGACCACCATGATACCTACCTCGTCATAGCTACAGCCGGCCTCCGACAGCAGTGCCTCTACATTCTCCCACATTCGGTGGGTCTGCTTGACGACATCTTTCGGATGCACGATGCGGCCCTTGTTATCGATGCTGGCAGTACCGGAAATAAAGACGTGTCGGCGGTCACCATAGTCAACGTACGTACCGCGTTCAAAGCTGACACCATAGTCGCTGGTACGATTCAGGTGTGTCGGCGCATATAAATAATGTACCTGTTCTTGATGAATACCCTTGACGGCATAGTTGTCCATCTGTGCCAACACGTTAGGATCCTGCTGCCGACCACCGATACCCGTCGAGGCAATGAAATGCGTGTTCGGCGTCAGGCCCTGAGTAAAGAACACCTGGTTACGGGCACGCACCACCCCACCATAGTTCAGGTCAATGTCGTTGACAAACAGCCACGTACGGATGCAGTTGTCTGCCAACGTACATTCCTCGTGGGCCAACTGCATGACATACTCATTGAAGAGCAGGCGCATCTGGTGCTCTGAGTTGGCAGCAAGGTTGAATGCCGAACCATTCCACAGATGACAGTAGCTGCCATGAGTCGCCTGAAACAGGCCACTGTCAGTCTGGCGCGTGGTGACATCGGTCATCAGATAAACCCACAAAGCTATCTTCGTGCCGTCCAACGGTGCCTGCTCGATGATGCTCTTGGCACAGTCGCTCATGTCGCTGGCTATCACGTCATCAGCCTGGTTGGCTGCATCGCTCAGGAAGTAACGCTTGAATACGGCCACGGCACCCTTCAGTTCTTCCGTTATCAAATGGTGATAGGCATCCATCACCGCATTCAGCTGCTGCGCATACGGCGCCATACCGTTTTCGGCATGTATCATCACATGATATTCGCTGACGCCACCAGCACCAGTATATTCAGAGTAGCAGGCGCGTGCACCTGCCATACGAACTGTCTTCAATTCCATTTTGTTACATTATTTTGGCTGCAAAGGTACGATTAAACGGACGAAAAGCCAAAGAAAATGTCATTTTTCTTTGCTTTTCCATGCGGAAGGAAGTAAAAAACCTCATTTTTGAGTATTGTCCATGTTTCGTAATATAAGTACCTTTGTACCTGAATAAAAATGGTATGAAGATACAAAGACTTTTAATAGGCGGAGAAATCACCCTCGCCCCCGAATACACCGGCGGCAGCAGGTTCATCCTCACGATACCAATGAAATAATTATGCTACAAAAATTATTCTTTTAGCATAATTTTATCACACTACATCTCTGACCCGCTATTAAGGATATGGATTGTACGATCATGAAAAAGCGGGAAAAGTTGATGAAATGTCAAACTTTTCCCGCTTTTTAAAGACAGTCACGCAATCAATAACTATCAGCAGACAGTAATCCAAATCTCCTCACCACGGTCAAGGGCGGCGGTCATCTCCAGCATCAGTTTCTGAAGGGCTGAGCGCGAGTTGACGACCATACCTTTCTTCTTGTTCCAACCAGGCAGGATGCAGCCTTGGGTATCTGTCGGATAGTTACCGGCATGGATGCGGATGCCGCTGAATCCTGGCACGTCCATCAGCAGGGGCAGCCAACGCTGGAAGCGATACGACTTCGTAATCATGACACGGTAACGGCCCTCAGGTATCGCTGTCCGTCCGGGCACCTTCTTTTCCTTCTTCAGGTTACGGCGCTTGGGCTCCAGCGTATCACACAGATAACGCTTGGTTTCCGTTACTAACTGGCCGTCGATGCACTTCATCTCGGGCTTCTGTTCAACACTGAGGCGACCAATCGTATAGTTCGCCTGCTTTGCGATTCTCTCAAGAATGAGTTCCATACTCAATAATTTTTTAAATTAATGAATATGAGTGGCCACTCATGAAAACGGGCTCTCCGTTTCTGGGTGCAAATATAGGCATTCTTATGAAAAGCATACTTTTTAGCTAAAAGAAGCTAAAAAACTTATTTATAACCATTTTGCAATTGAATACATTATTTAACTTAGTTGCAAAAAAAATGCACCCATAGCCTTTCGGGCAATGAGTGCAAATAACTTCAGCAATCGTCCTTCTTGATCTTGTTTTTGTACTTCTCGCCCTCATGCCTTAACCTATCAAAGATAGACAAGGAACTATCAGGCAAAGTAGCACCGCGCAATGTCTGCGGCCAGTTCGGAAAATCCTCACCTAACGCATGTCCAATATAATGCGCAAGATCCTCCACATTTGATGCAGAATCTCCATTTTCGTCTACAAACATCCCCACCTCATACATGGCTTTAATCAGTAGTGCTAGCTTGCCGATATGAGCCTTTTTAATTCTATACTTTGGTTGCTGGTCTGTCTGTTCCTCACTTGGAGCCTGCTGAGGTGACTTCTCAGCCACCTCGTCTGTCGCAGGCTTTACTGATTGAGACAGTTGCCTATTGAGTTGGGCTAACTGCTCGTAAAGCTCAGCGATCTTACAGTAGATTTCAGTGGCTGTTTGATTCATCTCGTTACAGTTTTAATCTATAAATACCTCTCTACACGAGAGGCAGTCCTATTATAGAATAAGGTAGCGACCTTCACCGAACTCGAATGATTACAGCGCCCTGCAGCCGCGATTACATGAAATCATTTGCAAAGGTACTTATAAAACCCTTTGCACACGTGCATTTAAGAACTTTTAACACGATATTTACTAAAAAAGTATTGTACGCACGCAAACCATCTGCTAACTTTGCACTCAGAAAAGGTGCTTGCACCCCATGCACCTGATGCACCCAAAAACGGAGCCTTTAGCCAGAAAAAAGGCGGCTCCGCTTGAAAAAATAGAGCCTCCGTTTGAAAAAATGCGGCCTTTATTTTTTACTACGGAGCCTCCGCTCATCTGAGCAAGGCCTCCGCTCGGAAAAACGATGTTGAACCTCATAAAAACTAAGCAAAAAATGACTAAAAAGACAACTTTCAACCGCAAAGGGCTCCTCAACGAGAGCCCACGCGTAATGGAACTGCGCAATTTGCGCATTTC